>Ga0307471_100002281_pt1 | contig 10966 bp, 10 predicted proteins | sample atmos_gasesAM3C__2_FD_204566 | JGI IMG/M metagenome (GOLD analysis project Ga0307471, IMG submission 204566) | Hardwood forest soil microbial communities from Morgan-Monroe State Forest, Indiana, United States - atmos_gasesAM3C_515 | ecosystem: Environmental > Terrestrial > Soil > Temperate... | reverse complement strand
GCACGACTTCAGTCGTGCCGTAACCAGCCACAATTCAATGCGGCTTTAGCCGCAGAGGGAAGCGTGGCGAGTCTTCACAAAGACTCTCCAGCCCCTTATCCGGCTTCGGGACCCGGAATTGGCGGCGCGTCACTTGAGCGATGGGACATGCTGGCGAATTCTGTGCGCGGGAGCAAGCGAATCGAGGGCCGCTGCAACGCCGCCAACTTTGTGCGGCACGCCTGCCAGGCGAAGCCCCATCTCGACTCCGCTCAGTGTTCCAGCGAGCATCAGATCGTTGAAGTGGCCCAGGTGGCCGATGCGAAACACTTTTCCGGCCAGCTTCGAAAGGCCTGCGCCAAGCGACATGTCGAATTTTTCAAGAATAACCTTCCGCAGATTGTCCGCATTGTGCCCCTCTGGCATCAGCACAGCCGTTAGCGAGTTCGAATACTCGCGCGGATCCTCGCACACAATTTCGAGACCCCACGCCCGCACCGCCGCGCGAGTCGCTTCCCCATGCCGCTGGTGGCGCCGGAAAATATTCGGCAGGCCCTCCTCTTCGAGCATGCGCTGCGCCTCGCGCAAGCCGAAAAGCAGATTCGTCGCCGGCGTAAACGGAAAGAAGCCCGCGCGGTTCTGCTCGAGCATCTGCTGCCAGTCCCAATACGACCTGGGCAACTTAGCTTTCTTGCTTGCGGCCAGCGCTTTTTCCGAGATGGCGTTGAAGCTCAGCCCGGGCGGAAGCATCAGACCTTTTTGCGAACCGGCCACTGCGACGTCCACTCCCCATTCGTCGTGGCGAAAATCCACGGAACCCAGCGAGGAAATTGCATCCACGATCAACAACGCAGGATGCCGCGCGCGATCCATCGCGCCGCGAATTTCGGAGATGCGGCTGGCGACGCCGGTCGAAGTCTCGCTGTGAACTACCATCACAGCTTTGAAGCTATGATCTTTGTCGCCGGCCAGCGGTGCCTCCGCATCCGCAGGCACGGCGCCGTGCCGCCAGTTGCCGGGTACGTACTCCACCTGCACGCCAAAATTCTCCGCCACCTGCCGCCAGAGCTGCGAAAAGTGGCCGGTCTCGAACATCAGCACGCGGTCGCCCGGCGAGAGTGTGTTGACGATCGCAGCTTCCCATGCTCCCGTGCCCGAACCCGGATAGATCACCACAGGCCCGCGCGTTTGAAATATCGGCCGTAGCCCTTCGAGAACTTCCGCGGCGAGTTTCGCGAACTCGGGCCCGCGGTGATCAATCACAGGTTGGTCGATGGCCCGCAGAACGCGGTCGGGAACGTTCGTAGGTCCCGGGATTTGAAGAAAGTGGCGGCCGCTGTGAATCACGGTGGCTCCGTCCGAAGCGCCACCAAGAATAATGGCAATGCGCGAGGCAGTCTACATTAGATTAGCGCGCAGCGAGGCCAAGCGTCGCTCATACTTCCGTGGCACAGCCAATCCTGACTCCGCGTTTCTGGCGACTCATGATCGGTATAATCACAGCGCAATGAGCGAGCTGCTCAATTCAATTGCCAACTGGCTCGTCGGACCCGAGTCCGCAACCGAGACCCGCCCAAGCCACCTCTGGCCGCGCTGGATTTTCCTGCGCGCTCTTGGCCTGATTTATTTCTCCGCCTTCCATTCGCTCCTGTTTCAAATCACCGGACTCATCGGCCCCACCGGAATTCTCCCCGCCGGCGATTACTTGCAGGCCGTTTCCGGCGCGATCCATTCGCAGCGATTCTGGTTTGCGCCCACGCTCTTGTGGTTCAACGCGAACAATCACATGTTGCTCGCAATCTGCTGGATTGGAATGATTGCCTCGCTGCTCCTGGTTCTGAATTTTTGGCCGCGCGGCATGCTCGCTGTCTGCTTCGTTTGTTTTCTTTCCTTCGTCAGCGCTGCCCAGGATTTTTCCGGCTACCAATCCGACGGCATGCTCCTCGAAGCCGGATTCATCTCCCTGTTTTTCGCGCCCCCCGGATTCCGCCCCGCGCTCGGCCGCGCGCACCCGCCCTCGCGATTGAGCCGCTTCCTTCTGCAATGGGAATGGTTCCGCATTTATTTTGAATCCGGCGTCGCAAAAATCGCCAGCGGCGATCTCGCCTGGCGCAATCTCACCGCCATGGACGACTACTACCAGAACGGCCCGCTTCCCACATGGCTCGGCTGGTACGTCCAGCAGCTTCCGCACTGGTTCCACGCCTTCGCCGTGGTTCTCACGCTCGCCATCGAGCTGGTGCTGGTCTGGATGCTGTTCCTCCCACGCCGCTTCCGAATCATTTGTTTTTTCATCGTCACGCCATTCGAGATTTCCATCATCCTCACCGCGAATTACACTTTCTTGAACTATCTCGTCCTCTCGCTCGGCTTCCTGCTGCTCGACGATCGCTTCATCGAATGGATTGTCCCGCAGAAAACCCGCCAGCTCATCGACCAGCCGCCTGCGCCAGACGCCGGCCCACCGCCCGCGGCGGATGCCGCCGCTCCACCCCCACTAGAAAGCTGGCGCGCCCGCGTACGCGAAATTCTCGCGCCCGCCCGCATGACGCTCGCAGCCGTTTGCCTCCTCTGGGTTCTCTACGCAACTTCCGCGCAGCTTGCCTGGATGCTCTTCCGCGGCCTGCCTCTCCCCGAAGCTCCCGTGCGCGCTCTCGAACCGTTCCGCATCGCCAACCGTTACGGCCTGTTCGCCGTCATGACCCACGGCCGCTACGAAATCGAATTCCAGGGCTCGCGCGACGGAAAGTCGTGGCTCCCATATCCCTTCCGCTACAAGCCGCAGGACATCGCTCAGCCGCCGGGAATTTACGCGCCCTATCAGCCCCGCTTCGATTGGAATTTATGGTTTGCTTCGCTAGGTTCCTGGCGTGAAAACCATTTCGTGGTTTACACCGAAGAGCGTCTCCTGCTCAGCGATCCCGATGTCCTCGCTCTCTTCGGTGGCAATCCGTTTGCCGGAGGCCCGCCGCCCGCGCAAGTCCGCGCCGTCGTCTGGCAATACTGGTTCACCGATTTGAAAATAAAGCGCGCCCAGCGAATCTGGTGGCGCCGCGAACTCCTCGGCGCCTACGCCCCCGCCCTAGCACGCCAGCCCGACGGCAAAATCGCCATGATCGATTTACCATTGGCCCCGCCCCCTCCCGAATAGCTCCTGCCTTCGCACCGCCCCCACTTTCTCTTGCCTTTGTGGCACAGCCAATCCTGGCTGTGCCCTTCCGTTCCACCCTCGCGCCAGAGGCAGCCAACAGAAATCGGACTTCGGCCTGGTCGTTGCAGTGGCCGCCTTCAAGTGGGCGCGTGCTTTCGCTCTGCTGTCCGGAGCTACAAAACCATCTTTTGCCACACGCCCCCAAATCCGCTAGCCTGTCCCAGCCGCCATGAGCCCGCGCAGCAAACGCCACTCCCCCGACCCGCGCGAAGGATCACACCCGGCCGAAGTCACTCCGGAACAGGTCACCGCTCACCTCGCGACACTCACGCAGCCGGCCAGCATCCGCCAGATCGCGCACGGCATGGACTTGAAGCATCGCGGCCGTCGTTATCTGCCGCGCGTGATCCAGCAACTCAAGCGCCGCGGCGACATCGAGGAAATTCGCGGCGGGCGCTATCGCATTGCGGGCGCTAAACACGCGCAACGCAATCCGCCCGCGCGCCCCGCTGCGCCCCATGCTGCAACGCCGCATGAAAAAGCAACAGCCACGCAATCCCGCTCCGAACCCGCGCAAGCCGGCGTCGGCGTGGCGCAACCAACCGATCAAGCAGCACGCGCTGCCGCCGCAAAACAAGGCCGCGACTTGAACTTGATCTCCGGCCGAATCGTCGCGCATCGCGATGGCTACGGATTTCTAGTCCCCGACGCGCCCATCCCCCGCGTTGATGGCGACCTTTACATCGGTCGCGAAAATCTTGCCGACGCCATCCATGGCGATCGCGTCCTCGCGCGCATCGTGCGCCGACGCGCCGACGGCCGCGCCGAAGGCCGCGTGGTCCAAATCCTCGAGCGCGCGCATCCCACGCTCGTCGGCCTGTTCCGCTATGGCCCGCACGGCAACGTCGTTCTCCCTTACGACACGCGCATCCTCCACGAAGTTTCCATTCCACCGGGTGAAGAACTGACGCCGGCACTCCGCGAAAAGCTTGGCGCCGCAGCAGGCGCAGGCCCGGCAGCGATGCGCCGCGTGCGTCTGCCGGAGCTTGATGGCGCCGTCGTGAATGTGGAAATCACGCGCCATCCCAAAGGCGGCCTCGCGCCCGTCGGACGCGTCATCGAAATTCTCGGCCGCCCGGGCGAAATCGGAGTGGACGTCGAGATCATCATCCGCAAACATTACCTGCCGCATATTTTCCCCGACGAAGTGCTCGCCGAAGCGCGCACCACGCAGCAGCAGGTCGCCCCCCCAGACATCGTGGGCCGCCGCGATTTCCGCAGCCTGCCCATCGTCACGATTGACGGCGAGACAGCGCGCGATTTCGACGACGCTGTTCACGTCGCCGCTCTTCCCAATGGACATTTCGAACTGCAAGTGCATATCGCGGACGTGGCCCACTACGTTCGCCGCGCCTCTGCGCTCGATCGCGAAGCGCACCTCCGCGGCACATCAGTCTATTTTCCGAATCGCGCCGTGCCCATGCTTCCCGAGGAATTATCCAATGGCATCTGCTCGCTGAATCCGCAAGTGGACCGCCTGGTGATGAGCGTCATCATGGAAATGGACGCCTCTGGAAAAATGATTCACGCGGATTTCGCGCCCGGCGTGATTCGCTCGGCCGAGCGCATGACTTACACCAACGTCAACAAAGTCCTCGAAGGCGATGCGGAAATGAGCAAGCGTTACGCGCCGCTCGTTGAAAATTTTCGCCGCATGAAGATGCTCGCGTTGCTGCTCAACAAACGCCGCACCGCGCGCGGCTCGATTGATTTCGATCTTCCCGAGCCGGTGATTGAATTCGACGAAGCGGGCCGCATGCTCAGCATCGTACGCAGCGAACGCAACATCGCCAATCGCATCATCGAAGAATTCATGCTCGCGGCCAATGAAGCCGTCGCGCAATATCTGGAAAAACGCGGCGTCGCTTCGCTCCATCGCGTGCACGAAAAGCCCGACCCAAAAAAAGTTCTGGAGTTCGAAGAATTGGCCCACGCTTTCGGCTACACGCTCGGCGTCGAAGATCTCGCCGAGCGCCGCATCACCGTTCGCCATGGCGAATCCCGGCCGCTCGCGCGCGCTGGACGTGCCGGACGCGCCGGCCGCGGCCGCATGCGCCCGATGACCGTCACCATGCCCGCCTCGGAGGAAATTGATATTCGTCCGCAGCATTACCAGCGATTGACGGAAAAAATTGCCGGCAAGCCCGAGGAGCGCATCCTTTCTTACTTGATGCTCCGCTCGCTCAAGCAGGCGCGCTACGCCGCCGATCCCATCGGACATTTCGCGCTGGCCGTGAAGGAATACACGCATTTCACTTCGCCGATTCGGCGCTACCCGGACTTGATCGTTCATCGCTGCCTCAAATGGGCGCTCGAAAATCCATCGGTTCCGCCGCTGCGCGCGCCTTCGCCGCGCGCGCGCGCGGCCGAAGGTGAAACAGTTGCGATGCTCGGCCCCTACCGCCGCGCCGAGCTCGAAGAAATCGCTTCGGAAAGTTCCGAAGCCGAGCGTCGCGCCGAAACCGCCGAGCGCGAACTGATGGAATGGAAGACGGCGCAGTTTATGGAAAGCCGTCTCGGCGAGGAATACGACGCGCTGATTATTTCCGTCCAGAAATTCGGCTTTTTCGTCGAGCTGATGGAAATTTTCGTTGAAGGCCTGGTCAGCATTGATCGCCTCGAAGAAATCACTGGCCAGCGCTGCACCTATCGCGAGCGTGACCACGCCATCGTCTGCGAACCTCACCGCGGCTCACGCAGCGGAAGCAGCGCGCAGCGTGTTTTCCGCCTCGGTGATCGCGTGCGCGTGCGCGCCGAACGTATCGATCCATTCCGTCATCGCGTCGAGTTTTCTCTTGTGTAGCGCGCCGGGGCTTTTGCGCGCTCCTGTTATGTTAAATTGTTCATCAGTTAATTGGAGGTGAATGGTGACTGCTCGACAGTGCCCGAATTGCCTGACCATGGTTCCCGCTGGAGAAATTGCCGCGCGCTCCTACGACTTGACTTGCCCCGGCTGCCAGCGGCCGCTGGAAATTTCAGATTTCAGCCGCAATCTCGCGGCGTTTGGAGCGATCGCAGCCGCTGCGCTGGTCTGGTATTTTGCGGCGGCGCGTTTTTCGCGCGATGCGTCTGCGCTCGGTTGGATCATGCCCATTTTGTACAGCTACCTCACGCTCAGTGTTGTTGCTCCGCTCCTGCTCATTCTCCTGGCCGACCTTCGACTGAGTTCCGAAGCGCCCGCGCCTGTGTTGCACGAAGCCCCAGCGCACAGTTCATCACATTAGTAATCGGTAGCTGTAATTACTTGTCGATACAACAACTTGTGATACCATCAATCGCTTTTGGCGGCCGAGTCGCGCTGGGAGGGTCATGGCACGCTACGAATCGCTTGTCGGCAAACGCGTCGAGGCGCAGTATCGCGCCGGCGAAATTCAACTTTCGGCCATCGGTACGTTGATTTCCGACTCGGGCAAGTCCGTGATTCTCGAAGATCGTTTTTCTGGCGGCGGAAAAGATAAGACCATGCGCGTCGAAATTCCCTATGAATATTTGGTGCATCTCGCAGAAACAAAAGCAAATCCCGCTGATCCCGCGCCGATGCCTTCACCTTCCACAAAAAAGAAGTTGTAATTTACTCGCGAGCTGAGTTCTGTCTGCGCGTTTTTTTTCGCGCGATTTTTTCTGACGAAAAAAATCTGAATCGAAATGAGCCTCGCCGCAGGTATATTGCATCTTCGAGTAAGGAGGCACGAATGAAACCGACAGTCGGATTTATCGGGCTTGGATTGATGGGTAAACCCATGGCGCTAAACGTGTTAAAGGCGGGGTACCCACTCGTGGTTTGGAACCGCACAGCGGCGCGCGCGGAAGGTCTGGTGCGCGAAGGCGCGAAACTCGGCGCGAGTCCAGCAGCAACAGCAGCGCAGGCGGATGTGCTGATCACAATCGTGAGCGATCCGCCCGCAGTAGAAAAAATTTTATGGGGCGCGGACGGCGCGCTCCCAGCATTGCGTCGCGGAAGTGTGCTGATTGATTCGAGCACGATCTCGCCGGAACTCGCTCGAAAGACAGCAGTTGCGTGCGAAAAAAACGGCGTGGGATATCTTGATGCGCCGGTGACGGGCGGAACATGGGGAGCAGAAAAAGGTGAACTGGTCTTTATGGTCGGCGGAAAAAGCGAAACGCTCGAAAAAGTGAGGCCCGTGCTGGAAGCGATGGGCAAAAAAATATTTCATCTGGGGCCGAACGGCGCGGGGCAAACGGTGAAGCTGGCGATGAATTTGATCCTCGCGCTGCAGGTGGAGGCGCTGGCGGAAGCCCTTGCGCTGGTTACACATGCGGGCGTTGCTGGAGAGAAGCTGGTGGAAGTGATGCAGGCGAGCATGGCGCGCGCGGCGGTGCTCGACGTGAAGGCGCCGCTGATTTTGAAAAATGAATTTCCGCCGAGTTTTCCGCTGCGGCTGATGCACAAGGATATTCGGCTCGCGCTCGAGCTCGCGCGGCAGGAAGGCATCACGCTGCCGGCGGCGGCAGCTTCGTATGCCACGTATAGTGCTGTAAAGGAAGCGTCTAAGGACGATCCAGACTACGCAGCCGTGGCGCGTTTCTGGCAAAAAACGTGACGAACGCGAAATAGCGCGAAAATAGCGTCCCGAAGAGCAAATTCCTCGACGTACCCGCCTTTAGAGAACATACACGCCAAAAATTCTGCGTATTTTTGCAAAAAGTCCACCGCCGCCAAAACGGACGCACAACTTCAAAAGTGCTAGGCTTTTTTTAAGGGTGTGCGGATCTGGAGAGCACATAAAACCGAAAATTTCGAAAGTCAGCGCGAGAGGGCAAGTGGTAATTCCGTCGAAGCTGCGAATGGACCTCGGAATCTCCGCGGGCACTCCAATAACTTTTTTTGAAGAGAATCGCCGGCTGCTGCTTGAGCCGCTCACGCTCGAGTACGTGATGAAGTTGCGCGGACTGCTGAAAGGAAAACCATCGCCGCTCGAAACGATGATGGAAGAGCGCAAGCAGGAGAAAAAATCATGAAACGTTACGTGCTGGACTCGACGGCGCTGATGATTTTTTTCCTGGACGGAGCGGGTGCGACGAAGGTGGAAGATTTCATCATGGACGCGGTGGTGAAAAAACCCCGGTTGCTGATGAGCGCGGTGAACTGGGGCGAAGTGTACCACTCGACGTGGCGCGAGCGCGGCAAAGACGTGGCCGACAGGATCGTGGCGGAGATTTCGCATCTGCCGATTGAAATCGAAGACGCAAATTTCGAAGCGACAAAGATGGCGGCGGAATTCCGGGCGCAGTACGCGCTTCCTTACGCGGGATGCTTTGCGGCCAGCCTGTCGCGGCGGCGCAACGCGCCCGTGATCACCGCGGGCGCGGATTTTTTCGCGCTCAAGAAAAAAATCGGCGTGGAATTTATTTCCGAGACGGAAAAAAGCTGAGCGGCAGATCGCGCGAGGTCCGCAGGCCGGAAGTGGCGGCGAGAATCGCGGGAATGGTGTTGACGACGACGGCGGCGGTGGCCACGTCGCCATGCGTGCCGCCGGGAATCGTAAGCGAGAGGTGCGGCTCGCCCTGCAATTCGATTGTGTCGCTGGGATTTTTTGCGCCGACGTACATTTTCAATTCCAGAAAGATTTTTTCCTGGCCGCCGGAGATGCCGCGGGCGATTTGATGCACGCCGGCGACCTGGCCGGGCGCGACCTCGAGAAATTCCGTCTTGATAGTTTCTTCGGCGAGCACCGGCTCGATGGTTTCGGAAATATCGTCGAGCGAGAAGCCGAGGCCATCGGCAACCATGGCGACGGATTCCGGCAAGCCGTGATGCTTGATCGCGCCGGCGGCGACTTGCGCGTGGAATTCTTCAGGCGTCATGCCTGCGCCGATTTTTTTCTGCAGCGGCAGGCGGCGCTTCGATGCGTCCACGATGCGGACAGCTTTCGCGGAATCCACGCGCTGCGCGACGGCGCTGAGCGTGAGGACGAGCTTATCCATCACGAATCCGGGATTCACTCCGGTGCCGACGAGAGCGACGCCTTCTTCCTGCGCGGCGACGTCGAGCTGCTTCGAGAGATCGGGATACTTGCGGAACGGGTAAGCAAGCTCTTCGCAGGTGGAGACGATGCAGCAGCCGGCAGCGAGGCACGCGAGGAGCTGGTCCATCACGCTCGGAAGATAGGAGGAGGTGGAGTGGATGACCACGTCCACGGGTTTTGAGAGGACGGCGCTCCCGTCGGGCGAGATGGCGACGCCCCAGGGCGCGTCGGATGCGCCGACGATTTCGCCGAGGTCGCGGCCGGCCTTCGCGGGATCAATGTCAATCGCGCCGGTGATTTCGATCGAGTCTTTCTGGCGCATCAGGCGGATGATGGAAGCGCCGATGGGCCCGACGCCGAATTGCACCACGCGAATCTTCTTTTTCACAGTGCCGTCCTTGGTGGTTGAGGAAACGAATACCATAAAGGGTTCGGGTGGGGACTGCAAGTGGCGAAAAGCGAAGTCAAAACCGTCCCACTCTATTGCCCAAGGCGCAAAGGACGGGGCAACCGCAGTTTCAAAATTGCAAGCGAAGGCTCATCAAATACACTGATGGTTGGGCACCAGCCGATGGCACCGGCACAGTTTACTGCTTATGTTATTATCGCGTAAGGGACAAACACATGGGTTGCATGTTCTGCAAGCCAGAAAAAAACCTCACTCGCGAGCACGTATTCCCTGCTTTCATGGGCGGTGAACTGACGGTCCCTGATGGGAGCTGCCAGGGCTGCAACGGGGAGTTCGGGAAATGGGAAGGCACTATCCGGGAGAGCACAAAATTTCTATTAAATCTCCTCCAGATTGAAAACCGGAAGGGTGAAGTCCCGACAGTACGAGTCGAGGTGGAAATTCGCGGCATGGACGTCATAAGGACTGTTCGGCACAAGAGAGGCCGACGGGACCATTAGCTTTTCGGATGTAGTGATACCCAGTGTGAAACCGGACGGCAAGAAACATCGGGAAGGTTTTTTCATTTCCAAGGAAAGTGCGGAAAAGTTCGTCGAACGCTCGCGCGCAAGGGGCGAGAAAACGACGGAATTGCAGGTGCCGAAAGAGATTATCTTCGATGCTACGTATACACAGAGGCTACCATTCGTTTTCACCCTCGAAGCGCGTAAGGTAGCCGCAAAGATCGCTCTCACATCCATCGCCTACAAATACGGGGTGCCCTACGCACTATCTGCGCAATTCGACGCGCTTCGTAATGTCCGCACAGCAGCAACCGAAAAAGAAATGCCTCTGAGGGTGTTTTGCAGCAAGACTTTCATGGCCGCTCACATACCGTGTGAGCTAGGAATCACCATCGCAACCGAGCACGCTTTACAGCAACCGCCTAGCGGAAAGGGGTCAAAAGCGGATCGTTTGCTTAACGATATATCGGGTAGTCTACTGTTGCAGCCATGCGCGCAAATGGAGAATCCTTCGGAAAATCCAAACCAGTTTCAGGATCCACAGCTCCTTCTGACTGGCGTGAGAATGGCGAGAGACTCGGCTTTGCGGAAGGACTATCCGTTGGGCGACATTTCCAGATCAAATGCCCTCTATGCCTTATATAAACTGTCTCGTCCGGCAGCTTTTGTTGTAAGTATGCATTTGCTCATCGAGCTTCGCATTCACCATATTGGAAAATCTCCTGGGGTCTCCGGTGCCGCGCGGTCGTACGCTTTCTTACGGGATAACGCTTTGGCTGTTGCGTTTGAGGCGAATCAGCTAACCGATCAACGGAGTGAGGAGGCACCAGCGGTATGGCTGAAGGCACATCAGAATCTGAGGGACGTCTGGATGGAG
>Ga0307471_100002280_pt1 | contig 10969 bp, 8 predicted proteins | sample atmos_gasesAM3C__2_FD_204566 | JGI IMG/M metagenome (GOLD analysis project Ga0307471, IMG submission 204566) | Hardwood forest soil microbial communities from Morgan-Monroe State Forest, Indiana, United States - atmos_gasesAM3C_515 | ecosystem: Environmental > Terrestrial > Soil > Temperate... | reverse complement strand
CTAACTTCGACCGGCGCAACGAAATCGATCTGCCTGATGTCGTCACGCCAGATTTGGCGTACTTCTTGGGGCTGTGGACTGCAGAAGGCAGTTTTGAGTCTACAGGGCGTGTGGCTATTAGTAATCTCGACCAACCTATTCGCGCTTGGCTTTCAACTTGGCCCTTTGGCATGAGGTTCGAGGCCAACACTACTGAAGGTTCCGAGCAGACAATGCGCGCCTCAGCACTCACAATGCTGGACCTCATCAAGTATCTTGGAGGACATCTTGGCAAGGCGCCGACGAAGCGCGTGCCGACAGCGTTCATGCGCGGCCCACGTGATATCGCGAGGGCTTTTCTGCAAGGCTACTTTGACGGCGACGGCAATGCATGCGTCAGCAAAGGCGATCTTTCGATTTCATCATGTTCAACTAGCGAAAGGTTATCTCGTGACGTTCAACAGCTCTTGCTCAATTTTGGGATTGTTGCCTCGCTGTACAAGGGCAAGATTCAAGTCTCGGAACGGGTAAAGAATCCAAAGCACAATCCATGGCCGGTGACTTGTACGGGGGCGGATGCCGAAAGATTCGCGCAAGAAATCGGATTTAGGCTACCACGAAAACAAGTGATAGCTGTGGAGATCAAGAATCATAGGTCGCGGGCTAGATTACCAGCTGCCGGCGCGCTAATTAGACTCATCCGCAAGGAGAAACCGGATCATCGAAAAGGTCGAACAATGGGTGTTCACGCAGTGACGCCCCCAACTTTCAGCATCTCGCAAGCAGCAAAGCAGGAACGGATCGGCACCACCACAGCCGAGAAAATATTGAATTGGTTCAAAGCTCAAGGAGCCGTCGGCCTTGCGACGTCGCAACTTGAATCCAATATCAACGAAGTCAAAGCCGGGCGTGTTTGGCTGCCGGTCAAACGGATCAGCAATTCACGAGCCGAGACTGTGGATTTCGTTGTGCCTGTTGGGCACAGTTTTCTGAGCAACGGCATCGTTAGCCACAACACACCGTTTTCCATCAATGATTTGTACGGTGAACTAGCGAAGAACAAGGACTACTTCTTCAAGCGCTACCCCGCGATCCTAGACGAAGGAACAATTCACGAGCGCGCATTGTGGCCGGAGCGATATTCACTAGAAGACCTGAAGCGCAGGCGGCGAGAAATCGGCAACATTCGCTTTGCTCGTGAACAGATGTGCAACCCGCAGAGCGATGATCTAACCCTGTTTCCGGGCTACCTCTTTCGCGGCGACCCGGTCGAGCAGATGGCCATCCGGCTTGGACAGAACTATGGCTTTTGGTCGAAGAACGGAATCAAGGCTGTATTCTTCGGCATCGATTTCGCAGTATCCAGCACGGTGGCCGCGGACTATACCGTCGTGTTCGTCCTCGGCCTGGATGACTACGGCAACCGGTGGGTCATCGACATCATCCGTGAGAAAGGTTTGCCGTTCGCCGAGCAGAAGTCACTCATCAATACCGCGGCGCGCAAATACAATCCGCAACTCATCTACATCGAATCGAATCAGTGCCAGCGAATCTTTGGCGACGAATTGATCCGGCTCACTGACCTGCCGGTGAAGTTGTTCCATACTGGCGATGCCAAGCACTCACTCGAACAGGGCATCCCCGCGCTGAAGCTACTCCTCGAGAACAAGAAGTTCAGGATCCCGAGGGGCGATGCCTACTCCGTCGAGGCGACGGACGCCTGGATCGACGAGATGCGCAATATCTCGTATGCGAACGGCCGCGTGGTGTCGACGAGTCAGCACGATGACACGGTGATGGCCTGCTGGATCGCGAACAACGCAATCGCGGCCAGCAACTTCTCCTTTGATTTCAAAGAGCAAGAAGGCGACGCCGAAGTCTACGAAGAGGAACTTCAGGCCATGGACGACCTCGCCGAGGAGGAAGAGTGGTCGGAAGATGCCTTCGTCGTCGGCGCCAAGAAACAGGGGCGCGGCAGGCCCAGAACAGTAAACGCGCAACTTGTAAATAAGGCCGAGTTATCGTTACTTGATTCGGAACCGGCACCTGGTGCACAGTCCGGATTGCAGTCTTACGCTGAGGCTAAACCCCAGCTTGGGTCGCCGATGCTCAAAGACGTGCTGCCGTGGCGCCGATGACAGTCTTGATGACAGGCTCGATGACATGACCGGATTCTACATCCCGCCTGATTACATCGTAGACCGCGTCCCGGGGCAGGTGCCGCGTTTTGACTCTGTAATCGACAGAACGAGCACTGCAGTAACTCCACTCGCTCCTGCGCCGGGGCTCATGACCAAGGACTACGTCGATAGTCTCATTCACCGTGAGGCTGCCGCCGCGCCGAACGAAGTCAGGCTTCGGCAGTCCATGATGCTCAGCCTCCTTGAGCGCGGTGTCTCTGGAGAGGACCGTCGCGCAATCCTCAATCGTGCTGTGACTTACTACCGGAAATCGAAAAAGAGCAACGCTCAGTCGTATCAGCCAGCACAAGACCGCGGCCCGCGACGGCGTCCTAATCCACCGCCACGGCTGACCGTCGAGAAAGCAGAACGGCGAACCGGTGAGCAAGCCGGCGACGCCATTATCGCGATTGACTCGATTCCAGACCTCAACCCCGATCAAGAGCGACGGGCCCCGCGCGCAGTATCCAGTCGACGACGCGATCAAGTCATTGACCACTACGATCCACGGGATGCTGTCGCGCAATGGCCAAATCGGTATCCATACTCGGAAATTGGCACCGCTCGTTCGAAAGCACGGTGGGCACGCCGTGCATAGTGCATTGCGCTCGATCGGCGTCAAGATGCATAACGATCGGATATTCTTGCATAAATCGGCTAAGCCACAGCCCGCAGCCCGGCCCCGAGGCCGTCCGGGTCAGCCGCAGCCCGATCGAAAATTAATTTTGCGTACGCACGCGCGCGGGCCAGAAAGTCTTGCCAAGGCCGGGGACAACCTTCCCGAGCAGTTGCCCAAGCAAAATCGCGGAGTCGGGAATGACGAAGGTGGGCAGGATGCCGACCCCATCGGCACTCGCCGAATCTGGAATCGCCGCGTCGTTGAGAAAAAGGCCGACGGTAAATGGCACGTCGTCGGTCACGTCGCGGGACTCGAAGATCCGAAGAAGGTCGAGACACTCGACACTGGAATCCTGTCTCGCCAAAACCTTCTTCACCTTCTCCAGCAGTTGATGAGGATGCACCACATCCAAAATGATGGTAAAGTCGCGAAAAGTGGCCGACAGCAATCATCCTTGCTCAAGGTTTACGGTGGGGGAGAATTTACCCTCCCGGCGAATCACAAGGCCGGAATGCGCGTCCCGTCCGGCGGAAGCTCGTGTGCGAATTGCCACTTCCTCGGCCCGGATGCCGCGTCCTGTGAAAACACTCATTGGGTCGCGTGGCACGGTGGTGACGCCTGTTTGCCTGCACCTGCTCACGAATACTGCTGTGACTGGTATCAGCCCGACGGCCTCCACCACGAGTAAGGATTAACGCTATGCCGGCCAATCAGGTGAAGGGTAAGAGACAAGAGGCAATGTGGAACCGCGCCAAAGCGGCTGCACAAAAGCAAAACGCCAAGGACCCGTGGGCGTTGACTACTCACATTTTTCAACAGATGAAGACCGCCCATAAGGCAGAGAAACACGCCAAGAAAGCTGCAAAGCGCGCAGGAAAAATCATGAAGACCAGCATGCTCAAGTCACTCGCTGAAACCAGTGTCGAAGACCTCATCAAGGGTGATGTGGTCGATTTTGATCACGACTCGCACAGCCCAAAGAAGGGCAAGCGCCTCGGCAAGAGCCCGCAGAAGTCGGACCACGGCCACCTTGATCAGGCCGCGGCGAGCGACGAGTTCCGCGCGAAGATCCGAAAGGCTGCGGATGAGGCCGGGGCCATGCTCGAGAATTCCGTCGACCCCATGAAAATCGGCGAGCAAGACGGTCATCAGGTTCCAATGGTTGACCATCCGCGCGAAGGTCAGCAGGATATGGACAGTTGGTACGCAAGCAATATGCAAAAGAACGCAGCACATCTTCCAATGGTTGATCATCAGCGTCCCGGCGCGGGATCGGGTCGTGGGGCCCTCGGCGCGGGAATGTCGAAGGGCGACACAGGCGGCGAGAGCTCGATGGAACTCCACGAGCCGAGCACCGCTAGCTCATACCAGGATACGCAGACTCTATCCCGGTCTACGTATGAGTTGCCAGAGATGTCGAACCATCCGGTCTCTGGACTGCCGTCGGTCGATGCGGGTATGAACGAAATGTTCTCCGAGGATGACCGCCCGGTTGAGCAGCAGATGAAAGACGGCAAAAGGCCGCTGTGGTCGAGCCAATCTGTCGGTCAGGCTCCATCCGGTGGGTCGGACATCGGCGAGAACGATGTGTACGGCCACGATGTCAGTTCCGGCTCCGGCGCTCTTCCAGGTGATGGCACGCAGGGGCGAGAAATGGTTGACCATCCTCGGCCTGGCTCCGGCGGCATGTCGAAGTCGGCCCCAGACCCGTACGGCGAGCGACAGCGATTTGCGCATGCCGCGGCCCAACGCGCGCAGTTCGACTTGACGCATCGCGATGTGGCTCCGGAACACGGATATCGCGGTGAGGCTATCCCGCAGGGGCAGACCTGGAAGACCGGGTTTGTCACCTACTCGACCGGTGAGGATGAGCGAATCGCGAAAGCGATGAATGAGTTCGGTGAGGTCGTCTCCGAGCCCACGTTGAACTGGCAAGCCCCACTTCTTCAGTCGCGGCAATGTGGGCTGTGCAAGAGCGTAGTGCCACAGTTCCTCACGGTTTGTCCGTGCTGCGGTGGTTCGGCGCATTCCGGTGCCCCGACTGGATACGGCGTTGTGATGGAGAAAAGTGTGGCTGACTCAGTACGCGGCCCGCAGAAGGGCGATCTCCACTTCGCAAACGGCGTTATCATTCTCACTGAAGAGTAAAATACAAGATGGCACCTCGTGGTCGGCGATCGCAGCGGCCTACTCACGAAGAGCCGCAAACTGAATTCCCATTCGAGAAGGCTCAGCCCCGGACTGAGGCCGCACGCCGTGCTGCTTTTGATCTGGGCTCAGCCGAATCTCTTGATGACTGGGCTTCCAAGTACACTCCTGGTATCGCCTCTCAGGTACAACCTACCCAGGCACTCGAACCGATGTCGATGTCGCACATCCGGGTGCCAGAAGGCTATGAGGTGATCAAGTCGGAGAACCGGCCGAGTGACTCGCAGTACGAACTCCCGCCGACAGAGGATACTGAAAATACCCCTCGCGGTTTGTACTGGGACCCGTTCTCGCTCATAGAGCAACTCGGCTTTCGGGAACGGCCGTCATCTGTAACGTACGGCACGCTGAATGCGATGGTCTGGAGAATGCCTATTGTCCACGCCATTATTCAGACGCGCATAAACCAGGTCAGTGCGTTCTGCACCCCGCAGCATCACAAGTTCGAGCCGGGATTCAGGGTGAAGATGCGCGCGATCGAGGACCGTCCTTCGCCGCAGGACAAGAAGTTCATTCGCGCGATGGAGGCCATGTTGCTGCAGAGCGGAACGGTCGAATCCGATCCGCGCCAACGCGACAACATGGAAAACTTCATGCGCAAGATCGTGCGTGATTCGTTGGTCGTGGACCAGCTCAATTTCGAGATCATCCCGGATGACGACGGCAAACCTGCGGAATGGTACGCGATGGACGCTTCTACGATCCGTCTCGCGAATACATCGAAGCTGTATCCGAACGACGACATGGATTCAGTTTACACGGTGCAGGTCTACGACAATGTGACCATAGCTGAGTGGACCCGCGCCGAGATGGCGTTCGAGATTCGAAATCCGAGAAGCGACATTCGTAGCTATGGCTATGGCACATCCGAACTAGAGATGCTTGTTTCAACGGTCACGGCGCTGCTGTGGGCGTGGCAGTACAATCAGAACGCGTTCGCGCAAGGTAGCTTGCAAAAAGGCCTCTTGAATCTCGTAGGCGCAATTCCTGAGCGACAACTGCGTGCCTTTAGACGTCAGTGGTACCAGATGATAGCTGGTGTAGAAAATTCTTGGAAAACGCCCATTACGAACGCCGAGCGCATCGAATGGGTGCCGATGCAGAATACCAACAAGGAGATGGAGTACAGCGCGTGGATCGATTTTTTGATCAAGGTCACGTGCGGCGTGTATCAAATTGATCCAATCGAATTAAATTTCAAATACGGAAACACGTCGCAAAAATGCTATGCTCCTGAAACCGAACTTCTACTGTTCGATGGTACTACAAAGCGTGCAGATGCAATATCTATCGGCGATCAATTGATGGGCCCGGATTCGACGCCACGAAATGTAACGCATACATGTCGCGGTGTCGGTGAAATGTATGAAATCGTCCCGGCTCGAGGAGACTCGTGGCGGTGCACCGGGAATCATCAGTTGTCGTTGATAAATTCGGTTACGAATAACATTATCGACATTCGCGTCACTGATTTCATCGATAAGCCTCGCCGCTTTCGGGCGGAATACAAACTGTTCCAACCTGAAGGCATCGACTTCCCGGCGCAACCGGCACCAAAACTCGATCCGTACTTCTATGGACTGTGGGTCGGAGACGGAAGCAAAGCGCACAGTCAGGGTGTAGTAGTAACGACAATGGACCCGGAGATTGTCGAAGCACTACGTGAAACCGCTGATAAATGGCAACTTACGTTGAATATTTGCTGCGAAAGCCCGGACAATCGCGCCAAAGGCTACAGGCTCACCGGAGTTCCTGGTTCACGCAAAGCGAACCCAATTCGAGCAATTCTTGATGAAATATGGACCGACGGCCATATTCACGATTCCATTAAGTTTGGCTCCTGGGAAACTCGGCTACAATTCTTGGCTGGATTTCTTGACACGGATGGACATCTCGCTCTCGGCAATTCATTTACGTTTGTTCAGAAAAACGAAAAAACATTCGCGGACATCGTCTTTATCGCACGGTCGCTAGGATTCAAAACTACATGCCGGCGTGATCGCGCTGTCTGGCATAACCCCAAAACTGGAGAAGAACGGTCAGATATTTATCCGGTTGGATATATCTCCGGTCCAACCTACGCAATCCCTACTCGCATTCAGCGAAAACGCGCGCCGGAGAGCCACTTACCAAAATTCGATCCACGTAGAACGGGCTTTACCATCAAACGCGCTGCCGATGGCCCATTTTGTGGTTTTGAAACGGATGGGGATCACCGACACCTTCTTGCCGATTTCACTGTGTCGCACAATTCAATGTTCGAGGGTGCGAATAAGTCGAAGCTCGTCGAATCCAAGGATCGTGGTCTGAAGCCGCTTCTTCGATTCCTCGCCCGTGCGATCGACAAGTACATCATCTGGCCAATCAACCCGAACTTCTCGATGGAGTTCGTGGGCCTCGAATCGCAAACGCCAAAAGAGATGGCGGACCTCATGACGCAACGAGTCCGCACGATTTGGACTATCGACGAGGTCCGCGCCGAGATGGACATGTCTCCACTGCCGGACGAGCTCGGCAAAGTCATTCTCGATGCGAACTGGATGAACGCGCGGAAAGAATCGTTGGCGAAGAAAGCTTCGGACGAGGCTGCAGATAAAGCTGAGGCCGAGCAAGAAGCACAGGCGGCAGCGCTCGCAAGCCTGCCTGAATCTCAGGTTTCGAAAGAAGAGATGGCGAGTCTTGCCTCGCTACTCGCGAAACCACCGCAACCAGCACCGGTTCCTGGTGGGCCTGGGGGTCCAGGTGGACCTGGCGGTGCGGTCGGTCCTGGAAATAGTGGCGGGCCCGGGGGCGGGAAAGTTGCGCCGGATGCACCGCCGGCCGGAAGCCCCAATATCAAACCGTCGAAGGCTCCTCCGGTTGCGAAATCACTGAACAACATCATCCTGGACTTCGAGGTGTAAGGTGAAACCGATTCCAGGTAGTCCCGGATATTTCATCTCGAAGAAGGGCAAGGTTTTCTCTGATCGGCAGCAGGGGGGCGGCGGCGGTAGGAAGGCCAAACTCCACGCGGTGAAGGATACCGATAAGGGACATAAATATCACCGCGTCGTCATCATGCAGAATGGCAAGAAGACGACGAAGTATGTTCACGACCTCGTGCATGCGGCTCACGGCAAGGGGAAGAAGAAAGACGGCCAGCAAATTCGCCACCTTGACGGCAACAAGCACAATAACTCTTCAGGCAACTTGAAGCCGGGATCGGCGAGCGAAAACAACCTCGAGAAGAAATCCCTCACGAAGTCCCTCATGAAGCTTCGCTTTCACATCACAGTCTGGGAAGATTAGCCATGCGCGTCAAAACCAAAGTAAATGCTCGCATATTTGAACTCACAGATGAGGTCGACGCGCTGTTCGATCCCGATGACAGCCGGGCTGAGATTATCAGCGACAACTTCACGAAAGAGAACTCGAGCCGGTTTCGGATCCAGCCGTCCGCAAGCTACGTTCTCAACTTCGGTACGATCACGGCTGTTCAGGGGATTTACATCTACACGATCGGACCCTGCAATATCTCGATCAATGGCAGCTCGCCGTTTTCGATGAGCCCGCCCAATTCCGCTGTCGGCACACCGGCCAAGTTTTACTTCGACGGGACAGTCACTGCAGTAACCCTTACCAATCCATCGAGCACCTCTATTCTTGATGGGCGATATGTCCTGTGGGGTGATTCCACCTGATGTGCTAGTGTGAACACCAATGAAAGTTCACATCGAAGCCGACGCCGATGAGCTGCCCCGAAAGGGCGGAGATCTCGTAAAGCAACTGCTGTTCGCCCTGAGGCCTCTCGAGCCGCGATTCCAGAAGGCATACGATGCCCTCGAGCTCAGCCACAGGCGAAGCCCGATTGATAGCGCTCCTGTGATGGACGACATCATTGGGCAGATGCGGACAATCTACGATGAGGAGATCGAAGGACTTCTCGGCGACATCTATTCCTATCTTGAGCTTCCGTGATGCATGACGTGGCTGAAGGACAAACTCGACGGCATTCGGCATCTAGTCCGCGCTCGTCATCTCCGAATCCTGGCGCGCATTGCTGGGCTCGAGACTCTCACGCTCGCTGAGCGATCCGAACTGCAGAATATCCCGCTCGCATCGCTCGATCCTTCGACGCGCAACCTCATCGAGGAGGCGTACAAGTTCGGCCGCATCCTGAGCGCCGACCCAGACCAACTCGGGATGACCAGAGCAGAGTTCGACGCACACAGCGGCGATGAGTCTGAAACTCCAGGCGACGAGGCGACGATAGAGGCCGCGAAAGAGCGCTTCGCGCAATCCGTACGGCGTCTCGGGTCCGATGCCGAGAACGATGTAGTGAAAATCATCTCTGGCCTTCGGCGCGAAGCTGAGGCCAACATGGGCGCGTCCAGGGAATCAATCGCGGCTGTGTCAAAGCGATTGCGTACCGCGTCGGGCGATTGGGGGAAGGACTGGGACCTCGTCGCGTCAACAGAGATTCATTCCGCGAATCAGTACGGATACGCCGAGCACATTCGCCGACTCCACGGTGACGACGTAGAGGTATTCAAAAGACCGATGAAGGGCGCTTGCCGCTGGTGTGTCGCTCTTCACCTTGGCAGCGATGGGCACCCACGCATCTTCAAGCTATCCGACATCGAAGCGAATGGCCTGGACAACTCAGGTAGGCACAGGCACGAGTGGGAAGTCGTAGTAGGGTCAACCCATCCATCGTGCGGATGTATGCTAATTCATCTGCCCACGGGGTGGGGCTTCGATGAGTCTGGGCACATCACGCCGAATGGGAAAGGCGGAAAGCGGTTCTCACAGAAGAGCCTCCACGCCGCAATGGCGCACGAAGCACTACTCAAGTCGCACCCGATAAAGAAGGTCATCAACTTTCAGGGCATGGAGGTTTGCATCGAGAACGAACCGGGAAGCATTCGCGAATGGGACGAGCACGCGCTGAATATCAAAGGCAAGACCCGGATGCTCTATAACTACGGGTACATTGCTGGGACGAAGGGCGCGGACAACGCTGAGTATGACTGCTTTGTTGGGCCGAATCCTGACTCACCGTATGTGTTCATCGCGCACCAGGCGCATCCGTGGATGGACAAGCTGTACGACGAGGACAAGGCTATGCTCGGCTTTGACAATGTCGATGAAGCGAAGCGCGCGTACCTCATCCATTACGAATCGCACGAGTTCCTCGGGTCGATGTCGATGATGTCGATCGACGAATTCAAAGAGAAGGTTTACCACACCGGCGAAGTCGGAGGGCTCGCCGAAGACGGCATGGTGAAGTCCGACGAGCCGGTAGAAGAGAAGCCGAAACTCGTGATCAAAGCCAACTTGAACGACGCGCTCGGTGCTTATGATTCACCGATGGGCGATCGTGCTGTGTCACAGGGCTCGTCCGGACCAAACATTGCTTGGGGCGTTCCACATCTCCCTGTAGCGATGCGCGACCCCACGAAGCAGCGTGAGTTCATGGAAGCGTACGCCGAGTGGCCGCAGCATCCGAACTTGTTCATTGACGGTCGCGTGTACAACTTCCGCGACTTCAATAACTGGCCCCTGCATCCACTGTCGGAGTGGGAGGAGCGCGCCGCGTATCAGGACCAGGATTCGCAGGCTGCCGCTGAATTCATGGCCTATCTGCAGGAGCGCTTGGATCGGCGGCTCGACTTTGTGAATCACGGCTTCATCCCGACGCTCCGAGACCAAAAGGATCAGCAGCGCTTCTTCATTACCGAAGTGAACCCAAAGGACGAACATGAGTGACAGTCGGTGCCCGAACTGTGGGAATCGCGTTCTGCAGAAGTCCGGTGCGGGGGCCAAGCTTCGCACTCAAGGCCCCATACTCATTGATGAATCCGGTACATGTCGCGCGCAGTGCTTCTGGTGCCGAACCGAAATCGCACTGCCGATAGCCCCAACCTTCTCGAAATCGATGCTGCAGGAACCTGATCCCAACGCACGATTTGTCATTCGACCCAAGCGCAATACGTGACGCAAT
>Ga0307471_100002278_pt1 | contig 10974 bp, 6 predicted proteins | sample atmos_gasesAM3C__2_FD_204566 | JGI IMG/M metagenome (GOLD analysis project Ga0307471, IMG submission 204566) | Hardwood forest soil microbial communities from Morgan-Monroe State Forest, Indiana, United States - atmos_gasesAM3C_515 | ecosystem: Environmental > Terrestrial > Soil > Temperate... | reverse complement strand
AAATTCAACCCTCACAATCGGTTGCGGCTGCCACATTCCGGGCGGAATGGCGGCCTATTTCCTTGACGCGACGGGGATTTATAGGCGGCGAGGGGCTGGGTGTTTTCAACGAGGATCGAGAGCGTGGAAAGCTGCGCGCGCGCCGCGACGCGCTTTGCTGCCTTCGCGCTAGTGGCGCTGGCGCTCGCCGCCTGCAGCATGTTCGACAAGACTGAACCTGTTGCGCCCGACGAGCCTGCCGACAAGCTCTATAACGAGGGTCTCTACCTTCTGAATAGCAAGAAGGATCCCAAGAACGCGGCGAAGAAGTTCGAAGAGGTAGATCGCCAGCACCCCTATTCGGAATGGGCGCGCAAGGCCCTGATCATGTCGGCCTTCGCCTATTACCAGGGCAATGCCTACGACGACTGCATCAATACTGCCCGGCGCTACGTCACCCTACATCCGGGGAGCCCGGACGCGGCGTATGCGCAGTTCCTCATCGGCTCGTCCTACTTCGACCAGATGCCCGAGATCTCGCGCGACCAGGATCGCACCGAGAAGGCAATGCAGGCGCTCGACGAGGTGGTCCGCAAATACCCCGATTCCGAGTATGCCGTCGCGGCCAAGCGCAAGATCGAGATCGCGCGCGACCAGCTGGCCGGCAAGGAGATGGATATCGGCCGTCAAAATCTGAATTCCCGGAACTTCGTCGGTGCGATCAATCGCTTCAAGGTCGTGGTGACACGCTACCAAACCACGCGTCACGTCGAGGAAGCGTTGTTTCGGTTGACCGAAGCCTACATGGCGCTCGGCATAGTCGAGGAAGCGCAGACGTCGGCCGCCGTGCTGGGTCATAATTTTCCGGACAGCCGTTGGTATAAAGACGCCTATGCCCTCATGCAGGAGAGGGGCGTCGAGCCCAATGAGAACAAGGGCCATTGGATCAGCCAAGCGTTCACCAAGTTGGCCTCGGGCAAGTTCTAGATCGGCGCGGAATTCGCTTCGTCCACATCTGCCGGGCTTGACACCGCAAGCGGGCTCCACCCAACCTGCGGCGCCTACAGCGCGTCGTTTCAGACAGGCCCAAGCTCCGCCGCGGTGGGAATTCATCACCCCGATTTGCATGCGCGTGGCCACCGGCGGCCCGCGGCAGGGCATCCGGCAAACCTCCGGCGTCGGTGGCCAAGCGGAAGACTAGGACGGTGGTCATGCTGGCTCGGCTTTCCATTCGCGACATCGTCCTCATCGACCGGCTTGATATCGACTTTGCCTCCGGCCTGTCGGTGCTCACGGGGGAAACCGGCGCGGGCAAATCCATCCTGCTCGACGCCTTTGCGCTTGCGCTCGGTGCGCGCGGCGACGCTGCCCTCGTGCGCCAGGGCGCCGAGCAGGGGCAGGTGACGGCGGCGTTCGAGCTGCCGCCCCGCCATCCGGCGCGCGCGCTCATGACGGCAAACGACATTCCGGCCGCAGACGAGATCATCTTGCGGCGTGTGCAATTCGCCGACGGCCGCACGCGTGCCTTCGTCAACGATCAGCCCTTCAGCGCGCAAGCGCTAAAGGCGCTGGGCGCCGCCTTGGTCGAGATTCATGGGCAGCACGACGAGCGAGCGCTTGTGGATACGGTCGCGCACCGCCGCCTGCTCGATGCCTACGGTGATCTGGAGGCCGAGGCAGGAGAGGTCGAGCGACTGTGGAACGAGCGGCGGACGCGCGCCGGCGCGGTGGCGGCGCATCGCGCCGAGGTGGAGCGGGCGCAGCGCGAGGCGGATTTTCTGCGCCACGCCGTAGCCGAATTGGAACGGCTTGCCCCGCAACCGTCGGAAGAAACCATGCTTGCCGACAAGCGCGCCGCCATGATGCAGGCAGAAAAGGTCGCTGGCGACATTCGCGATGCGCATGACGCCGTGGCCGGCACGCAATCGCCCGTGCCAACGCTCTCCGCGGCGGTGCGCCGATTGGAGCGCCGCGCCGCCCAGGCCCCGGCGCTGATCGATCCCGCGGTGAAGTCGCTCGATGCCGCGCTCGCCGCGCTCGACGAGGCGCGCGAACATCTTGATGCGGCGCTGCGCGCGGCCGACCACGACCCCCATGAATTGGAACGCCTCGAGGAGCGCTTGTTCGCGCTGCGCGCGGCGGCGCGCAAATACAATGTCCCGGTCGACGGCCTCAATGCCCTGGCCGGCCAACATGCCGCCGATCTCGGCCTCATCGATGCCGGCGCCGAGCGCCTCGCGGCGCTCGAAGCCGCCGTGCAGGCGGCCGACACGCAATACCGCCAAGCTGCGGCCGCGCTCTCGCGCAAGCGCAAAAAGGCCGCCGAAGGTCTCGACCGCGCCGTCAATGGCGAGCTCAGGCCGCTCAAGCTCGAGCGTGCGAAATTCTTGACCGAGATCGCGAGCGAACCGGAGGCGGGTGGCCCGCACGGCATCGATCGGATCGAATTCTGGGTGCAGACCAATCCGGGCACCCGGCCGGGCCCGCTGATGAAGGTCGCCTCCGGCGGCGAGCTGGCGCGCTTCCTGTTGGCGCTCAAAGTGGTGCTCGCCGATCGCGGCTCGGCCTCCACCCTCGTCTTCGACGAGGTCGATACCGGCGCAGGCGGCGCGGTTGCCGACGCCATCGGCGTTCGGCTGGCGCGACTTTCCCGCCGCGCCCAGGTGATCGCAGTGACGCACGCGCCGCAAGTGGCCGCGCGAGCGCAGCGACACTATCTCATCAGCAAGAGCGCGCTCGACAAAGGGGCGCGGGTGGCGACCCGCGTCGCCGAGATCGCCTCCGACAAGCGCCGCGAGGAGATCGCGCGCATGCTCGCCGGCGCCGAGATCACCGCGGAGGCGCGCGCCGCGGCCGAGCGTTTGATCAAGGCAGCGAGCTAGGAAATGCCGCACGCGTAGCATGAGCATGCCGGACGCCAGCAAGGTCCCTGTCGTCGATCTCACCGAGGCACAGGCCGAGGCCGAGATAGAGCGGCTCGCAGCCGAGATTGGTGCGCACGACCGGCGCTACTACCAGGAGGACGCGCCGACGGTGTCGGACGCCGCCTACGACGCGCTGCGTCGGCGCAACGAGGAGATCGAGGCGCGGTTTCCCGCGCTGGTGCGGGCGGACTCGCCCTCGCGCCGCGTCGGCGCCCAGCCGTCACAAAAATTCGCCAAGGTCCGTCACGCGATCCCGATGCTTTCGCTCGGTAATGCCTTCGCCGACGCCGAGGTGGCTGAATTCGTCGAGCGAGTGCGCCGATTTCTTCGTTTGCCGGCGGACGAGAGGGTGGTGTTCACGGCCGAGCCGAAGATCGACGGCCTCTCCTGCACGCTGCGCTACGAGGACGGCCGTCTGGTGCGCGGGGCGACCCGCGGCGACGGCACGGAAGGCGAAGACGTCACCGCCAATGTGAGAACCCTTGCCGACATCCCCAAAGAGCTGCGCGGGAAGAACGCGCCCGGCATCTGCGAGGTACGCGGCGAGGTGTACATGACCAAATCCGCCTTCCTCGCACTGAATGAGCGGCAACGCGCCGCCGGGAAGCAGATTTTCGCCAATCCGCGCAATTCCGCCGCGGGCTCGCTGCGACAGCTCGATGCGGCAATCACGTCTTCGCGCCCGCTCGGCTTCTTTGCCTACAGCTGGGGCGAAATGAGCGCGATGCCGGCGCAAACACAATCCGGCATGGTCAAGTGGTTTGCCGCCCGCGGGTTCAAGATCAATCCGCTGATGCAAGTTTGCGACTCGATCGACGCGATGCTTGCCTTCCATCACGAGATCGAGGCGCAACGCGCCTCGCTCGACTATGATATCGACGGTGTGGTCTACAAGGTCGACCGCCTCGACTGGCAGCAGCGGCTCGGCTTCGTGTCGCGCAATCCGCGCTGGGCGATCGCGCACAAATTTCCCGCCGAGAAAGCAACCACCGTGGTCAAAGACATCGATATCCAAGTTGGCCGCACCGGCGCGCTCACGCCGGTGGCTAAGCTCGAGCCGGTCACTGTCGGCGGGGTGGTCGTGCAAAACGCGTCGCTGCATAACGCCGATGAGATCGAGCGGCTTGGGGTGCGCAAGAACGACACTGTGACGATCCAGCGTGCCGGGGATGTCATCCCGCAGGTGCTGGGCGTCATCATGGAGAAGCGCCCGAAATCGGCGAAGCCGTATAAATTTCCCACTCACTGTCCGTGTCCCTTGCATACCCCAGTGGTGCGCGACACCACCGCGAGTGGCGAAGAAGGTGTAATCGCGCGCTGCACCGGAGAGTTCGCCTGTCCTTACCAAAAAGTCGAGCATCTAAAGCATTTCGTCTCCCGCCGCGCCTTCGATATCGAAGGGCTGGGCGAGAAGCAGATTATGCTTTTCTTCGAGCAACGCTGGGTAACTGAGCCGGCCGATATCTTCACGCTCGAGTCGCGCAACTCTCGGATCAAGCTGCAGGAACAGGAGGGTTTCGGCGAGGTGTCGGTCCGCAACCTGTTCGACGCGATCAGGGCGCGGCGCGAGATCGCGCTCGAGCGTTTCATTTACGCTCTCGGTATGCGTCATGTCGGCGAGACCACCGCGCGCGCGCTCGCGCGCGGCTACGGATCATGGCCGGCGTTCCACGAGGCCTGCCGCAGAATCGCGGCAAGTGACGCCGAGACGCGGGCCGAGATGGACAACCTCGATCAGATCGGCGAGACCGTGATCGACAGCATCGCCGCGTATTTCGGCGAAAAGCACAATCGGGATATCGTCGAGCGATTGACGGCACAGGTCAAAATTCTCGATGCGGAAAAGCCGACGTCGGACTCCGCGGTCGCCGGCAAGACCGTGGTCTTCACCGGCTCGCTGGAAAAGATGACTCGCGACGAGGCGAAAGCGATGGCGGAACGGCTCGGCGCCAAGGTTGCGGGCTCGGTGTCGCAAAAGACCGACTTCGTGGTCGCGGGTCCCGGCGCCGGCTCGAAGCTCGGCAAAGCCAAGGATCTCGGCGTGGCGGTGCTCTCCGAAGACGAATGGTTCGATCTCGTGCGCCAGGGTGCATCCTAGTGTCCTCGCTGGTGGCGTGCTCCCTCGCTCGGCGCGTGATTTCGCGCTCGCCGCAACGCGCTCAAGCTTGCGCGGTCTGCGTAAATATGGCGACGCTGCGACCGGGACCGATCGGAACAGTCTTTCGCAAATGAACCCTCCCGACAGAACCTTGTTTGTCGGCCGCTCGCTGCCGCGTCGCGAGGATCACCGCCTGCTCACCGGCCGCGGACAGTTCATCGCCGATCTCGATCTGCCGCACATGCTGCACGCGGTCTTCGTCCGCAGCCCGCTCGCCCATGCCCGCATTCGCGCCGTGGATCTGTCGCGCGCCGCGGCCGCGCCCGGTGTTGCCTGTGCGCTGAGCGGCGCCGACCTCCTGCAGCTCCTGCCGCCCGTGCCGGACACCCAGCTCGCGCTTCCCAGCAAATGGACCGCGATCGTCCAGCATAAGTTCATCAATCCCCAACAACCGCTTCTGGCACACGACAAGGTCCGGCACGTCGGCGAAGCCGTCGCCGTGATCGTGGCCGAGAGCCGCCACGCAGCCGAAGATGCGGCGCAATTGGTCAGTCTCGATCTCGACCCTCTTCCCGCTATCGTCGATCCGGAAGAGGCGCTGCGTCCGCAAGCGCCGATCGTCCACGAAAGATTCAGCACCAACCTGATCGGCGCGTTCACGATCGGCAAGGGTGATATCGAAGCCGCGCTCGCGCGCTCTCCGCACAAGCTGCAGCGCCGCTTTTATCATCATCGCTACGCGGCGGCCCCCATGGAATGCCGCGGCGTGGTCGGCGCCCACGACCCGCGCACGGATACGGTGACGATCTGGTCGGCGACCCAGGTCGTTCACTGGGTGCGCCGCGAGGCGGCCGCGGTGTTGCGCCTTCCCGAGGCGCGGGTGCGCTGCGTCGCTCTCGACGTCGGCGGGGGCTTCGGGCTCAAGGGGCATGTTTATCCGGAAGACTTGTTGATCCCCTTCCTCGCGCGCAGGCTGGGACGGGCGGTGCAATGGATCGAAGACCGCCGCGAGCATCTGATGTGCTCCTGTCATTCACGCGACCAGATCCACGATGTCGAGGTCGGCTTTGACGATGAAGGTCGCATCCTGGCGCTTCGCGACCGTTTCATCGTCGATTGCGGGGCGTGGAATCCCATAGGCGCCGGCGTGGTTTACAACACCGCCGTGCATCTGACCGGCCCCTACAAGATCGACGCCCTCGCCATCGCTGCCAGAATTGCCGCAACCAACAAGGTTCCGAACGCCCCGTATCGGGGCGCCGGCCGCCCGGAAGCCGCCTTTGCGATGGAGCGGATTGTCGATCTCGTCGCAGGCGAGCTCGGTCTCGAGCCGGCCGACGTGCGCTTGCGGAACATGGTCCAGGCCGAGGAAATGCCGTACCGGGTGGGCATTCCCTATCGCGACGGCGAGCCGATCGTCTACGACGGCGGAGATTATCCGCGCGCGCTGCGGCAAGCGCTGGCCGCGCTCGGCGGCGTCGCGGCATTCCGAGAGCGCCAGCGCGCGGCGCGCGCAGATGGCCGCTACCTCGGCCTTGGCATCGGCTGCTATGTCGAGGGCACCGGCGTCGGCCCGTTCGAGAGCGCGATGGTGCGGATCGATCCTTCCGGTAAAATCTTCGTCTCCGGGGGCGCCTGCCCGCAGGGGCAAGGCATGGAGACCATCTTTGCCCAGGTCGTGGCCGACGCCTGGTCGGTGGATCCGGAGGACGTCGTCATCTCGCTTGCCGACACCGCGGCGATCGCGATCGGCTTCGGAACCATCGCCAGCCGCAGCACCGTGACATTATCGGCGGCTATTCACGGCGCGAGCGAAAGGCTGCGCGCCAAGGTGTTCGCCATCGCCGCCGATCTATTGGAATGCGCGGCCGGCGACCTCGAATTGCGCAAGAACGGCGTCGGCATCGTCGGCGTGCCGGGGGCCCAAGTCTCGCTCGCCGAGGTGGCGCGGGGATCCCGGCCCGGCTGGGATCACCGGCGGCCGCCCGGCGTGGATGCCGGACTGGAGGAGACGTATTACTACGAGCCGCCCACCGTCACCTGGTCCTATGCGGCGCATGCGGCGGTGCTCGAGGTCGATATCGAACTCGGATGCGTAACCATCGACAAATACGCCGTCGCGCACGACTGCGGCGTGGTCGTCAATCCGATGCTGGTGGAGGGGCAGATCGTCGGCGGCGCCGCCCAGGGCATCGGTGGCGCGCTGTTGGAGGAATTCAACTACGATGCCGACGGCCAGCTGCTCGCCGGCTCGTTCATGGATTACATGCTGCCGACGGCGTGCGAGATACCGACTATCGAGCTCATCCACCAACATTCTCCGTCGCCGCTCAACCCGCTCGGCGTCAAGGGCGTGGGCGAAGGCGGCCCCATTGCCCCGCCGGCGGTGATTGCCAACGCCGTGGGCGACGCATTGCGGCCGTTTGCGGTCGAGTTCAATCGGCTGCCCATCAAGCCGCAAGTCATCCAGCAAGCGATCGCATCGGCGACCCGCTCGCGCTGATGGTGCCGGCGCGCAACCGCGTGAGAAGCTCGGTGGTGATGCCGACACGTCCCGAACTAGCGCCGCACCAGAGCGAAAAAGGCAGCGGCCAAGGCGATCCCGAAAAACAACATGAGCAGTAGCATCGGGGTTGCGCTCGCCGCCTGCGCGACCACGTGCCCGCCGAGCTGGGCGGCCAGCGCGCCGACCGACATCTGGATAAAGCCGGTCAATCCGGAGGCCGTGCCGGCAACCTGCGGTCGGATGCTCACGGCGCCGGCAATGGACGTCGGCAGCAGCAGGCCGTTGCCGAAGCCAATGACGATTTGCGGCAGAAAGATCGTGGCCATCTCCCAGCCCGGCAACGCCACATAGACCAACACGTTGAGCACGCAGCCGGCGATGGTGAACGCGATCCCCCACCAGATCAAAGCGTCGACGCCGAGCCGAACCGTCAGCCGCGACACGGCGAAATTGCCGGACATGAATCCGATCGCGGGAATGAAAAACCACAGTCCGTATTCGGCCGAGGTGCGTCCCAGTATCGTCACGACCACGTGGGGAGCGCCGCCGAGGAAGCTGAAAAAAGGCGCCGAGCCGAGCCCCGCGCACAGCGCGTAGCCGAAGAAGCGCGGATTCGCCGCGAGCGCCCCAACGTCGGCGCGGAAATGGCGAGGCGAGTCGGGCGCGAGCGAGGCGTTGCGGGTTTCCGGCAAGTCCAACATCGCCCAGGCGAATACCGTGAAACTCACGATCGCGGTGAAGGCGAAGATTGCTTCCCAGCCGAACAACGTGTCGAGCACGCCTCCGATGAGCGGCGCGACCATCGGCATCAGCACCACGACCGAGGTGACGAGCCCGATCATCGAGGCTGCGTGCTCGCGGTCGTAGAGATCGCGGATGATCGCCCGACCGATGGTTTGTCCGGTCGAGGCGCCGAGCGATTGCGCAACTCGCGCGACGACGAGGCTTGTGATGCTCGCGGCGAAAATGGCAGCCGTGCTGGCGGCGGTCGCCAGCGCGAGCCCCGCGAGCACGACCGGGCGGCGGCCGAAGCGGTCGGCCAGAGGCCCGAACACGAGCTGCGCCACGGCCAGCCCCAGGAGATAAAGCGAGATCGCAAGCTGAACGCTCGCGGGATCGGCGGCGAGCTTGGCCGCCAAGCCGGGGAGCGCCGGCACCAGGATGTTGAGCGACAGCGAGCTCACACCCGCCATTGCGATCAACAGCGCCAGTAGCCGCACGCGCGTGTGGCGCGTTTCGCGCTTGGCCCAATCCCCCCGTGCTGGCTCGAGCAAAGGATCGCTCCGGCGGCTTCAGCGCGCGAGCGGGCGGGTCGCCGCCGCGACCCAGACGCGCGTCTCGCTGTCGAGCAGCGGCGACAAGGTCTCGAGCACGCGCGCATGATAGGCGTCGAGCCAGCCGGTTTCCTCGGGCGTGAGCATCTCGGCCACGATCAGCCGCTGGTCGATCGGTGCGAGCGTGAGCGTCTCGAACGCGTTAAGCGGTTTCTCGGCGCCGGCGACGGCAGCGGCGCGAACCACCAGCACTAAATTCTCGATGCGAATTCCAAACGCGCCGGTTTTGTAATAGCCGGGCTCATTCGACAGGATCATGCCGGGCTTGAGCGCGGTGGTGCCGAGCTTGGAGATGCGCGCCGGCCCCTCGTGCACCGAGAGATAGCTGCCGACGCCATGGCCGGTGCCGTGGTCGAAATCGAGGCCCTGCGCCCACAAGAATTGGCGTGCAAAGGAATCGAGCTGTGCGCCGGTCGTCCCCTCGGGAAAGACCGCACGCGCGATCGCGATATGGCCCTTGAGCACGCGAGTGAAGCGGTCCCGCATCTCGGCGGTGGGCTCGCCGACCGCGACGGTGCGGGTGATATCCGTGGTGCCGTCCTCGTATTGGGCGCCCGAGTCGATGAGAAAGAGCTCGCCCGGCGCGATGACGCGATTGCTCTTGGTCGTGACGCGATAATGGACGATTGCCCCGTCCGGTCCGGCCCCCGCGATGGTCGGAAACGATATGTCCTTGAGCAGCCCGGTATCGCGACGAAAGCTTTCGAGCGCCGCCACGGCGTCGATCTCACTGAGCTTGCCGCACGGGGCCTCCCGATCAAGCCAGGCGAGGAAGCGTGTGACAGCTGCGCCGTCGCGGATCTGCGCCGCGCGCGCGCCGGCGATCTCGATCTCGTTCTTGACTGCCTTCATCAAGCCGATCGGGCAGGCCGCCTTGATGACTCTACCGCCATGACCGGTGATGAGGCGCGCCAGTGCATCGGCAGCGGTGCCCTGGTCGATCCGCACGCGGTTCTTTCGTTGGCCCAAATCCTCGAGCGCCCCCGGGAAAGCGGACGGTTCGCGCAGATCGGCGAGTGTCTCGACGGAGCTGCGGACCTCGTTCGAGAGCTTTCGGCCATCGATATAGAGCGACGGGCGGCCCGCCTGCGGAATGATGGCGAAGGCGAGCGGGAGCGGGGTGTGCGCCACATCGGCACCGCGGATGTTGAACGCCCAGGCGATCGCGTGCGGGTCCGACACGACCAGCGCGTCGGCGCGCAGCTTCGTCAACTCGGCACGGACGCGGGCGAGCTTTTCGTCGGCCGCTTCGCCGGCGAAACGCAGATCGTGCAGCCTGACCGCTCCGAGCGGCGGAGCAGGGCGGTCGGCCCAAATGGCGTCTATCAGGTCGGGCTCGACCGCGATGAGCTTGGCGCCGGCGGCGGCGCAGGACTTCTCCAGCCGTTCCGTGGCCTCGACGGTGTGCAGCCAGGGATCGTAGCCGAGGCGGTCATCCGCCGTGAGGTTCTCCTCGATCCAGCGGTTGGGCGGCATCTCGATCAGATGCTCGATCGCAAACAGCGAGGTATCCACCTGCTCGCGCGCCTGCAGCGTGTAACGCCCGTCGACGAAGAGCACGGCGCGCTCCATCAAGACGATGGCGACGCCGGCCGAGCCGGTGAAGCCGGTCAGCCATGCAAGGCGTTGCTCGCAAGCCGGCACGTATTCATTCTGATGGCGGTCGGAGCGCGGCACGACGAAGCCGGTCAAGCCGCGCCGTGCGAGTTCCGTGCGCAGCGCCGCAACGCGAGGTCCGCTGGCCGCGTGCTCGGTTCGATCCTCGAACGACTGGAAGTGGGCCTCGAACATGGCGGCAATCTATTGAGCCGCCTGCAGGCGGGCAATGCTCTCTCGCCGCGTTGCCGCGTTCGCATGACACAATGCCGTTAGGTAGCGGCACGACGGTACCGCGCCGCGCCTTGCCTTTGGCGCACGAGGATAAGCGTCGCCCAATTCTCGAGCGTCATGCGGCGCGCGAGCACGAGGCCGCGCGCGCGATAGCTGGCGAGCGCAGCGCCGGCTTGCCCGGCGAGCAAGCCCGAGAGCACCACGTGTCCGTTGGCGGCAACGAGCCGCGCCATCGGCGTTGCTAGCGCCTTGAGCGGATCGAGCAGGATATTGGCAAAGATCAGCGCGTAAGGGGCGTGCGCG
>Ga0307471_100002276_pt1 | contig 10974 bp, 8 predicted proteins | sample atmos_gasesAM3C__2_FD_204566 | JGI IMG/M metagenome (GOLD analysis project Ga0307471, IMG submission 204566) | Hardwood forest soil microbial communities from Morgan-Monroe State Forest, Indiana, United States - atmos_gasesAM3C_515 | ecosystem: Environmental > Terrestrial > Soil > Temperate... | reverse complement strand
GCTACCGATTCATGAACGCGGCGCCGATTGAGTCCTGTGATCTTGAATGGAGTTTGCACACCAAAGATTACGGAAAATAGCAATTTCCAGGAAGAAAGCGTACCACAGGGTTGCATATGGTACCAGACTCATACACAAGTTGTGTCTTAGCTCCATAATTCTGTCACTCCTTAACGGTAACGTGAACATGTCACCCCATGACACAGGAGACATTCACGTTGACTCAGACGGAATTGCAAAGAGTGAGCGTGATCAGCGCGTGCTCCGAGGGAGATATGGGTGTGCGATCACCGGCTCCACGCCTTCGCGCAGGCGCTTCACTTGACACTACGCTCAGGCGCAAGGGTCCGGCGACTCTCCCACACGCTATCCAAAGCCAGCCCAGTCCCCGTCGTTTGTCCCACCGGGTGCGCCAGCACACCGGTAGCCAACAGTCGACACAATCGTTTTGCGCCGAGAGAAGCAACCAGCTCTCCTGTGTGGCGGATGCACCAAAAAAGGAGGGGACAGGGTCAAAGCTAGAGCAACAATATATTACAATATCGGATACGTAACTATGTTGGAGACGAAGATTTAATTCTTGACAGAGCCTCAATGGTCTGATATTAGCCCAGTCGTAGCACTTACTAGGGGAACGGGACAAATCTCGAAAATTGGGTAGTAAAACTTGACGTGTGGTGAGCAGACGAGGGTTTTTCCGACAAGGTCTGACATCATGCCAATTCAAACTGGCTTCTTCCATGGCTCCAACTACAGGCTCGCGAAACGAAGACTTCGCCGGAGGCTCAAATGAATCAGACTCGCACTTACAGAAGTAAAGCGATTGGTTTCTGGGTCACTTTCGTGATGGTCGTAGGCCTGTTCTGCTTTGCTTCACCGGCAGGATCGCAAACGGTGGGTGGAGTCATCCAGGGAACGGTTACCGACCAGTCTGGTGCGACAATCGCTGGGGTAAACGTCCTGATCAAGAACGTCGACACGGGTGTCGTGACTAACGCCAAGACAAACGGCGCGGGGTTTTACACCGCGCCGACCCTGCCACCAGGCAGGTATCAGATCACGGCGACGGTTTCCGGCTTCAAAACGGAGGTTCGCTCTGGCGTCACCCTAACCGTTGGAGCTTCCGAGGTGCTTAATTTGCAGATGAGCGTGGGGCAGACCGCCGAAAGGGTGGTTGTAACTAGCGCTGCTCCCAGCGTTGAACTGGCTTCATCCACCCTGAGCAATGTCGTCGGCGCGGATAACATTGTCGATCTTCCGCTCAACGGGCGCGATTGGACCCAACTGGCGCTTCTGCAGCCGGGGGTCGTTCAGACCCAAGCGCAGGTGGGATCGCTGGGAGGCCCTGCGGCACCGGGCGGGAGGACGGTGCGGGGCAACGGTGTGCAGATGGACATCTCCGGAGGCCGTCCGCAAGAGAACAACTACCGTTTGGACGGCATCAACATCGACGATTATGCCAATTCGGCGCCGGGGAGCATCTTGGGCTTCAATCTGGGGGCAGACGCGGTTGAGGAGTTTTCGGTTCTGACGAGCAATTTCTCGGCTCAATATGGCCGCGGGTCCGGCGGGGTGATTAATGCAGTCACCCGCGCCGGCACCAATGCATTTCACGGCGACGTATACGAATTTCTCCGCAATAGCGCGCTGGATGCGCGAAATTTCTTCGACCCAGCACAAATACCGGAACTCCGGCGGAATCAGTTTGGCGCAGCAGTGGGTGGTCCGATTCAGAGGGACAAGACTTTCTTCTTTGGAGACTATGAGGGATTTCGTCAAACTCAGGGTTTCACGACCCTGGACATCGTCCCTTCAGCAAACGCGCGCCAAGGCATACTCTCAACTGGTAACGTAACCGTCGATCCTGCGGTTAAGCCCTATCTGGCGCTGTGGCCGCTGCCCAATATTCCTAATAGTCAACTGGGGCCTGACGTGGGAGAATTCGGCATCGCGGCTCCGCAAATTGAGAGCGAAAACTACGCCATCGGCCGTATTGATCACACATTTTCCTCAAGTGACAACCTCGATGGTACTTATCTCTACGATGGAGGTAAGATCAGCTCACCGGATGAGTTTAATAACAAGCCTAATTTGCTGAATTCAACGAGACATGTATTCTCTCTCAGCGAAAATCATATATTCAATCCAGCGATAGTTAACTCGGCGCGCATAGGACTGAGCCGGACATTTGCCTCACACGGGATCATTACGACGGTAAACAATCCGCTGCTGAAGGATCCGGCACTGGGATTCATACCCGGTCATGATATCGGCCTGATTGGAGTGCAGGGCATTACGGGATTTTCCGGCGGGCTTGGAAACGACGATGGAGATACCTATTGGTATACCTCGATTCAAGCTTACGACGATCTTTACATCACCAAGGGGATTCACAGCATCAAGATTGGCGCAAATGTGGAACGCATCCGCCTGAACGAGAACTCGCCTTCCGCCGAAGAAGGCGACTGGGAGTTCAATTCGCTTTCCGACTTTCTGACCAACAAACCATTCACATTCAACGGTGCGATTCCCCCAAGCAACACATATTACGGCCTGCGCCAAACGGTATTCGGCGCTTATGTCCTGGACGACGTGAGATTGCGCCACAACTTCACTTTAAACCTGGGGCTGCGCTACGAGATGGCTTCGATCGTCTCCGAGGTTCACGGACGGAGCGGCCCTCTGTTCCATGTGACGGACCCGAAACCAACGATTGGGCCCTTCTTTCAAACCAACCCAACGCTCCGCAACTTTGAGCCGCGCGTCGGATTTGCCTGGGATCCTTTTGGCAATGGAAAAACGTCCATCCGGGCGGGGTTCGGAATCTTTGACATTCTCCCCCTGCCTTACCTCTTTCACCAGATTACAAACTCGGCCCCGTTCTTCCAGGGAGGGGAGGTCGGAGGCGCAACGCCTATTGCGCAGGGGAGCTTTCCAAAACAAGGGTTTCCACTCCTCGGGCCCACGACGAACCAGGGCTGGTTCACGGACCCAAACCCGCACAGAGCTTACAAGATGCAATGGAATCTTAATATCCAGCGGGAACTTACGCCGAGCACCACGGTTACCGTGGCCTTTACTGGTTCGCGCGGGGTGCATCTGGTATGGCACAACGCATGGATAAATACAGTGATTCCAGAGCATACGTCGCAAGGATTCATCTTCCCCGTGAATGGCACGCCGCTTAACCCGAACTTCGGTCGAATTAATGCCCTGCTGTTCCAAGCCAATTCGTTCTATGACGGATTGCAAATTGGTCTCGACAAAAAGATGAGCCATGGCCTTCAGGCGCATCTTTCCTACACACTGTCCAAGAGCATCGACGACTCCTCCTCAAGTTTCGACGCCGAAGAGTTCAATAATTCGGTGAACGATCCGCTGCCGTTCAATGTTGGCGTTAACAGGGGTGTGTCAGACTTCAACATTCCACAAAATTTTGTCGCCAGTTTCCTTTGGGACGTTCCCTCACGAAAGTCTTGGACGGGCCCGGTAAGCTGGTTGGCACAGGGGTGGCAACTGGGCGGTATCTTCCTGGCGCAGAATGGCACGCCATTTACAGCGCTTGTTGCAGGAGATCCGGCTGGCAGCTTAATGGCCGGGCATTCTTTCCAAAGGCCGATATTCAACCATGTGGCCGGCTGCAGCACCAATGCCATCAATCCCGGAAGTTTTAACAACTACATCAACACCAATTGCTTCCTGCCGCCAGTCCCGAATGTCATTAACAATACGATCGGCCGCAACACGTTAATCGGCCCTGGGGAAGTCAGCCTGGACTTTTCGGTATTCAAGAACATCCCCATCACAAGAATCACCGAAAGCTTTAAAGTGCAGTTTAGAGCGGAGGCATTCAATGCTCTAAACCGGACGAATTTCCAGCCGCCGTACAACAACAACGTGGTATTTGACGGTTCTAATCTGGTCAGTGGCGTCGGTCTGATTCAAGGGACACAGACCACATCGCGGCAGATTCAATTTGGACTAAAGTTGATCTGGTGAACTTGTCCGAAACAAATGTTGACTCCCGGATGGCAGCACCGGAAATAGCGACCCTGCTTGAATTTGTGCGGGAGAGTCCCGCGAGAAAGCAATCTCGATGCCTAAAAACTCCTTCCCTCGCCGGCATGTGCGTGTTGCGGCGGGTCTCAACAAGATTAGATTCCGAAAGCGCATGCTTCGTCTGAAAGATGATTCTGCTGGAGTGGTAAGCCGGGCTTTTCTGCTTGAGCTCAAAGTAGCACTTACACGGTTCTGGTCGCATTGATTTGAAGGGAACGGATGAATGTCTGAAAAAATTGATCGGCGTAACTTTGTCAAAAATGGCATCGTCGGCGCTGCGGCATTGGCGACAACAGGTACGGCAACCAAGGCCACGGAGAGTGCAGACCCAGGGCGCGTCCCCTTGCCCTCACACATGGCGAAAGCGCGCGAGGTCGAGATGCCTCCCGAGATGGAGGAGTTAACGACAGATCGCCCGGGTTCTGATTTCATGGTCGACGTACTCAAGACCCTGGGATTCGAATACGTTTGTGCAAATCCAGGATCAACGTTTCGCGGGCTGCACGAATCGCTGACCAACTACGGTGGGAATGGTCGGCCGGAACTCATAACCTGCTGTCATGAAGAAATTTCCGTGGGCATGGCCCACGGATACGCGAAAGTTGAAGGTAAGCCCCTCGGAGTGCTGCTTCATAGCACGGTCGGGGTGCAACACGGCTCGATGGCGATCTACAACGCGTTCTGCGACCGTGCCCCGGTGTACATGATTTCGGGAAATGTGATTGACGCAACCAAGAGACGACCCGGCGTCGAATGGACTCACAGTGTGCAAGACCAGGCTGCAATGGTCAGGGATTTTCTGAAGTGGGACGACCTGCCCATATCCCTGCCCCACTTCGCGGAATCAGGGATTCGTGCATACAAAATTGCCATGACTCCGCCGATGGGCCCGGTGATGCTCGTGGCAGATAGCGACTTGCAGGAAAGTCCAGTGCCGAAAAGCGAGCCGCTTGCAATACCTCGATTGACGCTGGCGACGCCTCCGCAAGGAGACTCGGGTGCGGTGGCTGAGGCTGCGCGGTTGCTTGTCGCCGCCGAAAATCCCGTTATTGTGGCGGATCATGCCGCCCGGACGCCAGCAGGACTGGCGCTTATCATCGAATTGGCGGAGACCCTGCAAGCGCCGGTGATCGACGAGGCCGGGCGGATGAATTTTCCTTCCCGCCATGCCCTGAACCATTCCGATAACCGCCGGAAGATCGTCGGAAACGCCGACCTCATATTGGGACTTGAAGTGACCGACTTCTTTGGGACGGTCAATTCGTTTCGCGATCAACTGAAGCGCAGTTCGCACCGTCTCACAGAAAAGAACGTCAAACTAATCGGTATCACTGCGAATGATTTAAATCTTAAGAGCAACTATCAGACCTTTCAAAGGTATGCAGAGCTCGATATCGCCATGGCTGCCGATGCGGAGGCCACGTTACCTTCCTTGATTGAGGCGATCAAACGCCAGATGAGTCCTGACCGCAAAAGCGCACTCCAACAACGGGGCGAGGCATTGGCTGTAGCGCGCCGGGCTGCTCTTGATCGAGCGCACGCAGATGCTGCATACGGGTGGGATGCCACTCCTATCAGCACGGCCAGATTGTGCGCGGAAATATGGGGCCAAATCAAAGACAAAGACTGGTCGCTGGTTTCCGATGTCTTAACGTGGGTGAGCAGTTGGCCCTTGAGGCTCTGGGATTTTGACAAGCATTACCAGTTTATCGGGCGCGCGGGAGGTTTTGGGGTCGGCTATGGCGGCCCGTCGGCTACGGGCGCTGCGCTGGCCAACCGGAAACATGGGAGAATTTCGGTCAATATACAGTGCGATGGCGATTTGATGTATGTTCCTTCGGTCCTTTGGACCGCAGCGCACCACCGCATTCCCCTGCTCACAATCATGCACAACAATAGGGCCTATCATCAGGAAGTGATGCACGTCCAGCGGATGGCGAACCGGCACAACCGTGGGATCGACCGCGCGGCTATTGGAACAACCCTGAACGATCCCTTTATCGATTTTGCGAAAATTGCATCCGGGATGGGCGTAAAGAGCGAAGGACCTATTACGGACCCAAGGGACTTAGGTCCCGCTATTGGCCGGGCACTGGCCGTGGTGGAGCAAGGTGAGCCGGCGTTGGTAGATGTGGTGACGCAACCCCGCTGAGGACATCCATGAGCACTCTTACGGTAAGAAGCAAGTCAAGTCGCAAATCATTCTGTCTCGTTGGCACAGCCGCAAACACGGCGCTTAGTCTTCTTTTGTTCGCAACGAGTATGGTGTGGGTGCCCGATGCCACACCTAAACAAAAGGCCCAAACCCCGGCGCCCCCGGCAAAAGAATCCAGGCTGGCAGAAGACGCTGGCAAAGGTAAGCGGCTGTTCGCAACCTACGGCTGTTACGAATGTCATGGTTACCAGGGGCAAGGCTCAACGGCTGCAGGCCCAAGAATAGCTCCAGCCCCAATTCCGAAAGATGCGTTCGTCGCCTATGTGCGGCAGCCTTCTGGCGAAATGCCACCTTATACCGAGCGTGTTATTTCGGATGCCGAACTGGCGGACATCAGGGCATTTCTCGCGATTATACCCAAAGGGCCTAATGCCTCTGCGATACCTTTATTGAAATAGCGAGCGGAGAAGCGCGACTGCAAGTCTCTGTCACGGGACGGTTTCAAAATGTCCAATGTTGAACTTTCACTGGCGATAGGAAGTTACGGCCAAGTAGGCGATTTAATATCGAACCATCTTCGCGCCAAGGAATCGATCTGAGATACAACGACCTAACACGTGACGACAAGTCTTCCCGATGCTCTCGTTCGCTGGCGAAGTTCTTTTGATTTGAAAAAGACTGTTCCTTGAAAGGAATAATGAATGCGCAAAACCACGCTTTTTTTCATCATCATCCTTGTGATCGCGGGGGGCGGCCTCGCTGCGTCGCAGAATTCGCGAAATGCGGCCCTGACAGGGGTGGTAAAATCCGACGCGGAAGGTCCGATGGAAGGGGTATTGGTAAGTGCGAAACTCTCGGGTGGCACCATTACAGTTACCGTCATTAGCGATACGAAGGGCCGCTATGCCTTCCCAGCCGGAAGTCTGAAACCCGGCAAGTACAACCTTGCCATTCGAGCGGTCGGATACGATGCTCCCGCAAGCGGGCTGGTAGCTTCGGTTGGCGATAAGACAACGCAACTCGACATCAAGCTTAGCAAGACCCAAGATCTTGCTTCTCAACTCAGTGCTGCTGAATGGTTGATGAGCGTTCCGGGAACGGAAGAGCAGAAAGCCAACCTCTATACGTGCATCGAGTGCCATACCGCCGAGCCAATCATGAAGAGCAGGTATGACGCCGCCGGCTGGATGACCACCATCGTGCGAATGCGGAACTATTCGCCCCAGAGTACATTGAGCAATCCGATTTTGCTGCCTTACCGCAACGAAGCCCGGCCGCAAGATGCGGAATTCGCGCAGTATCTAAGTTCCATCAACTTAAGCGCAAGGCCAAAATGGAACTTTGAGCTCAAGACCTTGCCGCGGCCAACAGGTGCGGACACAAAAGTCATCATCACCGAATACGATTTGCCGAAGCCAGACAGACAGCCGCACGATGTGGTCGTTGATGCTGAAGGCATGATTTGGTACGAAGATTTCGCCCTTCCTCTGCTCGGCCGCATGGACCCGAAGAACGGTGAAGTCAAAGAGTGGCCTCTTCCCGAGCTGAAACCTGGTTTTCCCGCCGGCTCTTTGGACTTGGAACTGGATCACGACGGCAATCCGTGGATTGCCAGAGTCTTCCAGGCGGGTATCTCAAAATTTGACAAGAAAACGGAGAAGATCACTTCTTGGACGATCCCGCCGGAGTACAACACTGCGCATACACGGACGGCTTTCCTGGCCACCGCAAGCCAGGGTTTTGTGTGGATCGACGATAGTACGGGCCGCCGAATGAATAAACTCGATCCCGCCACGGGGAAGATCGACAGCTTTCCCACCTTCCCTGGCTGGACGAGGCCCGCCATAGACTACGGCGTGGGCCGAAAAGGGCCTACGGCACTCGGACACCTCGTTTATGGCATCGGTGTTGAATCGAGCGGAGCAGGTGTTTTTGCCGACCGGGCCGGGAGCAACATTGGAGAAATCGATCCTGAGACCGGCAAAGTGGCGCTGTATCCCACTCCAAGTACAAACTCCGGACCGCGAAGATTACACGTCGATTCTCAGGACAGGGTTTGGTTCGCGGAGAATTATGCTTTCAAGCTGGCTTTATTTGACACCAGGACCAAGCAGTTCCAGGAATGGGCCGATCCCACACCGTGGGACGCGCCTTACGACGTAGTATGCGACAAGAATGGCGATCTGTGGACGGGCGGCATGACAACTGATCTGGTCACCCGCTTGAATCCCAAGACTGGACAATACTTCAAGTATCTGTTGCCGAACCTAGGCGTCAACATTCGGCGGGTAGATGTAGATAACTCGACAATCCAACCAACGTTCTGGGTGGGCGAGAATCATCTTGCAAAGATCGCCAAGATTCAATCCCTGGAATAAGCCACCAGGAAAGCGCAGCGCAACCTTGTCTACGATGAGGAATTTGGGCTTATTGCTGGAAAATTGGTGGCGGACCGCTGACACGGCGCCACTTTAGTCGAACATTTACCTCTACGCGATTAGCGATCTTGATGAAAGGGATGCCGCTGTCCATGCCGTACTCTTTCCGATCAAAAGCCATGGTGCCGTCGAGACTGCCTGTGGGTGTTCCTTTGCTATCGCTCGTGAGAGTGAGTTTCTCCGTCTTGGTAACGCCGCGAATGGTGAAGTTACCCTCAATACCAAAGGTGTTTGGGCCGGTCTGAACGATTTTGGTCGATTTGAAGGTGATCAAAGGAGATTCCTTTACGTTAAAGAAATCCTTACCCTTCAACTTGTTGTCCTTCATACGGCTTCCGGTGTTGACGCTATCGGCTTCAATCTCGATGTCCAAAACAGCGTCCCTGACATCCCTCGACGAAAACTTAATGCTCGCGTTCCACTTCTCAAAGACACCTTGGATTGAAACGGAGGACTCGACGCCAAATTTGATATTGCTCTCGACGGGCGTAAATTCGTAGGTTGGAACCTGTGAATAGCTTGGTCGCGATGATGCGAGAAAAGCCATCAGGCACACGGCAGACGCAAGCACGTAGCGAATTAGTGCGCTCAGGCGACTTCGCTCATTGCCTCTCCGTGACCAATTCCCGTTAGCTGTAAACATGTATAGACTCCCTCGTTCACTCTTCTCGGTAAGAACGGGTCATTCAAGGATGGCTTTTGGCTCAAGAAAGGCCTCAATGCCGTATTTGCCATATTCGCGGCCGACGCCGGAGTATTTGAATCCTCCCCAGGGGGCCTGTGGATCGTCGGTCATGTTATTGATCACGACGCGGCCGGCCCGCAGCTGAGAAGCCACGCGGCGCGCGCGCTGGAGGTCAGTCCCGAGGACGGCGGCGTGCAGGCCATATTTAGAATCGTTGGCGATGCGGATCGCCTCATCCTCGAAGTCATAAGCGATAACGCACAGCACGGGGCCGAAAATCTCTTCCTGGGCAATGGTCATATCGTTTTTCACGTTTACGAATACCGTGGGCTTAACGAAGTATCCCGCTTCGAAACCTACGGGATGACCCTCCCCACCGGCGAGAACCTCTGCGCCACCTTCGATGCCTTTGCGGATATAAGACTGAATGCGTTCGTACTGTTTCTGCGACACCATCGGTCCAATGGCGGTCTTGGGATCAGCCGGATCACCGACGGTGTAAGCGCGCATCGCTTCGCGTATGCGCCACTTTATTTCGTCGAGCCGGCTTTTCGGCACGAGGAGGCGCGTCCCCGCAGCACAGGCTTGTCCGCTGTTCATGAAGGCCAAGACGAGAGCCGCCGGAATCGCCTGGTCGAGAGCGGCATCGTCCAGAAGGATGGTGGGCGATTTACCACCCAGTTCGAGGGTGACGCGCTTCATGGTCGCGGCACCATCGCGCATGATCCCTTGGCCCACGCCCACCGAGCCCGTGAAGGAGATCTTGTCAACGTCCGGATTACGCACGAGTTCAGCGCCAACGACGTCGCCACGGCCGATCACGATGTTGCAAACGCCCTTGGGGAGCTTGGCCGCGTTCACACATTCAATCATCACTTGTGTCTGCAGCGAGCTCAGCTCACTGGGCTTGAGCACGACCGTACAACCAGCACCGACGGCCGACGCTAGCTTGAGGCAAATGAATAGCGTGTTCGCGTTCCATGCGGTAATCAGACCGGCCACGCCGACCGGTTCCAACGTGACGGTCGTCTTGCCCCAGCTTTGGGTCATCGGCAGTTCTTGGAGTCCCTTCTCCGCGGCCGGGAAGGCAGCGACCCCCGATTCCACAATAACCCTTGCGAACTGCGCAACGCCTCCGTACTCCTCAACCATCGCGGCCGTTAAATCGTCGATGCGCGCGTAGACAGCGTCGTGCAGACTGCGCAAGTAGCTCGCGCGCTCGTCCTTCGTCGTCCGGCCGAAAGTGACGAATGCGCGCTTGGCCGCAGCGATGGCGCGCCGCGTATCATCCTCATCGCCCAGCGTGACGCGGGCGATGACTTTGCCGTTGGTCGGCTTAATAATGTCCATGACTTCGCGACCGTGGGATTCGACGAATGCTCCATCGATATAGTGGGTGGTGATTGTTTTAATCCTGTCTCCCCCGGTGATTGCATCCCTTGTTGCCATTGTGTGTCTCCTATGAGTCTCTAATGTCAGAAAGAAGTAACGACGACGCGCGTGAGCGCGCCGTCCTTTAACGCCGCGTAGCCGTCATTCACGTCGCGCAGCGAGATTTTTTTCGAAACCAGGTCGTCCAGATTCATGCGGCCTTGCAGGTATAGGTCTGCGTACATCGGAATGTCGTGTTTGGCGTT
>Ga0307471_100002274_pt1 | contig 10981 bp, 10 predicted proteins | sample atmos_gasesAM3C__2_FD_204566 | JGI IMG/M metagenome (GOLD analysis project Ga0307471, IMG submission 204566) | Hardwood forest soil microbial communities from Morgan-Monroe State Forest, Indiana, United States - atmos_gasesAM3C_515 | ecosystem: Environmental > Terrestrial > Soil > Temperate... | reverse complement strand
CTCGTTCTTCAATCTTACTCCTGTAACGAAGCGATCATGTCAGTGCGCGATCAGAATTCGGAGGTCGCGCAAATTATTTCCGGTTGGTCCGATAACAATCGCATCGTCGAGCGTCGAGAAGAAATTGAAAGCATCACTGCGTTTCTGAAAGTCCAGCGGATCAAGGCCTTTGGCACGTGCGCGGGCTAGAGTCTCGCCATCTGCCACGGCACCTGCGGCGGGGCTGTTCCCGTCAATGCCGTCGGTGCCTGCACTGAGTACGGTGATGTTCTTTCCCGCAATTTTCGGCGCGCACGCCAGAACAAACGCGGAATTGCGGCCTCCCACTCCATTTCCAGTCACAGGACTGCTCACCTCGCCGTTGGCGACAATCGCACAACGCTTTTTAGGGTCGTTCGATTTCGTCGACTCCAGCAACGCAAGTAAGTGGTCAGCAGCCTTTTCGACCGGCCAATTATCCGTTGTGTTGTCAGCGATGCAGTAGATTCCTTCTCCTTCCAGCGCGTGATGAGCGGCGTGCAATAGATCGTGCGCGCCAAGAAGCAGGGAGAAATGTGCATTGCGGAAAGCGGGATCGGATTCTTTGGGAGTTTCTCGCAGGAGTTGCTCCTCGAAGATTTCTCGAACGGATGGCGGCAATGTTGGCAGCAAATGGTATTGAGCCACGATTCGTTGAGCGTCAGCGATTGTGGTTGGATCGGGCAATGTCGGTCCCGAGGCAAGCGCAGACTCGTATCCTTGGGGCACATCACTTACACCCAACGTGAGTTTTGTTGAGCGCGGCGCCGCAGCGGCGAGACGCCCTCCTTTCGTCGCCGAAAAGTGTTTTCGTACGACGTTGATCTCTTCAATCGGAGCGCCGCAGGTAACAAGCACTTGATTCAATTTCTCGAAGTCTTGCTGGCTTACCGAGGGATCGAGAGCCTGCTCAACCAAAGCCGAGCCACCGCCGGACACGAGGAAGAAAATGAGAGTGCGCTCATCGCAGCGCGCCAGCCGTTCCATGATGGCGCGCCCGGCAATAAAACTTGCTTCCGTTGGAATTGGATGACCGCCGATGAAAGTCTTCCAGCGTGGCAGAACGCGCGCGGGAGCGGCAGGCGCAACCAGTATTCCTTCCGGAGAGCAATCCGAAGGGAGCACATTGATCAGAGCTTCGGCCATCGGAAAGGCAGCTTTGCCAAGCGCGATGGCTACGAACTCATAAAAATCTGCAAGGTTGATTGTGTTGCCTTCCACATGAACGCGTTTACCGTCGCAATCGAGCTTGCGCTCAAGCGCCGCTTGGATATTGATTGCGGCGAGTGTTTCGCGGAAAACGCGGAGGGCTGTTTCTTTCACGCTGTTTCAGGTAAGCGGCGAACAATCCGGCATGAGTTTTATCATTTCAACCCGAGCGCGTCCGCATTGAGAGCATTGGGCGGCCGCTTGCCCTCGAAGCACGCTACGAGGTTGTTCGCAGCCATCACTGCCATTTTCGTCCGCGTTTCAACGGAAGCGCTGGCGATGTGTGGCGTCAGGATCACATCTTTCCGTCCGAGCAGAGCCGGGTTGGCTTTTGGCTCGGCTTCGAACACATCGAGAGCCGCGCCGGCAATTTTCTTGCGTTCTAGAGCGTCTGCGAGTGCCGCCTCGTCCACCACAGGGCCGCGGGCTGTGTTGATCAAATATGCGGTCGGTTTCATTTTATCGAGGTTCTCTTTGGAAATGAGGTGCCGCGTGTCAGGCAATAGTGGAACGTGCAAGCTGATAAAATCGGACTCACGAAAAAGACGATCGCGATCGACAAATTCGGCGCGGAGCTCTTTTTCGACATCCGCAGGCGCCCTTACCGCATCGCTGTAAAGCACTCTCATCTGGAAGCCTTGCGCACGCCGCGCCACACCGCGCCCGATTCGCCCAAAACCGATAATGCCAAGCGTCTTGCCCCAAACATCGCCACCGAGCAGCTGATCGAAGTCCCATCCCGGCCAGTTTTCCGACCGCATCTTTTCATCGCCTTCGATCAGACGCCGGGCGATTGCCATCAAGAGAGTCCAGGCGAAATCCGCCGTGGTGTCGTCGAGAACTCCGGGCGTGTTTGTCGCAATAACTTTGTGCTTCGTACAGGCAGCCACGTCGATGTGGTCGAAGCCGACCGAAACAGTCGCGGCGATGCGCAACTTCGGCGCGGCGGCGAGGAGTTCCTCATCCACTTTTTCGGTGAGCAAGCAGACGAGCCCTTCCTTATCAGCCACACGTTTCAACAATTCGCTCCGAGAAATTTGTTGACCAGGCTTTCCGTAATCGACTTCAAAGTGCTTATCCAAGATGTCGCGAGCCGCAGGAAACAATTCGCGCGTCGACAGAATTCTTGGCTTACTCACTCGCCACCTCGTTCGAAACTGCTACAAAGAAACAATATACACCCGAAACTGCGCTGGCACGGACGCGGCTGCCCCTCAATTAATTCGGTGATTCGAAGGACTTGGACGTGCGTTGACTGCCCCTCTACAGGCAGCTATAGTTGCGATGTTATCGTTACGCAGGCAAGCGCAAAGATCAGTAACAACCACGCCCAAGGGCCAAACCCATATAAATCCATGGAACCCCGGCTCCTTCAAGACCTGAAAAAGCTGCTTGGCTCAGATGCGGTGTTGCACGAGCCGGAGGACCTCATCCTTTACGAATACGATGGCTCCGTGGAGGTAGCGCGTCCGAATTGCGTCGTATTCCCGCGTACTAAGGAGCACATTGTTGGCCTCGTCGAGATCGCCAATCGCTACAAGACTCCCATTGTTGGCCGCGGCGCAGGCACAGGTTTGTCCGGCGGCGCATTGGCGCGGCGCGGAGGCATTCTAGCGATTTTCTCAAAAATGAATCGCATCCTTGAAGTGGACGTCGAAAACCAGCGAGCAATCGTTCAGCCGGGAGTCGTGAACGCTGATCTGAGCGCAGCTGTAGCGCATACCGGCCTCCATTTCGCGCCTGACCCGTCGAGCCAGAAGGCATGTACGATCGGCGGCAACGTTTCGGAAAATTCCGGCGGCCCGCACACGCTCGCTTACGGCGTCACAACGAACCATGTGCTGGAACTCGAGATGGTGCTGCCGACCGGCGAGTTGATTCGCATAGGGAGCTCGGCGCTCGATTCGCCCGGCTACGATCTGCCCGGTTTGTTCGTCGGTTCCGAAGGCACGCTTGGATTGCTTACCGAAATCACTGTGAAGCTCACGCGCCTTCCAGAATCCGTGAAGACATTGCTCGCAATTTTCGACACACTGGACGACACCACAGAGACTGTGGTTGATATCACCGCTCGCGGCATCACGCCTGCCGCATGTGAAATGCTCGATGGCTACACGCTGCGCGCCGTGGAAGCCTATGTGCACGCCGGTTTCCCGGTTGATAGCGCTGCGGTGTTGTTGATTGATGTGGACGGTGTGCGTGAGGGCGTTGAATCGCAGGCAGAAGAAGTGGCGGAGATTTGCCGTACTCACCACGCTCGCGAAGTGCGGTTGGCGAAAGATTCGCGTGAGCGCGATCTGCTTTGGAAGGGGCGCAAGAACGCTTTTGGCGCTGTCGGCCGCCTCTCAACAACTTACTACGTGCAGGACGGCGTAATTCCGCGGACGAAGCTGCCGGCCACGCTCCGCCGAATCACCGAAATCAGCGAACGATATGGCTTCCCAATCGGCAACATCTTCCACGCGGGCGATGGCAATCTTCACCCGCTGATTCTCTTTGATGCGCGCGACGAAAATCAATTGAAGCGCGTGATCGCCGCCGCCGATGAAATCATTCAGTTCTGTATCGAAATGGGAGGCTCGATCACCGGCGAGCACGGCGTCGGCATGGAAAAAGACCGGCTGATGCCGCTGCTATTCAGCGAGGCCGATCTTGATCTGATGCGCGGCGTGCGCGACGCGTTCAATCCGATTGGGCTCCTCAATCCCGAGAAAATATTCCCCAACAAAAAGGGCTGTGGCGAAATTCACATTCGTCCTCTGCCGGTGGCGGGAGCTTCCGTCGCGTGAGTGCCGCGAGCAAAACCGCTTCTTCGCACCTACCTGACATCGTGGGGGCGGAGCACGTCTCGACCGATCCGGCGGAACTCGGCGCTTGTGCAGTCGATGGAAAGCTGCCATCCGTAACGGTCTGTCCCGGATCAACCGAGGAAGTCATCGAGGTTGTAAAGTACGCCGCAGCAAAGAAACTTGCCCTGATTGCGAGTGGTGCGCGAACGAAACTGGGAATTGGGTCGCCACCAGCCAGATACGACGTTGCGCTCGACATGACGCGCTTAAACCGCATCATTGCGTACGATCCCGGCGATCTCACGCTGAGCGTCGAGACGGGCACGCCGCTGCGAAAAGTGGCCGAGGCGCTCGCCCAGCATCGCCAATTCCTGCCGTTAGCGGTCCCGTACTTCGATCGCGCCACTGTGGGCGGCACAATTGCCTCCGGCGTTGATACTCCTCTTCGGCAGTTTTACGGGACACCGCGGGACTATGTACTCGGAATGGAATTTGTTTTGGGAGAGGGAGTGCGCTCGAAAAGCGGTGGTAACGTGGTGAAAAATGTCACCGGATACGATTTGCACAAATTGATGATCGGCTCATTGGGCACGTTAGGGGTAATGACTCGCGTGAACTTCAAGACCTTTCCGATGCCGGTGGCGAGCCGCGGCTTCGTTGCCACATTTGAAAGTCTTGACCGTGCCATTGAAATGCGAAATCGCGTCGCGCAATCACCGCTTACGCCAATGACCTTCGATCTCCTGAGTTCGCACGTCGCGGATCTCTTCTCCACCCCAGGTGCCGAGCAGCTTGCGGGGAGCGCGATGCCGGCTGGTGTGCTTTCGCCCGGCCTTTGGGCTCTAACCATTGGATATTCCGGCAAAGAGAACGTTCTTTCGCGCTACGAGGCTGAGCTGCGCCGTATGGCAGCGGAATCCGCGGCGGACAATGTGACCGTACTTGGGGATCGCGCTCGTGCTGCGGCGTTCGCGTTTAAGCGCGAGTTTATCCCCATCGCGCTTGAGTCATCGCCCGCAACCACGATCGTCAAGATCAGCGTGTTGGCCGCGCGACTGAAAGACGCTCTCAGCGCCGCAATAAAGGCGGCCGAAGCAAACCAACTGCTCTGGGCAGTCATGGCCAGGAGTCTAGGGGTGATCTATTTCGCCCTTCTCCCAACGGAGCACAGCCAAACGTCGCTTCGTCAAGTAGTCGCCGCTACGAATCAGGTTCTCGCTGCAGGCGCATCCTTTGGCGCGAATATTACGATTCCCTGGTGTCCATCGGAATGGAAGTCCGCGATTAAGATTTGGGGACCGGAACGCCACGATCTGGCACAGATGCAAAAAGTGAAAAAAGTCTTCGATCCACTCGGCATTTTCAGCCCCGGCCGATTCATTGGAGGCATCTAGAATCGTGGCCGCGTCTTCGCATCAGACTCATCAAGAAGCCCAGCGCGAATTTGCCCTGACGCTGAGCGGTTTTACGGCGATCGATAAGCCTGAATACGAGGATTATTCACGTTGCGTGCACTGCGCCCTGTGCTCGAATCAGTGTCCCACATACCGTTTGTGGGGACGCGAGGCGGACTCTCCGCGTGGCCGGATTCGCCAGATGGCGCTCGTGGATCAGGGCAGGCTTGAGCTTGGCGATTCCTTTGTGCTGCACATCGACCGCTGCTTGAATTGTCGCAATTGCGAGTCCGCGTGTCCCTCGGGTGTGGAGTACGGGCAACTACTCGAACGTGCTCGTTCTCAAATTGAGCAGAAGTACAAGCGGCCCCTTTTTTCGCGAATCGCGCGCGATCTCGTGTATCGCCGCCTGCTCCCCTATCCCGGCCGTATTGCTGCAGCCGCCAGGGTACTGAAAATCTATCAGCGCAGCGGCTTGGCTGCACTTGCGCGTGGAACTGGAATCCTGCGGATCCTTGGCTTGCAAGAACGCGAACGCCTGATGCCGCAAATCGATTCGACTTTCTTTTTCTCGGAACTCGGCAAGACGTTTCCCGCGAACGGGCCTCGCCGCGCCCGCGTCGCGCTCTTCGCGGGTTGCATCGCGCAAGTTACTTTCAGCGAGCTGAACCGGGCCACGATTCGTGTTCTTCAGGCCAATGGCTGCGAAGTGGTCGTCCCGCGCAATCAAGTCTGTTGCGGTGCGCTCGCGGCGCATGCCGGAGTCCGCGATGTCGCTCGCAACCTAGCGCGGACGAATCAGGATGTTTTTCTGTCAGCAGACTTCGATGCCATCATCACCAATGCGGCGGGCTGCGGGTCCACTCTTAAGGAATACCCCGAATTTTTCGCGGAAAACGACGCTTCGCATCAGCCGGCCGAGAAATTTTCCGCCAAGGTTAAAGACGTCACACAATTCCTCGATGAACTCGGCCTTGTGGCGCCGCTCCGCTCGATACCATTGCGCGTTACGTACCAGGATTCATGCCATCTCTGTCACGGGCAGCAGATTCGCGAAGCGCCGCGCAAGCTAATCCGAGCAGTTCCAGGCGTTGAGTTGGTCGAGATGCCGCTTTCGGAGCAATGCTGCGGCTCAGCTGGGGTTTACAATGTTACGGAGACGGACGCTTCGATGGAACTACTAGCCGCGAAGATGGAAAACGTGCAAAAGACAAAAGCACAAGCAATCGTTACCGCAAATCCCGGATGCATTTTGCAATTGCGCGCCGGCGCCGCGATCCACAATACGGGCCAGGAGGTAATGCACGTCGTCGAACTGCTCGATCGCGCGACGACCTGAGCCTCAAGCGCCGGAACCCGCCTTATCGCTAAATCTATTTTTCCCCGATCACGTAGCGGCAGCCTCCCGGCCCCGTTCGCGCCGCATGGGTCACGCCCGCACTTGCTGCGGCAACAATCCGAGCCTTACACCGCAGGAACGTCGAAACGCTCGCCTACATGATACGTCTTCGTTACGCCGCGCATGCTCAATGTCATCTCGCCGTCCAAGATGATGTGCGCCGTAAGTCCGTCGTGAGTGTGTTCCGGATAGAAAGCGCTGGCCCCATCTTGCCATACGTAGACACGCGAAAAACCTTGCCGACGCAGCTGCTCTTTGAATTCTTCTTCCTTGAGTTGCGCCATATAATTTTCCTCGTTAAGTATAGCAATCGAAGTTGAAGCGGGGTGCCCGGTAAAAAGCGAACGAACAGAAGGAAGAAGGAAGCTTGCGGGCGGAGCGTGGTGGGGAATCCGCCCGCAAGTACAGCGAATATTACGGGGTGGGTGAACTTGTCACCGGCGCATCCGGAGTAGCTCCAGCGGCCGGTCCAAAAGTCCGGTACATGCCCCTGACATGCCCGTGGCCTTCCTCTACAGTGTAATCGGCAGGCACTTGAAAGAGTGTCGCGGCAGGCTCCGCACGCTGGATGTTGGTCAATTGAAACACAGTCTCCCCCATGCGCGGATCGTTGCGCTTGGTCATCACTGTCTCTTGTAGCTCGGGCGAGTACCATTTCTCGATGGTGATCACAATCGGCTTCTGATTGCCAATCTCACCAGCTGGAATTGTCCGAGTGATGCGGGTTCCCTGGGCGCTCACTCCGTTGATCGTTTGAGTGCCCAGGGATGTGGTCGTCGTTTCTTTTTGTCGTTCCTCGGCGAATGCTCCACCGATTAGTACTTGTTTTGAAAAAAAGTGACCTTCGTGGTCATGCGAAGGCATCTTATGCGCGACTTTTCGATTGGCGTCCAGCGTGTATTGAGTGCCTGCGACGGGGTCATTGATGAACGTCATTTGCGGCGGAGCATTGCCTGCCGCGGCCCACGGACCGATGGCGGGTAAAGTCGTATCGCGGCGCGTTCGTCCCTGGCTATCGCGCGCGATGCTACCGGTGGCGGTGCGCTGAATCTGGTTGCCGTCAGCAAGCGTTTGCGTGGTCTCCGTCGAAAAACTCGCGGTAAAAGGAGCGGCGGTAACCGTCTTGCCGTTTACGCCCCCTTCAAATGCCACGAATCCGATTGCATCCGGCGGCCCACCCGGTCCCGGCCCCACAGCCTCAAAAAACACGTCCGGCTCGTCAGGGGACTGGGGCACAGCAATTTGCCCGGCAATTTGCCCGTTCTGTGCAAGCGCGCTGCCTGCCATGAGCAGCCCGATGCCTATCGCCGCCATTGCCGGAAACCGATTGGTCTTCATGAATACTCCTCCTGAGTAATGCTGGTGCTGCGAACTCTAGTCCACATTCTGCGCCACTAGGCGGATCGCCTCGGGCGTTCCATCTGCGCTTACAACCAAATCCGCGGGAATTTGTTCCCTATTCTCGATGCTCGAAAGAGGCATACCAAGAGAGGCCAATGCCGATCGTGAGAGAATCACCCGAACCACCGAGCCACCCTCCATCATCGAGGGGTCATCTGCGTACGGCAGCGGGGTGAAGTTTTGCGCGACCTCGGTTTCGTCTGATTCGCTGGTCTGCGGAGCAGGAGAGACATGCTCCGCCGCCGGCCTGCTCCTTACGTTCTCTTGGGCAACATTCCGCGGTGATTCAGTGGTCGGCTGGTCAACCTCAGATGCCGTTTTCGCCACAGTCGGCTGAGATCGATCTCCGAGTTCATGGGACGGTGCGTAGAAGCGTTGGAGTGAAATCCCCACAACCAGAAATAACGCCGCTGCCACTCCGATCGCGGCCATTCTCCATTGCATGCGCCGCCGGTCCGAGGTTCCCTTCGCGCGCCGAAATTCCTGGAGCACGGCAGCTTCTACGTGTGGCGGCGCCACACTTCTACTGGCCTCACTCGCAATCCTGGCGAGCCCAAAATCGAGCGATTCGGTTTCGGTCAGCAATACGCCGCAAAGGCCACATGTTTCCGCGTGAATCAATGCTTCTTCGCGAAGCGCGTAACCTTTGGTACCCGGCCGCTCCAGTTCGTGAACGATTTCTTTGAATTCTGAGCACTTCATATAGTTCCTGTTTTCCATCATCACAGGTTCCGTCTCACTGTCATCCAAACAAATCTTGATTCAGTTTCCGGCTGCCAACCCACGCACCATCACTGGTTCGCGCAGTTTCTCGAGCAGCAACGCCCGCGCCCGATGCAGCCGCGACCTCACTGTACCTAGTGGACAATCGAGCGCGGCTGCAGCCTCTTCGTAACTCATCTCCTCGAGTTCGCACAGGACCACCACCTCGCGATAATTCTCCGGCAGAGTCGCAATCGCTTGGCGCACTCGCCCTACCGTCTCGAGCGATTCAAATTCGTAGTGCGCCTGAGGCGCCGTGCTGAACACGCCGTTTCCATTGTGCCTGCCATTGGCTGCGCTTGCGAAGCCGCCGATCCCATGCGCACCGACTGTCTGGAATCCAGCGGGCCCCGACTCGCCGCCCTCCTCAGGCAGCGGCACGCAACGGCGATCCTGATCCCAGCGTTTTCGAACATGATTTCGCGCGATGCCGAAAAGAAACCCGGTCAGCGTGCCGCGTTCGGGATCAAATCGCTTCGCGTCGCGAATCAGTGTCATAAAAACTTCCTGCGTCACGTCCTCAGCCACCGCCACATTCCCGCTCATGTGCAAGGCGAATCGGTAAATCGACGGGTGTTTGCGCCGGTAAAGAAGAGTGAATGCTTCTTCGTCTCCCGCCAGAATCCGCCGAAGCAGGCCGTCGTCGGTGATCGGTATGGCCTTGTTCATGGTGTTGCTTTGGACGGCCTGTTCTGCTTCTCGTTACATATTCCGTTCGTGCTGCCAAATAGTTCCACCAAAGTAGAACACGGGCGCAACGATCAGGTTTCGATCGGGAATTTTTCTTTCAGTGTTAGAGCGGGCGGCTTTCCACACCGGACTTACCTGAGGCTAAACCATTGTCATCAGTTGAGTTACGGATATTACAAGCACACAACTACGAGGTCGAAGGCCGCATCATCTTCGCGGCCATCTTTACGACGAAGCTCCTGGGTGCTACCCGCTCCGATTCCATCATCAGCCGATTCATCGCACCAGAGATCACATAGCTTTTGCCAGCAGCAAGCGCTTCGAGTCCCACCCGGGCTACCTTTTCCGCGGTTTCAGCTGAACGAAAGACGCGATCCGGCTGTTCTGCAACCTGCTGAAATTCCGTTTCTGTCGAACCCGGGCAGAGAGCGCACACGCGAACACCGAACGGCCGCATCTCCTCGGCAATGCCCTCGGCGAAAAGCAGATCGAATGCTTTAGTCGCGGCATACACCGAATTGAATGGAACTGCTTGAAACGACGCAGTGGAAGCGAGGATCAAAATGTCGCCATGGCGACGCTCGATCATCCCTTCGATGTACAGCCGCGTCAGATGCACCACCGCAGAACAGTTGACCTGGATCATTTCGAGCATCCGCTCAGCCGGGATTTCGTGGATGTGGCCATAAGCGCCAAAGCCGGCGTTGTTGACGAGCAACTCAATTTCGATTTGCTTGTTAGATGTGAATTCGTGAATTTCCTTCGGAGCCTCCGGTCGAGTGAGGTCGGCAGCAAATATTTGAGTGCGGATCTGATGTTTTCCCGATAGTTCAGCGGCGAGCTGCTGAAGGCGGTCCGTCCTTCGCGCAGTAAGAACAAGGTGCGCTCCGCCAGCCGCCAGTTGCCTGGCCAGTTCTAGGCCAATCCCTGCACTGGCACCCGTGATTAACGCCCATTTTCCCCGCCAGCGGTCGTTCAAGGAACCTCCGCACAAACACAGGGAATCAGACCATAAAAAGGGATGCTTCGGAAGCGGGAATATGCTGCGGAGGGTTAGGCGCGATTGGCTGACAGGCGGGACAGAATGTTGTTGCGGAGCCGGAGACCGTGGTCTTTTAGCCGATCGCCTTGTTCTTTCATATGGTCTAGGATCTGGCGCGCCCAGACAAACTCAGCCGCCAACACGCCTAAAGCGAGCGCGATAACCAGCCAACCCGGCCCAGGCGTAACTATCATCACTACGCCCAGCACGAAAAGGGTGAACCCGAAAAGTATCTTCAGGAACCGCTTCGTCTGTTGTAGGGACTTTAAGAGCATCG
>Ga0307471_100002273_pt1 | contig 10981 bp, 19 predicted proteins | sample atmos_gasesAM3C__2_FD_204566 | JGI IMG/M metagenome (GOLD analysis project Ga0307471, IMG submission 204566) | Hardwood forest soil microbial communities from Morgan-Monroe State Forest, Indiana, United States - atmos_gasesAM3C_515 | ecosystem: Environmental > Terrestrial > Soil > Temperate... | reverse complement strand
GACGGCGAAAACAGTGGATGAATTAAAGAAATTGAATTTGCCTGCGGGCGTTGACATTACGATTAAGATTTAAGCGGAGGCGCTTCTGAAACATTTGCAATCGCACGGTCATGAGCATCGGACTTCTTGGACAAAAAATTGGTATGACCAGCGTTTACGACGCCAAGGGTCGACTCCGCCCCGTGACTGTGATCGCTGTCGGCGATAATGTTTTGCTGCGTTGTTTGACCGAAGAAAACGAGGGCTACTCCGCCGTGCAGGTCGGGTTCGGTGCGCAGAAGGAATCGCGCGTGACCAAACCGTTGCTTGGCGAATTCAAAAAGGCTGGCGTGGAGCCGCAAAAATTCGTGCGCGAGTTTCGTCTCGCAGACGACCTTCCTGAAGGCGAGATCAATCTAGGCGTCGCGCAATTTCAAGCGGGCGACTATGTCGATGTGATTGGCCGATCGAAAGGGAAAGGATTTCAGGGTGTGATGAAGAGGCACAATTTTCATGGGCAAGGCGCGGCGCACGGTTCGAAAACGCACCGGCGCATCGGGGCAGTCGGTAATCGTTCTACTCCGGGACGCATTTGGAAAAACCAGGGCATGCCGGGCCATCTCGGCGATGAACGCGTGACAGTGCAGAATCTTCAGGTCATGCAGGTGCGCGAGACTGAAAAAATCATTTTGATTAGCGGCGCGGTTCCGGGAGCGAATGGAAGTTATGTCATTGTCAGACCGGCAATTAAGAATCCCGGCGTGAGAATTGCGGAGCATCGAGCGCACAAAAAAGCAGATCAAGCAGTGGCGGCGAAGAAGCCGGCGATAACAGTTCGATAAGAAATGAGCGCAAAAGTTCTGACCAAAGCAGCTGCCAAGGAAGCCGGGATCGAACTGATCGAAGACGGACACGGCACCCAGGCTGTTCACGACACGATCGTTGCTATGCGAGCTGCGCGTCGTTCCGGTTCGGCCAATACCAAAACGAAAGCAGAAGTGGATCTCTCGGGTGCAAAACCGTGGCGACAAAAAGGGACCGGCCGCGCGCGGGCTGGCTACAAATCGTCGCCCATCTGGCGCGGCGGCGGCGTCGTTTTTGGCCCCAAGCCACGAGATTATTCCAAAAAGATCTCGAAATCCGTGCGGCGTCTCGCCTTTCGAAAAGCGTTGAGCGAGCGAATCAAAGGAGGCGACATTTTGACGATCGATAAATTCGTTGTGCCGGAGCTGAAGACGAAGTCGTTTGTGACGCTGCTGAAAAAACAAACAGACGCCCGGAAGGTTTTATTGGTCTCGGATGCATTCGATCAAAACACGTTGAAGTCAGGACGGAATGTGAAACCGGTGACGTTTGCCACCGCTTCAGATGTAAACACCGAGCAGCTGCTCGCGTTCGAAAAGATTCTTGTTACTCAGAAGGCGTTGGAAAGATTGGCTGAGCGGACTCGCCCGTCTCGAAGTAGCGAATCCACGGAGTAACGCGATGAACGAACCGCACGAGATTATTCAAACTGCGTCGTTGACTGAAAAGTCAACGCTGATGAGCGAGAAGCAGAACAAATATGTCTTTCGCGTCAGTCCGCGCGCTAACAAAATTCAGATCAAGAACGCAATTGAACGCCTGTTTCAAAAGAAAGTGGTCGATGTGAACACTTGTAATTACGCGGGCAAGGAGAAACGGGTGCGCGGACCTGTGGGACGACGACCGCGTTGGAAGAAAGCCATTGTGACTTTGAAGGAAGGCGAGAAGATCGATCTTATCTAGCTATGGCACTAAAAGAATTTCGTCCATTAACGCCGACGCTGCGTTTCAAGTCGCTGCCGGCTTTCGATGAAATCACAAAGTGGCGGCCTGAGAGGAGGCTGGTTGAGCCGAAGAAAAAAACCGGCGGTCGCAACAGCTACGGGCGGCTCACGTCGCGGCATATCGGCGGCGGACACAAACACAAATATCGCAAGGTTGATTTTAAACGACGCAAACGCGGTGTCTCCGCAGAGGTTGTCGGGATCGAATACGATCCAAACCGCTCTGCGCGCATCGCTCTCATTAAGTACGCGGATGGCGAACTAAGTTACATTCTCGCGCCAAACGGCCTCCGAGTGGGATCGACGGTCGCCGCCGGGGACGATGTCGCACGCGACCTGGGAAATGCTTTGCCACTGCGCGCGATTCCGTTGGGCACTAATATCCATAACATCGAATTGAGTCCGGGCCGCGGTGGACAGGTTGCGCGGAGCGCGGGGCAACAGGCGACTTTAACAAACATCGAAGGTGGTTACGCACTGGTGAAAATGCCTTCGGGCGAAATTCGGCGCATTCACGAAAACTGCTTCGCGACAATTGGACAGGTAGGAAATGTCGATCACATGAACGTGTCGAGCGGCAAAGCGGGACGTACTCGCTGGCGAGGACGCCGCCCGCACGTACGCGGCATGGCGATGAACCCAATCGATCATCCAATGGGTGGCGGTCAGGGTAAATCAAAAGGCGGCGGCGGACGGCACCACCCGGTCAGTCCCTGGGGACAATTGGCCAAAGGATTTAAGACGCGCAGCAAACATAAGCCGAGTGATCGCTTTATTTTGGAAAGGAGAAAACCGAAGAAGAAGACGTGAGTTCTGGAGGGCGGAGCTGTGCGAGGCCGGTCTTGCAGAGCTCGATCCTCTACAAATCACTTGAAAATTATGGCTAGATCGTTAAAGAAAGGACCCTTCGTCGAGTTGCATCTTCTGGAGAAGATCGACAAGATGAACAGCTCGGGCGTAAAGAAACCGATCAAAACGTGGTCGCGGCGCTCGATGGTGACGCCAGATTTTGTCGGTCACACGTTTTTGGTGCATAACGGAAAGACGTTTAATTCCGTTTTCGTTACCGAGAACATGGTCGGTCATAAGCTGGGCGAATTTTCGCCCACGCGCGTGTTTAAGAAACACGGTTCGCATACGGCGAAGGTGACTAAATAATTTAGCTGAAAGTAAGTTTTACTGGGAGTTACGAGTTGACAGAGATGAGGCGTTGCGTTTTGCCAGGGTGAAACCATCGAGGATCAACTGTCGGCTAGCGACTCTTCTGGTAGTGGGTTGCCTTACGCTGGCTCAAGGGCTGGCGGCACAGGGAAATAGTTCTTTGTCAGAATCCAAAACTGAAAACGCGGGAGCGAGTGACACCGCGGTGGCAGGCGTGTTGCCTGCGGCATCGGCGAATTCGCAACCGACACGGCTGCCTTCACAGGTGACTGCGGCGGGTTTGCTTCAGCAAAATGAAGATTTGCAGAGGCAATTATCGATTGCCCAGGAATCGCTGAAGGCGTTGACCAGCAGCCTGGCGGAGTCCAATGCGGAGGCGGAATTGTTTCGCCGCAAGTACTCCGATGTGCAATTACAGATGGAGGCGCTGGGGCTGGCGTCAGCGAACAAGGACCGTGCGAAGCTGGAGCAGCGTTTACTGGCGGCAGTAAGTGATCTTCAACTCGCGCAGAAGGAGCGCGACGAGTATCGCGATCAGATGTTGCGCATGGACGAAGCGGTATTGTGTTACTTGAAAACGTCTCAGAGTGCGGATGCCAAGGCGCGAATGGACGTGGAGACTCAACTGCGCAGCATAGACAAGCTCGCGACAAAGTCCTCGAATGCGCCGGATTTACCGGAACCAAGTTTGATGGACGGGAACGTGATCAGCGTGAAGGATGAATGGTCATTTGTAGTTGGTAACTTTGGCGAAAAACAAGGCGTCAAGGTTGGGATGCCAATGCGGGTAATGCGCGGCGATAAAAGGATCGCCACCCTGCGGGTAATCGATGTGCGACAAAGGATTTGCGGCGCGGTGATTCAGGAAATGGATTCAAAGAAGGACAGAATAAAAGTAGGGGACCGCCTCCAGGTGGATGCGCAACCGGATGTGAGTTTGAAATGAAAAGCCGTTGAAACGCTAAAAGAGTTACAAGTTAGAACAGCTTAAGTCGGGAGTTGCTTTTGTAATGGTGTAACCCTTTTAACTTTTTAACCTCGCGAAGCGATGGAAGTCAGATCGATATACAAGTATGCACGGATTTCGCCGTTTAAGGCGCGCGAAGTCACCCGTGAGATCCAGGGTCTGCCAGTTTCGGCAGCGCTCGATCTGCTTGCTTTTACACCTAAGAAAGCGGCGTTCCTTATCAACAAGACATTGAAAAGTGCGATCGCTAATGCCGAGAACAACGCAAACCTCAAGCCGGAGGGATTGGTGGTAAAAGAAGCGATAGTAGGTGAAGGCCCGACCTTCAAGCGGATCATGGCACGTGCCCGGGGTAGCGCGAGCCAGATTTTGAAGCGGACCAGTCACATTCGAATCGTTCTTACGGACGAGATTAAAGTTGAGACACGCGAGACTAGAAGGGCGAAACGGAAAGCGGAACAGAGGGTCGAGAAGAAGAAGGAAACCGCAGCCGGCGCCGCGACCGGCAAGTCGAAAACTGAGAAACAGCCGCGATCGAAAAAGGCGGCCAGGAAATCGAACAAGTAATTTTGTTATACTGACTTATGGGACAAAAAGTTAATCCAATTGGCTTTCGCCTCGGCGTAAACCGCGACTGGCGCTCGCGCTGGTATGCCTCGCCGCAGGAGCTGCCGGAGTTTTTGCACTCCGATTTAGAGATTCGTAATTACGTAAAGAAAAAGCTGCAGTATGCGGCTGTCTCGAAAATTGTGATCGAGCGGGCGTGGAACAGCATCCGGGTAACCATTTTCACTGCCCGCCCGGGAATCGTGATCGGACGCAAAGGCGCCGAGATCGAGAAAATGACAGAAGAGATTTCTAAGATGGCGCAGGGCAAGCAAGTCAAGATCGACATCCAGGAGATCAAGACCCCGGAGCTCGATGCGCAATTGGTGGCGGAGAATGTGGCGCTACAAATCGAGCGGCGGATTGCTTATCGCCGCGCAATGAAGAAAGCCGTGCAGACGGCGATGGATTTTGGCGCCGAAGGAATTCGGCTCCGTTCTTCAGGCCGGCTTAACGGTGCGGAGATTTCGCGCTCGGAATGGTATCGGGAAGGCAAAGTTCCTCTGCACACGCTGCGAACAGCGGTCGATTATGGGTTTGCTGAAGCCAATACCGTTTACGGAAAAATCGGAGTGAAATGTTGGATCTGTAAGAAGGAGGAGCCAGCGCCCCAGCCTGCTTTTCCGCCTCCACCGCCGCCAGCTCCGGCACCAGAGCCGACTGCAGTCTAAGGAGAAATTTTTATGCCGTTGATGCCAAAACGTGTGAAGTATCGAAAGTCCCAGCGAGGCAGCCGCAAGGGAACCGCTTCGCGCAATCTCAAGATCGATTTTGGCGAGTTTGGATTGCAGACACTTGAACGTGCGTGGATCACGAACACGCAATTGGAGGCCGCGCGTGTGGCGCTCACACGCAATATGAAACGCAAAGGCAAGTTGTGGATCCGCATTTTCCCGGACAAATCCGTGACCTCTCGTCCACCGGAAACGCGCATGGGAAAGGGCAAAGGCCAGCCCGAGTACTGGGTCGCCACGGTGCGACCGGGTAACATTTTGTTCGAATTAGACGGCGTGCCGGAATCGGTGGCGCGCGAGTCTTTGCGACTGGCTGCGGATAAATTGCCAGTGCGTACGAAATTTCTCACACGCCACCACGTCAAGGCTGCTTAAGCGTCATGAAAATGAAAGAAATCACCGAGCTGAGCAGCGACGAGTTGCTGACAAAGAGGCGCGATTTACGTCAGGAAAGACTCCACCTGCGTTTGCAACAACAGAGCGGCCAACTGGAACAGCCAAGCAGGTTACGCCTGCTGCGGCGGGATATTGCCCGCATCGAAATGGAGCTATCGCAGCGCGAGAAACAAACTGAAGCGAAGTAACTATGACTGACGAACACCAACCGCAATCTGCTCCCGCGCCCATCACCCGTGGTCCGCGTAAGACGCGCACCGGCGAAGTGGTTTCCAGCGGCATGAATAAGACAATTGTGGTGCGGACGGTGACGCGTGTGCCGCATCCAAAGTTCGGCAAGATCGTCAAACAGATGAAAAAATTCTACGCCCACGACGAGCAGAATGAGGCGAAAACTGGTGACAGGGTCCGCATCATGGAGACTCGGCCGCTTAGTAAGCTGAAACGGTGGCGCCTAGTGGAGGTCATCCAAAAGTAACTATCGATTTTATGGTACAAATTCGATCCAGATTGGATGTGGCAGACAATAGCGGTGCGCGCATGGCCACGATGATTGGTGTGATTGGCAAAGCCACGCGTTACGCAGGAATCGGCGACGTGATTACTGCAAACGTCAAGGAAGCAAGTGCGAACGGGACAGTGAAGAAGGGCGAAGTGGTACGCGCAGTGCTCGTTCGCACCAAGCAACCGATCCGGCGCGAGGATGGGTCGCTGCTGCGCTTCGATAACAATGCCATCGTGATTATCGATAAAGATTTGAATCCACGCGGCACGCGCATTTTTGGACCGGTCGCCCGTGAATTGCGTGAACGGAATTTCATGAAAATCGTCTCGCTTGCCCCGGAAGTCTTATGAACCGCATCAAGTGTCACGTTAAAAAAGGCGATCAAGTCGAGGTCATCTCCGGGAATTTCCGCGGCTCTTCAGGGAGGATTCTGGCGGTGTTTCCGGGAAAACAGCGTGTTGTCGTCGAAGGCGTGCGGATCATCAAGAAACACCTTCGAAAATCCCAGGATAACCCAAGCGGGAAAATCGCCGAACGAGAAGGCCCCATTCATATTTCCAACGTGAAATTGATTGAGCGCGAGAAGAAGACTGAGAAAAAGGCGGCGAAGAAATCGAAGAAGGAAAAAGAAGAGCAAAAAGCGGCCTAAGTAACTAGATAACTAGAGATGTCTCGACTTCGCTCGACATGACAAACTGAAAATGGAAAACGAATTTCATCGCTATTACAAAGAGAGCGTTATGCCGGCGCTACAAAAGCTGCATGGTTACAAAAACGTTCATCAGGTTCCCAAGGTCGAAAAAGTGGTGATTAACACTTCCGTTGGCTCGCAATCTGATGTGAAACAGGCGCTGGAAGAAGCGAAAGCGGAGCTTGCGTTGATTACGGGCCAGCGTCCCGTCGAAACACTGGCCAAGAAAAGTATTTCCAACTTCAAATTGCGCAAAGGCCAGGCCATTGGCGCGAAAGTCACCCTGCGCGGAGAGCGCATGTACGAATTCCTCGAACGCTTCATCAAAGCCGCGCTGCCACGCATCCGCGATTTTCGCGGCGTCTCTCCGCGCTGTTTTGATAACCAGGGCAACTATACGCTCGGGGTTTCGGATCAGTCGATTTTTCCAGAGGTTGAGCTCGATAAAATCAAGCGCAATATCGGATTTGATGTTACAATCGTCACCACGGCACGGACCGATGAGGAAGCCAAATCGCTGTTAAGCGAAATGGGAATGCCGTTTAGCGACCGGGCAAGGAAGCCCGCCGCGCAACCCGCCTGATTGTCATGAGCACTGTTACTGATCCTATTGCCGATTTTCTGGCGCGTGTCCGCAACGGAACGCGCGCGCAGAAATCGGAACTGCTCGTGCCGTACTCGAAGATCAAGGCCGAGATGGCGCGCATCCTGAAGGATGAAGGTTACATTTCCGATTACTCGGTCGACACGAGTGCTGCGCATCCGCGTATCAAGATTACCAACAAAATTGTGAACCGCTCCAGCGCCATTGCTGGGCTGCGTCGTGTGAGCCGCCCAGGATTGCGGCGGTACGTTGCCGCGGATGAAATCCCCAGGGTTCTGGGTGGAATGGGTTTGGCCATTCTTTCTACGTCGCGCGGCGTTTTATCCGGACGCGAGGCGCGGAAGCAAAAGGTGGGCGGCGAGCTACTGGCTTACGTTTGGTGACGATTTAACATCGTAACGATTTAACGAATCACGAACTCATGTCACGAATTGGAAATAAGGCGGTCGAGATTCCCGACAAAGTCAAAGTGAACGTTGACGAAGAAGGAGCCGTTTCAGTGGAGGGACCTAAAGGTAAACTTCACTGGAAGCTCCCGCGTCAAATCCGGGCAAGCGTTGAGGATAATCGCGTCTCCTTGGTACGCGAAGCAGAGTCACGCAGTGTAAAAGCCTTGCATGGGCTTTCGCGCAGCCTCGTGCACAACATGGTGCAGGGTGTGAGCGAGGGATTCACCAAGCAACTCGAGATCGAAGGAGTAGGTTTCAAGGCTGCCGTTCAGGGTGCCACGCTTAACTTGAGCCTCGGTTTCTCGCATCCGGTTCCATTTTCGATTCCGCAAGACATCAAAATCACTGTCGCCGATAATACGAAGATTACAGTTCAAGGCGTAGACAAAAAATTAGTTGGCCAGGTGGCGGCGGACATCCGCCGCTTTTATCCTCCGGAACCGTACAAGGGCAAAGGCGTTCGCTACGCGGGTGAGCAGATTCGTCGCAAAGAGGGCAAGACTGTTCAATAAATTATGGCGACGATTCGTAAGGCAGCGCGACAAAGCGTTCATCGAAGGATTAGGAAAAAAGTGGCAGGCACGGCACAACGACCGCGGTTGTCAGTTCATTTCTCTGGCAAACACGTTTATGCTCAGGTGATCGACGACGATGCGGGACGGACGCTGGCAGCGGCATCGACGGCCGAGCGCTCCCTGGTTGGTAAAGATAATGACGCGGCAAACAAAACAGCGGCGGAACACGTCGGCAAGGCAATCGCGGAACGTTTACTGGCAAAAAAACTCGAGCGAGTCGTTTTTGATCGCGGCGGGTTCCTTTATCACGGAAAAGTGAAGGCATTGGCAGACGCTGCCCGTGCAGGCGGCTTAAAATTCTAATTCATGGCTCAAACAACTTCAGGCAGACGACCGGACATGCGCAGGACAGATAAGGCGCCGGCGGCAAGGGGCGATACGACAGAGAAAGTCGTATTCATCAACCGCTGCGCGAAGGTCGTGAAGGGCGGACGCCGTTTTAGCTTTAGCGCATTGATCGTGGCCGGAGATCACGATGGAAAAGTGGGATGTGGATTTGGCAAGGCCAACGAAGTATCAGAGGCGATCCGGAAGGCCTCTGAAGCCGCGCGCAAAGCCATGGAAAAAGTTTCGTTGAACGAAAACACAATTCCCCACGAAGTGATTGGCGAATACGATGGAGCGCGAGTGCTATTGCGCCCCGCGTCGCCCGGGACCGGAGTTATTGCCGGAGGAGGTGTCCGAGCCGTCGCCGAAGCAGCCGGCATCCGCGACGTGCTGGCCAAGTCGCTCGGATCAAGCAATCACGCCAACGTAGTGAAAGCGACGATCGCTGCGTTGAAGTCACTTCGCCGGCGGGACGAAATCTTTAAAGTGCGTGGAATTCACTTCAGCGATGGAAAAGGTGAGCAACATGATGCGTCTTCATAGTTTACGGCCGCGACCGGGATCGCGACACCGTGTAAAACGCTTGGGCTGCGGTGAAAGCTCCGGTCATGGCAAAACCAGCGGCAAGGGTCATAAAGGGCAAAAGGCGCGGTCGGGCGGAAGCATCCGGCTGGGATTCGAGGGTGGGCAAATGCCCCTGATTCGACGACTGCCAAAGCGAGGGTTTAATAATGCCGCCTTTCATAAGCGATATGCGATTGTTAACCTTGATGATCTCAATGCGTTTAAGGCTGGAACTGCCGTGAACGAACAACTGTTGCGCGAGTCAAAGCTCGTACGAGGTCATTTCGTAGGAATAAAAATTCTTGGTGACGGCGAGTTAAAACACGGGCTGAAGGTGGAAGCCGATAAAATCAGCGCAGCGGCCCGGGAAAAAATCGAAAAAGCCGGAGGGACAATTACGCTGCGTGAGAAAGGTGCCGCCGTGACGGCTGGGAGCTCGACGGAGGAACCGTCTGGCGAGACTGCGCAAAAGGCGGTAGCGAAGAAAAAATCGAAGACCTCGGCCAAAGCGAAAAAGAAAGCCTCGCGGGAGAGCTAGCTTCCCGGCGCATAATGTTTCACATTTAGCGGATGGTTTCGGCGTTTCTCAACACGGTCAAGATACCGGAATTGCGCCGGCGCATTTTGTTTACGCTGGCCGTAATCGTGCTTGTGCGTTTAGGAGCGGCGATCACGACTCCGGGAGTTAACCAGGGTGTGTTGCAGGAATGGTTTCGCACTTCACTGAGCCAGCGCACGGGAGGTGGTCTCGCAGCGCTCTTTAACTTGTTCAGTGGTGGCGCGCTGGAGAATTGCGCCGTCTTCTCCCTTGGCATCATGCCTTACATCAGCGCATCAATCATGATGCAGTTGCTGACTGCGGTTATCCCTCAGCTTGGCAGGCTTGCACGCGAAGACGGCGGCCGGCAAAAGATCATGCAGCTAACGCGCTACGCGACAGTAGGGCTGTGCATTTTCCAAGGGTATTTGCTGGCGCTGTCATTTCAGCACCCGGAATCGTACCACACCATGCTGCCAGGGATTACCGACACCATTAGGAATCTCGGGATTCCGCTGGTCGATGACCTGGGCTGGAAGTTTCGAATCGTAACGGTGGTTTCCCTGACGACTGGGACGCTTTTGTTGATGTGGCTGGGCGATCAAATTACCGAGCGCGGTATTGGAAACGGAATATCGCTCATTATTACCGTTGGCATTGTTGCGCGCCTGCCCGCCGCGCTTGCCCAGGCGTGGAAGACCTTTGTGCCCTCAGCACAGACTGGATCCAGCCAGGTGAATCCGATGGTCCTTGTGCTGCTGGTATTGTTCTTGATCATCGTGATCGCCGCAGTGATCACGATTACGCAGGGCGTGCGGAAGATTACCGTCCAGTACGCCAAGCGCGTCGTTGGCCGCAAAATGTACGGGGGCCAGACGCAATACATGCCTTTGAAAGTAAATTACGCCGGTGTGATGCCCATCATTTTCGCGTGGGCGCTGCTTCTCTTCCCGGCGACGATTGTTCAGTATGCATTTAAAAACAGTCCCACGGCCAATCGGATTGCCAGCGCGCTTTCTACCGGCTGGCCGCATTACGTCGCCCTCGCGGCAATGATTTTCTTTTTCAGTTATTTCT
>Ga0307471_100002272_pt1 | contig 10983 bp, 16 predicted proteins | sample atmos_gasesAM3C__2_FD_204566 | JGI IMG/M metagenome (GOLD analysis project Ga0307471, IMG submission 204566) | Hardwood forest soil microbial communities from Morgan-Monroe State Forest, Indiana, United States - atmos_gasesAM3C_515 | ecosystem: Environmental > Terrestrial > Soil > Temperate... | reverse complement strand
CGGCGCCGATGTCACCGGCCGCCGCCGTGCCGCCGTCAGATCCGGTGGTCAAGGCGGTGCCGGTCTGCACCAGCGGCCGGTCGGCCGGCGCCGTTGACGACGAATCCAGGTCGGTGAGAACGATGTACGGCGATGTGCCGTTGACCAAGGACAGGGCGTAGCGCCCGTCCGTCGTGGTCATCGACAGGTCGAGCCACCGCTCAACGACATAGGCGTCGCCGGACCCGCCCAGCTTGACCACCAGGCTGAAGTGGTCAGGGCTCACGTCGATCACATCGACGTAGAGAGTGTTGCCCCAGACGCCAGGGTTGGCGGCGTCGATCTTGAGGGTGTTCCGCCCGGAAGCCGACCCGTCTTCGGTGGTGGTGACGGTGACGGCCGGCGAGGTGCCACCGGTCAAGCCGGCTGCGCTCGCCGTCATCTGCGTGCGGTTGGCCCCGCCCAGCGTGCCGGTGAACTCCACCTGGATCGCCGTGCCCGGCAACGGGCCACCGGTCACCAGCACTTCACCGGGAGCGATGTTGGACAGCGCCTCCAGCGCAGACACCACTGCGGCGTTGGCGGCGTTGTAGGCGATGCCCGCCGTTGTCTGGCCCTCGAAGGTGAGCGTGAACGTACCGCCGGCCGGGCTACCGGTGATGGTGACGGTCTGCTTCTCGTTGACCGCCCCGGCCCGGTCCTTCAGGGTGACCGTGGCCGCCGAAGCTCCTGAGCCGGCGACGCGGGCGACGTACGCTTCCCGGCCGCCGTTGGAGAAGAACTCGAAGACGGCGTAGGGCAGGAAGTCGTTGATGCCGAAGAACCCGCCGAAGTAGGTCAGGTACTGCGTCCATGAGGTGACCCGCTGAGCTGTCACCGGCCCTCGCGGGTTCGCTGCCAGGAAAGCACCGACCGACAGGCTGGTGGACGTTACCGTCTCAGCCGGGGCGACCTTCTCCTCGAAATAGACGCCAGGGCGTTTGTAGCTGGGCATCTGCTCTCCTTGTTGTTGGAATACAAGGGAGTCCGATTGATGCCCCGATTGATTCTCCGAATGGGTGCCGCTTTATTCGTGACAGGTGAACTGGCTGAACCAGTCGTCCAGACCCGGGTCCAGCGGGAAGATCAGCTCGATGCTTTCGAGCTGGTGGACATCTCGAATAGGCGAAGCCCACAATTCGGAGAAGACCCGCAGCGTGAAGATCTTGCGGAATTTACGCTTGCCGTACTCGTCCAGATGGTCGCCCGGCGTCATGCCCATGAGCTGAGCGCTGAAGGGGCGCACGTAGGGGGAGGCGTTGCCTCCAAGGCTGCCGTAGCGGCCAGGGAACAGCGCCCAGAACTGACGCAACATCTGGCGGTCGTGCTGGATATTCCGGGCGTAGGTCGTGATCTGGTAGTCGATGTTCATCGCCACCGGCCACTCGGTGATGTTGATGCGGCCCTCGGGCGCATCCTCGGCCATGTCCGGCGGCCGGTAGCCGTTCACCGTCGGCCGCTGCTGGCCGCCCCGCTGCGCCCGGTCGAGCGCTTCGGCCACGTTGATCATGTCGATGATCATGAACGGGAAGTCCTGGTCCCGCAGCTCCATTTCCGGGTGGCGGTACCAGACCTTGACCGGCCGGCCCTCGGGCGCTCTGGCGTCGGTGCAAACGATGCCCTGGAGCTTGGACTTGAGGAGATCATCCTCTTCCTCGATCCACGGCATGTCAGTGCCACACCACCCGATGGATGAGCCGGTGGCCGAGATCCTCGCCCAGGCGGGCGTTGTGCGTCTCCAGGGTGTTACGCAGGAAGGCCGAGGGCGGCTGGCGCTCGTTGCCGTACTCCAGCTCGAACGCCTCGTCCTCGTCCTCGTCGCCCGGCTGGAGCCCGAGGTACGTCTCCCCCTCGTCGGCGTAGACGCCGAGCTTGCCGGCGTAGCGCTCCCAGCCGGGAGTGTGGGCGGCGCCACGACGCACATGGTGCGCCAGCTCCCCCAGCGTCGTCTCAGACTCCTCCCGGGCGATGCGCTGCACTTCCTCCCGGGAGGGAGGCTGCCAGTTCTCGAAGGGGTCGTTGACCGCGAGCATCGAGAGGCATCCTCCGTCCGAGCTGGGCAGTTGTGGAGCCGCCCGGCGTCGGTACGGCTCGCTGCCGACCTTAGCTCACAGGCGCGGATCCATAGAGGAACCCTCGGACGGCGGCGACCGTGAGGCGGCCGATGACGTAGACGAGGAACACGGCGCCGGCCATCAGCCAGACAGGCATGAGCACGACGATGAAGAACACCAACCAGAGCAGGTCGAACCCGTCTCCGAGTGTCTCGACTGCCGCTTCTCCGAAGGTGGACGGGTGGTTCACGGTGGGCTCCTATGGCAAGCCCTAGCGGGCTCCTACTTGCAAGAGTACGCCTGCCGGGGGCCGGGCGGTAGCAGGGCAAACGCCGCGAATGCCCGATTTCGGCCGCCCGTTAAGGTCAGAGCGCTCCATGCCGATCATCGAGGGCATGGAGCACAATTCGGAGCAGTGGGTGACGTACTACCGGGTCCCACACCCGGTCCTCGGGGATCTGCTGGTGCAGAAGAAGGACGGCTGCACCCGCACGGTGCCGGCGCGGTCAGCCGCCTGGCGGCCAGTGCGGGTCGTTGAAGAACTCCTCCTCGGAGAGAGCTGTGCCGTCCACGCCGATCACGACCTCGTAGCGCTTCAGCCGGCCTGAGATCTGGAAGCGCCGCACCTCGAAGTACTTGTCGTCCCAGAGGAAGCGGTCGTGCAGGTGGAACCGGGCGTCATGGGGATCACGCATGCCGGCGCGTGCGGCCATGTCAGTGCCGAAGGTCAGGTGGATGGTGGAGACGGCGTAGAAGCCCTGCTCCTGCGGGACCTTCCTGTCCTCGTCCCTGATGACCACCATCACCGGCAGCACGAAAGGCTGGTGCCAGATGCGCTCCGGTCCCTCGTCGTAGACGGCATGGGTGGTGCTGTCCTCCCGATCGAATTCCCACCACTGCACCGTTGTGCCGACGTAGTTCCGGTACCAGCGATAGCGCTTGTGGACGTAGGCGACGTAGGGCTTGATCTTCATCAGAAGCCGGGGTTGATGGGCGGGTAGACCCGCACCGGGGTCGAGTGGTCATCGAATTCCTGGGGCACGTAGACCGGCACCAGGCGGTTGGTGGTGCGGCTGACCCGGCGCAGGGTGAACATCTCGATGGCCCACGGCCCGACGTTGAGCACCGCCGCCAGCTCTCGGTAGTGCGCCTCGACGCGGTCGAGCATCGCCATGAGCTGGGTGAACTGCTGGCCGCCGGGGATGTGCATGCCCTCAGGCGTCGTCACGTCCACCTGATGGGCGTGCTCGGCGATCTCGGCCCAGAGCGCCTCGCGGATCGCCAGGAGGGCGATGGCGTACTCCTCGACGGGCGAGACGGTCGAAGGCACAGGTGGGTCGGCCTCGGGGTCACCCCAGGTGAGCGCCGGGTTCCGGCCCTTGGCGTGCAGCTCGAAGGCGATGTCCACGAAGGCGCCCATGTCCTGGTCGAGCGTGAACAGGCCGCCGATCCCCGACACCGAGATGGTGTCGCCCTGGTCCGGTGCCACGTCGAAGGTCAGGGTGCCGTTGCGATCGTCCAGCGTGAAGCCCGTCGTGACCGCTACGCCGGCCACCGCCACCGCCAGGGTGTCGGCGTCCACGTTGGTCTGCGAGAGGTCGTAGAAGAGCTTGGAGCCGTCACTCACGAACTCGTCGTTGAACGACTCCCCGTAGTCGCGAAAAATGAGCCTCGTCTTGGCGATGGCCGATTCCCGGGACATGCCTCACCTCCGCGCTAGGTGCCCGGCCAAGTCTCTACCCAGCCGGGCCACCCACCGCATCAGTGCCAGACGTAGCCCAGCTCTTCCAGGTAGTCGGCCAGGGCGGCCGGCACCCGGTACTGCTGCCCCTCCTTGAAGCTGTAGAGGTTGCCGGCGCCGAAGGTCATGTCCTCGATCGTGGTGTTCACGATGATGGTCTTGGCCTCGGGCTCGACGTAGACGACATCTCCCTGCTCGTTCAGCTCGGTCACCTGGCGGGTGCCGACGTAGTCGTGCAGTCCCGAGTCCACCTCGGCCTGCGCTGCGGTCGCCATAGCGATCTGATCTTCTCTGGCCCGGACCACCTCGGCGTGCTCGGCAGCAAGCTTCTGCCGCTGCCGGCCGGTGTAGTCCTGCGGCCTGGCCTTTTGCGTAGCCACTATTGATTCTCCCTGTGGTCCCTATTGATTTATTCGATGAATCAGTTCGTCTCGATCTTCACTACGGCGTTGTCGGTGATGAGGCCGAAGCCCCAGATGGCGTACCAGGCGAGTGCGTGCTCACGACCGAAGTCGAGGATGCCGCCGTCCCTCAGCTCGACCGGCAGAGAGATGGCGTGGCCGAAGGCGTTGTCACCGAGAACGATGGCGGTGTAGCGGTCCTTGTCGCCGTTGCCAACACCAGCGGTGTCGGCGGTGTAGCCGGTGCCGGCGCCGTTGACAACCTTGGACACCTGGGTCGTTTCGATGAAGACAACGTCGAAAAGCCGGCCGATTTCGCCGAGCATGAAGTTGCCAGGAGCCGCGTACTTGCTGACCTCGATGAACTCCGGGTTATCCCGAAGACGACGGCTCTGGTGCGGGTGGATGAAGGCGACGTACGTCTCGCCCAGACGAGGCACATTCTTGGTCGCCAACGTCTCGACGGCGTCCTTGATGGCCGCCATAGAGAGCATGAAGCCACCGGTCATGGAGGCCCGGCTGGTGCCGGCCGTGCCGGCGTCGTACGGGCTGACGTTGGAGATGGTCCCCGGGGCCACGCCGGCCAGCCCGGGGATGCTGTAGCCGTACAGGACGGACGTGGCCGTCATGATCGTGTTGCGGGCGCTCTCGTCCAGGTAGAGCGCCATGTTGCGGCCGAGGAGCCGGCTGGCGCTCGCCATCACGTCATCGAAGCTGGCGTTGAGCAGCAGCTCGGTGACGGCGACGGCGTAGCCGTGCTCGGCCACGGTGATCTGGAACTGGCTGGCCGACAGAGCCCTCGTCTCCATCCGCACGCCTTCAACGAGCTGCGCTGCCGAGCCCAGGTTGTTGTACCGCATGAAGTTCACGGTCAACCCGGGCATAACGCCCAGCTCGGTCTTCTTCACCGCGAACTGCTCAAAGCGGAGAATTGGCATGGCCTGGAAGAGGATCTCTTTCGACCAGATTGTCTGAATTGCCTGAGTGAGCTGGACGTTGGTCCCGGCATACCCGGTCGGGCTGCCGCTCAGGACTCCGGTTCCGGTAATGCCGGACGCCATGTACCCCTCCTAATTCTCGGACCCTGTTCGGTGGCACTTCGTGCTCCAAGAAATCCAACAGATAGTCCGACGAATTAAAAACCCCGAGGAGTGCTCCGACTGATTTACCGGTTAACTGCGGATGCTAGCCCAATTGGCTAGCCGCCATAGGGACCCTGCGCCCTGACGCGCTGTGAAACGGCAGCCATCAGGCGATCCCTGTTCTTGGCGTAGGTCTGGATGTCCATGTTTTTGAGGTCATCGTTGGTGAGCTGCTGGAATTCCGGCTGGCTCTCCAGGGGGCCGACGGGCGGGGCCGTGGCCGAGGTCGTGCGCTGCTGCTGGCGGGCGGCCTGCTGGCCGGCCGTGATCTGCTCCAGAATGCGCTGGGTGCGGTCCTGAAGGGCCTGGATGCTGGCCTCGATTTCCTGCTCGGTGTTCCCGAGGGTCACCATGTCCCGCAGCTCGGGCATGATCGTGTCCGACTCCTCTTCGAGCCGGCGCTGGCGGTAGCTCACCAGCTCGTTGTAGCGCCGCTCCTTGGCGAGTAGCTCCTGGTCACGCTCCCGCTCGGCCTTGATGGCGTTGAGCTGCTCCTGCCACTCCTGCTCCTTGGTGGCGAGCAGCTCCTTGACCGACATCTCCTCTTCGGCTTTCTTCTTGGCGTCGGCCTCGGCCTTGGCCTGGTCGGCCGCCTGCTTGGCCGCTGCATCCTCGGCCAGCTTGTTGGCCTTTTCCCGCTCGGCCTTGATGGCCTTCAGCTCCTCCTTGAGGTTCCCGATCTCGCCGTAGAGCTTGTCCTTCTCCTCGCGCCGGGCCTTCTCGATGTCCTCCACCGAGAACGTGCGGGGATCGCTGTGACGGTTGTCGTCCTTCGCCGGCCCGGTACCGGTGGTTCCGTTCGGGTCCGGCGGCTGGATCTGGCCCTCGATGGTCAGCGTGTCGCCGGCCGGGGGCGGGTCCTGCTGCTGCTGTCCTTCGTCCTTCGGTTCAGGCGCCACTGTCTCTCCTTGTGGACCGGTTGCGTTCTCCGAAATGCTCAGTCGCCCGTATCGCTTTCAGCCGACCGACGCTGGGCCAGCTTGGTGCCATACGCCTTCGTCATCAGCTCCGTCAGGAGCGTCTGGCTGTCCATCCCCGCCGGCAGCCCGCCGAACGCCGTACCGGCGCCTCCAGGGGCCATAGGAGAGCTTCCACCGCCGGCCTGGTTCACGTCCTGGCCGCCGGCAGACGTTACCCCGCTGCCATCGTCCTCGCCCGGCGTCATCGGAGCCATGCCGGTGGCCTGCATCACCATCGCAGCGATCTGGGTGCGCAGCATGTCGAGCGCACCCTGCTCGACGGCGTCATCGATCAGCTCTTGGAAGATCTCGGCCATCTTCTCGTCGGGGAAGTCGAAGCCCAGGTCGCGCAGGGCGCCCCGCTTGGACTCCAGGCCGAGCCCCATCAGGAGCTGGATCTCGTTGAGGGCGACCAGGCGGTCGATGGGCAGCGGCGCCGGCCAGTGGCAGGTGGTCTGGTAGGTGAGCGGGTCGTTGGGATCGAGCTGCTGGAGCTGGCCCGGCTTCAGTTCCTCGTCCTGGGTCGGGTCCCACATCAGTGCCCCGGGCTCCTTGAGCGCCAGGGTCAGCATGATCAGCTCGTTGACCGCCGCAAATCCCTTGCCGTACTGGATGTGCTTGACCCGCAGCTTCTGCATGAGCGGCTGGTACTGGATCGCCAGGGCCACACCCGAGGTGTTCGAGATCGGGATGAGCTGGCCCAGGGCGCTCTCGGGAACGCCGCTCATTTCGTGCATGGTGGTCTTCAGCATCTGGAGGTACTCCAGCGGGGCGGCCAGGTTGGCGCCCAGCTCCAGGTTGAAGACGTTGGCGTCCTTGGGGAGCCCGCCCCAGACCTTGCGCGGCCCCTTCTCCAACTGCGACGCCTTGGCCCCGGTGATCACCGTCACCGGAGCGGCGTGGTAGTTGATGATGTCGGAGATGTCGGTGGCCTTCTCGTTGTACTCCCGGTTCAGCGTGGTCAGGTCGTTGAGGTCGCTGAGCCCCCAGGGCGAGCCCGAGATCGGCATGTTCGGGATGTGGACGATCGGGATCGTGCCGAGCGGGTTGTCCCGCTGGTCGATGATCTCGTCGTTGACGTACTCCTCGATGAAGCTCTCGGTGATCAGTTCGGTGTAGGTGAACACCTGCCGGGTGCCCTCGGCGCTGGTGCCCCAGAACCGGTACTTCAGCTTGAAGCGGATCATGCGCGCCCGGTCGTGGGGGTGGAACTCAGGGAAGCAGTGCGCCGGGTTCAGCGGGATGATGCGCACCCGCCCGGGGCGCAGCCGGCCGATGGGGTCCTGCCAGGGCTCCTCGTAGGCGACCTTGACGAACACGTCGCCGCTGACGGAGCCGAGCTGGCCGATCTCCCAGAGCACGGCCTCCTTGGTGTTGTCCACCTCCCAGACCCGCCGCAGCCGGGCGGGGATGATGCCCTCCGTCTCGTCCGGTGTGCGGAAGGCCACGCCCTCCCCGAAGACGAAGTTGGTGGTGAAGTCGGAGAGCGCCCGGCAGTAGTTGAAGGTGAGCTGTGGCTCCCCGACCTCGCGCTTGTAGCCCCAGTGGTGGCCCAGATACCAGGCCCAGTTGTGGGCGTAGCGCGACAGGCGGGGGCCGTGTACCTCGAATTCCTCATCGGCCAGCTCCACCAGCCCGAGCGGTGAAATGGCAACGGTGAGATCGCTCTGGGCAGCCCGGAACGATGCTGAATGAAAGTCAATCGCCACTATTTAGCCTCAGCCGACATTGAAAGCAGCCGTGATCGAGATTTGGTACAGGCCGGTGGTGAGAATCTTCGGTGCCTGGATGGGATCGCCGCCCGCCGACTGAGTAGCCACCGTGAAGTCGTCAGTGTCAGCGTCGGCGCTGGTCACGTCGAGATACTGATACGACTTCTCCGGGCCGAGAGTCACCGGCTCCTCGGGCGACCAAACAGCAGCCCACAGCTCGCCTGCGGAGATGTTCCCGGTTGCAGCAATCGCCACCTTCTGAAGCCGTACCTCGATCTGGTACAGATCGACCGGCGTTGCCTCGGCATCTCTGATGACAGCGATACCAACGTCGGCCACCACCGAGGCATTCGCCATGACGGGGATCAGCCACTTCCCGCCGACGAAGCCGCTCCCGGGAGGAAACTCGACACGGCGGGCAGCGTCTGTGAAGGCATTCGGGTAGGTGCTGAACTCAGCGAACCAGACCTGATCCAGGCCGCCGCCGCCCCCGCCCCCAGCGCCGAAGGTAAATGTCTGAGCACTCTCATTCCAGACCGGCACCTGCCCGTCCTCGGGATTTTCGTCCCGTAGGTCTTCGTGTTCGTGCAGGTAGTGACGTGCAGCACCGGGGCCGGCGGCGTGAACTTCAGACATCAGGTAGCGGTAGTCGTGTCGGTGATGATGCCGGCTGCTGCCAGCGCCGTCAGCAGGTTCTTGAGCGCCGACTCGGGGTCAGCGCGGTTGCCGGCGACTGCTCGCGGCACCCCCGTCAGACCGACCGGCGCTCCCATGTCGAAGGACTGGGTGCTCTCGTTCCAGACCGGCATCTGGCCGTTGGCCGGGTTCTCAGCCCGAACGTCTTCGTGCTCATGCAGATAGTGCCGGGCGACTCCGGGTCCCGGCGAATGAGTTTCCGACATCTCGCTCCCCTATCTCACCAGCGCAGAGCTGGATGAAGGCTGCTCCGATCGCCTGACCGCAGGACCGCCACGAATTCCTTGGCCTCGGCCACTTTCTGGTCCCACACCTGCGTATTGGTCACCGAGTAGCAGCCGTGGTGCCGCCAGCCGATGTACGTGCCGCAGCCCTTCACGGCCTTACCGATGCCGCTGATTGGCCGGCCGCAGTAGCAGCACTGCGGCCCCTGGATACCAGCCGTCATCCCCGTCATTTAATCGTCAACGACGGCCGGCGAGATCCGCATGGTGCGGGCGCCGGAACGGATGACTTCCTCGTACTCGATCGTGGCGTAGTCGGCGAAGGAGCCGTGGGCGAATTCCTGAAGGAAGGTCGGGGCCTCCACCCAGGCCGCCGAGCCGACGTGGGCGCGCTCGGCCATCGTCTCCTCGGCGTACTTGAACTGCACCTCGCGGTTGTTGTGGTTCGGCCGGCCGGGCGCCGGGATGTAGCCGTCAGCCATGCCCCGCTGGAAGTCGTTGGGCACGTCGGTGTCGGTGGCGACGCCTTCCTCGAAGCGCAGCGGCCCGCGCCCGCCGGGGACGTTGGGTCCCATCTTGCGCTCGTACTGATAGGTCGGCTTCTCGGGAAAACCGGGGGTCGGTGCGATAGGCATATCTCCTCCTTCTTCGCGCCCGATACTACCGAGCGGGACGGATGCGGGACCGCGTGGCCCAGTCCGGCATGGCTAGAACGCGCTGCTCGGGGAATTCTTTTCCCTCGTAGAGCTGGGTGAACACCGAATTCTGGCCCCGGTATTCAGCAGCCAGCGCAGGAATTGCCGCATGCGAGAAGAGCTGGCGGTGGGAGTGGTAGGCAGCCTCCTCACCGTGCCGGGAAAATCCCCGGCCGCTGGCGAGGTGCCCGAAGATGTCGTGGACGAAGCGGTTCTTGTCGTTCTGCTCGTTGGTCAGGAAGGGGTGGCCGCCGGTCGCTGCCGTCGAGAGCACCTTCAGCCGGCGGTTGTTCTCTACGTCGCTCAGGCCCTCATGCGGGTTCGAATACGGGTCCTCGTCGCTGACCTCCATCTTGATCCCGAGGTTCTTGGTGATGTGGTCGTACTGATCCTCGATGTCGTTGGCGAAGGCGGTATAGGCCCGGCGCGCCATGTGGGTGTTGGCCGGCGCCGTCAGGTAGTGCTGGCCCACCTTGATGGCGTGCTGGGGGTCGGCCTGAATTCCCTCAAGGCCCTCGGCGCTGTAGGTGGCGCCCCGGCTCTCGGCGTAGGCCCGCGCCGAGTGGCGCAGCTCTTGGACGATCGGGGCGACCGGCTCGGGCTCGAACGGCAGCCCCTGTTGGCCCTCGACGCCACCAAAAGCGAAGTGATCAGCTCGGCCGGTCATCAGTGGATGAGGTAGTCGGTGCGTTTGGTCCCGCCCGAGCTGAGCCGGTACACCTTGATCGGCGGGTACACATCCGGGGCCGGCGGCGGTTCCTTCTTTTTTTCCGACATGTAGTTCTTCATCTCGACCCAGCTCTCCGACGGCATGGCGTGCTCGACCGGCAGGTGGGAGATGCCGTGCATCTGTGCCCAGGCGAGCCGGTGATGCCCCTCGCTCAGCGTGGGACGGTCCTTGCCCAGGCGGCCATGCTGGATCATGATCGGCTCCATCCGGTCGAAGCCCCGGCTGAAGTGACGGTGATGCGAGCCGCCCGGTTCGAGGTCGGCCTGCTTCTTGGCCGCCAGCGGTTGACCTTTCCACCGGCCGCCGTAGGTGTCAGCGCCGCCTGGCGCTTCCCACTGCTCTCGCGGCGTGGCTTCCTTGCCCAATGAAGAGTCGCCCTTGTTCACCTTCTCGATCAGTTCGTCGGTGGACATGAAGAGCTGGAGCTGCTCCCCGAACTGCGGTCCCAGAGCCCGATGGCTCACCCGTCATCCTCGGCTCGACGGCGCTTCGGCGGGCCGTGCGTATGCGTCTCGCCGCCGAATTCGTTGTTGGCGTGCCAGCGGGCATGAGCGGCGGCGTGATCATCCATCTCATCAGCGTCCTCTTCCCAGAGGTCGTGGTCTTCAACG
>Ga0307471_100002271_pt1 | contig 10984 bp, 7 predicted proteins | sample atmos_gasesAM3C__2_FD_204566 | JGI IMG/M metagenome (GOLD analysis project Ga0307471, IMG submission 204566) | Hardwood forest soil microbial communities from Morgan-Monroe State Forest, Indiana, United States - atmos_gasesAM3C_515 | ecosystem: Environmental > Terrestrial > Soil > Temperate... | reverse complement strand
GGGCTCAACACCGGGCCGAACACTACTCGCTTCACGAGCCAGAGCGTGTAAGCGGCACCCAGGATCAGCGTCACCGCCGCAAGCGCCGAATACCAGAAGCTCGCGCGGAAGCTGGCGATGATCACCAGGAACTCGCCGACGAAACCGGAGGTGCCCGGGAGCCCGGTGTTGGCGAGCGCGAACAGCACCATGAAGGCGCCGAACACTGGCATGGTGTTGACGACGCCGCCGTAGTCGGCGATCTGCCGGCTGTGCAGCCGATCGTACAGCACCCCGACGCACAGGAAGAGCGCACCCGAGACGAGGCCGTGCGACACCATCTGCACCATGGCGCCGTCGACCCCCATGCCAGCGCCCTGCAGGCTGCCGGTGCTGCGCACGATCTCGTACATCACGAAGGCGCCGAGCGTCACGAAGCCCATGTGGGAGATCGAGGAATAGGCGATGAGCTTCTTCATGTCCTGCTGCACGAGCGCCACGTAGCCGATGTAGATCACCGCGATGAGCGACAGCGCGATCACCAGCAGGTCGAGCTCGCGGCTGGCATCGGGCGTCACCGGGAGCGAGAAGCGCAGGAACCCGTAGCCGCCCATCTTGAGCATGATGGCCGCGAGGATCACCGAGCCGCCGGTCGGCGCCTCGACGTGCGCATCCGGCAACCAGGTGTGCACCGGCCACATGGGCACCTTCACCGCGAAAGCGAGCAGGAAAGCGGCGAAGATCCAGCGCTGCTCGATGAGCGAGAGCGGCAGGGCCTGGAAGCTCGCGATCGAGTAGTCGCCGGCCTTCACGTACATGTAGATGAGGGCCGCCAGCATGAACACGGAGCCGAGGAAGGTGTACAGGAAGAACTTGATGGTGGCGTACACACGGCGCGGGCCGCCCCAGATGCCGATGATGAGGAACATCGGGATCAGCATCGCTTCCCAGAAGAAGTAGAAGAGCAGCGCGTCGGTGGCGGCGAACACCCCGATCATCAGCCCTTCCATGATGAGGAACGCAGCGTAGTACTGCGCCGGGCGCGTCTCGATCACCGTCCAGCCGGCGATCACCACCGGCACGGTCATGAACGCCGTGAGCACGATCAGCGGCAGGGAAATGCCGTCGACGCCGAGCGCGTAGAACGCGTGAAAGCGTGGGATCCATGGCAGCAGCTGCGGGAACTGCAGGTTGGCCGTGGTGGTGTCGAAGTGCGACCACAGCGGCACGACGAGCGCGAGCGTCGCGAGGGAGGCGAGCAGCGCCAGCCAGCGACCGAGCACGATGTTGCGGTCCCCGAGCAGCAGGATCAGCACCCCGGCGGCGATGGGGAGCCAGATGAGACAGGAGAGCAGCGCGTGCATCGTGCGGCGCGTCCGTCAACGGTAGAAATGCATCAGGAACCAGCCGAGCAGCAGCGCAAGTCCGATCATCATCCAGAAGGCGTAGGAGTACAGGTAGCCGCTCTGCACGAGTCGCAATACGCTGCCGAACCCGCTCACTGCTCGGGCTGTGCCGTTCACCAGCGCGCCATCGATGAGCACCTCGTCACCGCCTTTCCACAGACCGATACCGATGCCGCGCGTGAGCGGCGCGATGACCTTCTCGTTCACCCAGTCGAAGTAGTACTTCTGCGTGAGGAGCCGGTAGAGCCAGCTGAAGCGCTGCTGCGCGCGGTCCGCCCACTGCGGGTTGCGCAGGAAGAACAGCCACGCCGTGGCGGCCCCCAGCACCGCCAGCCAGAATGGCGGCGCGGCGAGCCCGTGCAGCGCGAACGATACCCACATCGGGTGCGCGAACTCTTCGCCGAGCCGGGCGATCACGTTGTTGGCCGGGAGTACGAAGATCGAGCCGCCGTAATAGTCGCCGAACAGCACCGGCACGACCGTGAGCGCGCCGATCAGCACCGAGGGAATGGCGAGCGCGATGAGCGGCACCGTGACAACCGCCGGGCTCTCGTGCGGATCGCCGTGCGCGTGCTCATCCGGATGCGCTCCGTGCGCGGGCGCGACCGGGTCGCGAAAGCGCTCCGGCCCGTGGAAGGTCATGAACAACAGCCGGAACGTGTAGAGCGAGGTGACGAACACGCCGAGCAGCACGCACCAGTAGGCGAACCCCGCACCCCAGCGATGCGATTCGCCGACCGCCTCGATGATGGCGTCCTTGGAATAGAAGCCGGCGAAGAACGGGGTCCCCACCAGCGCGAGGGCCCCGATCCAGCAGGTGATCGCGGTGATGGGCATGTACTTCGCGAGCCCGCCCATGCGGCGCATGTCCTGCTCGTGGTGGAGCGCAATGATGACCGAGCCTGCGGCGAGGAACAGCAGCGCCTTGAAGAAGGCATGCGTCATCAGGTGGAAGATGGCCGCTCCGTAGGCCGAGGCGCCGAGTGCGACCGTCATGTAGCCGAGCTGCGAGAGCGTCGAGTAGGCGATCACCCGCTTGATGTCGTTGTTCACCACTCCGAGCAGACCCATGAGGAAAGCGGTGAGGGCGCCGATCACCATGACGAAGGACAGCGCCGCGTCCGAGTATTCGAAGAGCGGCGACATGCGCGCCACCATGAAGATCCCGGCGGTCACCATGGTGGCGGCGTGGATGAGCGCGGAGATCGGCGTCGGGCCTTCCATCGAGTCCGGCAGCCACACGTGCAGCGGTACCTGCGCGGACTTGCCCATGGCGCCGATGAACAGGCAGATGCAGATGAGAGTGAGCGCGGCGACCCCGGAGTTGGAGGTCATCGGCAGCACCGCCTGGGCGATGGCGGGAGCGGCGTCGAATGCGGTGCGGTAGTCGAGCGAGCCCGTGTAGTAAGCGATGCCGGCGATCCCGAGCACAAAGCCGAAATCGCCGATGCGGTTGACGATGAAGGCCTTGAGCGCGGCGAAGGTGGCGCTCGGGCGCGTGTACCAGAAACCGATCAGGAGATAAGAGACGACGCCGACCGCTTCCCAGCCAAAGAACAGCTGCATGAAGTTGTTCGACATCACCAGCATCAGCATGGAGAAAGTGAACAGCGAGATGTAGCTGAAGAAGCGGGTGTAGCCGGGGTCATCCGCCATGTAGCCGATGGTGTACACGTGCACGCACAGCGATACGAAGGTCACCACTGCGATCATCAGCGCGGTGAGCCGGTCGATGAGGAAGCCGACCTCCATGTGCATGCCATCGCTCACGAGCCAGGTGTACACCGGGTGGTCGTAGAGCGGCGCACCACCGAAGTAGACCTGGCGGAGCACCAGCAGCGAGAGCAGGCACGAGACCCCCACGGCGAGGCAGGTGATGGTGTGCGCACCGGCGCGGCCGATCACCCGGCCGCCGAGACCCGCGACGATCGCGGCCAGCAGCGGCAGCAGCGGAATGGCGAGCAGCACGTTTGGATTCAGGGGGTGCACTTCTCTTCAGCCCTTGAGCGTGTTGAGGTCCTCGATCTCGATGGTGCGGCGCTCGCGGAACAGCACCACGAGGATCGCGAGTCCAATGGCGGATTCCGCCGCCGCCACGGTGAGAATGAAGAACACGAACACCTGGCCGTTGAGATCGCCGAGGTAGCGCGAGAAGGCGATGAAATTGAAGTTGGCGGCGAGCAGCAGCAGCTCGACGCACATGAGGAGCAGAATGAGGTTCTTGCGGTTGAGGAACACACCCGCCACCGCGATGGCGAACAGCACCGCCGAGAGCGTCAGCTGCTGTGCCAGGCTGATCATGGCCGCTGCTCGGGGTCCATTTTCAGGACGCGCAGACGATCCTCGCGCCGCACCGCGACCTGCGCCGAGATGTTCTGCTGCTTGTAGCCCTGGCGGCGGCGCAGCGTGAGCGCGATGGCGGCGATGATCGCCACGAGCAGCAGCATCGCCGCGAGCTCGAGTGGATAGGCGTAGCGGGTGTACAGCAGTCGCCCGAGCTCGAGCGTGTTGCTGTAGCCCGCGGGCGTCGGGGTGCCGCCGTGGCTGGCATCGATGCCGAGCCCGCCACGCGCCCAGACGACGCCGACGATCTCGAATATCACCGCGAGCGCGGTCAGCCAGCCGAGCCAGGCGAAGCGCGTGAAGCCCTCGCGCAGCCGCTCGAGGTTGATGTCGAGCATCATCACGACGAACAGGAACAGCACCATCACCGCGCCTACGTAGACGAGCACCAGCACCACGGCGAGGAACTCCGCCTCGAGCAGCAGCCAGATCGCCGCCGCGGTGACGAAGCACAGCACCAGCGCGAGCGCCGAATAGACCGGGTTGCGCGAGGTGATCACCCCGAGCGCCGCGAGCACCAGGACGGTCGCGAACAGGTAGAACAACACCTGGATCAGCATGGCGAGCGCGCCTTCATCGGTACGGGGCGTCCGCCGCCTTGTCCGCAGCGATCATCGCCTCGTAGCGCTCGCCCACCGCGAGCAGCTTGTCCTTGCTCATGATGTTCTCGCCGCGCTTCTCCATGTGGTACTCGTGGATGCGCGTGAGCACGATGGCGTCCACCGGGCAGGCTTCCTCGCAGAAGCCGCAGTAGATGCACTTGAAGAGGTCGATGTCGTAGCGCGTCGTGCGCCGCGTGCCATCGGGCGCCACCTCCGAGTCGATGGTGATGCACACCGCCGGGCAGACCGCCTCGCACAGCTTGCAGGCGATGCAGCGCTCCTGCCCGTTCGGGTAGCGGCGCAGCGCGTGCAGCCCGCGGAAGCGCGGCGACTGCGGCGTCTTCTCCTCGGGGTAGTTGAGGGTGTACTTGTTGCTGACGAAGGTGCGCGCGGTCACCATCAGGCCCTTCACGAGCTCCGGCAGCAGGAAAGTCTTGAGCGGATTGAGCGCCATCGATCGTTACCGTTATTGATACCAGGGCCGTGCCCAGGGGCCGATGCGATACACGGACAGGACCATCTCCACACCGATCCACACGAGCGTCGCCGGGATCAGCGCCTTCCACCCGAGGCGCATGATCTGGTCGTAGCGGTAGCGCGGGAAGGTGGCGCGGAACCACAGGAACAGGAACACCAGCACGAACGCCTTGAGGAACAGCCACAGAAAGCTCGGTGCGCCGAGCCAGGCGATCCACCCGGGCGCGGCGGCGATCCCCGGGTAGCCCTCGAGCGGCCCCTGCCAACCGCCGAAGAAGAACACCGCGGTGAGGGTCGAGATGAGGATCATGTTGGCGTACTCGGCGAGGAAGAAGAGCGCGAACGCCATGCCCGAGTACTCGACATGAAAGCCCGCGACGATCTCCGACTCGCCTTCGGCCACATCGAAAGGCGCGCGATTGGTCTCCGCGATGCCTGAGATGAAGTAGACCATCAGCAGCGGGAAGAGCCAGAACCAGTTCCACGAGAGGAACCCGCCGCCCTGTGTCTCGACGATCTTGCCGAGATTCATGCTGCCGGTCGCCATCAGCACCCCGACGAGCGCGAACCCCATGGCGATCTCGTAGGCCACCATCTGCGCCGCCGAGCGCATCGCGCCGAGGAAGGCGTACTTGGAGTTGGCCGCCCAGCCGGCGATGATGATCCCGTAGACCCCCATCGAGGTGAGCGACAGCAGGTAGAGGAGTCCGGCGTCCGCCTTCGACACCACCACCGTCGGCGACAGCGGAATCACCGCCCAGGCGGCGAAGGCGGGCACGAGCGCGATCATGGGCGCAAGACGGAACAGCAGCTTGTTGGAGTTCGCCGGGATGACGACCTCTTTCATGAGCAGCTTGAACACATCGGCGAAAGGCTGGCCGACGCCTGGCAGCAGCCCGAAGATGCGCACGCGATTTGGTCCGCGCCGCAACTGCATCCAGCCGATGACCTTGCGCTCCCACAGCGTGAGCAGCGCGACCAGGATGATGAGCGCCACCGTGATGACGAGGATCCACGCCGTCGACTGCGCGTAGTCCGGCAAGGCCATCCACTGAGTTGTCAGGCTCTTCAGCACCTCGGCTCTTCCTCAGTAGCTCGCGAGCTGCGCGCGGCCGTCGCGCGTCCTCTGGAGCGAGGCCGCGCGGCGCACGAGCGCGTCGACCTGGTACGTCGGCACGTCGGCGACCGTCACCGGAGGGGCGAGCCGCGCACCGTTACCGGGCGGCTGCACGGCATGCGTGCCGGCGTAGGCGCCTGGGGCGAGGCCTTCGCACGCTGCGCGCAGCTCGGCAAGAACCTCCTCCGACGACACGTACTCGAAGCGCGGCAGGTTGAGGAGATTCCCGAGCACGCGCAGCACCTTCCATCCCGGCCGCGCCGCGCCCACCGGGGTGGCCGCTCCCGCCTGGCTCTGCCAGACACCCTCGCAGTTCACGTACGTGCCGGAGGTCTCGGCGAAGGTGCCGATCGGCAGCAGCAGGTGTGCGATGCGCTTCACCTCCTCGCTCGCAAACGGGGTGATCGCCACGACGAGTTCCGCCTGGGCGAGCGTGCGCTGCGCTTCGGGGTCCAGCGTGTCGATGCCGGGCTCCACGCCGCCAAAGAGCACATAGGCGCGCAGCGGCTTGCCGAGCATTTCCCGCGCGGTGAGCCCTCCCTGGGCGAGTGGTTTTGCCCCTGCCTCGCGATGCGGCACGGCGCCGGCGAGATACGCACCCGCGCCATTAGCGCCCTCGGTGATGCGGCCGAAGCTGGCTCCCGTGAGGCGCGCGAGCGCCGCGGCGAGCGCACGCAGGTCGGCGAACGCCGGATGGCGCGCGGCGAGCGCCCCGAGCCACACGGCGCGGCGTGGGCCCGAGAGCAGCGCCTGCACGGCCGCGCGATGCGCATCCGTCACCGTCGCGGCACGCACCGCCGTCGCAACAGGCTCGGGCACCGCCCCGCCCGCGGCCTCGGCGGCCGCGCCGACGAGCGCGGCGAGCTCGGCCGGCATCGCGCCCGGAGTGCAGCTGAGATACCCGGCGAGCGGGAACAGGTAAGCGAAGCGCGCCGGGTTCAGCATCGCGACCTTGGCTCCGCGCTTGGCCGCCTTGCGCACCCGGTGCGCGAGGATCGGCGCCTCGCGGCGCAGGTTCGAGCCGATGACGAGCAGCCCATCGAGCGAGTCGACCTCGGCGATGTGCATGCCGAGGGTGGGAAAGACGGGGTCGGCGGCCTGATCGCGGAAATCGCGCTGCCGCAGGCGGTGATCGATGTTGTTGGACTCAAGTCCGCGGGCGATGCGTGAGGCGAGATAGAGCTCCTCGATGGTGCTCGAGGGGCTCGCCAGGATCCCGAGGCTGGCGGCGCGATCCTTGAGGCCTTCGGCCGCGAGCATCAGGGCCGGCTCCCACTCGCTCTCCACCCATTCGCCGCCGCGGCGCACGAGCGGCGCGCGCAGCCGGTCGGCGCTGTAGACCCCCTCGTAGCTGAAGCGGTCGCGGTCGGAGATCCAGATCTCGTTGATCGCCTCGTTCTCGCGCGGCAGGACGCGCATCAGCCGGCCGCGCAGCACGTGGCCGAAGAGGTTGGAACCCACCGCGTCGTGCGGGGAGATGAGCGGCACCGCGCTCATCTCCCAGGCGCGCGCGCTGAAGCGGTAGGGTTTCGAGACCAGCGCGCCCACCGGGCACAGATCGATCACGTTCCCCGAGAGCTCGTGGTTCACGGTGCTCTCGATGTAGCTGCGCACCTCCATGTGCTCACCGCGGCCGATCATGCCGAGCTCCTGGATGCCGGCGATCTCCTCGGTGAAGCGGATGCAGCGGCTGCACTGGATGCAGCGCGTCATGTCGGTGGCGATGAGCGGACCTAAGTTCTCATCCGCCACCGAGCGCTTGCCCTCGTGGTAGCGCGAGATGTCGCGGCCGAAGCCGACCGCCAGGTCCTGCAGCTCGCACTCCCCGCCCTGGTCGCAGATCGGGCAGTCGAGCGGGTGATTGATGAGCAGGAACTCCATGGTGGCGCGCTGCGCGCCGATGGCGCGCGGCGACTTGGTGAACACCTTCATGCCCTCGGTCACCGGCGTGGCGCACGCCGGGAGGGGCTTGGGAGCCTTCTCGACCTCCACCAGGCACATGCGGCAGTTGGCGGCGATCGAGAGCTTCTCGTGGTAGCAGAAGCGCGGCACGTACACGCCGCTGCGGTCGGTGGCGCGGATGATCATCTCGCCCTTGTGCGCCTTCACCGGCACGCCATCGACTTCGATGTTGACTTCGGTCTCCGCCATGTGTCGTTCCCGCGCCTCCTCAGGCCGCTCGTGCCCCCTGCCCGTCGCTCACGAGACTTCGTCCGCCGTGATCGATCATGTACTCGAATTCGTGCCGGTAGTGCTTGAGGAAGCTCTGCACCGGCCACGCCGAGGCATCACCGAACGCGCAGATGGTGTGGCCTTCGATGCGGTTCGCGACATCGAGGAGCAGGCCGAGCTCCTCGCGGCGGGCGTGACCGGCGAGCATCCGCTTGAGCATGCGGTTCATCCAGCCGGTGCCCTCGCGGCACGGGGTGCACTGGCCGCACGACTCCGCCATGTAGAAGCGCGAGATGCGCTCGAGCACCCGCACCATGCAGGTGGTCTCATCCATCACGATGGCGGCGCCGGTGCCGAGCGCCGAGCCCGCGGCCTTCACCGAGTCGTAGTCCATGTTGGTCTTGAGCATGATCTCCCCGGGCACCACCGGCACCGACACGCCACCGGGAATGACGGCTTTCAGCTTGCGCCCGCCGAGCACACCGCCACAGAGCGCGAGCAGGTCCGCAAACGGGATGCCGAGCGGCAGCTCGATGTTGCGCGGCTTCTCGACGTGCCCCGAGACCGAGTAGATGATCGTGCCGCCGGAGTTCGGCGGGCCGAGCCCCGCGAACCACGCCGGGCCCTTGCGCAGGATGGTCGGCACCGAGGCGTAGCTGAGGGTGTTGTTGACGGTCGTGGGTGCGCCGTACAGGCCGAAATTCGCCGGGAACGGCGGCTTGAAGCGGGGCTTGCCGGGCTTGCCCTCGAGCGATTCGAGGAGCCCGGTCTCCTCGCCACAGATGTAGGCGCCCGCGCCGACGAAGGTATGCAGGTCGAAGTCTATCCCTGAGCCCTGCACGTTCTTGCCGAGGAGCCCGGCCGCGTAGGCCTCGGCGAGCGCCGCCTCGAACCGCGGCACCGGCTCGCCGAGAAACTCGCCGCGGATGTAGTTGTAGGCGACCGTCGAGTTGGTGGCGTAGCCGGAGATGGCGAGCCCCTCGATGACCGCGTGCGGGTTGAAGCGCAGGATGTCGCGATCGTGGCAGGTGCCCGGCTCGCTCTCGTCCGAATTGCACAGCATGTACTTCTGTACCGGTGAGTTGCGCGGCATGAAGCTCCACTTCGTGCCGGTCGGGAAGCCCGCACCGCCACGCCCGCGCAGGCCCGAGGCCTTCACCTCATCGATGATCTGCTCGCGCGGCGGCTTCTCGCGCAGCAGCCGCTCCCACACCTGGTAGCCGCCGATGCTGCGGTAGGTAGCGAGCGTCCACGGGCGCTCGAGCTTCAGCGGCTCGAACACCGTGAGATTCATGCGCTCGGCGTACTGGCTCTCGAGGTCGCTCATTTGAGCGCATCCAGGATGGCGTCGAGCTTCTCGGTGGTGAGGTGCTCGTGGAACACGTGGTCCACCATCATCATCGGGGCCCCGGTGCAGGCCGCCAGGCACTCTTCCTCGCGCTTGAGAAAGATGCGGCCGTCGGCGGTGCTCTCGTTCGGACGGATGCCGAGTTTCTTCTGCGCGTGCTCGAAGAGCTCGTCCCCACCCCGCAGCAGGCACGAGATGTTGGTACAGATGCTGACGTGATGGCGCCCGCAGGGATGGGTCTCGAACATGGAGTAGAAACGCGCCACCTCGTACACCTGGATGGGCGGGAGCTTGAGATACTCGGCCACCGCGTCCATGAGATCCGGGGTAAGGTAGCCCTCGTTCTGTTCCTGTGCCGCGCGCAGCGCCGCGAGCGATGCGGAGCGCTGCCGTCCGGGCGGAAACTTCGCGACCCAGTGATCGATCTCGCCGCGCGTCTTCTCGGAGAGCAGCGAGAGCTTGCTGGCGAGCTGCGTGCCGCCCACCCCGACGCTGCTGCGCTCGCTCATCGGTCGATCTCCCCGAACACGATGTCCTGGGTGCCGATCACCGCCACCACGTCCGCGAGCATGTGACCGCGCACCATCTCCTCGAGCGAGGCGAGGTGCGCAAAGCCCGGCGCGCGACACTTGAGGCGGTAGGGTTTGTTGGCGCCATCGGAGACGAGGTAGACGCCGAACTCTCCCTTCGGCGCCTCGATCGCGGCGTAGGTGTCCCCTGCCGGCACCTCGTAGCCTTCGGTGAAGAACTTGAAGTGGTGGATGAGCGCTTCCATGTCCTCCTTCATGCGTTCCCGCCGCGGTGGCCGCACTTTGCGGTCATCGATCATGGTGGGACCGGGATGCGCGCGCAGCCACTCGACGCACTGACGGATGATGCGGTTGGCCTGGCGCATCTCCTCGACCCGCACGAGGTACCGGTCGTAACAGTCACCGTTCACCCCGACCGGAACGTCGAAGTCCATGCGGTCGTAGACTTCGTAGGGCTGCTTCTTGCGCAGATCCCACGCCACGCCCGAGCCGCGCAGCATGGGCCCCGAGAACCCGAGCTGCATGGCGCGCTCGGCGCTCACGACCCCGATGTTCACGGTGCGCTGCTTCCAGATGCGGTTGTCGGTGAGCAGCGTCTCGAAGTCGTCCACGGCCGCCGGGAAGGCTTCGGTGAACGCCTGGATGTAATCGAGCATGGTGCCGCTGCGCGCCCGATTGAGCCGCGCCGCGTCCCTCTCGGAGCGCCACTTCGAGGCCTGGTACTTCGGCATCGACTCGGGCAGATCGCGATACACACCGCCGGGACGGTAGTAGGTGGCGTGCATGCGCGTTCCCGAGACCGCCTCGTACACGTCCATGAGCTCCTCGCGCTGCTTGAAGCACAGCAGGAACACCGTCATCGCGCCGATGTCGAGGCTGTGCGAGCCGAGGAACATGAGATGGTTCAGGATGCGCGTGATCTCATCGAACAGCACGCGGATGTACTGCGCGCGCTCGGGCGGCTCGATACCGAGCAGCCGCTCGATGGCGAGCACGTAGGCGTGCTCGCT
>Ga0307471_100002270_pt1 | contig 10986 bp, 8 predicted proteins | sample atmos_gasesAM3C__2_FD_204566 | JGI IMG/M metagenome (GOLD analysis project Ga0307471, IMG submission 204566) | Hardwood forest soil microbial communities from Morgan-Monroe State Forest, Indiana, United States - atmos_gasesAM3C_515 | ecosystem: Environmental > Terrestrial > Soil > Temperate... | reverse complement strand
CGACATCACCATGATCGAGAGGGCAACCACAAACAGCGCGATTGGCCGTCGGGGCAACAGTCGCTCGCCTAAAACAAGAAGCGCGAGAGCAGCCAGTCCTATACCCAAGGTTGCCAAATTGGTTTCCCCGAGGTGCCGGAACACTTCGATAATCCGAGTGAAGAAATTGCTTCCGCCAACACTGATGCCGAACAACTTCGGCAGTTGGGTGGAAGCGATGACCAGACCGGCCCCAACCTTGAATCCGCTGAGTACGGTCTCGGAAACAAAATTGGCGATATTGCCCAAACGGAGCGTCCAGGCAACGATGCCGATAAACCCTGCCAGCACCGCAGTAGCCGCTGCCAAGTGGGTCTGGCGCAGCGCATCTCCGGCCGCCAACGTTCCCAGGGCTGACCCAATCAAAATGGAGATTGCTGAAGTTGGGCCTATGGCCAATTGTCGGGAGGTTCCGAACGCTGCGTAGGCGACTCCTCCGACCAGATAACCATAGAGACCAGCTTGCGGGGGCAATCCGGCAAGCGAAGCATAGGCTACTGAAACCGGAACTGCGTAAGCGGCCAAGGTCAGTCCCGCCAGCATGTCCGGGCGCAGCCAGCTTCTCTGATAATGTGGCAACCACTCAATAATGGGCAGAGCTGAACGGAGGCGCATGCTCCAAGCATGCCCGTTATCCCGCTGGCTTTTCACCCGGTGCTCCCTTCCCTGCGCCCTCGGTTCGGCTATCAGGCCTCCCAGTAATACTCACCCGGCCACTTGCTCACGAGTAATCCGAGCCGCCATGTCTGATTTCGAGGCTTCCAACACATCGGCCGGTTTCAAACGAGCGAACAAATCAAGCGTGCGCGCGATCACCCCGGTCCATCCGGTTTGATGGCTGGCCCCAAGTCCGGCGCCGTTGTCCGCTTGGAAATACTCGTAGAACAAGATGTAATCCTTCCAGTGCGGATCTTCCTGGAACTTCTTGGTTCCGCCATAGACAGGGCGCTTACCGTTCTGATCGCGGAGAAAGATGCTCGACAATCTACGCGCAATCTCTTTTGCCACCTCAAACAGCGTCATGAAGTTTCCCGAACCCGTGGGACACTCGACCTTGAAGTCGTCGCCGTAGAACTGGTAGAGGTTCAGCAATCCCCGGATCAAGAGTAAATTCACCGGCATCCAGACGGGACCGCGCCAGTTGGAATTACCCCCGAACATCCCGTTATCTGACTCCGCCGGCAGATATTGGACTTTAAATTCCTGTCCGCTCAGGTGGAACACAAACGGATGCTCCAGGTGATATTTGGACAGGGAGCGGATCCCGTAAGGACCGAAGAATTCATTTTCGTCGAGCATGTAAGCCAGAGTTCGCTCGACCTTTTCCTTGTTGCAAACCGACAGGAGTCGACGATCGGCGTACCCGACGAACGTGCCATCCGCCGGTGCAATATGCTTCAGCAGGTCGGGATGGCGTTTCTTGAACAGCTCAATCAATTCCCGCAGCCGCGGATGGCGCATTAAGATGCCTTGTGCTTCAAACACGCTCGACGCGCAGAGTGGCAGCAATCCCACCATCGATCGGACTTTCAGTCGCATCGCATCGCCATTCGGGAAATGGAGCAGATCGTAGAAGAATCCTTCCTTGGCGTCCCACATCTCGTCGTGGTTCTCGCCAATGCGGTCCATGGCGTACGTGATCCAGATAAAATGTTCGACGAAGCGGTATGCAACTTCTTCATACATGGAGTCGTATTCCGTCAGAATGAGCGCGATCTCCAGCATGTTCTGGCAATAGAAAGCCATCCAGGCAGTGCCATCCGCCTGATCGAGGTGACCGCCCGTCGGGAGTTGGGCACTGCGGTCGAATACTCCGATATTGTCGAGTCCAAGAAACCCACCAGCGAAGACATTCTTCCCTGCAGGGTCTTTCCGGTTGACCCACCAGTTGAAATTCAACATCAGGCCATGAAACGAGCGCTCCAGAAAACGCAGATCCGCCCGGCCCAATTCCTTTTCAATGTTGTAAAGGAACAATGTGGCCCAGGCATGAACTGGGGGGTTGACGTCACTGAAATTCCACTCGTAGGCGGGGATCTGTCCGTTGGGGTGCGAATAGAGGTTCCGCAGCATCAGTAGAAGCTGATCCTTGGCAAAATCGAAGTCCACCAGCGATAGAGCAATCGTATGAAAAGCCAAATCCCACGCTGCGTACCAAGGATATTCCCACTTGTCGGGCATCGAGATGATGTCACTGTTCAGCATATGAAACCACTCGGCGTTGCGAGCGCTCTTCTGACCAGATCTCGTCAGGGGATGAGCTGCGTGCTCTTCCAGCCAGCGGTCCAGGTCGAAGTAGTAGTACTGCTTGCTCCACAACATACCGGCCAGGGCCTGGCGGTGTACGCGACGTTCATCCTCGCTCAAAGAGCGCGGAGTAATTCGGTCATAGAATTCGTCGGCATCGGTAAGGCGAGCAGTGAATACCTGATCAAAAATACCGAATGGATCAGCTGGTGGTTTCGCACACAGTCGAAGCCGGACGACCTTGCTGCCCCCGGCGGGGACTTCCAGGCGATAGTGCGCGGCCGCCTTCGTGCCTGCCTTGGAGGGATTCACAGCGTCTTGATCGCCTGAGATCACATAGTTGTGAAAAGCATCTTTGACATATGGCGACGGATTGGACTGGCCCCAGAGACGACTCGCGTTGGACTCATTTTCCGTGAACAGCAGTTCTGGATTGCCGTCGCAATGAAGCGTGCGGTCACCCAGGTGATCGTGGGAAGCCAGTAACGTTGCGTTTTGCACCTGATGTATCGCGGGCTTTCTTGCGCCTTCTTCCCACGACCAGTTATTGCGAAACCACAGTGTCGGAAGCAGGTGAAGCTCCGCTGTTTCCGGACCGCGATTGTGCACCGAAATGCGAATCAGCAAGTCCTCCGGATCTCCCTTGGCGTATTCGACGAAGACATCGAAGTATCGATCGGTATCAAAGACGCCCGTGTCTAGCAGTTCATACTCCAACTCGTGGCGTGACCGTCGCCCGTTGGTTTCCACCAGGGTGCGATAAGGGAATTCCTGCTGCGGATACTTGTACAGATACTTCATGTAGGAGTGCGTCGGCGTACTGTCGAGATAGAAGTAGTATTCCTTTACATCCTCGCCGTGATTGCCCTCGCTATTGGTGAGGCCGAACAGGCGTTCTTTCAGGATCGGATCCCGGCCGTTCCACAGTGCAATTGCGAAACACAGTTGCTGCTTGTCGTCGGAGATACCGGCCAGGCCATCTTCTCCCCAGCGGTAGGCACGGGAGCGAGCCTGGTCATGGCTGAAATGACACCAGGCATTCCCATCCTGGCTGTAGTCTTCCCGAACGGTCCCCCATTGGCGTTCACTGAGGTACGGCCCCCATTTCTTCCATGGAATTCCCTTCTCGCGGGTGTCATTCAGTCTGCGCTGCTCGTTGGTTTCAACATAAGCAAGGTGAGGTTTCTGGCTCGATTTCATCGCGATATCCTTTCCTGTTCGCCTCGGTCTTAGGTGTTGCTTCTTCGCAGACATTGAAAGAAGTGATGGTTCCAGGGCGCCAGTTCCACGTAGAGACCCGGTGAGAGCATTTCATCTCCGTCACGTCCGTAGGTCGCACCTGAGAGCGTGTCGATCAAGAGCCACTTTCCGCCCACATCAGGCCACCGGACTTGAATCCGGGCTTGCACGAAAGTGTCGCTGAGATTGACGAGGATCAGGTATCGTTCATCATCTTTCAACCAAGTCCAAGCAACCAGATTTTGAAAGCTTGTGTTATCGGGCCAGCCCGTGCGCTCGCACAGATGCCATTCCCCCTCACGAAAAACGGGCCGATTGACGGCATCCAGAAGCTCCATGTAGAAGACCTGCAACTCCTGACTGACCGCTTCATTGGGACGCCTGCCCAGGAATACGGGTAGCCTTACCTTGCGTCCCTCAAACTGCCCTTCATGAAAGAGTTTTGTTCCCGGAAGCGTGGCTGTGGTCACGGCCACGGCTCGCTGCTTTGCGGACGAAAAGGTCGCTGCGGCCCGAGGCTCATCGTGGTTTTCGATGAAACGCAGTAGCTTTCCCTGGTAATTGAGATCGGCGCAGAGATGGAGGCGGATGCTGTCCGCATTGCCGTGCTCCAGACGATCGTAGAGCTTCTTGTCGTAGCAGAAGTCGAAACCCTGCTGCTGGAGTTCCCATTCCAGGTCCCAGTAGGCCTCCGCGATAAAGAGGAAACTGGGATACTTGCTCTTGATGGCGGAAATCACTTGAGCCCAATATTCCGTTGAAGGCCTCAGTCCTGCGCGGCTACCCCAGGTGCGTTCGAAAATGAAATTCAGAAGAAGCATCGCCATGTCACACCGCATGCCATCGCATTGCTGGGCAATACTTGAGATGGTCTCAATCACGGTTCGCCGAAGGCCTGACTCAAATGCGTTCAACTGCAAAACGTCAGGCCACGATGGAAAGAAGGGGTCTCGGCCGCAGGCGAATACTGTTCCGCACACCTCTACATAGGAAGAAGGGTCATTCTTCGCGTCCTCTGCGCAACCGCGGATGAAATACTCCGGGTGCTCGCTGGCCCACGGATGGTCCGGCGCCACATGGTTTGGCACGAAGTCCAGGATCAGGTTCATGCCCCGTTGCGAGAGCTCCCGGCGGGCAATGACAAGCCCTTCAGGACCACCGAGATGCTGTTCGACCACGTAGCGCCGCACACAATAGGGAGATCCCACGTTGTCTTCGGGACGAAAGTCTGCAAGAGCCTTTCGAAAATCGGCAAGCAGGGACTTATTTTGATTGCTAATCCGGATTCCCGTGGGACTTCGCTCCCACACTCCCATCAACCACACCGCGTCGAAACCATAAGCAGCAATTGCGTCCCATTCGGTTGCGGGTACAGAGGAAAGGTCAACGGCCTCACCGTATTTCTCGCTCAGTTCCCAAAGCCAGACCCATGTGTTGATCTCATACACGGTTGGATACCGGGGCCAGACGGATAAAGCGGACGACACTGCGATAGCGTCAACAACGGTTGCATTCATTGGGATTCCTGTTGAGCCTCGGTCCTAACCAAACTGCCAGTCGAGTGCCGCTGCGATAAGTACCTTCAGGCGGGCATTGTTATCATCCATGAGACCTTGGCCGTTCCTGGCTAGGACTGAGGACAAGTCAATGGCACGATGCATCGTCCTGAAAGCTGCCGCTTCCGAACATCGGCGCCAGGAAACGCCCACAGGCAATGATCTTCTGGGACAACGGCTCATCCCGCAGGGCATTGGCTGATAGCGCATATTTCGCCGCGTTCATTGACTTTCGCGCTTCTACAAGTTTGTTGCTCCACTCGCGCACGGCCTCAAACTCATTGTTGAGCAACTGAAGAGCATTGCGATCTGCCCCGGTGGCGGCCGCTACAGCTGCCAAACTGACATTGTGCGAGGCTTGTTCACGGTAAGTAGCCACCCAACTTTCCGTGACGTTGTATCCATTTTGAGTGGCGTAGGCCAGAGTGCTGGCCCATTCCCTCATTCCTGCGATCGCTTCGATCCCTGCCTTCATGAACTCCCGCGACAATCCAGAATTGTCTACCGAGCTTGGAGGCGGATCGACCGCGGGGCCGCTCACCGACACGGGTAAATCCAAGCCGATGCTGCTCCCCTTGAACCACAATGACCCATTGGTGATACGCGCCAGCGCTTCCAGATCAGCATAGGAACGCCCATCGATCTTGACTATCTCCACTTGTCCGGCCTGCCCGTTTATGACGATGGTGCGGCTTTGATGGTTCACTTGCGCAAAAGTGGCTCCGGGTATGAAGACTGGCGCCAGGCACATTAGTGAAATACTCCACAAATGCTTTCGCATTACGTGTGTGTCCTCCAACCGAGCGTTCGTTGCGCACAGTGCTCTGGGGATGCCGAGACTTCAGCGTAAACACGGGTGCGGCATGGTGGAACTGTCAAGAATGATAGTTTTGTCGGGAGCACAAGAAACGCCCTTGACATAGGTGGACAGCGCTCACCCAAAAGTCTGGCGGCGGTCACAGCACTGTTCGCCAAAGGAGCCTCGCTCTGCCAGAGATTGTGAGAAGCCAAACCTGTTTGATCTGCTAGTTATCGCTGAGACAGTCTTGGAACAGAATTCAATGCATAGGGAGACGAACTGCCTGGGGCCAGGCAAACGTAGGAGTGACTCAAGCGCGTCCTCGCCCCAGACATTCGAGATGAAAGCGAGAAGTCATGGTCAGCAAGTGTGCGAATCCATCTTGCGACAGCTCGTTTCGCTATCTCCGGGGAGGAGAACTTTTCCTAGTGGAGCCGCCTCCGTTCGGACCTGGAGGAAAGATGCAGTTCCAAGAAGTTTCGTGCCAGAGTGAATACTTTTGGTCTGCGGACAATGCGCTCTCAAACTGACCATCTCTGCGGATGGAGATGGGCACACGGTGCTAACCTCACGCACCAGGCATTCACCTTGGACCCGTACTAACCAGCAGTACTAGATGAACATCCGCGGCTTTAACCGCATTACGTCACACCAAGTAACCCACAGCAACAGACAGATCCCGAGTTCGCGGTGCAGGAACGGAAGCTCACATAATTCGACCGTCATCCCCACCTTGAACAACTGTCAATTTTGGCAGTCGTGCTTCGCTTCTGCGTGGGGGATCATTGAGTCCACACTCTGAAGCATCAGATCCGCGGAGAAGTGAAATGAAAACACGAGAACTCAGGCCGGAAGTCACATACCGGGGTACGAGAACTTGACTCCGCCGGGCAGGATCGCGGCGACCGTTGGAAGGACACTCGCTATGAAGCCGAAACATTCTCGGTCAGGATTTGCGACTCCCATCATTCGAAACCTCGTGGCTGTCCTTTGCTCAGTCGTGCTTGTACCTGGAGATATCGGCTTGCTCGCAAGTCAGGCTCCATCGCAGGTGGCCGCCGCTGGTGACAAATCGGCTGCCGTGGTTCCGCCCGACCAACTCGATTCTCTAGTTGCTCCAATCGCGCTCTATCCTGACCCGATGTTGAGCCAAACCCTGGTGGCTTCCACCTACCCCCTGGAGATCATCCAGCTCCAGCAGTGGTTGGGGAAAAACAAGAACCTGAAGGACAAGGCCCTCGCCGACGCCGTGGCGAAGCAGCCCTGGGATCCAAGTATTCAGGCCATGGCAGCGCTTCCCGATGTGGTCAAGCAGATGGCAGAAAACATCCAGTGGACGACGGATCTCGGCAACGCTTTTCTGGCTCAGCAAAGCGATGTCATGGGCGCGGTTCAACGCATGCGCAAGAAGGCCAAAGACGCGGGGAACTTGAAATCAACTGAGCAGCAAAAAGTAGAAACCAAGGTGATCGAAAGCAATCCCGTCATCGTGATCCAGCAGGCCAGTCCAGAAGTTGTGTATGTACCCAGTTATAACCCGACCGTGGTGTACGGAGCGCCAGTTTATCCGTACCCGCCAATTGCTTATCCGCCACCCGGGTATTACGCCGCGGGTATGGCGATTTCATTCGGCGTCGGGCTCGCAATGGGAGCGGCGTGGGGTGGCGGCTGGGGCTACAACAACAACTGGAGCGGTGGCAACAACAATATCAACATCAATACCAACAACAACTTCGTAAAAAACTCCAACCGGCAGAACGTCGCGAATCGGTCAGGCGGCAACACTTGGCAACATAATCCGCAGCACCGCGGAGGCGCCCCTTACTCGAATCGGGCGACTGCAAACCAGTATGGTGGCTCAGCTCGTGGAGATTCCATGGCCTCGCGACAGAACACGGCGCGTCAGAACCAGGGTCAGCGTGGAGACGGGCAACAGGCAAGTGCTCGCGACCGCAGCTCTTCGGGGGGCCTCCAACAGGCAAGCGCTCGCGATCGTAGTGCTGGCGGCAGCGACAGCGGTAACCGGAGCGCGGGCGCTGGCAACACGAGTTCGAATCGAAGTGGAGGTGGAGGCGGGGATCGCGTCGGCAATCGCAGCGTTTCCAGCGGCAGTGGCTCCCGCAGCTCCAGCACATTCGGAGGCGGCTCGGGTGGATACAGTGGCAGCAGCGCGCGGAGCAGCAGTTCACGCGGTTCCTCCAGCATGGGCGCGTCCCGGGGCGGTTCCCGGGGCGGTTCTAGGGGCGGCGGCGGGCGGCGGAGGTGAGTAAGCCGTGACTAAGGAGAAGCACATGAAATCCAGACTACTTGACCCGATTGCATGGAACACTCTGCTCGCACTCTTAGTCGCCATTTTGTTGTGTGTTCTGGCAGTCCCTCTCCATGCTCAGTTGACACCCAAGGCGGTGCCGCCCTCAACGCCGGCACAAAAGGTTTATGACACGCCGCAACAAGCTGCCGAAGCGTTGGTCCAGGCAGCGGCCAGTTATGACGCTCCTGTTCTGCTTGAGATTTTCGGTCGGGACGGAAAGGATTTTATAGCCTCGGCGGACCCGGCCCAGGACAAAAACATTGCTGCCGCCTTTGCGGCGAAGGCCAAGGAAAAGAATGTCGTGACTATAGATCCGAAGAACAAGGCCCGAGCCATTCTCTCGGTCGGAAACGACGATTGGCCGCTTCCGATTCCGATCGTGAAACAAAATGGGAAGTGGCATTTCGACACGAAAGAGGGGCGGAACGAAATTGTTTTCCGGCGCATCGGAGCTAACGAACTGGACGCCATCCAGATCTGCCGCGGTTTTGTAGAGGCTCAGAAAGAATATGCCCTGGAAGTTCACGACAAATCGGGAGTGAATCAGTACGCACAAAAGATCATCAGCACTCCCGGAAAGCGCGACGGTCTGTACTGGCAGAACCAAGACGGCACGCCGGGTGGGCCCATCAGCGAGGCCGTTGCGCGAGCCATTGAGGAAGGCTATTCACCCAGCAAGCCCTCCGGATATCACGGCTACTATTTCAAGGTATTGAAGGGCCAAGGACCCGCGGCACGATTGGGACAGCTAGATTATGTGATCGAGGGAGTCATGATCGGCGGATTCGCATTGGTGGCGGTGCCAGCCGAATATCGCGTCACCGGGGTCAAGACCTTCATGGTGAGCTATGACGGGGTCGTTTACGAAAAGGACTTGGGGCCTGGTTCTCTCAACATCGTCAAGGGCATGGAGCGTTACAACCCCGACAAGACTTGGCATCGCACTGATGACCAGTGGCCCCAGGAACTTTCGGCCAACGCCGATTGAACGTGCCACGATTCAATGGTGAACTGGACTGAGGTTCGTGCGGCCAAGCCCCTTTACGCATCGGCAAGCGGAAGCCCCAGAATATTTTCGAAAGTTCCGCAGAGCTCCAGCTGCACAGTACCGCAAACCGGACACAATGCCTCATCGAGGATGAACACTGAATGAATCGATATAAATGAATTGCATTGGTCACAACGCCACAACGTGGCATGCTGTTGCCGAACCGAGGCACAACTGTTCGTGATTTCCATGTTCAACATCGTGAACTCCTTGCTTAAAGTTGACGCGAGACTATCTACGGCAGCACAGAGGTGGGAACTGTCAGTTCTCACAGGCCGGGTCCATGAGTGGTCACTCCCCGCAACGAGTGGTTTTCGGAGAACGCATGAAACTGAACCAGCATAAGTTTTGGACCTGTTTGTTGGCAGTGGCACTTTCCACAGCCAACGCTTTCACCCAGAAAGTGAGCGTGGGCTACGACAAAAGCGCAGACTTCTCGAAGTATAAAAGCTATACATGGGCGCAACCTGCGTCACCACCCGCTAGGCCGATGCTCTATGCGACGATCGTAGGCGCAATCGATTACGAACTGGAGGGCAAGGGGTTGACAAGAACGGAAACCAATGGCGATCTCATCCTGGTTCCTGGAGGCGGAATGGAGTTTGGAATTAACAACGCTGTAGGGACACCCATCATGCCCACCTACGGCGGCCCGCCGCCCGCAATGGACGCCACTATGTGGACGGGAGCAGCCGGCCCTTCGAACCTTATGGCGCCATACGTCCCCGAAGGAAGCCTGATGCTCAATGTCGTCGACCGAAATGCCAACAAGGTGGTCTGGACCGGCACGGTTAAAGAGAAGCTCGACATGGAAAACAAGAAGAAGTCCCTCAAGGTGATCGACAAAGCGATCGTCAAGCTACTAAAAGACTTTCCGCCGAGAAAGAGGTGAGCACAGCTGGTATCGCGGGATACAAGAGCGAGGTTTCCATTCGCCTTCCGGCCAGATCTCAAATCAAGGCTCAAGAAGTGGAATTTCGGAGGCAACCTGCAGGTCCGTCAGAACCCCAATCCTCCGGTCGACCTGAAAGAATAGCGCGACTTTCTTCCCAGGCAGCACCCTCTGGATGATGGGGATGTATTTGATTCTCAACTCGAGCGCTGCATCGTCCGCTGCAGTCCACCTCTCCATAATGCTCTGAGCCTGAGCATCGGTAAACGCGGCATAGTTCGCGGCGTATTCCTTTACGAGGGAGAGCTTGGTATCGTTGATCTTTGCAAGTTCGGCCACGTACTGGTCATAGATTGGCCAAAACTTCTGCGCTTCGGCGTCGGTCAATGCAACATTAGCGGCCACAATTTGTTTTCTCTGTGACCGTAAGTCTTTGCGCAATAGCTGGAGATCTCGATCGGATACCGTTTCTGCGGCATTTTGCGAAAGTAAAGGTCCATGCGCAAACAAGATTCCTGCCACAATGAAAGTAGCGAATATAGTCCTTCTCATCGTTCTCTCTTCCGGCACAGAATAAGACGTAGCTTGGGCAATCAGGGTCGCTAAGGAGTAGCCGACCAATCGCCGTAATGCATCAATTCCGGACCTCGTATCAACTTAAGTTCAGAATGCCGTCACTGCTACTGGCACAATAGACAGTCAACTGGGGTTCCTTTAGGGCAACTGTTACTGCGCCTCAGCGGTTAGCCTCTTCTCGTGGGGCGGCGACTCTGGGTTCCTCACCCCCATCACATCAGCCACCTGCCTCTTTACGTCGTGGAATTCGCTCGTGTCTACTACATAGTCGGTCTGGGG
>Ga0307471_100002268_pt1 | contig 10988 bp, 10 predicted proteins | sample atmos_gasesAM3C__2_FD_204566 | JGI IMG/M metagenome (GOLD analysis project Ga0307471, IMG submission 204566) | Hardwood forest soil microbial communities from Morgan-Monroe State Forest, Indiana, United States - atmos_gasesAM3C_515 | ecosystem: Environmental > Terrestrial > Soil > Temperate... | reverse complement strand
CGCTGTTCAGTCCTTCCGGCCTGGTTTACCGCTACGTTCTCGAAAGCCCGGATCGCAGCCCCCAGGAATTGAAGACGATTGAAGATTGGGTCGTCGAGAGAGCCTACAAAGCGGTGCCGGGAGTAGCGGACGATTCCGGCTTCGGCGGCACCACGATGCAATACCAGGTAGTGCTCGATCCCACCAGAATTTACAGCTACCACATCTCGGTGCCGCAAGTGCTGGCGGCTCTGGCGGCGAACAACGCAAACGCCGGCGGCGGATTCTACTCCCAGGGTTCGCAGTTTTTCTACGTTCGCGGCCTGGGCCTGGTGACCAAGACGGAAGACATCGGAACGATTGTCGTCGGAAATAATAACGGCGTTCCAGTACGAATCCGCGATGTCGGTGAAGTAACCATCGGAAACGCTCCGCGCCTGGGAGAATTCGGGTTCCAGAAAAATGACGACGCGGTCGAAGGCGTAATCCTCATGCTTCGCGGGGAGCAAACCCAGAATGTGCTCGCCGGAGTCGAGAAACAAACCGAGAAGCTGAATCACGGCATCCTGCCGCCGGATGTAAAAATCCATCCGTTTTACGATCGCAGCGACCTGGTGCGCCTCACGATTGACACTGTCGAGCGCAACATGATGGTGGGAATGACGCTGGTTCTGATTGTGCTGATCTTTTTCCTGGTGAGCGTGCGCGCGGCCGTTATCGTCGCGCTGACGATTCCGCTGAGCCTGCTGTTTGCATTTATTTTGCTGCACGGACGAGGCGTGCCGGCCAACCTGCTCTCGATCGGCGCGATCGATTTCGGAATCATTATCGACGGCACTGTCGTCATGATGGAGAACATTTATCGCGAATTGGCCGACCGCCATGGACAGGACTACACGTTGCACGAAGTCGTCGCAGCGGCGGCGCGTGACGTCGATCGGCCGATTTTTTATTCCGTCGCGGTGATTCTGGCCGGATACCTTCCTATTTACGCGCTGACCGGACCGTCCGGGAAGCTGTTCGTCCCGATGGCGGAGACCATGTCTTACGCTTTGTTGGGATCGCTGATTTTCACGCTCACGCTGGTTCCGGTGCTTGCCTCCTACTGGTTTAAAAAAGGCGTTAAGGAAGTCGTGAACCGGCCATACGAATGGATAAAAAATATTTACGCCGGACAGCTTGACTGGTGCCTGGATCATCCGAAAACGACGATGATCGCCGCAACCATAATTTTTGGCAGTTCGCTGCTCCTGGTGCCCTACATCGGCGGCGAATTCATGCCTCACCTGGATGAAGGCGCGCTCTGGGTGCGGGCGACCATGCCATACACCATCTCCTTCGAAGAGGCCAGCAAGATCGCTCCCCAACTGCGCGCCATCCTGATGTCTTATCCGCAGGTCACGGTTGTGGGCTCAGAGTTGGGACGGCCGGACGATGGCACCGACCCTACCGGGTTTTTCAATTGCGAGTTCTATGTCGGATTGAAGCCGTACAAAGACTCAACCTGGAGCGGTGAGGTCAGCTCCAAAGAAGAGCTGATCGAATCGCTCAACAAGAAGTTCAGCGCCTTTCCTGGAATCATCTTTAACTTTACCCAACCAGCGGAAGACGCGGTGGACGAAGCCCTGACCGGCTTGAAGAGTTCTCTCGCCGTCAAGATTTACGGGCCCGACCTCAGTGTGCTGCAGGACAAAGCGGTGCAGATGAAGAATGTGTTGACTGGAATCCCCGGCTTCAAGGAATTGACAGTGGTGCGCGAACTGGGCCAGCCCAGCCTCCTACTCGACGTGGACCGCGACAAGATCGCGCGCTATGGAATTAACGTCGCCGACGTGGAAGCGGTGATCTCGGCTGCGGTGGGCGGTCAGGCCGTCACGCAGGTCATTCAGGGGGAGAAGCTCTTTGATCTGGTCGTGCGCATGCAGCCGCAGTTTCGCAGCAACGCTCACGATATTGGAAATCTTTTGGTGGGCACACCGGATGGACAGCAGATTCCGTTAAGCCAGTTGGCGAAGATCAGCCAGGGCAACGGTGCGTCATTCATCTATCGCGAGGACAACTCCCGCTACATCGGGGTGCAGTACAGCATCGAAGGCCGCGATCTCGAGCGGGCGGTGCGAGACGGTCAGGCTGCAGTAAACAACGCCGTGACCCTGCCTCAGGGTTACTGGATGGTTTGGGGCGGTGAATACAGCCAATTTCTTGAAGCGAAATCGCAGATGTATTTTATTGTTCCCCTCGCCCTGGTGCTGATTTTCATGATTCTGTTCGCCCTTTACGGAAACTTCAAGTTTCCGGCCACGATTGCGTTGGGCGTGATCATGACCGAACCGGTGGGCGCCCTGGTAGCGCTGAAGCTCACGCATACCCCGTTCAGCGTTTCGTCGGTCCTGGGACTGCTGGCGCTGTTGGGCGTCTCGGTGGAGACAGCCGTCATTCTGGTTTCGTACATCAACAAGCTGAGGCTGGAGGGGATGGATATCCCGACGGCCACGCGCACAGCTTCGCTTCTTCGCCTTCGTCCGATCATGATGACCGCCCTGGTGGCATGCCTCGGACTCCTGCCGGCGGCTCTTTCCACCGGCATCGGCTCGGATACCCAGAAGCCCTTTGCTATCGTCATCGTGGCCGGCCTGATCTCCCGGCTCTTCATCGGCTTCTTTGTAAACCCGGTTCTCTACGAACTGGTCGCCCGCGAAGGCGACGTCCTTCAGGTGTAGACAATCCGCAATTGGCTTGTTCCGGGTTTCTTTGCGTCTCTTGCGGTTAAAGGTTTTGTGCCGATTTGCAAGCAGAATCAAATACTTAACCGCAAAGGACGCAAAGGGCACCGTTAAGATGGCAAAGGGTGCGGGGCGTACCCGCAAGTGCAGAAACGACCCGCTGTTTCGAACGCCATTTGTTACCCGCTGTTACTTTTGTGCCATACGCATAGCACCAGTGGTTCATTGACCTAATGGTGCCTGCTTGTTAATTTGTCCTCGTATGGTGCGGCTTGTCGCACTCCCCCAACGGCGAGAGAGCATCTAACCATTTGGGGTGAGCCATGAAGCTAGTCTATGTTTGCTATGCGGCCCTGGGCTATGCAGTGGCCCGCTGGATCTTTCAGCGGCAGCCTGTTCCGGTTATGGATCCGGTTACGCGCTTCCGTTCCTCTGGCCTGCTGTAAGAGCGCGTAACCGCGGGCGTGCGGCGCCCCGTTGCGTGCCCTTCGTGACCCGCACGCCCGGTCTTGTTCGCCTGCTGTTGGAGCGAAACCTACTCGCGCTCCGAGGTTCTACGACTAACGTTCGTACCCGCCTGGTATTTCTGCTTTGCCTCCTAAGTACAATTTCTTCAGGATCAGTTCCCCAATAGTTATCAATTGAATGCGGGCCGCAGCGAGAACCAGCAGGGCTGCGCGGCTTGCTGCACAATGACAAGGGAACTGCTCCGTGACGATTTCATGACTCGCAAATTATTCCTGCCGATTGTCCTCGCTCTGCTGGGAGTATTCATCCCGGTGTGGGGACTGGCGCAGTCCGATAACTCGGAGCCATCCTTAGGCGACTTGGCACGCCAGTATCGCAAAGGCAAAGCGGCGCTCGAGCATGCCGTCATTGATAACGACAATCTTCGTCAAGTCATGGATGAAGTGCAGACCCGCAAGCTCGAGGGGAAACTGTTGTTCAGCATTGACGGCTCGGGGAAGAAGTTTCAGGTCTCTTCTCCGGACGTAACCTGCGATCTCTCTTTCAGCGGTTCGGCCACTTCCTTGCTGTCGGACCCATATGCGCCGCAGGACCTGCCGGAGGGCGAATTGGCGAAACTCGATGGCCCGGCCACCATCAGCGGAGATACGCTACAAGTTTCGGTGCACAACGGCACCACCTGGAACATCAGGGAAATCACAGTGGGTGTGACCATTGTGCGCAGCTCAGAGGCGACCACCGCCCGGCGAGGTTCAGCGCGCCTGATACCAGCTGCGGAGACGACCACATTGCTTTCAGAAAAACAACCCGATTCAACCGTTCTCTACCACCTGAAGGGATCGGCCGCGCCCTCCAGTACAACGGTTTTTCACGAGACCCTAGGTACGACGCTGGGCGGGGACCAGGAGTGGCATTGGGCGATCGTGCAGGCGAAGGGGGTTCCTTCGCAGCCGGCGCAGTCGAAAACGCCATAAGTATTCGTGGCCGGTTCTACCCCACCTGGGCCACGTCTTCGGCTTTGCCACTCTTAATGCTTCGATAGGCTGCGTCCAGAATTTCCTGGTTTTGCCAGCCTTCTTCGCCCGGCACCGGAAACTTCGCTTTGCCCTCGACCGCAGCCGCGAAAGCGTCCACCTGTTTAACATAGGCCAGACGGTTGGAGACCTCATCGGTCTCAACTACAGAGCTGGCGCGGCGCAACTCCATCTTGATTGGATGTTCGACGTTCAACGCGTTCTCGGCCCGCAGAGATCCGGTCTCCCCCACCAGTTCGAGAGGCGTGCGGTATTCGGCGCGGAAGGAAACCGCCACCGTGGCAAGAGTGCCGCAGGTAAACTCCAGGGTCAGCACGGCGGCCGACTCCACGGAGCCGGGGCCTTGCTGACCCTGAGCGCTCACCCGAACAACTTCATCCTGCAGGATGTAGCGCAGGGCGTCCACGCAGTGAACGCCAACATCGGCGATCGGTCCGCCGCCGGCCACGGCGGAATCATGCAGCCAGCTGCGCGCGTGGCCCGTCCCGCCGGGGAAGGAGAATTCGGAGCGAGCAAAGACAATCTTGCCGATCTCTCCCGCGGCCACGCGTTCCCGAAAGCGTGCGGTGCTTTCTTCGAAGCGGAAAACCTGGGCGACGCCCAGTAACAAGCCTGCGCTGCGCGCCGCTTCGACCATCTTGCGGCACTCACCGGCGTGCACACCCATCGGTTTTTCGCACAAAACTGGCTTGCCGCAGCGGAGGGCCAGCAGCACGTCGTTCAGATGGCAGGCGTTGGGAGTGGTAACCAGCACGGCATCCACTTGTGGCGACCGGCACATGTCCTCGGCTGAATCAAATGCAAGTGGGATGTTGTACTGCCGCGCCGACTCTTGCGCTTTTTCCAGGGTACGTCGCGACAGGGCGGTAACACAGCAGTTCTGCGCCAAGGCAAAGCCCGGCATCAGACGCTTGACCGCATGCAATCCGAACCCGAGAATGCCAAATCGAATCAAAGAAAACCATGTGGTCGCGGGCGACTCGCCCGCGGCTCTTGAATTTGATTTTGGTGTTGCGTCTATGCCGCCCAGAGTCTGGTGCCACTGAGCTTCCGTGCCACTTACCACGGGGGCGAGTCGTCCGCGACCACACAGGCCACACCAACTCACTTTGCGAATATCAGGGCCTGCGGAGCCAGGTTCGTGGTCGCTGCGATCGTATTGCTGGGAAGTCCCCCGGTGTCCTGGTTGATCTGGAACTTGGTGATGTTCTTCGAAGACTGATTGCAAACGTAGAGAAACGCGCCGGCGGGATCGACCGTTGCCGACACCGGCCTGGTCCCTGCCGCGAAACGCGATGCCAGCGCGGTGGTCGCGCCCGTGCTCGCGTCAATGGTGTAGGCCGAGACGTTATTAGAGCTTATGTTGGTCACATACAAAAATTTTCCCTGGGGGTCGACCGTGACCGCGATCGGACCCGTGCCGGCAATGAATGGAGAATCCAGCGCTTCGCTCAGGGCACCGCTGGTGGAGTTGATGCTCAGTCCCGACACGGTGTTATCGATGAAGTTGGTTACGTAGAGAAAGTGTTCCGAAGGAGTGATCGCCAGCGAACTCGGTCCATTGCCCACCGGAAACGGCGATCCCGGAATGGCCTGTAAACTACCCGTTCCTGAAGTGACGGAGTAGCCAAATACCTGGGGCAGGTTCGAACTCGCGACGTACAGGAATTTTCCGGAAGGAGACAACGCCAGCGCTACCGGCCGCGAACCGGTGGGAAACGGCGATCCTGCCGCCGTCAAAGCGCCATTGCTCGAACTGACGGTATAGACGGAAATGCTGTTCGACGTTTGGTTGGCCACGAACAGTAGATCACCGCCCGAACTCAAGGCCAACGACGTGGGATTCAGTCCCGCAGGCGTTCGCGGCAGGACTTCCGTAAGCTCTCCCGTACTGTTGTTGACCGTGTACAACGAAATGTCGCCTCCGCCCTGGTTGGCGGTATAAACAAATTTGCCGGAAGGATGGACGGCAATTGAGATCGGCGAAGTCCCGCCGCTGAAGGGTGAACCCAGCACAGCCTTGAGGTTGCCCGAACCGCTGCTTACCCGGTATGAAGCGACAGCATTGGCTTCAGGTACGACCACGTAGGCGTTGCCACCGGCGAAAGGGGTAGTTCCGTTGCTGCTGCCACTGCCCCCACAGCCCGCTAACCAGGCCAGCGCGGCAACGGCGACCAGTAAGCCCGTCCGTTTGATCAGTATCATCCAGTCCCTTCCGAATCTATACCCGGCACAGTTACCTGAAATGCTGCGGCCGCTAGGGATTTGGCGCGAGCGTCCGGTGCGTCTTCTTGATTGTGCCCCAGCGATAAACCAGGCCGGTCGAAAACCGAAGATTGTCCTGCGTCGTGTTAAACAAATTGGTGCGCAGGTAATCCACCTGAACTGCGCGCACAGCAAAGCGGGGAGAAATACTGTAATCCAGGCCTCCGCCCAGGGTGGTGACTCGGGACGAGTCTTCCTGCGGGCCTCCCGCCTGTACCAACGAGCGGGCCTCGCCGAAGAGCAGATGCGCGAAGAACATCATCTTTCCTCGAGAGTAGAGAAATTGCGGTCCAGCCGCGACATCGCGCAGGTTCCGGTTGGTCGTGTATTGTCCGCTCAGTTCCGCCACAACGCCGAATCCTCGGATCACGTTGTAGGCGGGCGAAAAAGTGTACCCGTTCAGGCCGGTCGGGCTGGAAAAGCCAAATGACGGCGTGTCGTATCGGGCGTATGAATAACCCCCGAATACCTGCACCCTTGGCATCTCCTGTGCGACGGAGGGTCGGGCGTTACCGATCGTCAGCAGGAGCAGAAGAAGGGCGGCCGCCGTCCCTGGAATTCTCTCCAGTAGGAGATGATGCTTGAGCTGAACCAGAGCTGAAGCCACAGCCGGGAAGGCTTTCATGGGATATTTCTGGAGTCTCCTAGATAGAAAAAGACGGATAGACGCACGCGCAACTTCCGCGCCGCACGAACTCCCCGAAGGCTTGGATGCAGGCAAAACCCCCAAAAGGCACGAAGGACCGCTTATTTTATCGCCATGGCTCCGACCATGGACTCGAAGATCTTGAATCCCTCGGTGCCCCCCAGTTCCGCCTCGCTGGAGCGTTCCGGATGAGGCATCATCCCCAGCACATTCCGGCCCGGACTGCAGATTCCAGCGATGTTGTCCAGAGATCCGTTGGGATTGGCCTCGGGGGTAATCTCGCCCACCGAGGAGCAATAACGAAACACAATCTGTTGGTTGCGCTGCAAGTCGGCGAAAGTTGCTTGGTCGCAGAAATAGTTGCCTTCCATGTGTCCGATGGGGATGGTCAGGACTTCGCCATTGTGGCAAGCGTTGGTGAAAGGGGTTTCCGCGTTCGCCACCCGTACCTGGACGGGTTTGCAGACATATTTCAACCCCACATTCCGCATCAACGCCCCTGGCAGCAGGCCGGACTCGCACAATATCTGGAAGCCATTGCAAATGCCGAGGACCAATCCGCTGCCAGCCGCGAAGGTCCGCACCGATTCCATTACCGGGGAGAATTTGGCGATGGCTCCCGTACGCAGATAGTCGCCATAAGCGAATCCGCCGGGCACGATGATGGCATCGCAGTTCTCCAGATCGTGGGATTCGTGCCACAGGAACGTGACCGACTGTTTGGCCACATTCTGAATGGTCCAATACGCATCATGGTCACAGTTGGAGCCTGGGAAAATGATGACGCCGAATTTCATGGTTTCCTCGGAAGTAAGGTTTCCCTGAAAGTCTAACACGAAGAAAACGCCGCCCGTATTGCCGAGAAGCATTACACGGGCGGCATTCAGGGAAGTTGGAAATTGTTCAATACATCTCATCCGAAGGTGGAGGGGGAAGAGGAGGGAGAGAAAGCACCGGACCCGCTCCCGGCTGCAGTTGCATAGGCGGGGGCGCTGCGCCGGGAGGAAGCATTTTCCGGAAGAAAACCCTGTCACCGACCGCTGCCCCCGTCTGTCCGCGAACCGCTTTCAGCTGCCGCCACTGGTCGAGCGAGAGCACTTTGCGCAAATCCAGATTCATGAAAGTAAACTCACGTTCCAGCTTGCCTCGAGCCGCCAGCACCTGATCCACCTGCGCCTCGACCTGTCCTTCGTTGGGTACATCGGCATCGAGTAACGCCTGCAGTTTCAGGTCCTGCTTCTCCATATCCGCGCCGTAGTCAATCAGCTTTAGCTTGTGGTCGTAGAAGGTCTGGTCAAGTTGTGCGATCTGGCCGTCACTGAGCTGGAGCTTCTTGGCGATGTCCGAGTTCTGCCACCATTTTCCCAGCTCACCGCGGTACACGATGGTTGTTCTTGTTTCTGGACCCGCGACCCCCCCCACTGTCCCAGAGGTAGAGACCGAGCGGCTCTGTGCCAGCATGAAAAGCGGAAAGAGAAGTATCGCTAGTACAGTTGAATATCTAGTTTTCATGAGTAGGCTCCTTTTTGCGAATCGGGGGACGTGCAGCAATGTCCTGAACCATTTCCTCGGCCAGGAGTGCGGCCGGCTCCAACGCGGCCGGTCCATCGTTGTGAACAGCGCGCTCTACCGCAAGCAACAGCTCATGGTCGGGGTCCACCTGAGTTTTATGGGGTGGAGCAATAGAGCCACGATCCAGCAGCAATCCGGCTAGCAAGACCAGGGCCACCGCGGCCGACCATGCCAGAAGCGGTGAGCGGCGAACCAACCGAGTCGCAGCTGTGCTCTCAGAAGAAGAAATACGCGACCAGACAATGCTTCTCTGCGTCTGCCAGAATTCCTCAGCTTGCTCGGTCGAAGCCCGGGCCCACTCGGGCAGGGCCTCGAGAGTAGGCCGCAGCGACCTCTGGTCGCTCTCAATCGTCAGATCAGTCAATTCCTCGTTGCTCAGATGTCGAATTATTTCCATTGTTTCTCCTTCATCTCCCGCAATTTCCCGGTAGCGCGCGCCAGTTGCGTTTTCACCGAGCCCACTTTCACTTGCAGCAGATCGGCGATCTGCGCCAGCGGCATTTCCTCCTCGTAGCGCAGGAAGAAAATGGCACGCTGCTGCGGCGAAAGCGACGACAGAGCGTTCCAGACGGCTTGCAATTCTTCTCGAGCCAATAACGCTCGTTCCGCCGAGGGCCCCGGCGCAGGAAACTGCCGGGGCTCCGCGCCACTGGCTTCGCCATCCTCCAGACCAACCAGCCTCTTCCAGAACGACGTCCGGCGGCTCTTGCCGTGGTCACGCACCAGGTTAACGGCGATCCGCAGGATCCAGGTCTCAATCCGGCATTCGCCCCGGAAGCTGGCGCGTTTCTGGTAGGCCCGGAGGAAGCATTCCTGCGTGAGGGTGTCGGCGGTGTCGGAGTCCCTCACCAGCAAGTAGATGACCCGGTACACGCGCCGCTGGTGCTGGCGCATGATCTCGTCAAATCGGTCCGCCGAGATGGCTTCGGCCTTTTCAGTCGCGGACGAACTCAAGGCTGTCGTCAGAACGGTGTCCACACGCCTGCTCTCTCGGTTTCCTCTCCAGGGCGTCATGCTGAACTTGCGAAGCATCTCGCGCGAATCGCACAAGAGGCGAGCCCAACGTTGGTGCAGCTGCGCACTAGATCCTTCGGGACTAAAGTCCCTCAGGATGACTCCGGGTGAGGGCGGTCACTCAAATGAGTTGTCACCGCATATTCCGTGCTATGTGTATGGACGAATACCACATCACAAGGTTGACGCGCGGGGCTAAATTGGCCACGGCTCTCATGCCGGGCTATCATCATTCCGGCGGGAGCATCTTAATAGGCGTGGATTTCGGGGAACACTTTCGCGTCACCGGTGGAGCGCTGAAGAACTGGTTTATCGCGCAGCTTCAGGACTCGCTGGCCGTCGGCCTGCTGTGGCTGATCGGGCTTCTCATGATCCGCGTACCCGCGGCTCCGCTGTGGGCGCTACTGGGTGCGCTTTTCCAGTTCGTGCCGCAGATCGGTGCCGTACTCGGTGTCATTGGCCCCGCTCTTACCGCCATGTTCAAGTGGGGCGACTGGGAACATCCCCTTTATGTTCTGATGCTGTATGCGGGAATTGCCATCGTGGACGGCTTTCTCCTGCAGCCCTACATCATGAAGCGCACGGCCAAAGTGCCGGTGTGGGCGTCGATTCTGGCGCCGATTGTTTTGGGGATCGTGATTCCGTTCTGGGGTGTGTTGCTGGCCCCGCCGTTGCTGGCGGTAGTGTATGCGTACAAAGCGCGGCAGGCCCGCATGCAGAGTCCCATCCTGTAGAGCCCCATGCTATAATTTTTTGTTCGGCGGCATTCATTTGAGGCAATCCGTTGATCTCCTCGACGGGCAGTTCCGCGCCATTAAAAACTATTAAATACGAGGTATTTCCATGTCCGGCCATTCAAAATGGGCCACAATCAAGCACAAAAAGGGCGCACTGGACGCAAAGCGGGGCAAGATTTTTACCCGCCTGATCAAGGAAATTTCGATTGCCGCCAAGAATGGCGGAGATCCCGACACCAACCCGCGCCTGCGCGGCGCCATCGTAGCTGCCAAGGCCGAGAACATGCCTGCTGACAATATCAAGCGGGCCATCCAGCGCGGCACGGGCGAACTTCCGGGCGCGACTTATGAAGAGTTTTCGCTCGAAGGATATGGCCCGGGTGGCGTGGCCGTCCTGCTCGATATCAACACCGACAATCGCAATCGCACGGTCAGCGAAATCCGTCACGCCTTTGGCAAAAATGGCGGCAATATGGCGGAAGCGGGCGCGGTGTCGTGGATGTTTCACAAGAAGGGGGACATCGTCGTTCCCAAAACGGCGGCCAAGGAA
>Ga0307471_100002266_pt1 | contig 10989 bp, 9 predicted proteins | sample atmos_gasesAM3C__2_FD_204566 | JGI IMG/M metagenome (GOLD analysis project Ga0307471, IMG submission 204566) | Hardwood forest soil microbial communities from Morgan-Monroe State Forest, Indiana, United States - atmos_gasesAM3C_515 | ecosystem: Environmental > Terrestrial > Soil > Temperate... | reverse complement strand
ATGTGCGCCGCCATCACCGCACCGACACCCTGCTCGACGCCGCGGCGGAACGGCACGAGCTCGACGCTCTGCAGCCGCGCGCGGTCGTAGGTGATCACGGGCAGGCCGAGATGGCTGTCGACGTCGGTGTCGCCGTGGCCGGGGAAATGTTTGATCGTCGCGATCATCCCGCCGTCTCGCGCGCCCGCGACGTACGCGCCGACGAGCGACGCGACGCGCGCGGGCTCCTCGCCGTACGATCGGATGTTGATCACCGGGTTGCGCGGGTTGTTGTTCACGTCGGCGACCGGCGCGAAATTCACGTGCACGCCGAGCGCGCGTGATTCGAGCGCGGTGATGCGGGCCTGCTCCCGCACCAGCCGCTCGCCGTCCGCGCCCGCGATCGCGCCCATCGCCATCTGCCGCGGGAACGCGGTCGCGCCGTTGATGCGGAACCCCACGCCGGTCTCGAAGTCGGCGGTGTTCAGCAGCGGCACGCGCGACAACGATTGCAGCCGGTTCAGCAGCGACGCCGCCTCGAGCGGCTGCCCGAGGATCACCGTGCCGTAGCCGGGATTGAGCAGCACCGACGGCGACGGGATCGATCCGCCGAACACGTGGAATCCGCCGACGTGATAGTCGCGCACCAGCCGCGACAGCGCGTCGAACGCGTCGGTGTCGGTGCTCAGAAAATTCGATTCGGTCGACGGGACGATGAGCTGTCCGATTCTCTCGTCGGGCGTGAGCGCGTGGAGCGTCTGCTCGACCCACCGCTCCGCTGCCGCGTCGAGCACGAACGGATCGCGCGGCGCCGCGATGCCGATCGCGAGCGGCAGCGCCGCGGTCAGGACCACGATGAGCGCGCGGACGCGACGGCCCATCGGCGGATGGTAGCACGCGGCGCGCTACAATGACGTCCGTGAGCGAGGCCGAGCACAAAGCGCGCGCGCCGCAGTCGGTGCGCTGCTTCATCGTGACGGTGAGCGACACGCGATCCGAGGCGACCGACGTGAGCGGTCGCGCGATCGCGGATCTGCTCGCCGCGGCGGGACACGAAGTCGCCGGCCGCATGCTGGTGAAAGACGAGCCCGATCTCGTCCGCCGCACCGTCGAGCGACAGCTTGCAACCGGCGACGCGCAGGTGATCATCGCCACGGGCGGCACCGGCATCACGTCGCGCGACAGCACGTACGAAGCGATCGTCGGCCTGCTGAACAAACGGCTCGACGGATTCGGCGAGCTGTTCCGGATGCTCAGCTTTCAGCAGATCGGTTCCGCCGCGATGATGAGCCGCGCGTGCGCGGGCCTCGCCGCCGGACGAATCGTCATCTCGCTGCCGGGATCCGAAGCCGCCGTCAGGCTCGCGATGGAGCGTCTCGTCATCCCGGAGCTGGGGCACCTGGTCGAACAGGCGTCGAAGTAAGAGCGGTTTCAATTGCCGGCCTACCGTGATTCTGAAACGCTGGCCAATTACGCGTTCCGCAGACCGTCGATCGCACAGCACCGATGAGACCGTTCACCTCCACGATTTCGCTCGAGGAAGCGCGGCGCCGTCTCGACGCCGCCGTGCGTCCGATCGCGCGGGTCGAGCGCGTGCGCCTGGACGCTGCGGCCGGACGCGTTGCGGCCGCGGACGTCGTGTCGCCGATCGACGTCCCGCCGTTCGCGCGCTCCGCCATGGACGGCTATGCCCTCGTCTCGGCAGACACGCGCGGCGCGTCGAAGACGTCGCCGGCGCGGCTGCGGCGGCTCGACCGCATCTACACCGGACGGATGTCGCAGGCGACGGTCGTCGCCGGCACGTGCGCGGAGATCGCGACCGGCGCGCCGCTGCCCGCGGGCGCAGACGCCGTCGTGATGGTCGAGGAGACGGCTCGGCGCGGCGACGATGAAATCGAGATCTTCGCGGCCGCGCATGCGGGACAGAATGTCGGACGCCGCGGCGCCGACATCGTCGCGGGCGACCGCGTGATCGATGCCGGCGATCTGCTGACGCCGAGCCGCGTCGGCGCGCTCGCCGCCGTCGGCTGCGCGGACGCGGCGGTGTTCGCGAAGCCGCGGGTCGCGATCCTTTCGACCGGCAACGAGGTGGTCGAGCCGGGCGAGCCGCTGCCGCCCGGCCACATCTACGACGTCAATCGATTCACGCTGGCCGCGATCGCCGAGGCGCACGGCGGCGTGCCCGAACCGCACCGCGCGGCCGAGGACTCCGTCGGCGCGCTCGTCGCCGCGCTCGACGAATGCGCGGCCGCGGATCTCGTCGTGTTCTCCGGCGGAAGCTCCGTCGGCGAGCGCGATCTCGTCGTCGACGCGATTGCCGCGCGCGGCGAGATGATCTTTCACGGCATCGCCGTCAGGCCGGGAAAGCCGACCGCGTTCGCGATGGTTCGCGGGACGCCGTTCTTCGGCATGCCCGGCAATCCCACGTCGTGCCTGTCGAACGCCTACATCCTGCTCGTGCCGTTTCTGCGCGCGCTCGCGCGGCTGCCGGCGCACGCGCCGCGCACGCTGCGCATGCCGCTCGGGCGGAGAATCGCGTCGGCGGTCAACCGGCATCAGTTCTACGCCGTGGCCGTGCGGGACGGCGTCGCGCAGCCGGCGTTCAAGGGCTCCGGCGACATCACCAGCCTGTCGCGCGCCGACGGCTACATCGAGATTCCAGCGGACCAGAGCGTGGTCGAGGAAGGCGCGATCGTCACCGTCACGCTCTTCTAACGCCGACCGATCCGGCGTTCGTACTCCACCTCGAGCACGTCGGCCGTGTGCAGATCGAACGCCGGCGCATCCCGCGCGTAGCTGCCCCGAAACTCCGAGTGGCAGCGATAGCAGACGGTGACCTCCTTCAGCCGGCCGTAGACGACGAGATCGATGAGCGCGGCGGAGGCGAGGATGCCGTACGCGATGAGGTCGCGGCCGAACCAGTAGAAGCCGGCGCTGATCAGCGCGCCGACGATGACGATCGCGAGGCCGACCTTCGGATCGAAGTCCTTGCGGACGTAGAAGTCCGCGCCTTCGCAGACGGGACACCGATCGACCGCGCGATCCTCGCGCAGCGCGGACGTGACGTGCAGCGGAATCGTCCGGCCGCAGCGTCCGCATTCGATCGCCGCCGGCGCGTCGCCGCCATCGACGGGCAGGCCCGCATCGCACTTCGGGCACCTCGCGAGAACGTTCATCGGCAACGTGTATACCGTACGTTTTGGGAGCGCGTTTCCAAACGTGTAGGGCGAGGCTCGCTGTTACTTCGCTTCGACGTCGTACATGTACAGCGTCGACGCGTCGTCCTCGGGCATGAAGTAGCCGCGCAGGCCGGTGGCGGTCGGCTCGAGCCACACGGGGTTCTGCGTCATCGACAGTCCGCCGGCGGTCCACAGGAGCACCGGAACCTGATGCACGGGTCGCCCCGCATCGAGATCGACGAGATCGATTCCGCCGAGCCGGAACGGCGTCTTCTGCGATCCCTGCCGGATCTCCGTCACGCCGCCGCAGAGCATCCGCCGGCCGCCGACGTACTTGCAGTCCTGGTAGTCGACGTAGTGCGAGGGGTTGCGCGCCGAGGCGGGCGCCGCGCGTTCGTTCCCGATTGTCCAACGATAGAACCGCCGCGATCCCCAGCTCACGCCGTGGAGGGTGTGGTCGTCGGTGTTGTGAACGATCGCGCCGATGTGATCGGCAAAGCGGAACACCTCGGTCGCCTTCATCGAATCGGGATCGACGCGATACACGATCGACCGGCTGTCGGGCCGGTACTCGGCGACCGGCACCCAGATGTCCGTGCCGTCGTAATCGATGCCGCCCGGGTGATAGATCGCGCCTTCACCGAGCGTCAGATCGGCGACGAGCGCGCCTGCCATGTCGATCTTGAACAGATGGCCGACGCCGCTTCGCCGGTCGTCCGACCTCACCTCGACCGACGAGAGGAACAACGTCCGGCCGATCTTGACGAGCCCCTGCGGGTGCCAGGTGCGGAACTGCATCCGCGCCGAGCCCGCCGGTCTCCATCTCGAGTCGCGTGAGAGCATCGTCACGCGCTCGGCGACGATCGATCGCGCGTCGTCGGCTGGAGCGGGAACGGCTGCGGCGGACGCCGCGGCTGCAACCGCCACGATCGTCCGCGCCATGACGAGGCGCACGTCGTATGGTAACGCGGCGCGGCTACTCTTCCCGCAGCGCCTCTGTCGGCTCGAGGCGTGCGGCGCGGAGGGCGGGCAGATAGCTCGCGAGCATCGCGATCGCGCCGAGGCCGCCGGCGGCCATCGCCAGCGTCGTCGGATCGCCCGGATGCAGACCGAACAGCAGCGTCGCGGCGGTGCGCGCGGCCGCGACGGCCAATGCGGTCCCGACGACAACGCCCGCCACGAGCAGCACGCCGGCCTCGCGCATCACCATGCGCACGACGTCGCGGCGATCGGCGCCGAGCGCCATGCGGATCCCGATCTCGTTCTTCCGCCGCGCGACGGTGTAGGACATCACGCCGTAGAGCCCGATCGTCGCAATCAGCGCGGCCAGCGCGCCGAAGAAGCCGGACAGCGTCGCCATCAACCGCTCGCGCATCAGCGAATCGCGAACCATCGACGGCAGCGTCTGGAACTGGACGATGATGCTGCGGCTGCTCGCGGCGAGCGCCGCCGTGACGCCCGGCGTGATCGACGTCAGCGGCGCACTCGATCGCAGCACGACCTGCAGGAACGGACCCGGCTCCTCGCCCTGCGCCGCGTCGAAGAAGACGAGCGGCGTCATCTCCTCGCGCAGATCGGTGTACTTCGTGTCCTTCACGATGCCGACGATGCGATACAGCGGCTGCGGCCGGCCCGGCGCCTCGTCGATCTGAAACGTCTGACCGAGCGGGTTTCGATCGGGAAAGAACTTCCGCACGAACAGCTGTGTGACGATCGCGGTCTTGTCGGCGCCCGGCACATCGCGCCCGTCGAAATCACGGCCCGCGAGGATCGGCGTTCCCATCGTGCGGAAGTAGCCGGCGCTGACCTCGTTGAAGTTCACGTTCTCGGTGTACTTCCTGCCGTCGATCACGATGTTGTTGTTCCACCCGCTGCCGCTGACGGGCACGATGAACGCCTGCGCCGCGGACGCGACGCCGGGAATCGCCGCGAACCGCGACGTGATGTCGGCGTACAGCGCGGTCCGCCGCTCCTCCGCGATTCCCGCCCTGCGCAGATCCATGTTCACGACGAGGATGCCGTCCTGCTGGAAGCCGGCGTCGAGCGTCATCAGATTGCGGAGGCTGCGGACGAAGAGCAGGGCGCCGACGACGAGCACGAGCGACAGCGCCACCTGCGCGACGACGAGCGCGCGCCGCATGCCGAAGCGCGCGCGGGTATCGGTGGCGCCGCGGCTGCCGGCCTTCATCACCGCGCCCGGCGCGGCGCCGGTGGCGCGGATCGCCGGCACGAGCCCGAAGATCAGACACGTGAGGACCGCGAGCGCCGCCGTGAACGCGAAGATCCGCCAGTCGAGCGCGAGCGCGACGAAGACGCGGTTGTTGCTCGTCGCCAGAAAGTCGACGAGAAAGCGGCTGAGCGACTGCGCGAGCGCGGCGCCCGCGGCGGCGCCGATCGCCGCGATCAGGAGGCTCTCGGCGAGCAGCTGCCTCACGATGCGGCCGCGCGAGGCGCCGATCGCGAGGCGGACCGCGATCTCGCGTTCGCGCGCGGTCGCGCGCGCGAGCATGAGGTTCGCGAGGTTCGCGCAGGCGATCAGCAGCACGAGCCCGGTCGTCGCGAGCAGCAGCCACAACGGCGACTCGTACTGGCGGCGGAGCTGCGAGATGCCGGTGCCCGCCGGATACGCGCCCAGCTTGAATTCGAGATAGTGCTTCGCGTCCTGCGGCCGGTACGACGGCAGCGTCTCCTGAAAGATCGGCGCGGAGATCGACGCCAGCTGCGCGCGCGCCTGCTCGATCGACACGCCCGGCTTCAGCCGGCCGATCGCGCCGAGAAACCAGACGTCCTTCTTGTCGAGCGCCGTGCGCGCCCCGCGCGAAAACGGCTCGGCGCACAGCGGCACGGCGACGTCGAACGCGCGGCCCACCTCGACGCCGAAGAAGCTCGCCGGCGTCACGCCGACGACGTCGAACGAGTGGCCGTCGAGCGTGATCGAACGGCCGACGACCGACGGATCGCCGCCGTACTCGCGCTGCCAGAAACCGTACCCGAGCACCGCCGGCGGCGCCTGGCATCCGCGTCGATCGTCGTCGACGGCGATCGTCCGGCCGATCAGCGCGGGCACGCCGATGCCCGTGAAGAAGTCGCCCGTCACCCACAGACCCTGCGCCGTCCGTGCCTCGCCGCTCGTCGTCAGATCGAAGCCGACGCCGCTCCACGCGAACGCCTCGGAGAACACCTGCTGCCGATTCCGGATCTGCTCCCACAGCGGGTTGGTGAGGCTCGGACGGCGGCCGGAGAATTGTCCCGTGCGCCCCCCGACCGGATCGGCGATCCGGATCTCGACGAGCTCCTGCGGGCTCTTCACCGGCAGCGTGCGGATCCGCACCGCGTCGAGCAGCTGGAAGATCGCCGTGTTGGCGCCGATGCCGAGCGCGAGCGAGAGGATCGCGACGATCGCGAAGCCGGGGTTGAGGCGCAGCAGGCGCGCGCCGTACTTCAGGTCGCGCCACGCGGCGTCGACGATCGTCACCGTGTTCATCTGATAGATCTCCTCGCGGACCAGGGTTGCGTTGCCGAGCTTGCGGCGGGCCGCGTCGCGTGCGTCGGCCGGCGACATCCCGCGCGCGATGTTCTCGTCGGTCTCGATCGCGAGATACGCGTCGAGCTCGCGCGCGCGCTCGTCGTCCCAGCGGCTGCGGCGAAAGAAGCGTGTCAGGCTCACACCGGCCTCAGAATCCGGTTCACAGCGCGCACGATTTCGTCCCATCGCGTCGTCTGCGCCGCGAGCTGCTTGCGGCCGGCGGGCGTGAGCCGGTAGTAGCGCGCGCGGCGGTTGTTCTCCGACGTGCCCCAGAACGACGAGATCCAGCCGCGATCCTCGAGACGATGGAGCGCCGGATACAGCGACCCGTGCTCCACCTGGAGAACCTCCTCGGACTGGCGCTCGATCGCGTAAGCGATCGTGTGGCCGTGGGCCGGGCCGACGCCCAGCGTCTTCAGGATCAACAGGTCGAGCGTCCCTTGGAGCATTTCGCCATGAATGGGCGTATTTCCGCGCTTCGGCATCGTGAGCTGATGATACTCCACTAGACCATCTACCGGAATGATTGGACGGAGATTCGCGGAAAACGGTTTGCCCGGATGCGAAAATGTGCGATCCGACTCACAATGGCGCGGCGAGGTGTCTAACCCGGCATGGTCGGTTTCGCAGCGCTCGTCTTCAGTTCGGCCGTGGCCGCGCAGGCGCCGGTCGTCATCACCCTCGAGCGCACGACGTGCTTCGGCACCTGCCCCGCCTATTCGGTGCGGATTACAGGCGACGGCCACGTCCACTACGAGGGAAGAGAGTTCGTCCGCGTCGTCGGCCCCGCAGACGCGACGATCGCGCCGGAGTCGGTTGCCGCCCTCGTCGCCGAATTCGAGCGGATCGGGTATGCACGCCTGAACGAGCGCTACGACTCCATCGTCAACGCGGACGGAACCAGGAGCTTCGTCACCGATCTGCCGACGACGACGACGTCGATCCGCGTCGGATCCGAGCTCAAGCGCGTTGTCGATTACCTCGGCGGGCCGCCGGCGCTCAAGGCGCTCGAGCGGCGCATCGACGAGGTCGCACGGGCCCAGCAGTGGATCACGGTGACGTCCGACGTCGTGCGGCAACTGCGACGCGACGGCTGGACCGGCGCGAGCGCCGACGGGCGCAAGTGGCTCTTCGACGCCGTCGAGCGCGGCGACGCCGATACGGTGCGAAGCCTGCTCGACGCGCACGCCGATCCGAATGCCGCCACTCTGCCGCCGCTCGCGTACGCGCGCGATCCGCAGATCATCCGGATCCTCGTCGCGGCCGGCGCGGACGTGAACGCGCACACGCCAACCGGCGATTCGATTCTGATGACCGCCGTGCGGCGGCGCCGCGCGGACGCGGTGATGGCGCTGCTCGACGCCGGCGCGCGCGCCGACAGCAAGAACGTCAACAGCGGTCGGACGGCGCTGCAGCTCGCGGAGCAGCTGGCGACGGTGCCGCCGCCGCCGCCGTTTCCCGGCGAACCCCCCGAGCCGCACGACGAACAACGCATCGTCGCGTTGCTGCGGGCCGCAGGCGCGAAGTGAACAGCGCGCAATTAAAATGCTTGAGTCCGCTAGCGGCCGGGGAAGAACGACGGCAGCGGCAGATCGCGCATCGTGTGGAGGCCGGGCGGGGCGCTGAGGACCTTCGAAATCGAGTTGACGACGATCGACGCGGTCGCCACGTCGCCGTGAATGCCGCCGGCCACCCGCATCGAGAGGTTCGGCGATCCTTCGATCTCCACCGAGTCGTAGGTCTCCGGCGATCCGAGGTAGGCCTCCATGTGCAGCTTGATGACCGGCTCGCTCTTCCGGTAGCCGACGCCGTCCTGCACGATGCCGCACACATAGCCGGGATCGACGGCGAGGAACTCGCTCGAGATCGTCACGGTCGCCAGCTTCGGCTGAATCTCGTCGGTGATGCGGTCGAGCGTCCAGCCGAGCGCGTCGGCAATCATCGCGATCGACTCGGTCAACCCGACGTGGCGCACGCTGCCGTCGTCGGCCTTCTTCTGGAACTGCTCGGTGGTGAGACCCGCGCCGATCTTCTGCTGGAACGGCAGCCGGCGAATCCGCGCGTCCTGAATGCGGTTCACGACGACGCGATCGACCCGCTCGCAGACGGCGGTGAGCGCGATCGGCAGCGCGTCCATCGCGAAGCCGGGATTCACGCCGGTGCCGAGCACCGCAACCTTCTTCTTCTTCGCGAGGTTGTGAATCTGCTTCGCCTGGCGGATGTGCGTGTAGCCCGGATACGACAGCTCCTCGGTGGTCGACACGATCGCGGTCTTCGAGTTCAGGATCGTTTCGATCTGCGGCATCACCTTCTTGATCGACGAGCTCGTGCAGAGGATCACGACGTCCGGCCTGGTCGACTTCAGCGCCTTCTCCGCGTCGCCGGACACCTTCGCGCCAATGCGCCGCGACAGCCCGACGACGTCGCCGACGTCGCGGCCGATCTTCGCGGGATCGATGTCGATCGCGCCGACGATCTTGAACCCGGGACGCGCCGCCACCTGCTTCACGACGGCGGCGCCAATCGGGCCGAGCCCGAAGTGCATCACCTTAATGTTGGGCATAACCTGCGGATTATACTCACGAGCGATGGCGCCGGACCACCCGGGTGGACTCACCCGCGATCACGTCGTGTGGGCGTACCGCCTTCTGCTCGACCGCGATCCGGAAAACGAAGACGTGATCGGACCAAAGCTGGCCGGGTCACGCGACACGAGCGAACTCCGGCGGCATCTGATGACCTCCGCGGAGTTCCGCGACAAGAACCCGGACTTCGCGCACACCAACGATTCCACAATCGTCATCAAGGAGATTGCGCCGGGCGTCCGCCTGTTTCTCGACGTGTCGGACCACGTGATCGGCCTCAACATCCTGCGCGGCCACTACGAGCGCGACGAGATCGCGTTCGTGCGCCGCATGCTTGAGCCCGGGGACGTGGCGCTCGACGTCGGCGCGCACGTCGGCTTCTTCACGATGCACATGGCGGACGCCGTCGGATCGTCCGGGCGCGTGTACGCGTTCGAGCCGTTCGACGCGAACGCCGATCTGCTCGCGCGATCGATCGAAGAAAATCAGTTCGGCGATCGCGTCGTCTTCCGTCGTGCGGCGGTCGGCGCCGCGACCGGCGCCGCGACGCTGACGTTTCCGGTCGAGACGCTCAACTCCGGCGGCGCGTACCTCCTGCGAACCGGCACCGTGCCGCTGGCGGGCAACCGGACGCGCGAGGTCCCGCTCGTCGCGATCGACGCGCTCGATCTGCGGCGTCCGGTGCGCGTCATCAAGATGGACGTCGAAGGCGCCGAGCCGCTCGTCGTCCGCGGCGCGATACGGCTCTTGAACGAGGATCGACCGACGATGCTCTCGGAGCTGCACCCGACGCAGCTCGACCGCGCGGCGGGAATGACGGCCGACGCGTTCTTGTCCGAGATGCGCGCCCTCGGGTACCGGGCGCACTGTATCGAACACGGATCGATCGGCGCGCCGCTCGATCGCGCGCCCGCAGACGCGCTCGTGTCGGTCGCCTTCGTGCCCGCGTGAGAGCCGGTCTTCGATCTTCTTCGTGTCTTCGTGGTTCCGTCGCATGCGCTGCACGCGCCGGCCTGACGCGGTGATAGCATCGCGCGCATGCGGCATGCCTGCATCGGCATTCCTTCGTTCCTGATCCTCGCCGCGACCGCGGCCGCGCAGCCGGCGACGACCGGCGCGCTCGATTCGCCGCGATCGCCGCGCAACGCGAGCTACACGATTACCGCTCGACTCGATCCGGCGTCGCGCGCGATCACCGGGTCGGAAGTCATCACCTGGCGCAACATCACCGCCAAACCGGCAACCGAGCTCCAGCTTCACCTGTACTGGAACGCGTGGAAGAACACGCGATCGACCTACATGCGCGAGAGCGCGCTCGGCGGCGGAGGCGGCGACGGCGGACGCGCGCCGAACGAGTGGGCGCGCATCGACGTGAGCTCGGTCAGCGTCGCCGGCGTCGACCGCACGGCGTCGCGGCGGTTCATCGCGCCCGACGACGACAACGCGGAGGACGAGACGGTGATGGCGGTGCCGCTCGCCAACCCGATCGCGCCGGGCGCGACGACGGAGATCCGCGTGGCGTGGAGCGCGCATGTGCCGCGCACCTTCGCGCGCACGGGCGCGGTCGGCGACTTCTTTTTCATCGCGCAGTGGTTCCCGAAGCTCGGCGTGCTGCAGGACGAAGGGTGGAACTGCCATCAGTTCCACGCCGGCACCGAGTTCTTCTCCGACTACGGCGTCTACGACGTGTCGCTCACCGTGCCGTCGGGATGGATCGTCG
>Ga0307471_100002264_pt1 | contig 10991 bp, 4 predicted proteins | sample atmos_gasesAM3C__2_FD_204566 | JGI IMG/M metagenome (GOLD analysis project Ga0307471, IMG submission 204566) | Hardwood forest soil microbial communities from Morgan-Monroe State Forest, Indiana, United States - atmos_gasesAM3C_515 | ecosystem: Environmental > Terrestrial > Soil > Temperate... | reverse complement strand
TACTGCCGTCCCCTCTTCCACTTGCGCACCTTCACCCCTTCCTGGACACGACTGTCCAGGACCGAGGCACGAGATCGCCCCCAAAACGAGGGCGCCGCGAGGCGCGCGCGCGAGGTCACGCGTGGCGGGCAGGGAGCGACGGCGACTGCCAAGCGGGGCGCGCGCTATTCGCAGCGAGCCTCATGCGCGGCGAGCGTCATGCGCGGCGGGCGGCGCGGGTCATCGTCACGGGGCGGAAGGCAGGCACGCGAACCTGCGGCGCGATCAAGGGGTTAGCAGTGGCGGCTCCTTGAATCCGGGTCGGGAGGACCTATATTTCGTGGCATGCGGACAGGTGCGCCTGCCCGCAACCGGTCCGAGAGAATCGGTCCGGGCCCGCCGGCGGAGGCTTTCACCGGTCGCGGAGGTCGTCCCCTTTCGGGGAGAGCATGGACCTGGGCGGCATCAAGGACATGGTGCGGGATCTGACCCGGAGCGCCGACCAGCGTGCGGTCGCCAAGGCGCTCAAGCTCTACGCGAAGGGAGAGCTCGAGAAGGCGATCGACACTCTCAAGGACGCCCAGAAGGAGTCTCCCGAAAGCTCGGCGATCCTCTTCGAGCTGGCGCGCTTCCTGACGATGGCCGGCCGCGGCCCCGAGGCCGCCGACGCGCTCCGCACGATCCTGCGACGCAATCCGCGCGCCTTCGAGAAGGTCAACGAGATGATCGAGGAAGTGCGCGCGCGCCACCAGAACGTCGGACCGCTCTACGACGCGATCGCCGAGCACTTCATCCGGCACGACGATCTGAAGAACGGCCTCGTGGCGCTGGAGCGGATGAAGCCGGATGAGATCCGTATCTTCATCCCGCGGCACCGCGGCAAGTGGGACTCTCTCCGCAAGAACGCGCCGGACGCCAAGATGGCCCGGCCGTCCCTCGCCTCGGCCTACTATCTCGCCCTGAGCCACGAGGCGGTCGGTGAGTACGATCGGGCGGCGGAGATCTATCGCACGGTCGCACGGACGACACCGGAGGAGGTCGCGAAGATCCTGCCGCGCCTCGAAGGTCTCCTGGGGAAGGATTACCAGAATTCGGCCCTGCGCGTCGCGGTCGCCGATCTCTTCCTCCAGGCAGGCCGCGCCGACCAGGCCTGCCAGCAGCTCACCCTGGCCCTCGAGACCGATCCGCGCTCGGCCGCGACGGTGGCGGAGCGGGTGGCGGCCCACCTGGGCGCCGGGAAAGAGACGCCCGAGCTGCGGCTCCTGCTCGTCTCGGCGCTCCAGGCCTCGGGCGACACGGCGGGCGCCCTCGAGGGGATGCGGCCGCTGGTCGAAGCGGGGGCGCTCCTCGACCAGGTCATCGAGAAGCTGCAGCCGATGACGGCGGCCGAGAAAAGCGGCCCGGCCCGCCGACTCCTCGCCGCGGCCGTGGCCCGCCGCGGGCACCCGCAGTCGGCCCTCGAGACGCTCGTCCAGGTGGCGGAAGAGGAGGGTCTGCCGGCGATCCGCGAGCCGCTCGAGGCGCTGGTCGCCGCGAGCCCGAACGTGGCGCGCGCCCACCAACTCCTGGCCGACATCCACCTCGCCGAGAAGCGCGCGGCCCAGGCGGTCGAGTGCATGCGGAAGGCGCGCGATCTGGCGCCCGGCGAGGACTCGCTCCTCGTCCCGAAGGTGACGCGCCTCCTCGAGGTCGACCCTGCGTCGCCCGAGGCGCACCTGCTCCTGGCCGACCTGCTCGTCAACCGCGGCGACGAGCGGGACCGCGGCATCGTCGTCCTGCGCCACCTGGTGCGCCAGTCGCCCGGGTCCGCGGGGCAGGCCCTGGCGCGCTTCGCCGGAATCCTCAAGGAAGATCCGCAGTCGCCACGGGGCCGCATCGGCGCCGCCGAGGCCTGTCTCGAGCTGAAGCAGTTCCCCCAGGCGCTGGAGCACTATAAAGAGGTCCTCACGAACCATCCGGAGATGACCGCGGAGTACCTGCACGGCGTCGTCCTCCTCGCCGAGGCGTCGCCCGACCTGGCGCCCGGAATCGCCGAGACGCTGCGCGCCCTCGAGTCGCGCTCTCCCCTGCCGCACGCGGTCCGCTTCGCCCTCGGCGAAGCGGCCTTCTTCGGCGGCGATCCGGCGACCGCCGCGGCCGCCTTCCGCGACGTCCTGCAAGGCGCTCCCGAGCGTGCGGAGGAGGTCCGGGAGGCCCTGGAGCGCTTCGACCGTGACGATCCCCGCGCCGCCGAGGCACGCTACCTGCTCGCGACGCTCTATCTCGACCGGCGGGACCACGCGGCCGCGATCGCGGAGCTGTCGCGCGGGGAGGCGGTCAACATCGCCCTGCTCGATCGCGTCCTGTCCAAGTACGAGGAGATCCTGGCCGCGACACCCGACGACGGCGCCGCGCGCTCGGGGTACGTGCGCGCCCTCCTCCTCGCCCGCCGGTTCGACGACGTGCTGAAGGTCGGCCAGGAGACGCTCCGCGACCGCGACGACGGATCGACCGCCCCGATCTCGATCGCCATGGGCGACGCGTTGCGCGAGAAAGGCGACCCGGCGGGCGCGGTCAAGCGCTACTACGCCGCCTTCGGCCGGGATCGCGCGCTGGCCGGCCCGGTGACCGAGCGCCTGCGCGCCACGATCCAATCCGAGGGGTCGCACGCCCTCGCCTCGCTCGCGCTCGGCAAGGTGCTGGCCTCGGAGGGAAAGGCGCCCGAGGCCGTCGAGGCCCTGCGCGCGGCCGGGGCCGCCGACCCCAAGCTGCGCGACACCGTCCTCACAGAGCTCAAGGCCCTCCAGGTGATCTGCCCGGGCGACGCGCAGGCGGGCCTCCTGGTCCTGTCGCTTCTGCGCGAGGGGCGCGAGACGCACGAGGCGCTCAAGACGATCTCGAGCCTCCTCGACGCGCACCCGGAGCTGGCGCCGGACCTCGTCGACCATCTCGAGGAGATCATCAAGATCGACCCGAAGCTCGGGTTCGCCCACTACGAGCTGGGGCGGGCGTTCCAGCGCCTCAAGTCGTACCCGCGAAGCGCCGCATCGTACCTGACCGGCTTCCGCCAGGACTCCGGCCTCGCCCCGATGATCCTCAAGCGGCTGTACGAGCTGATGGAGGCCGCGCCGGCGAGCCCCGAGCCGTATCTGGCCGCCTGCGCGATCCACGCGGCGCGCGGCAAGTTCCCGGCGGCCGCCGAGACGATCCAGAAGGCCCTCCTCAAGATCCCGGGGGAGATCGACCGCCTCCTGCCGCGGCTCGAGGAGATATGGAAGCAGAACAAGACGAGCCCTCAGATCGCCCTGGTGTTCGCGCACGCCTGCCTCAAGGCGGGGAAACACGAGAAGGCCCTCACGGCGTTCAGCGAGGCGGCGCAGCGTGACGCGACGCTGTTCGACGCCGCGTTCGAGGGGTTCGAGGCGATCGTCAACGCCAGGCCGAAGATGGGCGAGGCCTACCTGGCGCGGGCCCGGGCGCACGCCGCCCGGATGCGCATCGACCAGGCGCTCGCCGACCTGGGCCATGCCTGCCGCTTCGCCCCCGGCGTCGTCGCGGCCGCGGTCGAGGAGGCCGAAGCGCTTCACAAGAGGCTGCCGGACTCCTACCCCTGCGCCATCCATCTGGCCGACTTCTATCTCGCCGCGGGCAAGGAGGCGGAGGCCGGGCGGCTCCTGAAGGAGGATCTCGAGCGGGGCTGGGGGAAGAACGAGAGGCTCGTCATACTCGTTCGCCTCTGGCGCCTGGCCGCGGCCGCCCACGACGACGAAGCGATGCGCGGCTATCTCGAAGAGGCCGAGCGGCTGGCGCCCGATCGCAATCAGTTCCTGGCGCGCGTGCACGAGGTTCACCTCGCGACGCTCCGGGCGCAGGCGGGCCGCCTGCGCGACCGCGCCGAGAAGGGGTCGCGCCGGACGGCCGACCTCCTGGAAGCATTGCGGGCCCTGGTCGACCTCGGCGAGGTCTCGGAAGCGGAAGCGCTCCTCGACAAGCAGGCGGGCGGCCTCGGCGCCCAGGACGTGGCGCGGCTGCGGGCCCAGATCGCGCTGCGGCGCGGCGACTACCCCAGGGCCGCCGAGCGGCTGCGTGCGCTGGGTCCGAGCCGCGCCCTCGCCTTCGGGGCGGCGCGCGCGGGCGATTTCGCCCTGGCCGCGCAGACCCTCGAGAGCCTGGCGACGAAGAGCACCGACCCGGCTCTGCGGGTCGCCCTGGCGCGCGTATACAGGGACATGGTGGAGGCCGATCTCTTCGGCGGCCGCCGCCCCCTGCAGGCCGAGACCGATCTCATCTTCACGCAGGGAGCGGCCGCATGACCTCCATCCTCTGTCCGATGCTCACCGCGCTCAAGCCGATCGATGACGCCGGCCAGCCGGTGAACCGCGAATGCATCTACGAGCAGTGCCGCTTCTTCGACCTCGGCAAGCGCGATTGCACGCTCATGATGGCGAGCCGCGCCATGCTGCGGATGTCGGAGGAGGCCGCCGCGAGGCCCCCGCAGCCCCAGGCGCCGGCGCCGCCGGCGCTCGACCTCGAGCGCCCCCTGACGGAGATGAAGAAGGATCTCTTCGCCTCGTCCCTCGAGCTCCAGGGAGTCGTACGCGAGGCCGGCCAAGCGACCCTCGACAAGGTCGCCGCGATCGAGGCGAAGCTCGCCGCGATCGAGCCCAGGCTCGCCTCCGTCGAGCAGACCCTCGACTCGCGGGTCAAGGAAGCGGCCGAGCGGATGGCGACCGTCGTGCGCGAGGGCCTCGAAGAGACGACGCGGAGCGTGAGCGGCGCCGTGGCCAACCGCCTCGCGGGCGTCGAGCAGGCCGTGGGCCGCTGGCTCGAATCGCTGCGCGGGCAGATGGAGCAGCAGTTCCGGGACACGACCTCGCGCCTCGAGAACCAGGCCGGCGCGCTCGCCGAAGCCGTGGCGGGCTCGTCGCAGGTCGGATCGGGGGTCGCTCACCTGACCGAGCTCCAGCAGAAGGTGGCCGAGCGGCTCCTCGAGGAGCTGTCGCTCGTCTCGGCGAACGCGCGCCGGCTCGTGCAGGCGGTCGAAGCCGCCGAGAAGAGGGTCGAGGGCGCCACGCAGGAGAGCATGAACCTCTCCCAGCTCATGACTCTCGTCAAGGGCGAGACCGAGAGGACCTACGCGGCGCTCCGGACCATCAACGAAGGGAACCGCTCCGTCATCCAGGCGATCGAGACACAGCTCCAGCGCGATCAGGCCGACCTGCAGCGCAGGCGGCGCGAGGAGGCCCAGGTCAGCAACAATCGCGGCGTCCTCGCCTACTATCGCGGCGCCCTGGAGGCGGCGGTCGAGGCCTTCCGCCATGCCCTGAAGCTGCAGCCCGATTACGCCGAGGCCCACAACAACCTGGGGCTCGTCCTCTCCAAGCTGGGCCAGGAAAAGGAGGCGGTGGCGGCGTTCCACGAGGCTCTGCGGATCGATCCGAAGATGGGGGAAGCGTTCAACAACCTCGGGTTCCTGTATCACAATACCTCGCAATTCGATCGCGCCGTCGAGATGTTCGGCCAGGCGGTCCAGAACGCCGCCGACTCCGCCGTCGCCTACACGAATCTCGGCAATACCTTCTACAAGATGAAGCAGCCGGAAAGGGCCGTGGAGGCCTGGCGCCGCGCGCTCGAGCTCGATCCGATGAACGAGACGGCCCGGCGCGGCCTGCGGATGTTCCAGCAGGACCCGGGTCACAACTAGGAGCCTGTCCGGGCCCCGAAAAGGAAAGGGATCGCTCGTGTCCGCGAACGCCGAGCTCGACATCTTCCAGCGTTTCGAGCTGGAGGTGCGCACACCCAAGCGGCGTCTGCTCATCGATGCCCTGCTGCCTTCTCCCGAGTCGATCGCCTCGGCGGTCACTCCCCCGCCGCCGCCCCCGCCCCTGCCCGGCGAGTCGGCCGACGAGATGCGCGCCTTCGCCCGTCTCGAGGAGCAGGCCCCCGAGCCGGAGGAGAAGCCCAAGCCCCGTCGCAAGGTCGCCGCCGCGCCGAAGAAAAAGAAAGCCGCGGAGCGGCCCATGAGCCTCCAGGAGGAGATCGACGAGTTCATGAACCGCGGCGGCAGCGCCCTGGCCCCCGATGAGGACGTCGGGCCCTTCAAGCCGCCTCCGCTCGATCCCAAGCCCGATCCGGACTCCGAGCCCAAGAAATAGCCCCCCGTCCGCGGCCCCCGACTGAATAACCCAGAAGGCCCAGCCCGCCGGCACCCCGTCCCGTTATGCAGGTGGATTATGATCCTTCCGATCTCCGTCCGGACCCAGAGGCAACTTGGCGCAAACACACGATCACCGGATCGTCTTTGGCCCCTTCCAGCCGACTTTGGAGGAGGCGCTTGCGAACGAGGTCCGCGATCTCCACGCCGACGATCCCCTGGCGCCCGTATTGCTCCTTGTTGGCTCAAACCTCCTGGGCCGCTCATTGACACGCGCGCTGGCCCGCCGGTTGGGTGGGGTGGGCGGATTGCGGGCGATGACCTTCCTCGACCTTGCTCGCGCTCTGGCCGCGCCCGCGCTCGTTCGCGACGGGCTCCAACCGATTCCGCGGGGGGGGGACAGATTGCTCGCCCGCTCACTGGCGGCCTCACTCACCGAGGATCCCTACTTCTCCAGGATAGCGCGGACCGACGGATTCGAGGAGGCGATCCTTGCGACGCTGACCGACCTCAGAGAGGGCGGCGTTACCCCCCGTGACGTGCGCGCCGGGTTCCCATCGGACTCCTTGAAGACCCGCTCTCTTTCGGATCTCCTCGAACGATTCGAGGGGCGGCTTCGTGCTGCCGGAATCATCGATCGACCGGGGCTCATGTCCCGGGCGATCGCCGTTCTCGCGCATGAACGGGACGACGCAGTACGCCACGCTCCGTCGCTCCTGGTCGATTGCCGGCGGCTCCTGATCTACGGCTTCTACGACCTGACCTGGCAGCAGGAGCGGCTCTTGAGGCATCTCTTCGACCTTATCGCCGTGACGATCTTCTTTCCCTGGCGGAACACCCCGGCGTTCGAATTTGCGCGTGAGACTCGAGATCGACTCCTGGCCCTCGTTGATCCCAAAGAGGCGACGTCTGGCGTCGCCTTGAACCGGCCGGGGTCGCTAGCCGGGATCAACGAGCGCCTCTTCGCGGCGCCCGACCGGGCATACGGCGGGCTCATAACGGACGAGTCGACGCCCGATCCTGCGCTCCGGATCATCGCCGCTCCCGGGGAGCCTCGGGAAGCGCTTGAAGCTGCCCGCGCCGTGATCGATCTGGCGAGGAGCGGTGTTCCCTTCGAGGAAATCGCGGTCCTTTACCGAACCGGTGACGAATACCCGGATCTCATTGCGCCGCTCCTGAGTCGTCTGGGTGTTCCCTTCTTCCGCTCAGACGGTGGGCGACTGCGCCAATCGCGATCGGCACGCGCGCTTCTCCTGCTTCTCGAGGTCAGAGAGCGCGATTTTGAGAGAAGCCTCGTCATCGACGTTCTGACGCTGGCGGATCAATCGTCGGACTTGTTGGCCGTGGCCGGAGGCGAGCGCGAGACGCCGGGTACGATGCCAAATCCCGCGGACTGGGACCTCTTGTCGCGGCTGGCCGGAATCACCTCCGGAAGAAGACCGTGGGGTGAGCGGCTCGATAGCCTCGCCGCCTCCCTGGAGTGGCGCGCCCGCCGGGCCGCCACTGCGCTCGACTCGTCCGAGAGCGTGCCGCCGCCTGATCCTCGACTGATAGGCGAGGCACGGAGGCTCGCACGGATCTTCGCGCGGCTCGCGAAGCGGATCGACGCGATTCCATCCGAGGGGACCTGGCGGGAGATCGCTCGCGCCGTCGATCGCGCGGCAACCTTCGTGCTCGCGGCCAGCGAGGAGCGGGACATGCTCGTCGAGATCCTCGAAGCTCTCGGTGCACTCGACGTCATCGACCAGAAGACCACGCTCCGGGACTTCCGCCGGCTGCTCGACGCGGAAATCGAGCGAGCCGGCGCGAGCGAAGGGCATTTCCAGCGTGGCCATCTCTTCCTCGGGAATGTGCAGGAGGCCCGGGGTCTGAGCTTCCGCGCGATTATCATCCCGGGGCTCGTCGAGCATTCCTTCCCTGCCCCCTCCAGGCAGGATCCGATCCTTCTCGACGCAGAGCGTCGGCGGTTGAATGAGCTCGCCGGGCCGGATCGTGGCCGCCTGCCGCTGGCGACCAGGCGGTCGCTGGAGGAGCGGCTGCTCTTCGCGCTGGCCGTGGGATCGGCTCGTGAGCGTCTGGTCCTCACTTTCCCGCGAGTCGATCCGCAGACTGCACGGGAGCGGGTTCCGTCATCCTTCCTGCTCCGCATCATCGAGGCGATCACCGGTGCTCCCTGCGATCATCAAGGGCTGCAGGACTATCCAGCCTTCGAGCGGGTGCGGATCGCCGACTTGGGCGCCGCGGACCGGAAGCGTGCCATCCTGGAACGAGAGTTCGATCTCTCGGCGGTCGGCGAGGCCGCGCGGGAGGGGGACGCGAGCGGTGCACTCCTCATGGCCGGGGTTCCGAGCGTCCGGCCGTTCTTCCTCCGCGGCCTCCGTTTCGAACAGCATCGTTTTGCGAAGTCCTTCACCCAGTACGACGGCTGTCTCCGTTCCGCGTCGACGCGAGCCAACCTTCAGAAATCTCACGCCATGATCGCCGGTCCGCTCTCCGCGAGCCGCCTCGAGGAGTACATGACCTGTCCCTACAAATACTTCTGCGAGAGAGCTCTCGGCCTCGAGCCGCTCGAGGCTCCGGAGGACATCGAGCGTCTGTCGGCGATCGACAGAGGCACGTTCGTCCACACGGTCCTCCAGGAGTTCTTCAGTCTCCTGCGAGCTCGCGGTGACTTGCCGCTGCGGCGGGACGCGGCCCCAGGTCTCAAGGAAGACCTGCTCGCCATGACCCGGCGCCGCTTCTCCGAACTCGACGCTCGCGGCCTCACCGGGCTCCCGCTCATGAGACGCCTCGACCTCGAGACCATCGAGGATGACATGGTGCTGTTTCTCGCCAGAGAGATCGACGCGTCCGACGAGGAGGGACCCTCGGGGCTCAGGCCGGCCCACTTCGAGGTGCGCTTCGGGATGCCTCCGACCGAACGCGACAAGGATGGCTCCCATCTTCACGACGATCCACTCTCGACCGATTCGCCGGTCCCTCTCGAGCTGGACATGGCGGCGTCGCTGTTGTTCAAGGGCCGCATCGACCGTATCGACACGACTGCGGACGGCCTGAGCGCGCGCGTGATCGACTACAAGAGCGGCCGCCTTGAAGAGTACGAGGACGATAGTCTGGTTGAAGGCACGGCGGTGCAGCTCCCGATCTACATTCTGGCGGCGGAGAAGCTCCTCCCGGGCGTGACCGTGAGCGAGGCACTCTACCGCTCCGTCTCCAGACGCGGGGGATTCGTAGACATCCGGTTTGGGAGGAGGAATTGGGACCACGTCGTCGCCGAGCTGCGCGCGATAGGTGGGATCGTCAGGGCGGGGGTCGCGGAGGGCGTCTTCTTTCACCACCCGGACAAGGACCGCCAGTGTCGATTTTGCGAGATGAAACCGATCTGCGGCGAGGCGCGCGAGATTCGCTTCGAGCGCAAGAGGTCCGATCGCGCGGCCGCTCCGTTCCTGCAGTTCAAGATGCGCGTGCGGGAGGAAGGCTGAGGTGGAGTCCGAGCGCCGGCCATCCGATTTCGAAGCGCGCGAGCGCGTGGTGCACGACACCCATCGATCCTTGATCGTGGAGGCCGGGGCGGGTACTGGAAAGACGAGCCTGCTCATCGCTCGCGTCCTCGAAATCCTCGCGACCGGCCAGGCAACACTCGATGCGGTGGCCGTCATCACCTTTACGGAGAAGGCGGCTGGTGAGCTGAAGGTGCGCCTTCGTCAGGCGATCGAGGCGCGTCTGCGTAGCGACCCTGGGGCGCAGGAGAGATTCCGTCCCGCACTCGAGGCGATCGACCGGGCGACGATCTCGACGATCCATTCTTTCGCCGCGTCGCTCTTACGCGAGAGACCCGTGGAGGCCGGCCTCGATCCCCGCTTCCGGGTGCTGGACGAGATCGAGTGCGGGATTTTGCTTGACGAGGTATTGAGCGCATTCTGGGCCGAGTCTCTGGTGCGCGAGGATGCCGATCTCGCGGAGGCCCTTCGCGCGGGGGTGACGCCGTATCGCATCCGGTCGCTCGCCCTCCGGGCCGCGGACAATCGAGACCTGCAACCGCCTCCTGAACCGCCCCCGCAGGCGCCCGCGGAGGAGCTCCTGTCACGTTTCCGCGAGCGCGTGGAGACGCTTCAGCGGCTGGCGTCGGCCTGCGACAATCCCGAGGACGCGGGCCTGCTGCAGATTCTGAGATTGGCGAAATTGCGTCGGGATCTCGACGGGTTGTCCCCCGAGGTCGCCCGGCTTCGACTGCTCGTGGAAGGAAGAGTGACGAGGGCCGCCGGCAACAAGTGCTCCTGGGTCCCGGAGGCGAGCCTGAGAGAGGCGAAAGAAATCTTTGCCGATCTCGAGCAAGACCGGGAGGCCGGCATGGCTCTCCTGGGCGGCCGAATTGCCTGGCGGATCGGGCTCTGGGTAGCTCGGTTCTGCACGAGGTACGAACAGGCCCTGAGGGACCGCGGGGCTCTCGATTTCCAGGGAATCCTCCTCAGAGCGCGAGACATGCTGCGGGACTGGAAGGGGGTGCGTAGAGACTTCCAGAAGCGCTACGAACAGATCCTCGTCGACGAGTTCCAGGACACCGATCCGCTGCAGGCGGAAATCATTTTCTATCTCGCCGACGAGGCCCCCGAGGCTTCCGACTGGCGGGAGGCCCGCCCCGCTCCGGGGAGGCTCTTTCTCGTCGGAGATCCCAAGCAGTCAATCTATCGCTTCCGACGGGCCGACCTCGCCGTATACGAGGCAGCCGGCCGGTTGATCCGCGAAAGCCCCACTGGAGGAGGTGAGCGAATCACCGTCAACTTTCGCGCCGTGCCAGGTCTCGTCGCCTGGGTCAACGAGGTGTTCGAGCGGGTGATCGGCCGCGGCTACGTACCGATCGATCCTGACCGCGAGCCAG
>Ga0307471_100002263_pt1 | contig 10993 bp, 12 predicted proteins | sample atmos_gasesAM3C__2_FD_204566 | JGI IMG/M metagenome (GOLD analysis project Ga0307471, IMG submission 204566) | Hardwood forest soil microbial communities from Morgan-Monroe State Forest, Indiana, United States - atmos_gasesAM3C_515 | ecosystem: Environmental > Terrestrial > Soil > Temperate... | reverse complement strand
TCCCGTCGTTGCGCGTGACGGTGAAAGGCTGCGCGGTCTGCGCGGTGAGCTGCCCCATGTCCATGCCCAATTCTTTTTTCACTTCGTTGCCCCATAGGAGCCTGGAGCCAACCGGATGCTTGATCGACGCCTCTCCCGCTCTGGCGGTTTTGAAGTCCGATTGCCCGTAGGCCGCGGCGAGCTTTTTGATCCCCTGCTCGTGGCGCGTGACGAACTCGGACTTGATCCCGACTGGCGTAATGAATACGCGCTCCACCTTCTCGGAGCGGCAGCCGAACGCGGGGCAGATAGGATGCGAGCTATCGAAGACTCCGTGCTGCTCGCACTTGAATTCCTTGATGACCGACACGCGCGCCCCTAGTCGAACTTTATCTTGGTGGCGGAAAAATCTACTCTAGGCCTAGGCTCTTTACAAGGAGGCTCTGTCGGAGTAGCGCGCGCCCATATCTTATGACGCCCCTGCAACTTGATCTCGATAAGGCCCATGTCTAGCAGGTAGAAAAACTGCGATAACTTCACTTGCCACTCATCTGAAATTTGTATCTTTCCATCCTCAATGTGGCGCATGAGGTCCGAGGTAACTCCGAACCAATTCGATACATCGCCAAGAGTCACCGTCGTCCTGAATGACGATTTCTGCCCCTTGTACACGAGCCGAGTGAGACGCCTGCGCAACCAGTCCTTCGGCATCAGGGTCTGCTCGTTCAGCGTCATCTCGTGCAGCGCTTTCATCGGCGTGGCATCTGTATGCCGCGGTTGATGAAGAACTTGTGTACTGACTTTTCGACCGGGTTCAGCATGCGCGGCGCGTCCTTCGGGCGCATCTCCAGGGCATAGGATCGATTCCCGGCCTGCAGTTCGCGCATAATCCAGTCGTTCCACGCGATGACGCCGATCCCGAGGGAGATTACGAGGTCATCCTTGGCCCGCCCCTCTCCTCCGATCTTGTCGCCGTCGCGGCGTATATTCCGGAACTGCACCACGCAATCAGGGGAATTTACTTCGATCATGTCGCGCTCGAAGTAGCTGCGTAACGTGCTCATCATGCGCAACTTCTCTTTCTGGTTCGTCTGCCACTGATACGAGAGCCCGCCGAACACGGAATCCGGCTTTCGCCACAGGTAATCGCGCTGCCTTCCGATCACGTCGTACATGCCCGTATTGGCCGCGGTGCGCGGCCCCGCGTAGCGCTTGATGTTCTGCAGCTCGTTGAATACGGCGCCGCCGGGCCCCATCATCTCCAGGATCGCCATCGCGGGCTGCAACGGCGTGGAGTACGAGCCCGCCAGGTGCGCGATGATCCAGGCGAACTGCGCCTCGGTGATGTCCGGGCTGTGATACTGAGCGACCTGGACGATTCGATCCGAGAAGCAGCGCAGAACTTGGCAGGCGAATTCGTCCGCCCACTCGCTCGATCCGTAGGCCGGGTCGCCCGCAATCACGTAGACGCCATCCTTGTCAGGCGCCGCCCACATCTGCAATTCCGAATTCTGCTCGGTCGTGTCCATGAACTGCGTCTGCTCGAAGTGCATGCCGAACTTGTATCGAAAGTGCGCGGGATCCTGTACTTGAGCGCGGCTGTAGGCGAGGTTCACGCGCTCGACCGAGAAGAACTTAGAGCCCGTCAACTGGAAGGCGTACTGCTCGGTCGGCGGGTACTCCTGCAGCATCGAGGTTTCGTCTTTGATGTCCTCCGCGAGCTTCCAGCGCCACCACGCAATCTGCATGTCGTTGAGGCTCACGCCGTACAGCTCGGTGATCTCCGCGAGCCACACCATCTCGGCCGAGGTCGGAGCGCCATCCCAGTAGGTTTTGTAGCGCGGGTCATCACGAGGGATGGAGTAGAACTCGTTACGCCACCAGCCGATAAAGATCGCCATCTGCGTGACGGAAGTCTTCGCGGTTTCCCACATCTCGTACCAGTGGTTGTACCCGCGGGCAGTGGACTCCCACACATAGAGCCGGTTCGGATTAGTTTCCGCAAGGGTCGAGACGAAGGATTGAAAGCCCTCCTCATCGCCCCACGAGCTGCACTCCGTTGCGTGCAGGTAGTTCGCCGAGGACGCACGGCCCAAGTCGCTGCCCTTTTTCTTGCCCGCCACGAAGTAGCCCAGGCGGCTGCGGTTCCCGAGAATCATCTCGGAACGGTTGTGTGTTTCGATACCGCCCTTCACGCGCCAGCCCGTGGCAAGCGAGCGGATATACATCTGCAGCGTCGAGCGGAACTTCGTCTTGTTGTCGTCGGAGTCTGTAACGAGGGCGCCCTGCAGCCCCCTGTGAGAGAACAGCCAGTAGAGCGTGAGCGCGAGCGTGATTGTTGAAATTCCTAGCTGTCGCCCCTTGAGTACAACGAAGTTGTGAACGCCTCGCTCAAGCCCAAGGGCCACCTGCTCGACGAAGTATCGCTGCGTGCCAAGCCATACGAGCTGCGTCTGCCCCTTCTCCTTGCTGTCGATGCGAAGCGACTCGGTGAACTTGCGGAAGTGCTCGATTGAGAAAACCGCCATATCAAGGCGGTGCACAGCGCAGCGTCGCGAGCATCGCGCGCGCCGGCCCATAGGCTTGATCCGATCCGTACTGCTCACGCTTCTCGAAAAGCGGAAGTCCCTGCACGTAATCGCCCTTGAGCATCAGCAGCAGCGATAGATTCATCTGCGCGCCGGGGTAGCCGATCTCGGCCGCGCGCCGGTAGTTCGCCTCGGCCTCGATGAGCTTCAGTTGCGCGCGCTGCGTGTTCGCAAGGTTGTTGCGCCCTTCCGGGGTTTCGCGTAGCGCGAGCCCGCGAAGGTACGCCTGCTCTGCTTTTTTAGCGTCCCCCGACTCCTCGTACATCACGCCCATGTTGTACCAGGCGTCGGCGAAATTAGGATCCATGCGAAGCGCGCTCTCGAACGCCGCTCGCGCTTCATCGCACTTTCTCATCTTCCCCAGGGCTTCGCCCAGGCTGATCCAGTGGAGCGGGTTCGGGATCAATTTAATTAACTCGTCGAACATCTTAGCCGCTAAGCGATAATCGGAGATCGCCATCGCCGCTACGCCGATCGCGTGCATGCGCTGCGCGGCGTAGATGGAGTCAGCGTTTGGTGAGGCCCAGGCGTCCGACTCGCTCATGGCATGTTGGAATACACGTTGTTGTCCATCATGCGGTAGCCCTTCAGGAGCTCCGCAATGCCGCCTTCGAGCGTCACCGTCGGCCTATAGCCCGTCGCGCGCAGCTTCGCGTCGGACACCGCGTAATCGCGCGCGTCGGGGTCGGTCGCGTACTGAGCCTCAGTGAAGAAGAACCCGGGGACTTGCTTCTTGATCGCTTCGCAGAGGCTCATCTTCGAGAGCGTGATCGAGCCGACGTTGAAGATCTCGTGCTCGCCGACCTGGAGGTCGAGGCAATGCACGAACGCTCGCGCGGCATCGACGACATGCAGACAGGTTCGCATCGCATGCGCTTCGAACACCACTAACGCGCGGTCCTTCAGCGCCCGCCAAGTGAAATCGTTCACGAGCAGATCGAGGCGCATCCGCGGCGACATGCCGAACAGCGTCGCCATGCGAAAGCTGATCGAATTGCGCCTGCCGGCGAGCGCGTTCTCCGTGGCGAGCTTGTGCAGGCCGTAGGACACGAGCGGCGCCACAGGAGAGTCTTCGGTCAGCGGGATGCCTCCGGGCTGACGGCCATAGACCGACTCGGTGCTCGGGTTGATGACTAACTGATCGTCGGACAGCAGATCGAATAGCTCGATGTGCGCCTTCACGTTCAGCAGCTCGGCGTCGATGGGGTTAAGGTTGCAAAGGGGAGCCCCCACAAGGCACGCGAGAGGGATTACTACGTCGGCGTCTTTCAGGTGCGGGCGCACGGCGGAGATGTCGCGACAATCAACTCGGTGGAACTCGAACCGCTTGTGGCCGGCCGAGGACGCGAGGGAGTTCTCCTCGTACAGCATGTTGTCCAGCACGTTGACGCTGTGCCTTTGCTCGAGAAGCATCGGCACGAGAACGCTTCCGAGGTAGCCAGCGCCGCCTGGTACAAGTATTTTCATCTTCGGCTCTCCCATCCTTCGAGTGGTTCAACCAGCATGTTGTCTAGAAATTCTTTTCCCGGCAGGGGCGGATGCATCTCTTCGATTGGGGCATCCCATCTGCTCAAGCGCGGCTCATAGGTGCAAAACTCCAAATGCGGAACGTCGACGATTAACGGGCCTTGATCGGCCAGCGCATCTTTCAGATCTCCTAAATTCCACAACCTGAAAGACTCTATGCCGTAGGCCACAGCTATATCCACGAAGTTGGGGGTCGAGTAACCATCCGGCCCGCACGCCAACTCTGCTTTGTTGTTTACTCTCTGGTATGACTTGGTGTTGCCGAGGATGCCGTTATTCAGGATGAAAACTTTTAGCGGTACTTTGTAGTGCCGGATCGTCTGCAATTCCTGGATATTTAGTTGCATGCCGCCGTCACCGATGATGCAGATCACCGGCCTCTCGGGCTGCGCGAACCATGCGCCCATCGCTCCAGCCAGCGCGAAGCCCATCGGCGTATTGCCGTTCGAGCTGAAGATGCGCTGGCCGATCTTCGAGCGGAAGCAGTGCCCCATCATGATGACGTTTCCGCCCGTGTCCGAGACGATGATCGCGTTCGATGGAATAAGCTCGGAGAGTTGGCGCACGAAACCGTAGTGATGAAGTTCCTCCAAATGCTCCGAGCGCACCGGGTCATAGCGCAGCATCCAGTCGCGGCAGCGATCAAGCCAGCGCATGCAGAAACTCCTCGCAGGTAGCGTGCACGTTCACATCGGCCTTGCGCGGCTGGTACTGCGGATCGAGGAGCCCGGGATCCACGTCCACGACGTAGAGAAACGCATCACGCGCGAAGGTTTCCGGTAGCCCCCCGGTGATACGACCCGAGAGCCTGCAGCCAAGGCACAGCAGCAGATCGCAGTTCTGCACGCCGAAATTCCGCCCTGGCCCGCCGTAGGTACCGACGGTGCCCGCATAGCACGGGTGATCGTCCGTCGCGATGTCCTGCGCGTTCCAAGTCCTGAACACCGGAATATCGTGCCGCTCGGCGAAGGCCATGATCTCGTGGCGCGCGCGGTAGGCGCCGCCGCCCACGAGGATCCCGGGACGATCGGCGCGCTCGAGATCGAACATGAAAACTTCAGCCGCTACTGTCGCATCGCGTTCTTGAGGCTCGGGCTGATAACGATTCAGATTTTGCGGTTTGATCTCCTCCCGCTGCACGTTGTTTGGCAGATCTACAAGCACCGGCCCCGGCCGGCCATCGCTCGCAATGTGTAGCGCTTGATCCATCGTCCAGCCGATCTCCGCGCCCTGCATCACCGTGCGCGCGTACTTCGTGATCGGCTTCACGATGTCCACAATCGGTGTTTCCTGGAACCCGAGCTGGCGCAACTTGCTCCGCGGAGGGCGCATGAACTGTGTCGGCACCTGCCCCGTGAGAGCGATTAGCGGCGTCGAATCGTAGAAACAGTTCTGCAGGCCCGTGACGATGTTCCCGCCGCCGGGGCCCGACGTGACGATGACAAGCCCCGGGATGCCCTTCGCTTTCGCGTAGCCCTCCGCGGCGAAGACCGCGCCCTGCTCGTGCTGGCAGACCACGTACTTCATGCGCCCCGGGAGCGCGTCCACGAGGTCCGAGATCGCGCCGCCGTAGACGAGAAAGCAGGTGTCGATCCCGACCCCCGCTAAACGCTCGATGACGTACTCACTGACTCGCATACCAGTCCAGCGTTTTGCAAAGTCCGTCCCGCATCCGCACGGAGGGCTCCCAGTTGAGAACCGAGCGCGCCTTGTCGATGACGAGGGCGCGCTTCTTCAGCATCGAGGGCCTGGACGAATCGAGTTTCAGCCCCGGGTAATGGTTCACATGGGCTTCTAGGGTCGAGAGCATTTCCAGCACTGTCATGCCCTCGCCTGTGGCGATGTTGTACGCCCCGCTAGGAGCGCTTTGAGCAAGCACGAGGGCGCGCACCACGTCGTCGATGTAAACCGCGTCGCGCCAGTTCGAGCCGTCGCCCCAGATCGTGATCGGGTCCTGACGCTCGGCGACTTTGCGCACGAGCGCGGGGATGACGTGCGATGTGGCCGGGTCGAAATCGTCGCCGGGACCGTACACCACCGAAGGCCGAAGGAACGTGATGTTCAACTCCGGGTACATCGCGCCCAGGCGCTCGATGAACCGGCGTGTGTGGCCCGGGTTGAAGTACGCCGGATGCGGATCGCCGATGAAGTAATCGGCCTCGACCATCGGGAGGTCGGTGTCCGGATAGCCGGTGGTCGAGGAGAGCGCGATGACTTTCTTCACGCCCGCTTTCTTGCAGGCCTCGAATAGGTTTATGTGAATCAGAAGATTCGGCGTGACGAGCGAGAGCGGATCGGAGGCGATCAAGCCCGAGCCGCCCGTGACGCCCGCGCAGATATAGACGAGATCGGACCCCGCCACCGCGAATTTACAGTCGTCTTTCTGCGTGAGGTCGAATTGTTTGTGATCGGTCGCCGTTACGTCCGCGCCGTCCACGTAGAGCTTTCGATACAGCGCACCGCCGATAAAGCCGCCCGCCCCGCAGACAGTAATCTTCACAGTGGCCTCCACACGATCACGGAGTAAGCGTCGTGGTCCTTGCCGCCGAAGGCGGACTTGCGGACTGCGAGGAGTTCGATCACCCACTCATTGCGAAGCATACGCAGCTCCGTCAGGTAGCCGGTGAGGTAGCCGCGCTTGCGGTGGTAGGCGAGACGCTCCTGGTCTCGCTCGGACTCGTCGTACAGTTCCGCGATGGGCTCGATGTGGATGCAGATTTCTGGCTGCTGATCCAGCAGATACGCGAGGAATTGTTTCCAGTCTTTCCCAAGCTGCTCCATCGCGTGCACGGTGAGAACCGCGCCGCCGATCTTGATGTCGCTCGGGTTGAACATGTCAAACACTTCGGCCTCGATGCCGGTCTTTCTCGCTGCCGCGACGGCGCTTTTCGCCCAATCGAACCCTCGCAGACGCCGGCCAGTCCCCATGAGGGGGATGAGGTTGTGCCCCACACCGCAGCCGAACTCGTTAACTTCCTTGATGCCGCCGAGATAATTCTCGAACAGCTCCGCGCGCAGTTCGGCAAGCTGCTCCAACTCGCCAGGCGCGAAGTAGCTCGGCACCGCGCATGGCGCAGCCCAGCAGCGCTCCCACAATTCATGCCTGTTCACGTCGCCATCTCCTCGCTGTAGCCGCGCTTTTGCAAAGCGCCGGTCAAGCGCTGGAGTTCCGTCCTTACGCGCTCGATCACGCCGGGCCAGTCGCCGGCCTTCTCCTGGCGGAAGACGCGCACATTGCGATACCACGGGCTTGTCGCGCCAAGGCCCCAGCGCCACTCGGACTCGAAGCCCTCCAGAAGCCACACGGTTTTACCGAGCGCGCCGGCAAGGTGCGGGACCGCCGTGTCGGTCGAGATCACGAGGTTCAGGTGGTCGATGAGGGAGGCCGTGTCGCAAAGATCCTCGCATTCATCCATCACGTCGATGACGTTGCTTCCGATGGCGTCCGCCTGCGCGTTGCCCTTTTGCAGGCTTACGAGCGTCCCCAGGCCCAGGAGCGGCTTCAGCATCTCGAAAGGCATGGAGCGCGTGAAGTCCCGCACGAAGCGCTTATTACCCTGCCAGTTCACGCCGATGAGATAGTCGCCCCGAACCTCCGGCAGAGAAAACGAGCGCCGCGGCGGATGCAGGTAGCGCCCTTGCGGGATCTGATCCTCGCGCTCAAGGCCAAAGCACTGCATCAGGCTCATGAATGGCACATGCAGATCCGTGCGCGGAAACGCCCAGCCCTTCATCAGAACTTCGATCCCCTGGAGCGAGAATCTCAGCAGCCTGAAAAGCGAGGCGTCGCAGTACACGACGACGCGGCGCGCCTGGATCATCGGGATGTAGCGCGCGAGCATGATCGAGTCGCCGAGCCCCTGGTCCGTCCATACGAGGAGCGACTTGTCCTCGATGGGCTCACCGCGCCACTGGTTCATTCGCTGTCGCCAGAAGTGGCAATAAAAAAAACCGCGAGCAAACCTGTGCCGACGGCGAATACCACCCATGCGTCTACAGGCCAGTACATCGGCGACACCCCGCCCCAGCCTCGTACAAGCAACCCCACCGACCCGCCGAGAAGCGCCCAGAACATCAAATCCTTCACGGCGCCGCCTTCATGTGCAACCCGACCGGCGGAATTTTCGCGAGCGTCATCACGCGGCGAACCTCCTCCCAGTTCTGCAGCGCGCCCCACAGCATCTCGTTGATCTTCACCATCGCCGCCGGCGGCACGTTCGCGCCCGCCGCGCTCAGGCGTTTCAGCACGCTCATCCAGTTCGACGAGAGATTGAACGCGCTCGCCTCCTGCTGCTGCAACCGCTCCGCGTCCGTGCGCGCCGCCGCAATCCTGCCGCCGAGCCCCTGGTTGTCCGCGCTCGCGTGAAAGACGTACGTGTGCAGAGGCTCCGCGATGAAGTACATCCCGCGCTCGAGAAAGCTCAAGTACGGCAGCACGATGTCGTTTTGCTCGATGTCGCGCATCGGCCCGTACTTCTCCCAGAGATCCCGCGCATACGCGAGCGCCCCGCTCGATCCGACCTGAAACTGCACCGCCTCGAAGAACTCGACCCTGCGATCGCGCTTGTCGGCGAGCTGCGTCTCGCCCTTGATGACGAGCGAGGCGTCCATGAAATACTGGCAGCAGCTCACCCACGACGGATCGAACTCCTCGAACGCGCGCACCGTGCGCTCCGTGCGCTTCGGGTACGCGAAGTCGTCCGCGTTCCCCCACAGAATCACATCGCCCTCGATTTGCTTATGCACCCACTCGATGTCGGCGTTCATCCCGCTCGCCGTGCCACCTGCGCCGTGCGCAGGACACGAGAGCACTCGCACTCGGTTCGGCCCATCGTACTGCGCCTGCAATCGCCGCAGGCACTCGAGCGTCCCGTCGGTCGAGTCCTGATCGAAGAATACGATCTCCATCGGAGAATAGGTCTGCCGCAGGTACGACAGCGCCGCGCGTTCCACCCACGCGGCCTTGTTTCTCGTCGGGACGATGAAGGAAACTTTCAATGCGCCCCCGGCCTCACCAACTTGATCCGCGGCGCCTCAGTGATCTCGCTCACCACCGGTATATCCCGCCACGGCTGATCCCCCGAGAGCCCAATCTCCCGATGCTGCAGCCTCACGAACACAATCGACCCGTCTGGCCAGTCGATCGGCGAGGAAAACGCGCCCGCAACCTGCTCGCGCGAAATCACCCAGCGCATCTCGGTCATCGATTTTTTCTTATTGCGGTCACCGGATCACCGTGTAACCGAAAAACAGACAAACGTCAAATTCTCTAGACGAAAATTTACTTGGTGCGGGGCCAAGAGGGGGGCCACGCGAACCGGGAAGCTCAGGCCCAAATGGATTCTTGAAAGCCTTCTGTCAGGAATGTGTTCCTATATAAATCAATGGCTTGCGATTTAACATAATAACCATTGGAGCATGTGCGAATGCACAACTCATAGAATCAAAGGCTTACCATGTGGACAACTCGGAGCCGGCCAGATCCTGACGACTCCGGTTATGTGCTGCAGTACAGCAAAAGCCTAAAAGCGCCTAGCAGGAAAGGCCCTGCCGCGAGGCCGAGTTTTTCTCCGAGTTTACCTCCGCCGTGCGCGCGCGCAACCCCCTATAACCCCCTGCGGAATAGCCCGCATTCCCGCAGAGGAGCGGGATGCGGTGCATGTGCGGCGTATACGTCTTTTACTATACCCCGCATTCCCGCAGTCCCTCTGTAGTGAGGGCTAGTTTAGAGGCGTGATGGCGGTCGTTGCGGCGATATTCGCACTCCTCGATATGACGCAATTGCCGCAGGTTTTCTATATGCCGCAGAAATCGGGCGGTTTTTGGCCGTCCTTTGCCCCTCAGCGAGGCCGGGAATTCGGGCTGTTGAGACAGGACGAGGTAGGCCGTTCGGGGGCCCTGAAGCGCGGCGGGGACGATGACCCCTGCCGCAGCGCAGGCTTTCATGGCGAGCCGGATTCCAGCCTGCTCGGTGCGGTCTTGGTGCTTTCGGTCGAAGGCGCTTGCCCCGAGAGTCTGGCCGAGAAACAGGTGGGCGCCAGCATCCCACTCGAAGCGCATCTCTACGTCGGCCCGGCCGAGGTTGGCCTTCTGGAGCTCGAGGATGAGACCTCCTGTCCGCTCGGTTCGGCCCTCTTCGTTCGAGGTCGTCTCGGGGCGTAGATACCAGCGCGCGCGCACGGCGTTATTCCAGGCCGTGCTGCCGCTGTAGCCCTCGGTAGTGTCGCTGGATCGCGCGGTGTTCTTGTCTACGTGCCCGACGAGGAGGGCCGCGCCGCGATCGGGGGGTACGAGCCCGACCAGGCTATTCACGAAGCGCTTGACATCGGTGCGCGCGTTCTCGTTCCCGGCGAAGGTGTCGCTCGTGCCGTCCACCACCAGCAGCTCAGTCTCGTATTGCGTCACCCGGTGCGCGAGGCGCCCGAAGGACGGCGTGATCGTGTTCCCGGTGCGCGGATCCCGATCCCAGAGCACCGCGTCGTGGCCGACCAGATCGACGATCACGAGCCACCCCCGCAGGCTCGCCATCTCGACGCCCAAGTGCGTGCAGATGCGTTTCAGGCGCCAGTGCAGCACCGCGGCGCGGTCCTCGCACGACAAGTACATCACCCGGCGTCGCTCGGTCGTCAGGCCGAAAAAGTCAAGCCCAAGGGCCACGCAGGCACCTAGGTGAAGCGCGATTGCCGACTTCCCGACGCCGCCGTGCCCGAAGATCCCGGTCGCGTAGCCGCACGGCAGCCCCTCCATGATCGACTTGGGCTGTTCAGGCTCTACTGCGGATAAGGCCTCGAGGTCGAGCGCGACAGGCCAATCGTCGGCTGCGGTGACCGGCTTCTCTTTCGTGAGCCCCGGTTGCCAGTCCTCGGCATCGTCGAACTTGCCCGGCGCGTTCATTTATG
>Ga0307471_100002262_pt1 | contig 10994 bp, 12 predicted proteins | sample atmos_gasesAM3C__2_FD_204566 | JGI IMG/M metagenome (GOLD analysis project Ga0307471, IMG submission 204566) | Hardwood forest soil microbial communities from Morgan-Monroe State Forest, Indiana, United States - atmos_gasesAM3C_515 | ecosystem: Environmental > Terrestrial > Soil > Temperate... | reverse complement strand
GCGGACTACGGGCTTTCCGAGCTTGACGCATACGAATTGCTTTCCAAAGTTGCAAAGGTTCATCTGACGGAGATGGTCGATCCCAATTACGTGGTCATCGCCTCGATCGAGAAAAAGTATCTGCCACCAAAGAAAGCTTCTGGTTCGCGGTAGTCGTATCCTTATAAGAGGATGAAGCCGCAAGGGAAATGGCGGAAACTTATAACTGACGACTAGCAACTGAAAACTTCAAAAATGTTTAGCGAGGCTGTTCTCGATCACTTTCGCAATCCGCGCAACGCCGGCGAACTGCCTGGCGCCACGGCTGTTGTGGAAGTGACCAATCCTGTCTGTGGCGACATCCTTAAGCTTTCTGTGCGTTTCGAGTCAGGCCGCATCGCCGAAGCGCGCTTCCTTTGTCGCGGCTGCACGACCGCTATTGCCTGCGCTTCGCTCCTGACCGAACAGTTGAGCCACATCACCCTAGAGGAGGCCCGCGCTATCACCGCCGATTCTCTCTCCGCATCGCTCGGCGGCCTCCCGCAGGCTACCTTCCACGGCGCCCAGCTCGCTGCTGATGCCGTCGTTGTGCTCCTGCAAAAACTCTCACCGTTACGTTAGCCTTCTCAGCCAATCGCCCGATTCATCGTTTCCGGATCGTTTAGGTTCAGGACGCAGCCTTCTTCGTTAGTGGGCACTTCTTCGACTTCACTCGCGTGCGCCCACACCACTGCCCGAGCGCCTGTCTCCAGCGGCGCGCGCAGCAGTTCGTCGTACAATGACGCCGTAAAAATGACCGGATGCCCGCGGCGCCCTTCGTAAACGGGCAACACAATCGGTTTTTTTGATTTATGAAACTGCTGAATCAATTCTCCAACGAGCGCCGAGCTGATCAATGGATGATCAATCAGGAAGAGCAGCATGCCGTCGGTTCCGGCCGGCAATTTCCGCACCGCCGCTTGAATCGAACTCAGTTGTCCTTTTTCCCAATCCGGGTTGATGACAATCTCATTCGCTTTCAGCGGAATGACTTTGGCGATGGAATCCGCGTCCGCGCCCAGCACTACCTTGCGCGCTCCAATTTCCGGCCGCGTCGTGATTTCCAGCAAATGTTCGAGGAAGGGCCGCCCTTGGTAGGGAAGTAGCGCCTTGGGCGAGCCCATGCGGCTCGAGGCCCCGCCGGAGAGAATGACGGCGGCCAACATGTGTGCCTTTCAGCGCTCGCCGGTAGTCTGGCCCACGGAATGAACCGCCGGGCGCGTCTCCACCTTCAATTTCTTGTGCTCCGCGTTAGCCGCGTTTCGCCGCACCGCCACTAGCTCCGCAGTGATGCTCACGGCGATCTCTTCGGGGGAGAGCGCGCCGATGTCCAGCCCCATCGGCGCATACACGCGTTCGAATTCTTCCGGTTTGTAGCCTTCGTTCTCCAGCGCTTTGTACACCGCCATCACTTTCCGCTTGCTTCCAATCATTCCCACGTAGCGCGCTGCCGTGCGCACCGCCCACGCCAGCACGCGCATATCTTCTCTATGCCCACGCGTCACAATCACCAGGTAGTTCGCCGCGTTCGGCCGTATCTTTTCGAACGCGTCCTCATAGCTGGTGAAAACGTCTTGGGCCATCGGGAAGCGTTCTTTGTTCGCAAACGCCTCGCGGTCGTCTACTACAGCAATGCCAAATCCTGCTGCACACGCCGCCCTTGCAACGGCCATCGAAACGTGCCCGCCGCCAAATAGATACACGACTGGCTGCGGTAGAATTGGTTCGACAAACACTTCCAAAGTGCCGCCGCAAATCAAACCGTTGTCGTAGCTCGCTTCATTATTCAAATGGAAGACCATTTTGCGCGGCGCTTCTTTTTGCATCACTTCTTTGGCCGCGGCCCAGACCTCCGCCTCGACGCATCCACCGCCAATCGTTCCCGCCATCGAGCCGTCTTCGCGCACTAGCATCCGCGAACTCTCATAACTCGGAATCGAGCCGTTCGTGTGCACGATCGTGGCCAGCGCCCCGCGCTGCCCCGCGCGCCGCATCTTCACTATTTCTTCAAACAGGTCCACAGACTTCCTCTCCTGTCAGCCTACGGCGCTCCCTTGCCCCTGTCAACGGATGTTGGGTGGACACACTTTCGGCCAATCGCTAGACTCCCACCCATGAGCACTGGACCCAATCCGCTACGACCCCGATCCAAGGCTAAGGTCATAGTCGGATACCTGCAGATCTCTTCAGCACTTCTCTTTGTCCTCACCGTATTTGTCTGGGCGTTCCTTCCCGGCCTTGTTCATAATTTTGCGACGCTTCATCCCGACGCACTGCATACCTTCGCAGTATACGAACACGGCGGGACGTTTTATCTCAGGCCGACACTGGGGTGGTTTTATGTAAACCTCCTATGGGTTTGGGTTTCGTTGCTCGCAGCATCTGTTCTTCTGGGTTGGCTGAGTCCAGGAAAGTACTGGAGGCAGAGGTGAAAGCCATCGTTTTTCATCAGCACGGCGGTCCCGACGTGCTCAAGTACGAAGACGCGCCGGAGCCGGCAGTCCGTGCAAACGACATCCTCGTTCGTGTGAAAGCTTGTGCGCTGAATCATCTCGATCTTTGGGTCCGCGGCGGCTTGCCCAATGTGCCGATCCCGCTTCCGCACATTCCGGGAAGTGACGTTGCCGGCGAAATCGCGAAAATTGGCGCCGACGTCACCAACGTGCGCGTCGGTCAAAAGGTTGTCCTCGCGCCGCTCGTGAGTTGCGGCAAATGCCCGGCCTGCCTTGCCGGCTTCGACAACTACTGCCGCAAGGCCACGAATCTTGGCCACATGGTTGATGGCGGCTGCGCCGAATTTGTCCTCGCGCCCGAGGTAAATTGCCTTCCTTATCCCGAGAGTCTCAAATGGGAAGAAGCCGCCGCAATTCCGCTCGTTTTCCAAACCGCTTGGCACATGCTCATCACTCGCGCGCGGTTGCAACCTGGCGAAGACGTTCTCATTCTTGGCGCGGGTAGTGGTGTCGGTAGCGCCGCGATTCAAATCGCGAAATTCTTTGGCGCGCGCGTGATTGCCACCGCAGGCTCTGACGAAAAACTATCCAAAGCCAAAGAACTCGGCGCCGATCATCTCATCAATCACAAATCCCAAAAAATCCGTGACGAAGTCCGCCGCATCACCAACAAACGCGGCGTTGACGTCGTCTTCGAACACGTCGGGACGGCCACTTGGGAGGACAGCCTCGCGAGCCTCGCTCCCGCGGGGCGTCTAGTCACCTGCGGAGCTACCACGGGCTACGATGCCAAGGTGGATTTACGCTTCCTCTTCAGCCGCCAGCTTTCACTCCTCGGCTCCTACATGGGCACGAAGTCCGAACTCCACACAGTGATGAAGCTCGTCGCCGCAGGCAAACTGAAGCCGACTGTCGACCGCATATTCCCGCTCGCCGAAGCCGCCGCCGCTCACGCCTATCTCGAATCCGGCTCGCAATTCGGTAAAGTCGTCCTCACTGTTTAAGCTTATTTGGCGCTCATGGGACATTATCAGTACTATTGACAGTTCTTTCCCAATCTTATAACTTCTACACGTATCCACCTCGAAAGTGACAGCTCCCCACCCTGCCATCTTTTGGTGCTCAGCGAAATTTCCTTTCTGAAAATGCGGGCATCGCAATTTGTTCGCGGAAATGGCCTCTCCGTGTATCTGGCCAACAGACTGGGGAGCTTTGTACCTGTGTCAACTGACGGAGCCACGCGCTTCTTGCGCACTTTCAAAAGGTCTTAGCCCCATGCCGGCGGGGACGCCCAGTCCCTCGCCGGAGCTTTCTTCGCCGACCTGCCTCCTCACCGCAATCTCTGCTATTCTCTCGTCGCGCCCCACGTAGTGGCGCAGGCGCAACCAGGCATGGCCAGTCTTCAAGCGTATCTCGCGGTTTGGTTTACCAAGTGGCGCGTCAAGCGTCGCCTCAAGGGTTGCCGGGACTATCGCGTCGCGCGCGCGATTCTTCGGCCACTCCCTTACAAAATCCCGGCCTCCGTGTGCATCACACCGGCGAACGTGAACGGGATTCCAGGTGAATGGGTCGAATCGCCAAGTTCCACGGACGCCGTCCTGCTTTATTTGCACGGCGGCGGCTACTTCGGCTGTTCTGCGGAGACACACCGTCCCATCACGGTCTGGTTTGCACTGCAAGGTTTCCGCGTTTTCGCCCCCGACTATCGCCTCGCTCCGGAAAATCCCTTTCCTGCCGCGGTGGACGACGCGGTTTCCGCCTATCGCGGCCTTCTGGCGAACGGCTATACCGCGCAACGCCTCGTCGTCGCCGGTGACTCCGCGGGAGGTGGGCTGGCGCTTTCGCTGATGCTCGCGCTTCGCGCCGCGGGCACTCCGCTTCCCGCTGCGGCCGCTCTGTTCTCTCCCTGGACCGACCTCGCCGCTACCGGGGAGTCCATCCGCACAAACGCCACTCGCTGCGCCATGTTCAATGGCGAGGACATTGGCCCGAGCGCCCGCTATTATCTCGGCACCGCCGATCCCCGCAATCCGCTGGCCTCGCCTCTTTATGCTGATTTGTCCGGCCTTCCGCCGCTGCTCATTCACGTTGGAGCCGACGAATGTCTTCGCGATGACTCCACCCGCCTCGCCGAGAAAGCCTGCGCCGCAGGTGTTTCTATTGAGTTGAAAATCTGGCCGGTCGTTCCTCACGCCTGGCAGCTGGCCTTGCAAATACTTCCCGAAGCCCGCCATTCCTTGCGCGAGAGCACTGAATTCCTCCGCAGGCACACTCACGCGCCGAGTTCAGCTGGTGTAGGATTGAGCCAACATGCCTGAACCCTCCGGCCATCACCACTCCTCGGCGGACATTTCTGTCGACGTGCTTATCGTTGGCGCGGGCTTTTCCGGCATCTGCATGGGCATCAAACTGCTCGAAGCCGGGATGAAGAATTTTCTGATTATCGAAAAGAGGGACGATCTTGGCGGTACCTGGTACGAAAACCGCTATCCCGGCTGTGCTTGCGACGTGCCTGCTCATCTTTATTCTTTTTCGTTTGAACGTAATCCTGATTGGACTCGCATGTTTGCGGGCCAGCAGGAAATCTGGCAGTACTTGAAGTCGTGCGTCCAGCGCTATGGCGTGTCGCCTTACATTCGTTTCCGCACGCGCTTTCAAGAAGCCGCCTGGGACGAAGCTGCCGCTCAATGGCGAATCTCCGTGAGCAGCATCCCGCCCGGCAATGGCAATCGGAGTGAAACCCTTGGCATTCGGGCGCGCGTGCTGATCTCAGGAATGGGTGCGCTCCACGTCCCGCATTACCCGGAAATTCCCGGCATCGAGCGCTTCGCCGGCCCTTCGTTTCATTCCGCTACGTGGCGCTCCGACGTGGATTTGACCGGCAAAACCGTTGCCGTCGTCGGCACCGGCGCCAGCGCCATTCAATTTATCCCGCACATCGCTCCGCGCGCCGGCAAGCTTTACATTTTTCTGCGCACGCCGCCGTGGATTGTGCCGCGGCTCGATTTTGGTTTTACCGAGAAGGCGCGCGCGCGATTCCGCCGCATTCCGGCCCTCACCTGGGCGTTCCGCAAATTTCTCTTTTGCGCCCTCGAATGGCGCGTGGTGAGTTTTCTCGGCGATCGCGTAGTTCGCGGGTACCTGGAGAGAATCGCTCGACGCCACCTGGAAGGAAGCATAGAAGACTCCAAGCTTCGTGCCGCGCTAACGCCCCGCTATCAAATTGGCTGCAAACGCATCCTGCTTTCTGACGATTTTTATCCCATATTCAAACGCCGCAACGTCGACCTCGTCACCGAAAAGATTGCCGAAGTCCGGGAGTGCAGCGTCGTCACACAGGATGGCCTCGATCGCGCCGTGGATGTTCTGATCTACGGCACCGGCTTCCACGTCACGGAACAATTTATTGGCATGAAACTTTTCGGCAGAAACGGCCTCGAGATTCACGACGCCTGGCGCAACGGCTTGAGCGCCTATCTCGGCGTCACCGTCAGCGGCTTTCCGAATTTCTTCATGCTCCTCGGGCCCAACACCGGCCTCGGCCACAATTCCGTTGTGCTGATGATCGAAGCGCAGGTGCGATACGTCATCAATTGCCTCAAGCTGATGCGCAAACGAAACATTTCCGCAATAGAAGTTCGCGCCGAATCGCAAAAGCATTTCGCCACGAACCTGCGCGACCACATGGCCCGCACCGTCTGGCAATCCGGCGGCTGCCGCAGTTGGTATCAGGATACGCGCACCGGCGAGAACACCACGCTCTGGCCCGGTTCCGTCATTCAATACTTTCGCGCCACGCGCTCTGTCTCCACGTCCGAATACGACCTGAGGCCCGCTCCTCCTGCGGTTTGAGGAGAGATTCGAGGAGAACTGCGGTCAATCGGGGATGTAGCAATTAGGGTTTCGGTGCAGGCGCGATGTTTTTCTTTGGTTGGTCAGCGGGGGCCTGGTCAGAGGGCGGTTGCAGGAGAGGGCGCTGCAGAGACGGAGGCTGCCCCGGGAAAAGCCTCATACCGGGGAACTTGGGCTGTGCTATTGAGGGATGAATATCGCGGCAGCAAGGTCCGAATCCCTTAAAGGTCGTTATGTCCCCGCCTGTATCTGGAGGAACGTTGATAACCATCTCTGAATCCGTCTCTGGCGCCTGAAAGATGATGATGTGAGCGCAACCGCCGGGCTCTATCTGTGGGAGGATCCCACTATTCATACGTTCTGCAAGTTCGGAACGAAATTCCCCCGCTGCGGCTGATCCGTTTTGTTGGTGAAAGAGGTTCAACCAAGGCTGCTGCGGATTTGCAGGGTGGTTTGTGGCCTCGCCGTGGATTTGGATGCCCCCGCGTTCAGCTTTCTGACGTTCAAAGAGGCCGGCGATTAGAGGTTCGTGTCCGACGGAGACCTGGGGTTGTGGTGCCTCGGCCCGGGTGGGACTGGATTGAGCGAATCCCGGGTCGGAGCAAAACAGCAGGAGTAGGGAACAAGCGGCGGAGAGGATTGCTGTGCGCATGAGGACCTCCCAGTTCCGGACTGTCAAGCGATTTAGACGCGCATAGTGAGCTTTGGGATGTAGATCTTAGTCAGCGTTGAAGCCCTTTTCAAGGGGAAAGTGCGTTGCCCTGCATGCGAGTGTTATTTGTTTCAGGGCGAACGGTGTGCGAAAATAGTATTGAACAAAGGGATGTGGAAAGCATGAGCACTTCGCTCGGAAAACACGTTACGCTGACGAAGCCCGACGATTTCGGCAGCCTGCTCCAGGACGAAGGCATTATCTTCACGCAGCTGGACAAGGCCGTGAATTGGGCGCGCAAAAGCTCCATCTGGCCACTCGGGTTTGGTCTTGCGTGTTGCGCGATCGAAATGATGTCCATGGCTGCTGCACGCTTCGATGTGGCGCGCTTCGGTGCGGAAGTTTTTCGGCCATCGCCGCGTCAAGCCGATTTGATGATCGTTGCGGGCCGCCTTTCACAGAAGATGGCCCCCGTGATTCGTCAGCTCTATGATCAAATGCCCGAGCCCAAGTGGGTGATCTCCATGGGCGCCTGCGCCACTTCGGGCGGCGTTTTCAATAACTACGCCATCGTGCAAGGTTGCAATCAGGTCATTCCTGTGGACGTTTACGTCCCCGGCTGCCCGCCGCGCCCGGAAGCCCTGCTTTACTCGATTCTCCAGCTTCAGAAAAAGATTGAGAACGAAAAGGGCTCGTTCAAGCGCGCCCTGAATCTCGCGTAGTTGGTAGCACAGACTTTAGTCTGTGCTCTGGCCTTTCATGCGACAAATTTTGTGGCAACGCGCCCCTGGTTTCCTGATAGCTGTACTCCTCCTTTCTTCTCTCAGTTGCGGAGGCGGCGCGCCCCTTCAGCCTGCTCCCACCAAAGGTTGGACGCTCTCGTGGTCTGACGAATTCAATGGGGTGGACGGCTCCTCTCCCGATTCTTCCAAGTGGACTTACGACCTCGGCGACAAAGGCTGGGGCAACAGCGAACTCGAGTGCTACACCAATCGCATACAGAACGCGCACATCCAAGGCGGCAATCTCGTCATCAGCGCGCTACAAGAAAGCAGTCCTTTTGCGTGTTCGGATGGTTCCACGAACAACTACACTTCCGCCCGCCTGAAAACGCAAGGTCTCTTCAGCCAGGCCTACGGCCGCTTTGAAGCGCGCATCAAAATTCCCGCAGGGCAGGGAATGTGGCCCGCTTTCTGGATGCTTGGCAACAACATCACCACCGCCGGCTGGCCCGCGTCCGGCGAAATCGACATCATGGAAAACATCGGCAAAGAGCCTGGCACCGTGCATGGCTCCCTTCATGGCCCCAGCACGACCAGCCGCACCAGCGACGCCACGGCTCCCTTCAGCCTTCCCGCCGGCCAAAATTTTGCAGACGCTTTTCATCTCTACGCCGTCGAATGGGAACCGGGCGTGGTTCGCTTCTACGTAGACAGCAATCTCTACGCCACGTTCACGCAATCCCAATGGCCCTCCGGCGGAACCTGGGTCTTCGATCATCCGTTTTTCCTGCTTTTGAATGTCGCCGTAGGCGGCACCTGGCCCGGCTCGCCCGATAACACCACGGTCTTCCCACAGCAGATGCTCGTCGACTACGTCCGCGTCTACACCAAGCAATAACTTCTTCTTCGCCATGGGGCCGCCCTCTGTGCTCTCCGCGTCCCCTGTGTTAAAACGTTTCTTTCGACTCTTGGTGGAGAAAGGAACCGATCATGACCGCTTCTGCTGGTACGTCTCAGAACACCGTATCGCACGATCCCGCGCGCCATCTTTTGCGCCATACGCTTGCCACGGTTGCGTATCGTGGCGGAAAAGCTCTGCGTGGCGCGCCCGATCGCTTCGCCACTTTCCATATTGGCGACAAAACACGCACGCCCGCGCAAATCCTCGCGCACATGGGCGATCTTTTTGATTGGGCGCTCTCCATCGCCCAAGGCAAGCAAGCCTGGAAAGACTCAGCGCCGCTACCCTGGAACTCCGAGGTCGAGCGCTTTTTCGCCGTCATCCAAAAGTTCGATGACTACCTCGCCTCTTCCGAGCCGCTCCACGGTTCGACCGAAGGCCTGTTCCAAGGCCCGGTCGCCGATGCGCTGAATCACATCGGCCAGATCGCGATGCTCCGCCGTCTCGCCGGCTCTCCCATCCTGGGCGAAAACTATTTCAAGGCGGAAATCGCCGCCGGCCGCGTCGGCCCCGAGCAGTCCTCTCCTCGCCGCGAATTTGAATGAGTCGGTTGCTTGCGACGGTTTGTTGACCCCGACCTGACAACATTACCTCCTGCCATAAAGGTGTGGAAAACTCTCACTGGCTGCACTTGCCTGTCTTCTTGACATCGTATGATACGCAGCGTATAGTACGTGACGTACTATGGCTGCTGCCACTTCATTGCTTGGCTACGCGATCCTTGGGCTGCTCCACCAGCAACCCCGTTCTGGTTACGACCTGCGCAAAATCTTTGCGAACACTCCCATGGGCACATTCAGCGACAGTCCGGGTGCCATTTACCCCGCATTGCAGCGTCTCGAAAAACAAGGATTGGTGCGCGGCCAACTCCAGCCGTCTTCTGGGCGTCGCCGGCGCCGCGTTTTTCGACCCACGGCTTACGGCAGACGCTCCTTCAAGGCTTGGCAAACAAAATCAATCTCTGCGGACGACCTAATCCATCGCTTGGATGAACTTATGTTGCGGTTCGGTTTTATGGACGAAGCGGCAGGTTCTGCTCAGGCCACGCGGTTCCTCAAAAGCCTAACGAGGGAACTCCGCCGCTACACGCCCTCGCTTCGCCAATATCTGAAGGCGAATGCCCGCCAAATGCCGCTCTCCGGCCGGTTGGCTCTCGAAAGTGGCGTCCGCAGCTATGAAGAATTGCTTCGATGGTCGAGAAGTTGTCTCACAAAATACGCACGTAGAAAAAGAGGAGGACGACGAACATGAAATGGCGGGTCATTCTTTATTGCTTGCTTGGAGGTTTGCCTCTGACGATCGCAGCCCTCGGTGCTGGACATTTTCCCTGGTGGTGGCTCTCAGGAATCCTAATGGCCGGGTCCTTTGTTCCCATCGCGCTCTTCGGCCCGCGCACCGCGCTCGGTCAATTCGCAGTGATGGCGCCGGCGTTGATGATCGTTACCGTGCTTTGCACCTGGTCGGAAGCGGTCCTTTTCTTCCCAAAATTCCGTGAGCAAGAAACGCGCGATTTATTTAGCAGCATCGTCATGTACCTCATTCTCGGCGGTGTCTTGGCTGTGCTGGCGCGGCTTCTGAAATTATCTAAAGCTACCGACCTGCCTGTTATGCATCGCTCGTTTGTTGGCGCGACCAGTGCTGTCATTCTTTCCGGACTCGCGTATGTCCTCTACTACTTGGTTTTCGGCGCCATCACGTATCAATTCTTTACCAAGGGCTACTATCCGGATGCGCAGCAGTCCGTGGCGCGCCTCGGCCTATGGTTCTGGGGCATCCAGCTCGCTCGCGGATTGCTGATGACCCTGGCAGTGCTGCCAGTCATTCTCACACTGCGCATGAAGCGCTGGCATGCGGCCATCGTCGTCGGTCTCTTGATTTGGATTCTTGGCGGGCTGGCTTTGTTGGTGGTTCCCAATGAGCTATTGGGTAGCACGCAGCGCTTGATTCACACCGTCGAAATCTTTACGCAGAATTTCTCTCTCGGCGTCACCGCTGTCTTGCTCTTTCGGCCGCGTTCGGCCCGGATGACCGCAAGCCAGTCTGCCGCCTCTTTGCCCGCGTCGTGATGCCGCCAGGCTGGATGGCGTTGGCACAGCCTGACTGCGTGAATCCTTACTGCGTGATTGCCGCCGGCGCTTCTTCCTGCTCTTCGCGGGCCCGCGGATAATTTGGAGCTCGACGTCCTTCCCGCCCCCGCCTCCCTCTAATTCTGTTTGCTGCCTTGTAATATCTTTTATGTTATTATCGCCGGCAAAGCTACGGTCTTAAGTCGGAAAGGGCCAGGCCACGGCGCAAAGTTCCCAGGGCCAGGCTACCGGCAATAGTGACGAGGACCG
>Ga0307471_100002261_pt1 | contig 10998 bp, 4 predicted proteins | sample atmos_gasesAM3C__2_FD_204566 | JGI IMG/M metagenome (GOLD analysis project Ga0307471, IMG submission 204566) | Hardwood forest soil microbial communities from Morgan-Monroe State Forest, Indiana, United States - atmos_gasesAM3C_515 | ecosystem: Environmental > Terrestrial > Soil > Temperate... | reverse complement strand
CGCGGTGAAGCCGACCACCTGGATGCCGCGCTTCTTCTACAACTCGAACAACAGCTCGCCCGAGGACGCGGTGCGCAGCGAAGCCGAGATCGACGGCATCGTGTCGTACCTGTTCGCCAACGCCGATACCCACGAATTCGCGGTGAAGAACCCGCCGCACGGCGACGCGAAGAACGGCGAGAAGATCGTCAAGGAGATCGGCTGTCAGGGCTGCCACGTCGTCGGCGAGGGATCGCGCGAGGCCGCGGGGCCGCGCCGCACCTTCGGCCAGCCGCTCGAGAACATCGGCAACAAGACCAGCTACGAGTGGATCTTCAACTGGGTCCGCGATCCGAAGCATTACAGCCCGGCCACGTTCATGCCGAACCTGCGCCTCACCGATGTGCAGGTCGCCGACGTCGCGACCTATCTCGTGAGCCTGAAGGGACCGGCGGGCGACGCGGCGAAGGCGAGCTCCGATCAGAAGGCGACCGACGACACGCTGCTCGACTATCTGAAGAACGTGGTGCCGTTCGAGGAGGCGAAGTCGGAGCTCGGAAAGCTGAACGCCGAGCAGCGGCAGGTCGAGCTCGGGCGCCGCGCGATCAGCCGCTACGGCTGCTTCAGCTGTCACGACATCAAGGGTTTCGAGAAGGCGCAGTCGATCGGCACCGATCTGTCCGAAGAGGGCAGCAAACTGGTCACGCGGCTCGACTTCGCGTTCATCACCGACATCCCGCACACGTCGAAGCTCGGATGGTTCCGCGCGAAGCTGCACGACCCGCGCGTCTTCGACAGGGGCCGTCTGCTGCAGCCGCTCGACAAGCTGCGCATGCCGAACTTCGATCTCACCGACGTGGAGATCGGCCGTCTGGTGACGGCGCTCATGAGCTTCCAGCGCGAGATCCAGCCGCCGGCGGCGCTGCCTGTGCGCTCGGCGCGGATCGATTTCATCTACGACGGCCGGACGCTCGTGCACCGGCGCAACTGCGTCGGCTGCCACATCATCGAAGGGGACGGCGGCGACTTCCTCAAGCTCGTCGCCGATCCGTCGCTCGGCCCGCCGATGCTGACGCCGGAAGGCGCGCGCGTGCAGCACGACTGGCTCTACGACTTCATCCGCGGGCCGATCACGATCCGCCCGTGGCTCGCCGTGCGGATGCCGACCTTCGGCCTCGACGATCAGAACATCAACGGCGTCATCAGCTACTTCGGCGGCATCTCGAACAGGATGACGGCGTTCGAGTCCCACGAGGTGGTGCGCACCGCCAGCAGCGACGATGCGGCCGGCAAACAGCTGTTCGAGCTGCTCAAGTGCCAGCAGTGCCACGTGCTCGGCACGATCCCGAAGGATCAGCCGACGTCGAATCTGGCGCCGGATCTCCGGATGTCGCCCGAGCGCCTGCAGCCCGACTGGATCCTGCAGTGGCTGAAGAGTCCTCTGGCCATCCTGCCGGGCACGCGCATGCCGGCGTTCTGGCCGGATTATCCCAAGTCGTTCTACCCGCAGCTCGGAGGTGACGCGGAGGTGCAGATTCGCGCGATCCGCGATCACCTGCTCACGTTCCGCGGCGGCCCGAGCCCGAAGCCCGGCGCGGCGAAGACAGCGAACAACTGAGGGCCGGGCGGGCTCATCGTGCTCACTGCGACCGCAACGTGGCGGCCGGATCGAGCGTGCACGCGGACATGTCAGGCGTGCTTCAGGACACGCGCGACCGCCGTGGTGAGCGACGCCCAATGCGTGGCTTCGTCCGCCAGCCGCCGGCGCCCCCTGGCCGTGATCGAGTAGAACCGCGCGCGGCGGTTGTTGTCGGACACGCCCCACGCCGACTTGACCCAGCCGGATTCCTCCATCCGGTGGAGCGCCGGATAGAGGGAGCCGGCCTCGACGCGAAGCGCGTCCCTGGAGATCAGCTCGATTCGCTCGGTGATGGCGAAGCCGTGCATCGCATCGCCGACCGACAGGATTCTGAGGACGAGCAGGTCGAGGGTCCCTTGCAGCTGATCTTTCCTGTTGTCTCGCATAGATGTCTAGTCGAGACGATACGCGCGCGGCCCGGCCCGCGTCAAGCGCTCCAGTAGATATCTTTGGGAAGCCGCCGCTCCGGCGGATCGGGCTGCTGGGCGGCGCATCGCCGTTCGCGCCCACGCGCGTTGACGTGCCTGACCCACCTGACCTACCCGACCTACGTGACCTACCTGACCTACCCGACCCAGACATTTTTGTCGCGCAGTGCGAAAAAGGCGACATTCGTGTCTATTGACTGGTCTCCGCGAGGAGATGTAGCGTGCGCCTCACTACGCGCCGTGTGTGGCTCCGCATTCTTCTCGGGAGGAATCGAATGCCGCGTCTTGTGACCGCAACCCTCGCAGCGCTCCTCGCCTTCGTCGCGATCCCGGCGTCCGCTCAGACCGGTGACGGCAGCCTCCGCGGCTACGTCCGCGATCAGCAGGGCGGCGTCCTGCCCGGCGTCACCGTCACCGCGACGAGCCCCGATCTGCTCGCGCCCGTCTCGGCCGTCAGCGACACCGCCGGCTATTACCGGCTGAACAATCTGCCGCCGGGGCAATACACGGTGCGCGCCGATCTCGCGGGCTTCGCTGCCTACAAGCGCGAAGGGATTCTGATGCGCGCCGGCAGCACGTTCACGGTCGACATCGAGATGACGCTGAGCACGGTCCAGGAGAGCGTCACCGTCACCGGCGAGTCGCCGATGATCGAGACGTCGAAGCCGACGAGCACGCTGAACATCCAGGGCGAGCTGCTGCGCGCCGCGCCGGTGACGTCGCGGCGGCTCTTCAGCGACGTGCTCGACATGGCGCCGGGCGTCAGCTCGCGCAACGTGGACGACGGCGTCGGCCGCCGCGCGTACTACTTCCACGGCGCGGTGATCTTCTCGCACGTCTTCCAGATCGAAGGCGCGCCCGCCTCGTCTTTCCTGGACTCCTCGGCGCATTCGATGGGCATGGGCGGCGACGCGATCGCCGACTCGGAGCTGAAGCTCGGCGGCGTCGACGCCTCGTCGCCCATGGGCACCGGCGTCGTGATGAACGTCGTCACGCCGCAGGGCGGCAACGTGTTCCGGGGCAGCGCGACCTACGACTACCAGGCGCGCGCGTGGAACAGCGACAACACGAACTGGGGCCAGTTCCCCGGCGGCCTGCCGACGATCCAGTCGGTCAAGCAGGTCGACGTCTCGCTCGGCGGCCCGATCGTCAGGGACAAGACGTGGTTCTTCGGCTCCTTCCGCAACGCCGATCTCACCAACGGGATCAGCCGAAGCGCGTTCAACCTGGCGAACCTGCAGGCCTTCGGCGCCGGCTTCGTGCCGTTCGACAACACGATGAAGAGCAATCAGCCGTTCCTCAAGGTGACGACGCAGCTGAGCACGAAACACCAGGTGTCGGCGTTCTACCAGGGCGACCGCGCGCGCTACACGAGCGACCGCGAGCTCGACACGAGCCTCTTCACGTACAACTCCACGGGCGGCGGGCTGTATCAGGGCAAGTTGAACTCGGTCTGGAGCAACAAGCTCACGACGCAGGTGTCGGGGTCGTACAACAACAAGAGCGGCAACGACGCGGACACCTACGCCGGCGTCAACCTGAGCGGCCCGCAGATTGCGGTGCACCAGGACATCTTCATCAATCGCGGCATCCCGAACGGGACCGGCGCGCTCGTCAACATGAACACGCCGACGTCGATCTCGATCTCGCCCTCGTCGATGCTCGTGTTCCGCGGCGACCTGACCTACTTCACGGAAGGCTGGGGCGGATCCCACGAGATCAAGACCGGTATCTACGCCGCGCCGAGGCTCGTGCGCGACACGACGACGCAGTACGTGAGCGACGGCTACGATCTGCTCGAGACGCGCCAGATCGATCCGAACAACCCCGCTGCCGGCACCCTGCCGTGGCACCAGCGGTTCCGAACGCCGGCGACCAGCCCGGCCATCTCGGAGCACGACAGCGATCTCGCGCTCTACGCGCAGGACGGATGGATGCCGCATCCGCGGCTCACGGTGAACCTCGGGCTGCGCGTCGACTGGGTGCGGCGCCACGACAACCTGCTCGACATCTATCGCGAGAAGAGCGCCGCGGTGCAGCCGCGCGCCGGCATCGCGTACCTCGTGACCAAGGACGCGCGCAACGTCCTGCGCGCGAGCTACTCGCGGCTCTACGAGCAGGTGAACGGCCGCGACTACATCGTCAGCTTCGGCAATACGGGCGGCGTCTCGACGCGCGACGTGTACATCGACAAGAGCGGTGTCCAGACGACGATCATCACGCCGCCGACGCGCAGCGTGGATCCATCGCTCCTGTTCGACTCGAACCTGCACCAGCCGTGGGCCGACGAGTTCGTCGTCGGCTTCCGCAAGCAGCTCCCCGGGCAGATCAGCGTCGACGTCTCGGGGACGCGGCGGATCTACCACGACCAGTTCGAGATGGTCGACATCAACGGCCGGTATCCGTCCGGGCCGTTCCAGGCGTTCGGCGGCTTCGGCCTCGTCGATCCGAACCAGGGCATCATCTCCAAGGAGATCAACGGCGACTGGACGCGCGTCATCGTCTCGAACCTGGAAGGGACGGTCGCCAAGAACATGTCGCACAACTTCCAGCTCGTGCTGAGCCTCACGCGCCAATGGCAGCACCTGGAGGGCACGTGGAACCCGACGGATCCGGCGCGCTTCGTCCAGCCCGACGCGTTCGCGAACGACCGCGATCTCTCCACGCAGCTGTTCGGCAACGGCGATCACAACACGCTCGACGGGCGCGGCCGTGAATCGGGCGCGGCGTACCGGCCGTACTCGGTGCGGCTGGCGGCGCAGTACAACGCGCCGTGGGATCTGAACATCGGCGCGAGCTATGTGATTCAGGCGGGTGGCTACGTCGGGCCGCTCGTCACGCGAATCGCGGCGGCCGATCCGCGGTTCGGCCCGGCGACGGTGACGCTCGCGAACGGCACGACTCAGCCGAATCCGCTGGCGACGACGATTCGCTTCTGCGGCAGCACGGCACTGCCGTGCCTCGACAACCCGACGCGCGGCGATGGGCAGATCATCAACGACACGGCGAAATACCTCCAGCTGAAGATCGGACGGCGTTTCCGCTTCCGCTCGCAGTCGGTCGAGCCGGCGCTGAACATCTTCAACGTGTTCAATACGGGCGCGAACACGCAGTGGAACACCGGCGCGAACCAGCTGTACAACCCCGGATTGCTGCAGCCGTTCAACCGCCATCCGCCGCGCGCGTTCCAGATCGGGATCAATTACAAGTTCTGAGCGCCGGGAGCGCCGGTGTCAGGCACGTGCCAGACACGTGCCTGGCACGTGCCTGACACCAAATCGCGAATTGCTCCGGTTTTTCAACTTATCGTCGCGGAGGCACTCATGCGGAAACTGATGATCGTCCTGCTCGCCGCGCTCGCCGCGGGGACCGCGCTCGTCGCGCAGGGCCAATCCGCGCGGCCGTCGCCGGACGTGTACAGCCGGCTGCGCTGGCGCTTCGTCGGCCCCGAGGGCAACCGGATTTCTGCGGTCGTCGGCGTGCCGGGCGATCCGCTGGTCTACTACGCCGGCAGCGCGTCCGGCGGCATCGCGAAGACCACCGACGGCGGCGTCCACTGGTCGGACGTGTTCGACGATCAACCGGTGCAGTCGATCGGCTCGCTGGCGGTTGCGGCATCCGATCCGAACATCGTGTGGGCGGGCACCGGCGAGGCGTGGATTCGCAGTCACATCTCCATCGGCGACGGGATCTACAAATCGACCGACGCCGGGCACACGTGGACCAACATGGGTCTCGAGAAGACCGGCCGCATCGGCCGCGTCGTCATCGATCCGGCGAATCCGCAGATCGTCGTCGCGTGCGCGCTCGGCACGGCGTACGGACCGCAGCCGGAGCGCGGCGTCTATCGCACCACCGACGGCGGCGCGACGTGGCAGCGGACCCTGTTCGTCGACGAGAACACCGGCTGCTCGGAGATCGCGATGAATCCGCGCAACCCGCGCATCCTGCTCGCGGGGATGTGGCAGCTCGAGCTGCACACGTGGGGACGCGAGAGCGGCGGTCCCGGCAGCGGTCTGTTCATGTCGCGCGACGGCGGCGCGACGTGGAAGAAGCTGACGGGCCACGGCCTGCCGTCGAAGCCGGTCGGCAAGGTGATGCCGGCCATCGCGCACTCGAATCCGAACCGCATCTACGCGCTGATCGAGACCGGCGACGGCGTCCCGTGGAAAGGGCAGGACACCGAGCGCGGCCAGCTCTGGCGATCCGACGACGGCGGGGAGAACTGGAAGATGATCAACGCCGATCGCAACGCGATGGGGCGCACGGCGTACTACGCGCGCATGGCGGTCGCGACCGACAACGACAACGAGACCTATTACCTCAACGCGTCGTTCAGCAAGTCGATCGACGCCGGCGCGACGCTCGCCGTCCAGCAGGGGAATGAGGCGCCCGGCGGGGATCATCACGACATGTGGATCGATCCGACGAACGCGAACCGGATGATCGTCGGCCACGATCAGGGCGTGTCGGTGTCGCAGACGCGCGGGCGCACGTGGCTGAAGCAGCGCCTGCCGAACGCGCAGCTCTATCACGTGACGGTCGACAACCAGATCCCGTACTACATCTACACGAACAAGCAGGACGGACCGTCGTACCGCGGGCCGAGCAACAGCCGGCTCGACGAAGGCGGACGCGGCGGCGGAGGCGGCGGACGCAGCGGCATCCCGCGCGGGATGTGGCATTCGGTCGGCGGCGGCGAGAGCGGCTTCGCGACGCCCGACCCGGTGGATCCGAACATCATCTGGTCGACCGCGTCGGGATCGGGCAGCGTCGGCGGCATCGTCGTGCGCTACGACGAGAGCCGGCGGCAGTTGCGCGACGTGGAGGTGTGGCCCGACAACGAGAACGGTCCGCCCGCGGATCTGAAGTACCGCTTCGTGTGGGACGCGCCGTTCGCCATCTCGCCGCACGATCACAACAAGATCTACGTCGGCAGCCAGTACCTGCACCAGTCGACCGACGGCGGTCAGAGCTGGCAGGAGATCAGCCCCGACGTGACGCTCAACGACAAGACCCGGCAGCAGAGCTCCGGCGGCCTCACGCCGGACAACATCGGCGTCGAGTACGGCGGCGTGATCCACGCGATCGCCGAATCGCCGAAGCAGGCCGGCGTCATCTGGGTCGGGACCAACGACGGCCTCGTGCAGGTGACGCGCGACGGCGGCAAGACCTGGTCGAACGTGACCAAGAACCTCCCGAACCTGCCGCCGTGGGGGACCGTTGGCAACATCGAAGCATCCCGCTACGACGCCGGCGCTGCCTACATCGCCGTCGATTTCCACCAGGTGAACAACCGCGATCCGTTCGTCTACAAGACGACCGACTACGGCGCCTCGTGGAAGGCGATCACCAACGGCATTCCGCATACGATGCTGAGCTACGCGCACTGCGTCCGCGAGGATCCCGTCAAGCGCGGGCTGCTCTATCTCGGCACCGAGAACGGGGTCTACGTGTCGTTCGACGACGGCGACAACTGGCAGTCGCTGCAGATGAACCTGCCGCACGCGCCCGCGTATTGGCTCGTGGTGCAGGAACATTTCAACGATCTCGTGGTCGGCACGTACGGGCGCGGCGCCTGGATCCTCGACGACGTCACGCCGCTGCGCGAGCTGACGCCGCAGGTGCTGAACGCCGACGCGCACCTGTTCGCGCCGCGCCCCGCGTACCGGTTCCGGGCGATCACCTCGCCGGCGACGACCTACGACGATCCCACGATCGGCAACAACCCGCCGTACGGCGCCGACATCAACTACTACCTGAAGGCGGCGGCGGCCGGCAGCGTGACGATCGCGATTCAGGACTCGAAGGGGCAGACGGTTCGAACGCTCAACGGATCGCAGGCGCCGGGGCTCCATCGCATTTACTGGGACCTGCGCGACACACCGTCCAAGCGCGTCGCCTTCCGCACCAGTCCGCTGTACGCGCCGGACATCCGCATCGGCCCCGACGGCATCCGTGAGAGTGAGGGCGGCTTCGGCGCGGGCGGCGGCGGCATGATGATTCTCCAGGCGCCGGGCACGTACACCGTGAAGCTCTCGGTCGGCGGGCGCGACTACACGCAGCCGCTGATCGTGCGCAAGGATCCGCATTCGGCCGGCACCGAGGCGGACATCGCCGAGCAGCAGCGCATGCTGCTCGACGTGCGCCGCGACCTCGACACCGCGGTGGACGCGATCAACGGCACGGAGATGATCCGCAGCCAGATCGCGCACGTGATGACGATGATGGAGGAGAACAGCGAGCTGAAACGCGCGGCGCGCGATCTCGATCAGAAGCTCGCGGCCGCCGAGGGGACGCTCGTCGAGCTCCGCACCACCGGACGCGGGCAGGACGGCGTCCGCTTCGGATCGAAGCTCGTGCAGAAATTCGGCTATCTCGGAAACGGCCTCGCCGGCGCCGACTTCAAGCCGACCAACCAGCAGCTCGCCGTGCACAAGGACCTGCAGGATCGGCTGAAGAAATCGCAGTCGCAGATTGGCGACGTGATGAACCGCGACGTCGGCGCGTTCAACGACATGCTGCGGCGCGCGAACCTGCCGGCGCTGGCGACCGCGCCGCCGCCGAGGAGGCCGAGCAATCAGTAAAGCCTGGGGAGGCGCCGCAATCGCGGCGCTGGCGGCGGCAGCCCTCGTGGCGGCGCTTCGATCGCATCGCGAGGCGCCGCCGAATATTCTCCTCGTTACGCTCGACACGACGCGTGCCGATCATCTCGGCGCGTACGGCGACGCGCGCGCGCACACGCCCAACCTCGATCGGCTGGCGGCGGAAGGCGTGCTCTTCGAGCGCGCGATTACGGCGGCGCCGCTCACGCTGCCGGCGCATGCGAGCCTCCTGACGGGCCGCTATCCGTTCGCGCACGGCGTCCGCAACAACGGCAACTTCACGCTGGACGCCGGCGTGCCGACGCTCGCGACGGCGCTGCACGACGCCGGCTATCGCACGGCCGCGTTCGTCAGCGCGTTCGTCCTCGATCGGCGCTACGGCCTCGGCCGCGGGTTCGATCGCTACGACGATCGCCTCGAGCTCGAGCGCCGCGGCGGCGACACGGCGGCGGCGATGGACCGCTGGCTCGGCGAGACCGCGCAGGATCCGCGGCCGTTCTTCGTCTGGCTGCACCTCTACGATCCGCACGACCCCTACGATCCGCCCCCGCCCTTCGCGTCCACGTTCGCCGATCGGCTCTACGACGGCGAGATCGCGTACGACGACCTCGTCGTCGGCGAGGCGCTGGCGCGGCTGCGATCGCGCGACGCGAATCGTCGCGCGACGATCGTCGCCGTCGCCGGCGACCACGGTGAAAGCCTCGGCGACCACGGCGAGGCGACGCACGGGCTGTTCGTCTACGAGCCGGCGATTCGGATCCCGATGCTGCTGCACGGTCCGCGCTTCGCGGCCGGCCGTCGGGTGCCGGCGCTCGTGCGCAGCATCGATCTCGCGCCGACGCTGCTCGACGCCGCCGGCGTGCGGTCCTTCCCGCGCGCCGACGGTCGATCGCTGTTGCCGCTGATCGCCGGGACTGGGAAGGGGCCTGAGGACGCGTACAGCGAAACCTACTTCCCGCAGCTCTACATGAACTGGGCGCCGCTGCGATCCATCCAGGATGCGCGGTGGAAGTTCATCGACGCGCCGGCGCCGGAGCTGTACGACCTCGCGAACGACGCGCGCGAGGCGTCGAACCTCGCGCCGGGCGAGCCGGCGCGGACCGCGGCGCTGCGCCGCGCGTTCGGACGCGTGACCGGCGGCGTCGAGGGGCCGGTGACGCCGACCGCGATCGATCGTGACACCGCGCAGAAGCTTGCCGCGCTCGGCTACATCGGCGCTGCGGTCGACCATCCTTCGTCGCCGGGCGCGCGGCCGGATCCGAAGGCGATGATCGGCGTCTTCAACCGGCTGCGCGACGCGAACGGCGCGATCGCGCGCCGGCAGTTCGCCGCTGCGCAGTCCGCCGCGCGCGAGGTGCTCGCCGCCGACCCGGGCAACGCCTTCGCAACGCAGATTCTCGCGCGCGCCGAGATGGAGCAGGGCGCCTACCGCGAGGCCGTCGGGGACTACCGGCGCTACGCGTCGCTCGTGCCGGCCAGCGCAGACCCTCATCACGCGATGGCGATCTGCCTGTCGCGGCTCGGCGACGTGGACGGCGCGCTCGCCGAAGAAGCCTCGGCGCTCGCGCTCGATCCGAGATACGCCGAAGCGCGCGAGCTGCGCGGCGGGCTGCTCGCGTCGCGCGGCCGCCTGGACGAGGCGGCCGTCGAGCTGCGCGCGGCTGTCGACATCGCGCCGGACAACGCGCTCTTTCACGTCGGCCTCGCGCGCGTGCTCGTCGACGCGAAGCAGCTCGCCGATGCGCGCGGCGAGATTCGGCGCGCGCTGGAGTTGCAGCCGGAGAATCCGGACGCGCTCGCGGCGTCGGCCTCGTTGCTCGTCGCCGAAGGACAGCTCGACGCCGCGCGTCTCGCCTTCGCGCGCGCGCTCGCGCGGCGTCCCGCGGCCGACGACGTCCGGCTCGACTATGCGGGCGTCCTCGCGAAGCTCGGTCGATCGTCGGAGGCGCGCGGTGAATACGAGCGCCTGGCCCATGCCGCCGAGACGCCGGACGCGATCCGCCGCGCCGCGCGGGAGCGGCTGCGCTGATGGCCGGGCGGGCCCGGCGGGCCGGGCAGGCCGGGCAGGCCGGGCAGGCCGGGCAGGCCGGGTAGGTCGGGTAGGTCGGGTAGGTCGGGTGGGTCAGGTAGGTCAGATAGGTCAGGTAGGTCAGATAGGTCTGATCAGCCAGATCAGGCAATAACACATTCGAAACTCATTTCGAACGTATTCTCCGACGTATCGGAGGTCAGGAAACGGTTTCGCCGATGAAGGTTTGTTGGGTGCAAGGTCGGCCCAAATCGCGCGCAAGCGCGTACTCAAACAGCGCGATCGTGTTCTGGAGTTCGACAGCTTCCGCCTCGGGGG
>Ga0307471_100002260_pt1 | contig 10998 bp, 6 predicted proteins | sample atmos_gasesAM3C__2_FD_204566 | JGI IMG/M metagenome (GOLD analysis project Ga0307471, IMG submission 204566) | Hardwood forest soil microbial communities from Morgan-Monroe State Forest, Indiana, United States - atmos_gasesAM3C_515 | ecosystem: Environmental > Terrestrial > Soil > Temperate... | reverse complement strand
CTTGTCGAGAATCTCGCTTTGCGTCAACAACTCGTCGCGCTGGGCAATGCCCAATGGCCAGTGCTACGCCGACATGTCGAGCGTGTCGTCAATGCGGTTAATGCCGCGCAACCAGGCAGCTACACACTTGGTGACATACCGCATCCATAGTTAGAGTGCGTGGGCGCGCCGAAGTATCCTCACCCATTGTCGAGTGAGTTGTCGAATCCTGGGTCAGGCCGCGGCAACGACAGCAGGTCAGGTGGAGAGCGTGAGAATTTGTGAGTGAGCTGGTATCGGCAGAAGCTGGGCCAAAGCGCATGAACAAACTCCACGGTCTGGCAACAACATAGCACCATGAAGGATGAGTGCTTGCCGTAACATGGGGGCGATCTCGGTGACATCATTTCCACGAACAACGCCCCAATGTAATACTGAAGTATTACGTCTCATCTTTTATTAAAATAAGAACATATTGTAATGATAATATGGAATCGTTCGGGTCCCCTCTCTTTGGTAGGCTGGCTTCTGCGGGCTCCTAACAGCCAACTCCCATGGTCAAAGCCAAGACCTGTAAACTCAGGAGCTTGCGAAAGAAATCAGACAAAGCTAAAATCATTTTGCTAGCTTTCTTTCATCTGGTGCACGACCTGATTTTGTTGTGTGCTTCAGAAAAAGAGAGAATGTGTCGGAAGCTGTGATTGCTCTCAACCGGTGGGGCCCTTTCGTGTGAAAGTTGGGCACCGCCGCGCGGAAACCGAGGGCGTCCAATGAAAGTTTGATGAAAGTCTCTCGGAAAGTGGTCCAGCAAGGGAATAAGTCGTTTATTATCAAGGGCCGAGGTAGCTCAGTGGTAGAGCAGCCGATTCGTAATCGGCAGGTCGTGGGTTCAACTCCCACTCTCGGCTCCAGAATTTTCACACACCTATGAGTCGGGTCGCTCAGTCATGTAGTGAAAAGACCTGAGAGCACATTTAAGAGCCTTCATTCGCGATCCTCTATCCACCTGCAGTCGAATCACGAGTGAACCACTTTGCTATTTGCTTCCCGAAAGAACAGTCGGAACAGCCTATGTGTTGAATGGGTGACCCTCCGGGTTCAGCGGGAGGCAGTCAGAAGGGGAACCCCCCTTCCGGTGGAGGCCATAGCCGCTGATCGTTTCATGCCGGGAGACTGGCACTCATATCATCTGCCCTGCAACCAGCGGAATCTTGATTCTCGGGTATTCCACTTAGCCCCCATTACAGGAAATACCTGATGGATTTGGAATTTGAATGGCGGCAAAATCAAAACAATTGAACGTATCCACATGTTAGTATCTGGCCAAGGGGACGTCTCCTCCGTGGCGTCCCTCTTCCCAACAAAAACCTAGAAGCGGCTAGGAAGCTCCAGTCCGTACTTGTCACTGGTCTCGATTCACAGGCAATGCGAACCCATCGGGGTAAGGTTGGTAGAATATTCGAGGGCACAAATCAATAAGACGGCACGATTTAGGCCTGATGCGAAATTGAGGTTCTGCTGTTATCCAACTTTTGGTGTGAAGTTTACAATCACACGGTCAGCTTTGTTTGACGATGAGCCTCGCAGTACCTGCCCTCCTCGCGTACTCGGGACGCCCGTAGAGCGTCTGAAATTCAATTTCTTTGAAGCGTGGGGTGTAGTCATGAAATTAAATCGTCGCGAGTTGCTAAGAAATACGGCGTTGGCTTCCGGAGCAGCGCTGCTAGGTGTGCACTTGTATTCTGGCAAGAAAATCTTCGCGCCGGAGGTTCCGCTTCCCAGCCTACCCAGTCCAGAAGACTCTGGCATTGAGCATATTGTGGTGGTGACGATGGAGAACCGAAAAGTTTCGACCATCTTCTGGGATGGTTACCGAATGCAGATGGTAGGCAGGCCGGAATGACGTATGTGGACAACGCGGGAGTAAGCCACCAGACGCACTTGCTTTCCGGTGACTACACCGGGTGCCCGCATCCGGATCCCGACCACTCCTACAGTGGGGCTCGAGTCGAATTCGACAATGGTGCCATGGATGGCTTCCTGCGCGCCGGCAGCAACGACGTTTTCTCTATCGGGTACTATGGTGAGCAAGATATTCCATTTTACGGTGCACTAGCCCGCAACTACACGGCATGCGACGGATACTTCGCTGCTATTCTCGGGCCGACATTTCCAAACCGTCTATTTCTGCACGCCGCGCAGACGGACCGCTTGGACGATAGCATCAATTTGACGTCGTTGCCCACGATCTGGGACCGGCTCGCGAGCGCGGGAGTCTCTGCGAATTACTTCTACTCGAATGTGCCATTCCTTGCGCTGTGGGGCGTGAAATATCTCAGCATTTCGCGACTATACGAGGAATTTCTCGTGGCCGCCGCCGCTGGGACGCTCCCTGCAGTTTCCTTCGTCGATCCCACCTACACGATTCTTGATGACGGGACTGGGAACGACGACCACCCGCACGCCGACATTCGCAGGGGGGATCGGTTCCTTTATCAGACGTGAGGCCGGGGCGAAAGGGCCAAAGTGGGCGAACACGGTGGTTATTGTGAACTTTGATGAATGGGACGGCTTTTTCGAACATGTAGCTCCACCCCGAGTCACAGCTGCGAACAATGTAGACACGGATCTTGTGAATGGCAAAGCGTTGCTGGGATTGTGCGTGCCTACGGTGGTCGCATCACCTTTCAGCCGAGGAAATCCCAGTAACCCAAGAGTCAGTGGGCTGGTTTTCGATCACACTTCCATCTTGAAATTGATTGAGTGGCGCTGGGGGCTGGCTCCTTTGTCGCTGCGTGACGCGAGCAGTGACGTGCAAAATCTTGCGTATGCCCTGAATTTCGATCAGCCTGAGGTCACCGTCCCGATCCTGCCTGAGCAGCGGGCACCCTTGCTTGGCGAGCCCTGTCTGCAAACGCTTCTTGGCGGAATCCTGAGCGCCGACGCGGTGGCCAGCAAGCGTACTGCAGTTTGGCAAGAACTCGGCAAGAAGGCCGCGGCACATGACTTCTCTGTCAAGAGAGTACTGCAATAGCTAAACGCACCCGGGGATGGAGAAGTGTGGTGCTGAGGTATTTGTGTGTCAGCGCGGATGCTCACAGAGTATCCGTCCGGCGAGAGGCAACGCTCGAGAACGGCGTGAATGCTCAGGTGGCGATGTTCATCGGTCCAAGCGAAGTGGTGTTGCGCTGGCGAGCCTCCCGATCCACGTCGTACAAACAGCTGAATGTAGGCCGCATCACTGTGGCTCGACACAGGTCGGAAGTCTGCGCCTCAAAAAGCGCCGCCGAAACGCGCACGCAACTCAAGCAGCATCGGTCAAAGGCCCTTCGTCAGGAGTAGGCGGTTTTCTTGAGTCGTACAGAGAGCAAAAAATTGCCTACAGGTTACATACTTGTGACAATAACACCCGAGCTTTTGTTTACTTTTAGTCGTCGACCAGAAGGGCAAGCCAATCTTTGTCGACTGCGCGGAAGATAGGGATGGAATGCTTTTCTGGTCGAACCCTTCGAACCCCGAATATTCCCTGAGGATGGCTTGGCTGCCTCAACGAAAAGCCCTTGCTAAGCTAACAAATTAAAGGCCAATCATTGAATTCGCGTGATGTTTCGGGCAGGAGATTGTACTGGCCAGCCGAATGAACCCCGGGTGTGCGAACAGGTGCATCATCACTATTAGCAGAAAAGGACGAGCGGATGCTTTCGGAGCCATTCCCGGAAAACTGAACTGGCATTCGCCGTCCGTTCTTCGAAGAACGGCCAATTTGGCAACAGCGGACCCTCTAAACTTGTGACCGCAATCCTACTGCTGCTGTGAATTGCCAGTAATTGTTTTGCAAAATCCAACGACATTCGCCGCGCATATAAAGTTACAACTCCGCACTAGTAAAGCTCAGCCCAAGTCCTGATCATCGGAGGCGATCCTGATTTGCAACGCGAGAGACGGCGAATGGCCCGAGTGAAGACCAAGCATGTTCCTTGTTCACGATTAGGGTCGCAGACTCCCGTGATCGACCAGTTGGGCAATCCATGGTTTCCCAACGGTGTTGATCCGATGCAATTCCAGGAGTTCGGGAGATCGTTCACCGTCTTGCCGGACATGCACCACTGTACAAATTTTGAGTGGAGAGGAAAAAACAAGCTATGAGGTTCGTATCCAAATCTTTCAAGCTATGGGTTGTGCTTGCCGCAATTCTGCTGTTCTACCCTGGCGCGACTTTCGCGCAGCATTACAAACAAACCAACCTTGTGTCCGACACCCCTGGCACAGCGGCAATCCCAGACCGCAGCCTCGTCAATCCCTGGGGGCTTACCCGCAGCTCCACCAGTCCGTGGTGGGTGTCGAACAACGGTTCCGGCACATCCACGCTCTATACGGGTGCCGGCCAGATTATTCCAATCAACGGAAATGGAATCGTCACCATTCCACCGCCAAAGAATGCTCCCGCAGGCACGACAGCGACTCCTACCGGCATCGTCTTCAATGGCAGCATGGACTTTGTGCTCCCGGCCCCGAACGGCAGGCCCGCAGCATTCATCTTTGCCACGGAGGATGGGACCATATCCGGCTGGAATGGTGGGCCCTCGGCTTTCCTAGCCATGGACAATAATAATGACGGTTCCGCAAACGGTGCCGTCTACAAGGGCGCCACCACGGCCGACATCGACGGAAAGCGCTTCCTTTATGTTACGAATTTCCGTGCTGGGCGCGTGGAGGTCTATGACACGAAGTTTAATCGCGTGAAGTTGCCCGAGGATGCCTTTGACGCAAGCGAGGGCGAGAACATTCCCTCAGGCTTCGCCCCTTTCAACATTCAGAATATCGGCGGCAGCTTGTTTGTAACTTACGCAAAGCAGGATGCTGCCCGCCATGATGACGTAGCCGGTGATGGCAACGGATTTGTCGAAATCTTTACCCCTTCCGGGAGGCACATTGGCCACCTGCAGCATGGTCCTTGGCTCAACTCCCCCTGGGGAGTGGTCTGGACGCCACGCGATTTCGGTGAATTCAGCAATACGATCCTTGTGGGCAATTTCGGCAGTGGCTGGATCGCGGCGTTCAACGGCTTCACCTACAAATTCATCGGGTTCGTGAAGAATCCGGATGATTCGATCCTGACGATCGATGGGCTGTGGTCCCTCACCTTTGGAAATGGCGCTGCTGCCGGCCCTTCCACCACGCTCTTCTTCACCGCCGGTACGGATCATGAATCGCACGGTCTTTTCGGCAGCCTCACTGCCGTGGCGAGTGAACAAGATGGCGACGAAGAATAGGTGATCGACTTGGTTCTGAATCTTTCAAACCGAGATAAGAGCGAATAGCGATGAACAAGACGGCAGGGAGCCACTATCCTGCCGCCTTGTCGTCCGCGGCAGAATCTCCCAGGCTTCCATCAGAAGAGCTCATTCAAACGTGAAGTCCCTCAAGGGTTCGCGGCGGCCTCGGCTCCCATAATGATGTTCCTCAAGCGAGTTCACGAGCTGCTGCCAGAACCTCCGTGGGAACGCAGTCGACGTCCGAATCGATGGTGCGGTGATTCACAATGCAGACGCGCAGGCAGAATCTTGATCGCAGCGTAGCGTTGGATAGATAGACGTGACCACGCTCTATGACTCGTCGCAGAATCCCGAAATTCAGTTGATTGAGTGTGGCTTCTGAGATATCACCTTTGCCTACAAATCGAAAACACACGGCACTCAGTTCGATAGGTGCCAACAACTGGAGATCAGGATTTTGGACAATCAAAGCGCCCAGCCGCTGGGCGTGCCGCAAGTCCTTCTCTATGGACTTCCGAAATGATGCGAATCCGTGATACCGCAGCGAAAACCAGAGCTTCAGGGCGCGGAGTCTTCGGGAAAGCTCAATTGATTCTTCGAAGAAGGCGTAACTTTCTGTGGGATCAGAGCTAAGTGTGCGCACGTAGTCGCCGCTCTGGGCAAAGGCCTGATGTGCAGCGGCAGCATTGCGAAATAAGAGGCAGCCACAGTCAATCGGCTGGTAAAGCCATTTGTGGGGATCGAGAGAAATCGAGTCGGCAAGCGCCAGGCCCTGAAACTTGGCGGGGGCTGCGATGGCTGCCAGGGCACCGTAAGCGCCATCAACGTGGAACCACGCTCCGTGCTTGGCCGCGATCTCGGCAATTTGTGGAAGTGGATCAATCGCACCGGTATTGACAGTACCCGCAGCCGCGATCACTGCTACCGGTGTGATTCCAAGGTTTTTGTCCCGCCGCATTGCCTGCTCAAGCTGATCGGGGAGCATGCGGAAGGAATCATCCACTGCGATCAGGCGCAAATTCTCCCGGCCGATACCAAGTAAGGCGACGGCTTTTGAGATCGACATGTGGACTTCCGTTGAGGCGTACACCGCGAGAGGTACACCTGCGTGGAGGCCGAGTTCATTAGCAGGTGCGGCCGCCTTTCGGGCCATAGCCAAAGCCATTAAGTTTGCGCTCGAGCCGCCGCCGGTCAGAAGGCCCTGGAAGTTTCGGCAAGCTAGGGCCTCCGCCAGCCAACCGACGACCGTCCGCTCGAGCGTCACGCCCGCTGGGGCGGATCGCCAGGCAGTGACATTTTGATTTAGCACGCTACACAGCAGATCGGCAGCCGCCGCGGCCGGTTCTCCCGAGCCAAGCACATAACCGAAAAAACGCCCGTTTTGCGCACGTGAGTGCCGGACAACATCGAGCAAGCCACAAATGGCCTCTTCCGCGATTCCTTCTGCTGGCAAGGCGGTGCGAAAAAGTCGCTCTATTTCCGGTCCCCCTCTATCGGGCGGAATCGCCCGGGCGTCCAAGCCTTTGAGACAGTCGGCGGCGATCTCTGTGATGCGTTCAGAGAGGCGGCGAAACTGTTCTGGAGATAAATCGATTGGATTCGTCGTTGGCGATTTTACTCTACAGGTTTATTCGAGGATGCGACTGCGCCTTCCTCAGCATCGAGACTGGACGATGCTCGACACGCGGGTGGAAGGAAACCCAGTCGGTCATGAGTGGTCGTCACCAAATTGCGGGTAAGGGGTGAAAGACTTAGGAACGCTTTGCTCGTAGCGGAGGACTTCGGAAGGCTTGTAGCGATACTCCTTCCCGCAGTCGTCACAGCGGACGACAAAGCAGCCGTCGAGCCACGGCAGTGGAGCTACCGCATCAGTTTAAGCAAGAGCGATCTTATGTGAGTAGAAGATATTTTGTCGAAGGTGAAACCACCGATTTTTGCATAGCGCCACCCAGTAATACTGGCTGTCTTCCCACATTCTCGCATCCCCATTTGCTGAAATGTTTCCAGCCAAACATATTGCGATTCAACGAGGCGCCGGTTAACGTGAAGAAGGTGCATTAAGCATAGCTAAAAACAAAAGGCCGTTTTCGCGAATTGATGAAGAAGGGTAAGAAAGTATGAGGTTCAAATTGTCGCCAGGATGTAACGTGCAGGCAAACAATTTGTCTATTCTTCAGGTGGTCTGTTCAAAGGGATTCGCCGGTGAGAAATGCTTGAGGAGTGAAAGAGTTGCGCCGCGAAGCCCCCAGAGAAGTGGATGCTTTAAGAACAGCAAGCTGTCAAGGGATTTATGGTCAGGTCAGTTGATGGTCGTTTAATTGGCCGCAATTTCGGATGGATTTGTTTCGAATCAATTTGCCGGAGTGAGGTCCCCGCGTCTGTTTTCCGTCCCCGAATTGTCAACAGTTTGCAAAATCGCCAGTGAGTCACTCATTTGTCGCGCGCCGGGGGTTACGATGAAGAAGATGGAAGGGAGGGCTCCGCATTTTGCAAGTGCCAGAGCCGTTCTCTCTATCTTTCATCAAGAATCTTAAATTGTTCTGTCGAACTGGGAGGTATTATTGGTGAAGGCTACATATGCTCAGGCTTTTGACGATTCTCACCAGCCAGCAACGGACCCTCTACGAGCGGAGGCGATCACAGTGGACACTGTTTTAATCGTGGAAGACAGCCGCCCGATGCAGCGCACACTTCAGCGCTTGTTCGAGGCAGATTCACTCGAGGTTCAGATCGCGCCGGATGGCCCTAGTGGTCTTGAATTCTTTCGCAAGCAAACTCCCTCTGCGGTGGTTCTCGATCTGAAGCTCCCTGGCATTTCGGGTAAGGAGCTTTGCCGCGAATTTAAAGCCATGGCATCGTCGGTTCCGATCGTGATTCTGAGCGCAAATTCGGAAGTGGACGATAAAGTCCTGCTCCTGGAACTGGGGGCGGACGATTATGTGACCAAACCCTTCAGCCCCAAGGAGCTGCTGGCGCGGGTGCGCCGAGCAATGCGCCGCGCAGGGGCGAGAGGCTCGATGGTTTCCCCGGTTGCCGCCAAGCGCATCAATCACGAGGTACTCACCTTGGGCGAGGCGCGCATCGATTTTACGAGCATGGAAGCGACGCGGTCAGGTAAGACCATCACGCTGACAACGCAAGAATTCAAGCTTTTGAAGTACTTGGCCTCTTCCGCAAGCAGAGTTGTGTCCCGCGAAGAACTCCTCAACGAAGTGTGGGGCTACCAGAATTATCCATCCACGCGAACGGTGGACAACCACATCCTACGCCTCCGCCAGAAGCTGGAGCCGGATCCAGCCGAGCCGCGCTTCCTGCTGACGATGCACGGCGCGGGGTACAAGCTCGTCCTGGAGGTATAGTATCCGGAATGAAAGCTTGAGTTCATTGCCCAACCCACCATGACTACTTATCGACTGCGATCCCAGCTCTTTATCGCTGCCCTGTTGATTATTCTCGGACTGGCAGGGTCGCTCTTGCTTTTCATTCGGCACACCGTAAACGTCGAAATTCAAAAACAGGTGCGCGATGGCACGGATGAATCCGTACGCGCATTCGAAACCGTGCAACGGCAGCGGGAATTGCAGTTATCACGAACCGCGGCCATGCTCGCGGACCTTCCCACACTCAAAGCGCTAATGTCGACTGAGCATGCGCCCACGATCCAAGACGGATCGGAGACTTTCTGGAAATTGGCGGGAAGCGATCTCTTCGTTCTTGCCAAACCTGACCGAGAGGTTGTAGGGCTTCACATGACTAAGCCGGGATGGTCCGCTGCTACGGCCGAGCGCGACCTGAGACGCTCAACTGACCTCGGCGAAGATGCCTCCTGGTGGTATGACGACGGCCGACTCTACTGGGTTTTTTTGCACTCCATCATTTCTGGAACCGGACAAACGGCACAACAATTAGGTCTGCTCGCCGTCGGCTATCAAGTGGATTCGGCGGTCGCACAACAACTCGCCATTGTCGCCGGAAATCAAATCGCCCTTAGCACTAGTGACACGGTGATCGCCTCCACCCTGCCCGCGCGGGACGAAGCAGAGCTACAGCGTCGAATTCGTACAACAAATTTTACAGTGAATGCGACCTCGGGTGAAGTAGCTCTCGAAACGGATCAGTACGCGTTTTCTTCCGTATTGCTGCCCGGATCTTCCCCGTCCCCGGTCTACTGTTACGTGATGATGCCACTCGTTCCCGCAAACAGTTTCATCAAACGACTGAACTACACGGTCTATTTGGTATGCGGACTAGCCGTACTGTTTGGCGCAGTGCTGTTTGGTTTTGTGGCTCGAACAGTGACTCGCCCCCTGGACAATCTGGTGGAAGGTGTAAAGGCACTTGCTGCGGGGGACTTCACCTACTCGATTACACCACGCGGCAGCACTGAACTTGTCGAGCTGAGCACATCCTTCGCGCAAATGCGAGAACAGCTTTTGGCATTGCAGCAGCAGCGAATCGAGACCGAACGCGTCGCTGCGTTGGCCCGGGCTGCCAGTTCCATTTCACATGATTTGCGGCATTATCTCGCGACAGTTGTCGCCAACGCAGAATTTCTATACGAGGCGGATGAACTAAAGCTGAAAAAGGATGAGATTTACGAAGAGATCAAAACTGCAGCCACCCAAATGACAGACCTGATCGACTCTCTCCGCGAGCTATCGTACCAACGTAATGCGATCACCCCTACCCGCACCAGAATCGACCAAGTAATTCGGCGGGCGATTGAGGCAATCCATTCAAAGCCTGAATTTCGAACTTCGAAAATTGTGCTTGTTGCCGCCGATAACCTTGAAGGGATGTTCGATGCCCGAAAACTGGAGCGTGTCTTTTTCAACCTTATTTTAAATGCGTGCGAAGCGTCAGAGTCGGTTGGTGCGGCCATTACTATTACCGCAAGGAATACAGGCAAACAATTCGAAATACGATTCAAGGATGATGGCCCCGGTATTCCCGAATGTGTTCGGGACACACTGTTCGATCCGTTCGTAAGTTACGGAAAGCCTAACGGCACCGGACTGGGATTAGCGATCGTCAGTAAAATCGTACAGGACCATTCCGGTACAGTTTCTATCGAAGAAACGTCCGCGCACGGAACGACCGTCCTCGTACGACTGCCTTTTCCGCAACAATCCGTCTCGCAAGAGATGAAATCCACATTTTCTTGAACTTGCATCTAAAGCAGCGAGAGAAGCAGCATCACCTGAAGATCGAACGGAGCTGTTGACACTAGAATGGCTAAGGCTGCGAATAGGCTGGCGCCGGCGGAGGCGTATAGTCCTGCCCGTACTTGTTTTTGTGGGCCGGGGAGAAGTTCGGATTTTCGGGCACCCCGATCGTGCCAAGATCCTTTGTTGCCGCCGACACGCCCACGGGCCGCGTGAGTTCCTTCAAGTCTTCGGGCAGGCTTCTTTCGTACCAGACGTGCAGTCGATACTGGCCGTCCGGCACATTGGGTATGGCGACATTTCCAGCGCGGTCGGAAATCGCATAATAAGGAGTATCCACGGCAACGACGACCGCACTCATTTCGGGATGAATATTGCAAAACAGGAAGCTGACGCCGAGTCGATCGAATCGGACTGAGTTGGTTGCTCCCGCTTCATAAAGTCCGAGATCAAAACGCTTGCCATCAAACAACGAAAAGACATTGTGAAAGAAAGGATCGCGATTTGGAAAATCGACCACTGAGCCGACAGGGACGACAAGGAGATGTGGCTGAAAACTCTTGTTCTTCTGGACCAGT
>Ga0307471_100002259_pt1 | contig 10999 bp, 7 predicted proteins | sample atmos_gasesAM3C__2_FD_204566 | JGI IMG/M metagenome (GOLD analysis project Ga0307471, IMG submission 204566) | Hardwood forest soil microbial communities from Morgan-Monroe State Forest, Indiana, United States - atmos_gasesAM3C_515 | ecosystem: Environmental > Terrestrial > Soil > Temperate... | reverse complement strand
CCTAAGAGGCAGTGCATCGACTGGTCCGGCAAAATCTGTGATGAAAAGACTGGTTCCTAGTATTGTCATTATTAGCGGAGCCGTCTCACCTGTTATCCGAGAAATTCCAAGAACAATACCGGTAAGAACTCCACCCATGGATGTCTTTAAAACAATAAGCAAAATGATCTTCCATTTTGGAATACCCAAGGCATGTCCGGCTTCGCGTATTGAATCGGGCACGAGCTTTACCGTCTCCTCAGTCACTCGCACTACAATTGGTATCATGATCAAGGAAAGGGCAAACGCGCCGGCCCACACGGAGAAACCGAAGGTAAGAACTATGACCACATATCCTACGATTCCAATGACAATAGATGGCAAACCGGTCATTACGTCGCTGAAGAATCTGACAGTGTTGGCAAACTTGTTGTGGATCCTGCCACGAGAGGACGAAAATTCAGCGAGATAGATCCCTCCAGAAACACCGACAGGTGCGGAAATCAAAGATGAAACTCCTACAACTACAAGCGTGCCCTGTATGGAAGGTCCGATCCCTCCTTCTCCAGAACCCATTTGAGCCGGGGTTTCCGTCAAAAATTCAATACTTAATGCCATCAAGCCATTCTTCACAACCTCGACCAAGATGCTGCCTAAAGGAACTAGTGCAGCCAGAACGCTGGCAACCGTCAGGATGGTGACGGATTTGTCCAACAATTTGCGTTTGAACGACTGACGTAACATCATTTGCCGGATTTCATATCTCTCACTAGCGAATCCACCGGATGCGCGAGCGGCATCGTTATTGTTGTTCATGCAAGCCATCCTCCTGCCGGCTTGGCGATTCTCAACACCAAAAGCCGAGCTCCAATATTGATAACAATGGTGAGAACAAGAAGTATTAGACCAAGACCTATCAAAGCAGATACATGCAATGGAGTTACAGCTTCATTGAACTCATTGGCGATCAAGCTTGATAGTGTCTGACCTGGCGAAAATAGAGAGGTTGGAATGGCCGACAGTCCGATCGCGTTTCCGATTATCATGGTGACAAGCATGGTTTCGCCCACTGCCCTGCCAAGCCCAAGCATCGCCGCGCCCAGTAATCCTGATCTTGCATATGGAAAAACTGCAGTTCTGATAGTTTCGAATCTAGTTGCACCCAAACTGTACGCTGCCTCTCGCTGCGAATTTGGGACTGCCTTCATTACTTCTCTTGACACCGATGATACTGTCGGAATGATCATGATTGCAAGCACGATACCTGCAGTAAATATATCAAGTCCAAAAGGCGTCCTTGCAAAGAAGGGAATTGATCCTCCGAACATTGCGTTAAGTGGTACCTCGATAAGATCTCTTATCCAAAATCTGAATACAAAGAGCGCCCAGAGTCCGTAAATAATGCTAGGAACTGCAGCGAGAAGTTCAACCACAAAGGACAGAGGCGTTGCAATTTTGCCGGGAGAAATTTCCGAAATAAACATAGCGATTCCAATGCTTATTGGAACTCCAATCGCCATTGCAATGCCTGAACTTATCAGGGTTCCAAAGACGTACGGAAGGGCGCCGTAGGATTCACGTCCTTCCACCGCATTCCAGTCGGTTCCTGTCACAAATTCAACAATGCCTTCTTTCATCAAGACCAATGAAGAGCCTGTTGCCACCGAGTATGCAACAAGTCCCAAGAGAAACAAGACATAACCGCTGCATGCGGCAACCAGAAGCAAAAAGAGTTTATCTCCAATATGACGCCTCTCGAAAAGAGCAAGACGAAGCCTACCCCTGTGCCGTCGGTGACTGTCAGTTTCATCGGAAGGACGAATCTGGTCTTTCAAAAATGCCTGGTCATCTCCTGCCCGTATTCCTGGTACTCTGACCTTCAATTACTTCACCAATAGTTTCATTAATAGCCGCTTCTGCGATATCACTTGCGTATTCTGCAGTTCTTCGAATATCTTCGACAATGAGCTTTAAAGTTCCACCATCGTGCACTGATTTGCTGCTTTCCAGCAAACTAAGAGCGTCCTTTTCAAGATTGTAGATACCTTCAACATTATCCACAGTCTTGTCTGCCAGCTGATAATCCGGCTTCAGCAACGATTCGACGGAATCTCCCAATACGCTTAGAGACAATATACTCATCTTTGAAATCCTCTCAAAAAGTTCAGGCGGTATCTTTTCCTTCAATTTTATTCCTCTTTCCGCGATTGCAGATGCATGATCCGCAATACGCTCTATACTTTTGACTGCAACGCGGTAGCTCAAACAGTCTGATGGATTCCTAAGCCCGATTTCCTTTAGGAATCGCCCATTTTGCAGAGCAAGAACAAGATTTCTTAGAACATACAATGAAAACCTATCAACCTCGTCATCTGAACTAATAACCGCCGTTGCCAGTTCCGTATTCTTCTCTGCAATGGATGAAATGGCATCCCTGTGCATAGAGGAAGCTATCAGATACATCCTCCTTATGGCAGTAGAAACCGAAAGTTCCGGCAAAGATAGTAAAACTTGAAGAGTGATGATATCGGAGGCATCGGCAATGATTTCGGTACCTACAAGATTTCTTCTTACTATTTCTCTGACTGCATCCCTTTGAAAAGGTTGAATCCGGCCCGACCTTAATTTAAAGTGGATGAATCTATAGCCCGCCAGGTACATCGCAACAACCTTACGTCTGAGAGTATTCCCACTGTCCTTGGGAGAGAGTATTGCTGTAGCTTCAGCAACATGTTCTGGTTTTCTTCCCGCTTCTGGAATTAGCGAAAGGCAATTGTTTGCCTCGCGCACAAGGGTAACTTGATCCCCAGCTTTCAAATGCATCTCTTCCATCCATTTCTTTGGCAAAGAGAGGATGTACGTTGACTTGCCTGTGAATTGTATTTTCCGAACTTCCCTTTGCTCTAGTTCCGATTCCACTATGAAAGGAAGAAAGAAACTATGGTTAAAGATATTACGAAAGTAGAGTATGGGGCACCTCATAGACTATATAGAAAAGAGAGAGGGAGGCATCTATCGAATGAGATGCCCGGCCTTAGCTACGTCCTATGTTTTTGATAAAGTCACTGGTTACGCCGCCTCTTCCTTTCTTCCCCGCTATCATCAGCACTAATATGACAGCTATTGCCCCGGCCATCAATACTGCCGAACTCGGGAATTCAGGTACAGCTGATGCCATTGACACATCCTTGTAGGATAGCGAGCGAAGCGTTTCCAAGTCATGATTGACTATGGCTTCTGGTAGTGGGACATAGGACAATCCAGTTGAAAACTTTTGCCCATCCGTGACTGCCCAAGTTATGAAATTAACTAGAGCAGTTGCTTTGTCCTGATCGATTTTAGAGTTGGTGCTGAGGTCCTTGTATACTAGCAGGTAGGAAAAGCTTGCTATAGGGTATGACTCTGTTCCAGCTGCGTCAAGTAACGAAACACTCTCCCACGAATCTTCACCTTTTGGAAGATTGGTGGCCGCTGCTGTGACTGCTGCTTGGGTAGATTCTAGGGTTGGTTCTACGAACTTACCTTCGCGGTTCTGGAGTGAAGCATAGGCCATTTTTGTCGTAAGAGCATATGCGAGCTCAACATAACCAATCGTGTAACTATTTCCCTTTACTCCATTTGCTACTCCTTCATTTCCAGGTGCTGCAATCCCTGTCGGCCATGGGACGGACGTTCCCTTGCCGACTTTATCACTCCATTCTTGACTTACTTTTGAGAGATAACTTGTCCAAATAAAAGTCGTACCAGACCCATCGGACCGATGAACTACCACTATGTCTTTGGACGGCAAAGAAAGATCGGGATTGATCTCCTTTATCTTTGGATCATCCCACTTTGTAATCTTGCCTTGGAAGATCTCAGCCAGAATGGGGCCAGTTAACTTCAGCCCCTTGTTCGGAACCTCCGGAATATTATATGCCGCTACTACTGATCCGATTGTTTCTGGTATGTGTACTGCGGTGCCTTTCAGTGCTTCTCTCTGAACGCTTGTCATTGGAGCGTCGGATGCACCAAAATCTACCGTCATATCAGTAAATTGCCTTATGCCGCCACCACTGCCTATTGACTGATAGTTGATGTTAACTGTTGGACGTACTTTCTGATACTCGACGCGCCATGTATCTATTAGCGGAAATGGGAATGTAGCGCCAGCACCATTGAGAGTTATCTGCGATTGCGCAAATGCTTCAGATTTGATTGATTTGTGCAGCGATGCTGCCGACGGCACGATCAATCCAAACAGCACGAAAGTGCCAAGGGCTAAGCCAGCTGCCATTCTGGACCATCTGTTGAATACTTGCATGAAATTCCGTCCAACTATTAGGATTAAACGTTACCTCACATAATTCCCATTCATCACTATAGTTCTATAGTGTATACTTGTCTTGTCCATAGCAGGATAACTGTCGCTTTCCGTTTGAAGGCAGAGGTTGATGGTAGCTCCGTAACATCATTTTGTTGGGGCGGGGTCGAAATGACATATGTTAGCGGAGTTTCCACCTAACCTCGTCACCACGTGATCTATGAGACTGACCCCCGCAAGAAAAATCTGCCCGACATAAACTATTGATCACATGTGTTACTACATGAAATAGGAGAAGCTAATGGATTGCATTCGGGAAGTAATATCTAATCGCATATTAGTGATAAAGACATGGAGAGCTCATTTTCCTTCATAGAAAAACGGAAGACAGAAACCACTCAACGCTATTTTGCCATTTGTGACTTTTGCTATTGGAGCGCAACGATTTTGCCTTCACACCGAAGCGGAGATATTGAGGATTGCCCACTCTGTTCGGAACGGTTGTCTTTAATTCCTCTTAACGTTGATGAAACCTACAGCATCGACTTTAATTCACATGGGATTGAAATGGCATTTGCAAAATCGAGGTAATGGTTGAAACCGATCTAGACTCTATTGTCATATCCCCATCGAGGCCATTAAGAAGTGGTCAATCGATCTTGCAGAAACTGTGGCAGAAACCTGAAGGCGTTGGCTGTTTGCACGCATTGCAATAAAGAAGTTTTGTATGGATGTGCAGAGTGCGCATTATTTTCGAATTTCGATATGCATATTCAGTGTTTGATCGAACTTGCTCAGTAGAGAGTATGAAATCGAGGGCCAAAGTGGCCAAACGCTCAAGAAAAGAAAGGGAGGCTAGAGCCTTCCTAGGTTTAGCAGAGCGCCCTTGAAGCGAACAATCCCGATTACTCCGACAAGCAGCGCAGCCAGCACAAGAGCAACGAAGGTACCAAACTCTGGCACTACGGTGGTCCCAGAGATTTCTACTGAATTGCTTCCCTCAGGTACTTCGAATTTTATGGTGCTTGCCGAGCCTGTAGTGCTTATTGTCTGAAACGCTAAGTCTTTGTCTCCAGCTTTGACCATGCTAATGCCGTCAATCATGCTCTTTGGCAGCGTGAGCTCTACATCGCCGGCTTTATCGAAATCAAACCTTACAGACTTGCCTGAGTTGATGGTTGCCGCGTTCACTTTGCTACCGGTTGAGATGCCTGTTATCGCATATGTCTGGTCGCCTAGACTTGCAGTAGCTGTGATATCGCTGGTTGCCTTGATTCTCTCCGGAACCAGTATTTTCTTGTCGATCACATCCTGAGTAAGTTCTTGGAGCTTTGCCTTTACATCAGCAGGAACTTTGCTGTCCAATTGGTTGAACGGTGCCAAGAAGACTATCCCATCGCCAGCAGCTCCTTTGTAGGCTTCTATGCCGGGCTTGAATATTTTGCCCTCGAACTTGTCTTGAGCAACCATCTGCAGCGCCTGGTCAAATGCCTTGTCGATGTCTAGCACGAATGAGGTAAGAACAGTATCTGGCGCTAACGCACTCTGGTCTGCAACTGCGCCAAACGCGTAGACTCCCTTTTCTTTGGCTGCTTGTATTACTCCGTGCCCTGATGTGTCTGCAACATGGAACAAAAAGTCAGCGCCGTTATTGATTTGTGCCAGACCAGCCTCCTTCCCCTTGGCGGGGTTGTCGAAGTCGCCCAGATAGGTTCCGATGACTTTGATGTCAGGATTTACGTATTTGGCTCCCTGCTTGTAGCCTTCGAATATATTGATAATGTTAGGGTATTGATCTCCGCCTACGTAGGCGATTGTGTTTGTCTTTGTCATCATGCCAGCCAGTGCTCCCAGCAGGAATGTGCCTTCCTGCTGCATTGGAAAGATTGATGCCACATTACTAGAACTAACGGTTCCTGTAAACACTACGAACTTTGTGTTTGGATAGTCCTTGCCTACTTTGACCGCCGGGTCTCCCCACTGAAATCCGTGCGCTATGATGAGATTATAGCCATCCTGTGCATACTGCCTTAAAGTAGATTCTATGTCTGGAATAGCGATGCTTTCGGCATACGCTACCTGGTGTCCATACTTTGTCTCCAATTGCTTGGCCGCGCTGTACGCGGTCGCTCCCCAGCCGCCATCGCTAAAGAGCGCGTCCGTTACCAGGGCGATCTTTAGTTTTCCGGCCTGTGCATGAGCCAACTGAAGGGGGCCAATCACTGCCATCGATGACACAAGTGCAAATGCTAGTACTGCGAGTACTGAAGCTTTCTTGATATAAGACTTCATAGAGGGCATCCTAACGAGAATGTATTATAGTTTTCTAGCAATTTACTTGCCAATTATTATATATCATAAATTATTGAAAGAAAATCACATTATTTATGGCAAAAACAATGCCATTTCTTAAGATCAATTGTGAATTCCAAAATAGCCATCATTTAAAGAGGTCCAACGGCTATCTTTCTCCCCTAACATAGGGTGTGGCAAGCGCAGCCGGTGCTCCGGACCGTTTGTACATCGCTACAAGGACCGCTATTGGAATCAAATAGGGAAGCATGAGCAGGAACTGGAATGGTATGTTTGTACCTATCGCTTGTAGGCCGAGTTGGAATGCGTCAACCATCCCGAAAACTAATGCTCCGACCAATATCCACTGAGCCTTCCACCTGCCAAAAATCACTAAAGCCAGTGCAATCCATCCTGCACCTCCCGTAACATTTTCAAGGAAATATCCGGTCTGAACGAGCGAATAGTATGCGCCTCCTATGCCTGCCAAAAGCCCGCCAATTATGACTGCGAGGTAGCGTATTTTGTATACATTAACTCCAAGAGCATCTGCTTGCTTTGGATTTTCACCAACCGTCCTTATCTTGAGACCAAGGTTAGTCTTGAATATGAAAAAGTATGTGACAGGCACCAGTAAAAAGGCAATGTAGACTAGAGGGTCATGGTTAAGCAGAATAGGCCCAATGCCCGGAATGTGCGAAAGTCCGGCAATGTCCACTTTTGGCATCAGCTCTACGCTTGGTGCCGCCGTTCGAACGCCAAAAGTCAACCTATACAGCAATGCAGCCAATCCTGTTCCTAGTAACCATATCGCCAGACCCGCTGCCAATTGATTGGTCCTTATGGTGATGCTCATGAATCCCTTGAGGACCGCGAGCGCTCCTGCTGCTGCCATTGCTAGCAAAATTCCCACAACATAGTTTCCGGTAAAATATGTCCCGATAAAGCCAGCGAAGGCTCCCATGAGCATCATGCCCTCAATGCCTAGGTTTAGAATGCCGGAACGCTCTGCGATTTTTTCCCCCAAGGCAGCAAAAAGCACAGGGGTGGCCAGGCGAATGCCTGATGCAATTATTCCGATTATAACAGCTTCCGTTTCACCAGCCATCTTTCATTGTGCACCTCCGACGTGTCTCTTACCAAGCCAGATTACGAATAATTGTCCTACAAGTACAAAGACAAGGACCAGCGCTTGAAGGGTCATGGAAAATGCACTTGGCACGCCAAGGCTTCTATACATGGTTTCAGAACCTGTCATCAGAACCGAAAAGAAGAATGCCACTATTGCTACGCCAATTGGATGCTGCCGCCCAAGCAGCGCGATTATGACTGCAATAAATCCGTAGCCAGGCGAGATGCCCTCTATCAGGACGTGCTGGACTCCGGAAACCAGCATGCCGCCTGCAATCCCGGCTAGCCCGCCACTTATCGCCATTGTAACAAGGACGCTCTTTGTGATGTTCATTCCGGCATAGCGTGCTGCCTTGATGTTTGCCCCAACGCTTCTGATCTCAAACCCGATCTTGGTTTTCCATAGATAATAAACTCCGACTGTCGCCAAGGCTGCGACGATTATGCCTGCATGAAGACGGGTTCCCGGGAATATTATTGGCATTTGTGATGCATCGGCTATCTCCGGTGAGTACGGGTTAAACCCTGGGGCTTTGATGGGTCCATGCAACAGAAATGATATGAAAAGGAATGCAACAAAGTTTAGAAGCACAGTTGAAATAACTTCGTTCACGCCAAACTTGACCTTAAGCACGGCCGGAACTAGAGCGAAAAGTGCGCCAAAAATAAAACTCAAAATGATTCCCAGAAAAATCCCAATGCCTGGAATCGTGCCCACTACGGAGATACCTACAAGCGTGCCGCCAAGCGCGCCCATGTAGAGTTGCCCCTCCGCCCCAATGTTCCATTGTCGACACCTAAACGCGACCGAAACAGCAAGCCCTGTCAGCAGAAGCGATGTCATTTTCAATAACACATCTCCGAATCCAAATGCAGATCCAAAAGCTCCTTCGAACATGATAGTGTATGCTTTGCCTACGTCCACGCCTGTTGCAGCTAGAATAATAGCCCCTACGACAAAGGCGAGGCTGGCAGATGCAAAGGGAACAAAAAACTTTACATCTCTAAACTTGTTACGGGTCTGAGTTATCACGTCGCTCATTTAGTCCCCTCCGGCCCAACTGCAGCTTTGCCTCCCATCATAAGGCCGATTTCCTCGATGTTTGCATCATTTCTATCCATCACAGAAACGATCTTGCCTTCATAAATGACTGCAAGCCGGTCGCAGACAGTCAAAATCTCGTCTAAGTCGAGCGATATCATCAAGACTCCGACCCCGTTGTTGCGCTGCTTTACGAGTTGTTTGTGAATGTATTCCGTCGCACCAATGTCGAGACCCCTCGTCGGGTTGTGTACAACTAGGACTTTTGGGTTTCTCGCGAGCTCTCTAGCCATCAGAACTTTTTGCAAGTTTCCCCCGGACAACGAGTTAACCGGGACATTGATTCCGGGTGTTTTTACCTCAAAATCAGTCACGACCTTTTCTGCAAAATTGTTCATCTTTTCTTGCTTCAAAAATACCTTGCCAGAGTATTCATCCTTGTACCACCTATCAAGTATCAGGTTTTCAGCGATAGAATACTCCAAGATTAACCCCGTATTGAGCCTGTCCTGTGGTACATATGCCAGCCCCGCCTCTCTAATTTTTCTGGGCGAACTGTTTGTTATTACCGAGTTGTCCATCATTATTTCGCCGCTCTGGACCTTTCGCAGCCCAGCAATTACCTCCGCAAGCTCAGCTTGGCCATTTCCATCAACGCCGGCTATACCGAGGATCTCCCCCTTTCTCAGTTCAAGCGAAAGCTCCTTTAGGAATTTTACTTTCGCATTGTTGAACGCGGACACATTTTTCAGCTGAAGAACAACCGGGTTTGTTGCAGTTGATTTCGATTCAATATTTTCTACGATAAGACGGCCAACCATCATCTTTGCCAGCTCTGATTCGCTAGATTCAGAAGTGTTAACAGTCCCCACAACCTTGCCACCCCGGAGGACCGTTACTCTATTGCTTGCTTCCATTACTTCGTGTAGCTTGTGCGTAATGAATATGATAGAAAGGCCCTGGTTTACCATCGACTGGAGTGTAGCAAATAACGCCTTTTCTTCCTGTGGCGTCAGCATAGATGTGGGCTCGTCCAGGATGAGTATATCAATATCCCTGTATAGTGCCTTAATTATCTCCACTCGCTGCTGCTCTCCAACTGCCAAATTGGCAACAGTCGCCTTTGGATCTATCTTGAGTCCGTACTTTTCGGACAAATGTAAGATCTTCTTTTCAGCACTGGCAAGGTCAAGAAATAATCCCCGGGATTTTAGGCCGACAATGATATTCTCTGTGACTGAATGAGGAAGGGTGAGCAGAAAGTGCTGGTGGACCATCGCTATCCCAAGTTCCATTGCATCATTTGGCGATTTGATAATCGTTTTCTCTCCCCTGACAATGATCTCGCCGGCATTCGGTTGATACAAACCATAGAGGATGCTCATCAGTGTCGTTTTGCCCGCGCCATTTTCGCCAAGGAGACCATGCACCTCTCCTTTTCGCAGTTCAAAATCGACATTGTTGTTTGCCACAACATCGCCAAATTTTATAGTGATTCCCTTCATCTGCAATATGGGCTCGCCCGTGCGAACAGAAGTGAGCTTTTTTGCTCTATACTCACCGTTGCCTTCGATATCGTCACGACGGCTCTCTCTCTTGTCCGGCCGATCAAACTTTCGTTTTAAAAACGCAATAAAACATCGTCCTATGACCCGATATTATACTTTGGTATTCAATCTTAAGATTTTTGTCATATATCATAAAGTTTGAAAAGATGGATAGAATCTGTAGACCCCGTGGGCGACCTGAATGCAACCAAATCAGAGATCGGCGCTTCACCAAATTCCACAGATTAGGGTCTATAATTGTGGATATTTTGCATATTGGCATGATGATCGTAACACTGCGCTTAAAAAAAAACAATTATGCTCTAACTGCAGCAATGATTAGCCTAACCTTAAATATCGACAGCGGCTTCGTCATTTCAATACAGGATTGCCACAACAAGATCTGTTTCACGTCATGATAAAGTCGAATTTCTATCGCGACTCTTTGCAGCTAATGAAGATTTCTGATAAGGTAAGACGCATTTCAAGTGGAATAATCGAGGCTTCAGTAATAATGGCAACATCTACCAACAAAGGAATTCTTATTCGTCTTGGATTCACGCCTTCCGTAATTGAGGAAGCAACAGAATCTGATATCATTATAGCTGTCAGGGCCCAGGACCAAGGCTCGCTAGATCTAGCCATCCAGAAGGCAAACGAAATGCTCGAATCGCCTGAGAAAATTTCGGCCGGCAATGAGGAGAA
>Ga0307471_100002258_pt1 | contig 11000 bp, 9 predicted proteins | sample atmos_gasesAM3C__2_FD_204566 | JGI IMG/M metagenome (GOLD analysis project Ga0307471, IMG submission 204566) | Hardwood forest soil microbial communities from Morgan-Monroe State Forest, Indiana, United States - atmos_gasesAM3C_515 | ecosystem: Environmental > Terrestrial > Soil > Temperate... | reverse complement strand
ACAGTTTTTAGGATCCGAAGCGGCTGGATGTTGGTGGTGCTTTAGAAATGGGGCGGGAGCGCGCGCGATGCACGTTCCCGCCTCATTGCTCTCGAAGCAAGATATGCAGCGCCGCCGGTTACCGCGATATTCCCGCCGAATTCACCGCTGGCAACTAACTCGAAGTACGGTCAATCCAGTTCGCTCTAACTCCTACTAGAAAAAAGTCCGCAGCTGTGACGCGGGCTTCAATACAGAAGAAAAGAAAATGGCGGGAAGGCCGCCGAATGGGCGTCCTTCCGGCCCGAGGTTTCAAACCCTCCAATGCGAGATGGCGTTATGGGGTGTTCGCCAGCGCTTCCACCGCACTCAGCAAGGCCTTGGCCTGTTGAACAAGATCCCTTTCCGGGTTCTCGTTGATGCGCTGACCGTTGAATTCGGCGTTCCGCAACAGAGCGGCCATCTGCGACGCGAGGGCATCCCGCTGAGTCGTGATTGCGCTCAAGTCGTTTTCGAGATTGATGTACGTCGAATCGTCCCCTGGACTTCCGGAAGCGAGCGCCCGCGTGGAAATTACCAGGCTGGCGAGCGCCAGGTCTCCATTCGGCGCGTTGATCTGCTTGTAAGCGCGTGCGAGCTCGGTGAACTGGGCGCCACTGTCACGAACGCCCACCGGAAGTGCGTACCCAACGAGCTCCTCTGCGAGCACGCGCCCATCAGAAGGGTAATCGTCCTTGAGCCCGGTCAGCGCCAGCATCGTCGGACGAATATCCACGTGATCCGACCACACGTCGTCGTGAATCCCGTTGCTCTTCACACCCGGCCCCACCATTCCGAGGAAGGTGGTGACGATCTCTTTGTCGATGCCCCCGTGATTCCACGCAAACCCGTGGCCCTGGAAGACGCAGGGACTGTTGCAATTCGGAGCGCCGGTCAAGTGGAAGTAGTCCGGGTCGCCAAACATCACAAACGATGGGGTCCGTTGCGGATCGCCGGTAATCATGTGCAGCAACTTCAGTTCTACCGGATCAGCCAGCGCCTCCGTAAGGTTGTCCGTGTTGCCCGTGAGCGGGTTCACCGCCGTTAGCTTCGCAGCGGCGCGCTCAAACGACCGGGCCAGCGGGTCGCCCACCGGCGGATTGCCGGCGATGTAGAACACGGGAACCATGTCGAACTGGCTGTCGAATGTCGCGGTGATGTTCTGCTCCGTCGCCATCAGCCCGGTCAGGTTTGTGTCGAATTCACCGACGACGCTGTGGTTGGTCGCCGGGTTGATGTAACTGCACGCCACTGTCACGCCATCGCACCCTGCATTGAAGGGCCCTCCGCCGGCGTAATGATCGCCTTCGTCCGCTGTGATCACAAACAACGTGTTGCGCTTGTTGATGCCGTCTGCCGCAAGGCGCGCGAAGAATTTACCGAATGCCTCGTTGTACGCGGCCAGTTGCGCCACGTAGCAGACGCTGCCCGGCCCATTGGCCGCCCCAAAGGCCAGTTCAGGATCGGTCGCACACGCCGCAGGGGCCGTCGCGATGTCTCGGATGTGGTTGTCATGCGCGTCTGAAATATAGGCGTAGGTGACCGGCACGCCGTGCTCCTGCATGGCTGCGACGTATGCCAGTGTCTGTGCCGCCGATATGCCGCTGAAGCCGGGAAAGCCCGGGTTTCCCTTGTTGTCCGTCACTGCGTTCCCATCCAGGTCGAGCAAGGGGCCGCTCGGGCTGATTTGCGGAGCAACGTACTTATGGCCATACAGCGCATTGAATCCGCTGTATCCGCCGGGTTCCTGGGTCAACACGTCCGGCCTCCCGTGGTTTGCATCAGAGCACAGGGCGTTGCCCGCCGCGCAATGAATCGCGATCCCTTCGAAATCGGCAATCGCAGGTGCCGTGTTTTTAGCTGCGATGGCGGCTTGAACCTCCATCTCTTCCGGCGACGTCGGCCCGAAAACGGTGAGGATATCGCCACCGATATTTTCAAGCTCCATGTTCGCGATAGAAGCGGCACCCACGTTGCAGCCTGCTCGCGTCCACGGAACCCAGGGCGCTGGTGCATTCTTCCCGTCCGGCGTGATCATGAAAAACGATGGGTCGGTCGTCGCGTTGACAATGTCCGTCCAGTATTGGAATGACGAAGCAAACCCGTCGAAGAACTTGCTCCCCGGCGGAGTGAACCACCCGAAGCTGTTCGCCACCGGCATGCCGTGACGGTCCGGGTACACGCCGGTAAGCGACGTGATAATGTCGTCCGCCGTGTGAGATTTCAGCGGCGTGTGATGATTGGTCATCAGTACGCCGTTGTTGGTGATGAAATTCAAAAGGTTGGGCATCTGCTCGAGATCAGAGGGCACATTGGGATTATCGCGCGTGAAGTGAACGTTATCGAACTGGATGAAGATTACGTGCTGGATCTCGCCGTGAGCAGAATTAAGTGCGCAGTCGCCACCGGAATTGTTTGGACTGGGTGCAGGCGCGGGCATCCCCGCCGCTTGAACGGGCACCGGCGTGAACAGTTGGGCGGCGGGTGAAAATGCAAATGTGATGGCCACGGCTACGGCCAGAACCTGGCGCAGCCGGCCTGTAATGTGCACGTTGTGCTTGCGAAGCCAATGCGGGGACTTCTTCTCACTCTTGAGACTGAATCGCACGGTAATCCTCCTCGCTGTGGGTACTTCAAACGGCTTGATGGACTCTGGCCCAGTTCGGTTAAGCCTGGGAGACGCGTATATTAATAGATTGCTAACAGAGATCGTCAAGACCTTTTGTCGAAATCTACTGGATCAAACTGCGGCCGGCGATGTTTTCGAGGATGCGGTACGGGGCGTACTGGGACGCGACCAGCGACTCCGGCGGGACCAGAAATGTTTGCTCGATGGCGTACTGGCCGGACATCACCGCATGAGCGACGCTGTCCGTGAATACGATCCAGGTCGCCATGGGCGGAAACTGGAGCCGAATCTTCGGGCAGTTCGCTTGAAACGCCGTGTTTTCCTTCAGATAATCGTGGAAGCGCAGCATGAACATGTCGTAGGGCGTCCGTCCCATGCCGCGGAAGCCCAATCGGGCGCCCCATTCCTGCACGGTGCGGCTCAGGAACGAATCATCTTCGGCGATCTGCCGCAGCCCGGCGCGTTCCGCATACTGGCGCGCGAGAGCATCGAACCCTTCGGTGGTTTGCCACACGCGCGGGCTCTTTGGATTCAGATTTGTGAACACGCGCAGGATGCGGCCGCCGCGCGTGGGCCGGCTGGGAAAGGCGTCCACATGGAGCAGGTCGTTGCGCTTGTGAAGCGGCAGGTCGCGGCCTTCTTCCTCCAGCGGGCGGAAGCTCGAGAAATCCAGAATCCATTTCCCGGCATAGGGCGAGAGGAATTTCGTCAAGAACTCGATCACCTGCGCGCTGTAATTGCGCATGATGATGTGCACGCGGTTCGTCGTCGCCGCGTTGCCCGAAAATCCGCGCAGAAGATCTTCCGACGGACGGTACGAAACATTCTTATGCAGTCGGAGCTCGGCCCATTCCCGCGTGAGCAGAAATTCGCGATCATCAGCAGGCAGATGAAAAGGCAGCTCACGAAAGAAGAGAATCTTGCCGCTCTCGAGCAGTTTGCAATAGGCTCGGGCGCGGGCGTCGCGCTTCTCGCGGCTCACCCAGCCCGCTGGCAATTTGTAGTCTTCGACGTAAATCCACGGCAGGTTCGGCATGGGCCCCTTCCGCCTGTGCCACTCCGCGCCACCCAAAATCACTCTGGGCCGACAGAAATATAGCACGCACCGGCGCGTCACAAACTCGCGTCTGCGCGCAGTTGTCTTTTGTCCAACTTCCAACTTTGCGGAGGATTAGACGCACCCGCTAATTTTTCGTCGCGCCCGGACGCTTGTAGCCTGGCGGCAGAAGCGCGGTGCTCAGATCCACGCCCGTCAAATCTACACCCTCGAGGTTAGTTTCGCGGAGTATCGTGGTCCTCATCCCCGCGCCTTGAAAATCCGCGCCGCGGACTTCCGCATAACGAAGATTGGCCGCCCCAAAATCCGCCCGGCGCAGGATAGCCAACCGCATGTCCGCGCGAAATAGCTCCGCGCCTCCCGCCTTTGCCTCGGTTAAATCTGCACCGCTCAGATTCGCTTCGGTAAGGTCGGCTTTGCGCAGATCGGCCTTGCGCAGGTTTGCCTTGCTCAGGTCTGCCGAAGCCAGCTTCGCCTCGCGCAGGTTCGCGCCTTTCAGATTCGCGCCCTGCAAATTCGCCAGCGCCAGTTTTGCTCCCTGCAAATTCGCGCGCGAAAGGTCGGCTCCTGCCAGGTCGGCGCGCGCTCCGGATTCATCGCCGCGCACGAAGCGCTGGTGCGCCTCAAGCAGCTCCGTCAGCCGCTTGCCCTTGTGACGTATGCTGTTTGGGGATCTCAGACCCCCTCCTTTGAACACACTCAGAATTCCCATGGTTCGATTTCCTGGGTTGGTTTGTAGCCTTGCCCTTGGATTTTACTAGAAGTCGGAGCGGTTGCGACAGGGGCATCGCCCGGCGCTGCTGGCACGAGAAGCGCATGCATCCACAGTCACGGATTTACTTTCCGCCGGCGAATCTGTGGTAACTTGGGCCGTGGTGGAACTTCTCGACAAACTCAAGAACCGCGCGCGGGCCATGCCGCAGCGTATCGTCCTGCCCGAGGGCGAAGACGATCGCGTCATCCAGGCCGCCGCCCGCGTCAAAGCCGAGCTCTACGCGAAGATCACTCTTCTAGGGCGAGCCGATACAATTCGCGCAGCAGCAAGTAGGCTCGGCGTGATGCTCGACGGAATTGAAATCCTCAATCCGCTGGCGAGTGCGCGGCTCGACGCCTACGCGCAAGTCTATCTCGAACGCCGCCGCGCGCGCGGTACTACGCTTGAAGAAGCACAGGAAGTCGCGCGCAAACCGCTCTATTTCGCAGCTTTGAGTGTGGCTGCTGGAGACGCGGACGCATCCGTAGGAGGCGCCGCGAATTCAACCTCAGAGACCGTTCGCGCCGCGCTGCATTGCATCGGGCTCGGGCCGGAAGCACGGCTCGTCTCTGGTTTTTTCCTGATGATCGTTCCCGCGCGCAACGGGATGGCGTTTGGCGAAAAAGGCGCGATGCTCTTTGCCGATTGCGGCGTGGTGCCCGACCCCACTTCGCATGAGTTGGCCGAAATCGCGCTCGCAACTGCGGAAAATGCGCGGGCGTTTCTCGAAGTGGAACCGCGGGTCGCCCTACTCTCGTTTTCCACCAAGGGTTCTGCGGAACACGCGCGCGTCGAAAAAATCCGCGAGGCGCTGCGCATCATTCAGGTCCGCCAGCCCACCCTGGCTGTGGACGGCGAGTTGCAAGTGGATGCCGCGCTAGTTCCGGGCGTTGGCGCAAGCAAAGCCAAGGGGTCGCCAGTCGCAGGCCGCGCGAATGTACTCATTTTCCCCGACCTTGATTCAGGCAACATCGGCTACAAACTGGTCGAACGCCTCGCCGGAGCCGCTGCGCTCGGGCCGATCTTGCAAGGTCTCGCGCGTCCGGCGAATGATTTGTCGCGCGGGTGCACCGCCGACGACATCGCGCACGTTGTCGCCATCACCGCTATCCAATCCATCGCCCGCCAGCAGCCTGCGTCGGCCTCGGGGGATTGAGTCCGCCCGTGAATCCGCACAATCTTGTCGGCCCACTGAATAGGACGCACCGAATTCTCCGTTCCGCCGCGACTGCAGCAATTCTTGCTTTTGTGCTCGTTGCGAGTCCACTCTCTCTCACTTCACAGGAACCTGCCGAAGCGCCGGGCGGCGAAATTATCGCCAACCTCGCCGCCGGGCGCGTGGTCATCGCCGTCGTAAAAGACGCCATCATCGTCGGCACGGTTGAGAACCCTATCGAAGCTGGGACGCACCCGCCCATTCCAGTTCCACTGGCCAGCAGGCGCTTGGGCGTGATCCTCGGCGCAGTGGACTGGTTTTCGGTTACCTCGCAACAAGAACTTGCGCGCCTCGACCGCGACCTTCCGAGCCTCCACAGCCGCACGATTCCACAGGACCCGCGCTTACAGCAGCCCCAGGAAGGCACGGAAGCTACCGACATACAGGCGATTGGGCAGGGCGTCCTCGAACGGCTGAATCAAGTGGTGAAAGCGCTGCACAATAAAATTGATTTGCCTGCCGACGAGCCACTCGCTGAATTGATTATCGCGGATTACATCGAAGGCTACGGCCCGGAAATCTGGCAGGCCCTGTTCCCGCTGCAGCAGGATCCCCAACGCGGCGATTATTGGGACACGCGCGTTCTGCGCCCGCGCTATTTCCAATTTTGGCCGCCCGAAAAGGGGCAGCCGCGCACTCTGGTGGAATTTCACTATCCGCCTGGGGATACTTCTCCCGCGCTTCTCGACTTGCTTCGCCGGAATGATCCGCGGCTGGTAAGAGTCCGCGATTCATCGGATGCGCAGGTGTCGCACGTCGTGGATTCCCTTCTTCAAGGCGAGAGCAATAAGGTGCTGGCCGCCGACACAATCCAATTTCTGCGCGCGGCGCTCGCCGCCACCAGTCCTCCCAATTCCCGCCAGACCATGGCTGCCATCGGCGCGCAGACCGGCTTCCAATGGATCCTCGCCCCTCCGCCTGAGCAGAAGAGGCCACGACAGAAACAAGAGCGCCCCGAAGGCGCTCCCACCTTGGCGAAGCCGCCCTCAGAGCATTAAATCGACATCTTCAGCGGATCGGACTTACGTGAAAAACCAACAAGAGCCGCATCAACTTCCACCTCCAATTGGCGCGAGCTGCCAATCGCCTCCCGTCGCTGCTCAGTAGCGACGTCGTTGTCTCAGAACTGCGGGTTAGTCTCCCGTTGGCCCGGAACCGCTGGGCTTCAAACGCATGTGAACGAGAATCGTGAGGTGTTCCCCGACGACAGCGTTGAAATTGGATGGACCGGGGGAGTCCTCTTCGTTGGCTGCGTGGGGGGCTTCGGGAAGTGGAGGAGACATTAGAAACGTTCCCGTGCATTGAGCGCCGCTATAGGCTTCGCTCGCGGCAGGCACTTGACAGTTTTTGTCCTGAACCACCGGCGGCCAGTACGTGCCGATCACCGCCTTCAACAATTGGGGGAAATCCTCGCGAACCACTTTCGTGCTGCCCGAGCTCTGGAACGCTCCGCCTCCGGCGGTCGGTGGGTCGAACACAAATGTAGCCTCGCGTATGATTCGGTGAATCATTGGAGGGCCATACACGGGACCGGCGTAAGCTTCATTCGGCGTCAGCTCAACGTTGCGGTCCACGCGCGTCAGCACAAGGTTGCCAGTCGTTTGCAGCCGTCCGTCCGCCGTCTGCTTGACGCCCTTGGAGTGAAAACACACTAGCGTGTGGTTGGCATGGGTCACCAGCCACTGGGTCTTGACCCTCCCTTCCTCATTCATAGGGGGAGCCATCGACGTTGCTGGATACGTCGTGAAATCAAACGACGAGTTCGCGGACTCGCTGTTGTCCAGCTTCACTACCCCAGCGACTCTGGCGAAACCGATCGTGAAAGTCATCTTGGTTTTCCCGAAATCCGTCGTTCCGTCAGCGATATACTGCGCGTCGGAATGACCGCCGTCCACCACCCAGGACCCCGTCGCGAAAGCCGGGGAAATACTCCTCCCGGGATTAGCCAGCGCGAGAATCGCTAGAACCACAATCGCTGCAAATAGAACCGTCTGCTTCAACATTTCTCTCCTCCTCCTTATAGATCCGTCTTGGTCCGGGGATGCTTACAATCTCACCGCGAACCGAGATTTCCTTTTTGGACTCCCAAGTACGCGGGATTATAAACGCGGTTGACTGCTTTCGGGACAATCCGGCGCGGTTTCCCATTCCGAGTCGCCCCCAGCGGTCTCTGCAAGACCAGACTGCCGCTCACCCCGAGCCTCAACCTGGAATTTCCGAGTTGGAACTATGGCTCACACATCGTACGCTTCTCCTGCTCTGGACACAACGAATCTGCTACCAGAGCAGTCTCCGACCCAGATCGGCGGGGCTCCGACGGCTCGTTTGTGTCCTCCGAAATTCTTGGCCAAACACCGGCCGATGCAGCTGCCCCTCACCAACGGGCGTGTGCGTCCGAGGCGTCCTCACCGCATTCAAGCCTGCAGAAATACAAATGACGACCGACACCCAAAGGTTCGCCTAGTAGAGTTCAAATTGGAAACCTGGCTTAAATTTTCTGGCTGTTATTTTTTCTCGGCGAGCTGTTGCTTTAAGCGGGCGTTTTTCTCTGCGACGCCGCGCACCAGTTCTTCCTTATGCGCCATCAAGCGCCGCGCAATCTCCTGGTCGGAGATGCCCAGAATTTCTGCCGCGAAAATCGCTGCGTTCACTGCGCCAGCCTTGTCGATCGCCATGGTGGCCACGGGAATTCCGCCCGGCATCTGCACTGTGGCAAGCAGCGCGTCCAGCCCATTTAATGCGCTGGACGCCAGCGGTACGCCAATCACCGGCAATGTCGTATTCGCTGCCATCACGCCGGCCAGATGCGCCGCCGCACCCGCTCCCACGATTAGGACTTTCAGCCCGCGCTTCGCAGCCGTGGTGGCATATTCGTGCGCGCGCGCTGGCGTGCGGTGGGCGGACACTACCTCCATCTCATAGGCGATCCCAAATTTTTCGAGTGTCTTCCCGGCCTCGCTCATCACCGGCAAATCCGTGTCCGAGCCCATTAGGATTCCCACGACCGCATTCCCCGCCTTTTCAGTCTTCGCCACCTCGAGGCTCCTTAGTCCGCAGTTCGGTCAACTCCGCCAACGACCTCGATTCGGTCGCCACGCATGATTTTACCCGTCTCCACCACGCGGCAGAGCCACCCGCGCTGACCCCGCAGCTCCTGCTGGAGCCCCTGGCGTATTTCATCCATGCGGGAGCAGGGGTCGCATGGAATCGTAATCTCCAGCAAACTGTCCCCGACCTGCAACCGCAGTCCTTTGCTCAAGCGGCTAAAATCCAAGCCGCGAGTGGTGATGTTCTCCTTCACTGCAGCCGGCGCAATGCCCAGCCTCTCAAGCGTCTCGATGTCCATTAACAGGATCTGCCGCTTGCTCCCCTGCCTCCCGTGTATGCATCCCTTGAACCCTTTGTCGGCCAAGGCCTCGGATTCCTCAACCTCGCGCATCGGGAACCGATGCACCAGACACGTGAACAGGCGAACCACCTCACCCATTGGGAGCCTCCGCTGCGGCTCGGCCCTTTTTCGTCACTTTCCTGCCAATGTCTTTGCGATAGTGCGATCCTTGTACCACGATTCTACTAATTGAGTCGTAGGCAATTCTAGACGACTCCCCAATTGTGGTCGCGCAGGCGCACACATTAAAGACTCGTCCACCACTTGAGTAGTATTTGATCCCTTCTCGCCTTGTTCCCGCATGAAAAATCACGGCGCCGGGGATCTCTGCAGCGTCTTCGAGGCCGGTGATCGGTATGCCCGTGATTGGCCTATTGGGGTAACCCTGGGACGCGAGCACCACGCAAACACTTGCGCCCGGAGCCCACTTAGCCCCAAAACCGCCAAGTTCCCCACTAGCAGCGGCCACGCACGCCTCCACCAGATCGAAATCGGCGAGCAAGAGGATCGCCTGTGTTTCGGGATCGCCCAAGCGGCAATTGTACTCGAGTACTTTTGGCCCGTCGGCGGCCAGAATCAAGCCAAAGTAGAGGAATCCTTTGTATGGCATCTCTTCCTTTTCGAGCCCGGCCAGAGTTGGCTTCACGATGGTGTCCACGATCTTCGTTTCGAGCACTTTCGGCAGAATCTCATGCGTAGAGTACACACCCATTCCACCCGTATTTGGCCCCTCATCCCCATCAAACGCGCGCTTGTGGTCTCGCGTCGGCGCCATCGGAACAATATTCTTTCCATCGGTCAGCACGATGTAGGAAAGTTCCTCGCCTGCCAGTCCTTCTTCCAGCAGAACTCTCTTCCCTGCATCCCCGAATTCGCGCCGCCTCATTGCTCGTTCGAGGAATTCCGCGGCTTCGTCCGGTGACGACGTCACCAGCACTCCTTTACCTGCGCACAGTCCGTCTGCCTTGATCACCAGCGGCCAGCGCACTGCGCGCAGCGCCTTCTGCGCGCCAGCCAGAGAATCATGGATTCCATACACGGCAGCCGTTGGGATTCCGTGCCGTTCCATAAATTGCTTGGCGAAAACTTTGCTGCCTTCAAGTTGCGCAGCTTTTTGCGCGGGCCCCAGAAGCGTCAATCCACGTTTTGTGAATTCATCTGCGACGCCCAACACCAGGGGCAATTCCGGTCCCACGATGGTTAAGTCCGCACCAAGTGTGCTTGCGAGGTCGGCAGTGGACTTCACATCGCTCAGATCCAGCGGCAGGCACTCTGCTTCATTCGAAATCCCCCCATTTCCCGGCGCGCACCATATTTTTTCTACGGTCGCGGATTGCCGCAGCTTCCATGTCAGCGCGTGCTCGCGACCGCCGCTGCCCAATACCAGAATTTTCATGTTCGCTCGTTGGAAAGAATTAGAAACGATACGGCGGCGCGTCCATCAGTGTCAACAGGAGTTCGGCTTGCCCCACACGCGCAAAAATGTTTTCATCTATCGCCATGCCCTGGGACTTCGCGCTCATCTTGATTTTTCTCGCCGTCGCCGTGCCTTGGCTTGGACGCAGACGCATCCGCCAGTTGTTTGCAATGCAGCAAACAACGAAAATGGACCGCCTGAGCCTGTACGCTTCCACGATCGCATTTCAATGGCTTGCTGCAGCTGTCATTCTTTGGCGCACCAGCGCGCACGGAATCCGCGCCGCGCAACTTGGCCTCGCGATTCCCAGCCCGCGACTCACCATCGCGGCCGCGATTGTGCTTTCGATCCTGATACTTCTGAACCAGATTTTTAGTTTGCGCCGCATCGCCGCCAACCCTGCTGAAATAAGGGGCATCCTCCCGCAGTTAGCGCTCAAAGTTTTCCCGCAAGACGATGTCGAACGCCTGGCATTCTTTGCCCTCGTTTCGACCGTCGCCCTTTGCGAAGAAATGATTTAT
>Ga0307471_100002257_pt1 | contig 11003 bp, 10 predicted proteins | sample atmos_gasesAM3C__2_FD_204566 | JGI IMG/M metagenome (GOLD analysis project Ga0307471, IMG submission 204566) | Hardwood forest soil microbial communities from Morgan-Monroe State Forest, Indiana, United States - atmos_gasesAM3C_515 | ecosystem: Environmental > Terrestrial > Soil > Temperate... | reverse complement strand
ACCGAAGGACGCGCAAACGTTTGTCCAAGTGGACGACAAGTTGAAGAAGCTTGCTCGTTACCTGCAGCCTTTCTTTCTTGAGCCGCCGCCGGAGATCCATGCCAAGAGTTTGGGTGGATGGAATGACCTGTTTCGCGTCGGAAAGCGCTTCCGGAGCATTAGTAGCCTGGAGATCGCTGAGCTTGTCTCCTTCCTCACCGGCAGCCTGGGCGACTTTCTGGATCGAAACTACGAGTCCGAAACGATCAAGACCATGTTCCTTGCCAACAATGTGTACGGGAAACATGGGGGTCCGTATCAACCGGGAAGCGCGCTGGGATTGCTTTTCCACTTGTTGAGCGGCGGCGCACACGAGTTGCAGGGTTTCTATGGCCACGTGATGGGCGGCATGGGAGCGATCTCCGATGCGTTGGCCGCGGCTGGCCGGAAACATGGCGTTGAGATTCGTACCTCGGCACCCGTCGCACAAATCAACACGCGCGAGGGACGCGCGCTCGGCGTGGTCCTCGAAGATGGCATGGAGATTCATGGAAAACTTGTCTTATCGAACGCTGACCCCAAGTGCACCTTCCTGAAGATGCTGCCTGAGCGCGAGTTGCCCTCGGAATTTGTCCATGCTGTCCGCGGGATTAAGATGGCGGGCCCTTGCGCGAAAGTGAATCTTGCTCTTTCCGAGGAACCTCGCTTTACCGGAACGCCGCCCAGCCATACGCCGTTCCAACGTACGTTCTACACAATCGTGCCTTCCCTGGAGTTCGCCGAACGCTGTTATGACATTGCCAAGTTCGGAGAAATCCCGGAAGAACTCTGGGTTGATTGTGTGATCGCATCCAACGCGGACGATTCCCTGGCCCCGCAAGGCACGCATATCATGACGTGTTTCGTGCAGTACGTGCCCTATAAACTGCGGGCCGGATCATGGGATGAGAATCGGGAACTGTTGGGCGATCGCGTCATTCGCAAGATTGCAGAATACGCTCCCAACGTCCCGGGGGCAGTCATCGCGCGCCAGACCCTGACTCCACTCGACCTGGAGCGCACTTACGGATTAACCGAAGGAAACATTTTTCACGGCGACCTTTCGCTGGAACAACTTTTCTTCATGAGGCCGGTGCCGGGGTGGTCGCAATATCGCACGCCGATCGATGGGCTCTATTTATGCGGGGCGGGAGCGCATCCGGGCGGAGGAGTGACGGGTGCACCCGGCCACAATGCCGCGCACCAGGCCCTGCGCGATTGGAAGAAAGGCCGTTTGAGAGAAGGAGCCGCATGAGTTCGAACGGGCACCGCACCGCCGACATCGTGATCGTCGGCGCAGGTGTGATGGGCGCGTCCATCGCGTTCCATCTTGCGCAGCGCAAGGCGGGACGGATCCTGGTGCTCGACAAGGAACACGTGGGCCACGGGGGAAGCGGTCGTTCCTCCGCGCTCATCCGGATGCATTACAGCTTCCCGGCCGAGGTGCAACTGGCGCTCGTCAGCTTGCGAATGTTCGAACGCTGGTCTGAGCTGGTCGGGGAAACGTCACTGTTTCAAAGAACAGGGTTTGTTCGCATTGTCCATCCGAATGAGATGGAGCGGTTGCAACGAAATGTGGAGATGCAAGGCGCACTGGGCGTGAACGTGAGACTGATCTCCCGAACTGAGCTGCGCGAGCTTGAGCCGGATTGGCAAATTGACGAAGTGGAACTTGCGGCGTATGAACCCGATTCCGGTTACGGCGACGGCGCGGGGGTAGCCAACGACTTTCTGGCGCGGGCTCGAGACCTGGGCGTGGCCTACTCTCCGCGGACTCGAGTGACGTCGTTTCGCATCGAAGGCGAGCGGGTGATTGGCGTAGAGACCGATCAGGGGCCAGTGAATGCTCCGATTGTCCTGGCCGCCAGCGGTCCATGGACACGCCCCCTCTTCAAGGAAGCCGGCTACGATTTGCCGATCGAAACGGAATACCACCAAGTCGCGATTCTCAAGAACGCTCCCGGAATGCGGGGTGGGGGATGCGCCTGCATCGATTCGGTGTCGGCCACCTACTTCCGTCCGGATGGTTCAGACAAGTTTCTGGTGGGCGATTTCTACGGCGCGCGCCCGGTCGACCCCGATGACTTTCCTCAGCGAGCCTCGGACGAATCGCTGGAAGTACTCATCGAACGAGCGTGCGGTCGAATTCCGAAACTGGAAAATGCTGAGGTGATGCGCGGTGTGACGGGGGTCTACGACATGACTCCCGATTGCCGGCCTCTCCTGGGAGAGATTCCCAGCATTACCGGGCTGCATGTTTGCGCGGGATTTTCGGGAATGGGCTTCAAGATCTCGCCTGCAATTGGATTGGTAATGTCGGAGTTGTTGTTGGATGGTGCCGGTAAGACCGTGGATATTCGGGCGTTTGCTCCGAATCGATTCGTTGAGGGAAACCCGATCAAAGCAGAGTTTGAGTACGTGGATGATTAGACGTGTAAGGAGCAGCAATGAAGAAGAAGGGCATTCTCGAGCGACTGAAAGAAGGTCCGGTCCTGGGAGATGGCGGCTACCTGTTGGAATTGGAAAAGCGCGGCTGGGTCCGGCCCGGACCATTCACGCCTGAAGTCGCGATCGTGTATCCGGACGCACTGCGCGAGTTGCATATCGAATTTCGGCAGGCGGGCGCCGAAGTTTTGCAGGCGTTGACCTTCTATGCGAGCCGCGACAAGCTGGCGACAGTGGGGCTACAGGATAAGGTTGAGGACATCAACCGGTCGGCGGTACGGATCGCAAAGGAAGTGGCGGGCGATGACTGCCTGGTGGCGGGCAACTTGAGCTTGACGTGGATGTACGAACCGAACAGTCCGTCGGCCTCCGATCGCGTGCGCGAGACGTTCGAGGAACAGTTACGTGTGCAAATGGATGAGGGCGTCGACTTCATCATCGGAGAAACTTTTTCCTGGTTGGGCGAGGCTTTGCTGGCAGTCGAGCGCGCCAAGAAAACGGGATTGCCGGTGATGGTCACGATTTGTTTCGAGAACAAAGACGAAACCGCCGAAGGAAAGGGCGCCGCCGATGCCGCCAAGGCGCTGCTGGACGCTGGCGCCGATATTGTAGGAATGAATTGCCTGCGCCCTCCCGAGCATATGCTCGGTCCGATGGAAGAGATGCGGAAAGCAGTTACCGGATACCTTGCATGCCAGCCCGTGGGGTTCAGCACGCCCAAGAGCCAACCTGACTTCACCAGCTTGGCGGAATTTCCCTATGCGCTCGACCATCTTCAACTCACGCGCAAGGAAATGGGCCAATATGCGGCGCAAGCGCGGGAAATCGGAATCAACTACATCGGCTCGTGCTGCGGGTCGGTCGCCTCACACGTGCGCGAGATGGCAAAAGTTCTAGGCAAGCTGCCGCCGGACAACCGAATCTGGAATAAAGGTGGCGCCAAGCCCATGTCAGCCTACGAGTACTACGACCACGACAAGCAGGGAGTGAAGAGCTAAAACAAGGAAGATTCGAATGCAAACGAAACAGGCCTGCTCGCTGAAGCAGGCCTGTCTTTTGTCGATGCTTGCGAGCGCTTAGGCGGCAGCGCCGGGATCTTGCGCAATCACCAGCGGCACGTTCACGAGATGTTCGTTCAAGAACCACTGCTGCAATTCGTTGGTACGGAGCACGTCACTGATCACCAGGTCGTTCGTACCATCGTCTCCAATGGTCTGCGCGCGCTTGGCTAGCTTGCGACATTGGCCAATGACGATCTGATGCGCATCGAGCAGCCGTGAAATTTGCACCGGAACCTCTTCCCGGCCACGCGGGGGCCGCTCGATCTGGCTGGTTTCCGCGATGTCAGCCGCCATGGCCAGACTGATGCCGCCGAGCAACTGAATACGTTCGGCAATCTCGTCAACGATTTCATTCTGCTCTTCGTAGTGCTTGTCGTAGAGCAAATGCAATTGATAGAACGTGGGGCCGGCAACCTGCCAATGCGATTTCTTGTATAGGTCGCGGAGAGTCATCGTGTCGGCGAGCAGCTGATTGAGCTGCTCGGTCATCTCGAGACGAACCGGCTCTTCCAGATCCAAGGGGAGCAGATGCTCGACGGTGCCGTAAGCCTGAAATTCGCGCGCCTTCTGATGCAGACGCGGTTGCGCACTCACTCTGCCGTGGTTGGCAGATGCTGATTCCTTCTTAGCCATGGGAAAGCTCCTTGCGGTGGAAATCGATGGGACTGGGGTAGCCGTCACGGTAACCGTGGGCTTTAGTTGCTGTCAACCTGCTGGGGGGTTGGATGAAAGGACCGCAGGGATCGACTCGGGAATTCATGCCAACAACCATGCGCTAAGGGCCACTTCATTTAAGGATGTGTTAACAACAACTTAGATCGGGGCACTTCCGCACTCAGATGATCGACGCCTGTCGTCAAAGGGCTGTGCCAAGCAAGCTGTACAGCAGGACGGCGAGAACAAAACTGGCGACACCGACGTAGAGCCAATCCCTTTCAAGTGCGAAGGCGAATGCGGAAAAAGCCACGCGTGCGACCGGGGTGGCGATCAGGAACAGCAGGCCCAACTGGATGATACCCCTCCCGCGCAGAGCCAGGGCGGCTCGAACAACTCCCTTCCACTCTCTCAAATCGGAAGGTTCACCAGCGAAGGCACGATAGTGAGGGATCGAGAGCCCATGGCGGATAAGAAAGATAAGTCCGCCGACGAGTACGACCATTGCGGACAAAGTGACGCCAGCGCGCAGCAGATTGGCGATGACTACTTCGATCTTCTGATCCGTCCAGTCAGACTTTCGAAACATGTTCAGATTCTTCCTGAGAATGCGCCATATAGCATTTCGGCCCCCAAGGCGGCGATGACCGCGGCGAAGACCCAGCGCAGTTGTTGCGTCTTGGTGCGGGCCAGCATCCGCGCACCGGTGAGCGAACCGGCCAGCACGCCGAGCATGACGGGCATCGCAAGAGCAGGATCGATGTAGCCGCGACTAAGATACACGCCGGCGCTGGCCGCCGCGGTGACACCGATCATGAAGTTGCTGGTGGTAGTGGAGACTTTAAAGGGAATGCCCATGGCTTGATCCATCGCAAGGACCTTCACCGCGCCGGATCCAATGCCCAGCAATCCCGACAAAGCTCCGGCGCCGAACATCAGGCTGAACCCTGCAGGCACACGATGGACGAAATACGCCTTCGGCCCGGCGAGCGAGGGATACACCCCGTTCATTCCCAAGCGGGTTGCCAGCGGATCCGGATGGTTGTCCTCCGGTGACTCGACGGGGGTTCGTGTGGAGACATAGCCCGAATAGAGGAGCACCAAGCCAAAGACCACTCCGATCGCGGCCGTAGACACCCGGGCAGCCAGAAAAGTGCCAAACAAAGCGCCCAAGGTGGTCGCCACTTCGAGAAACATCCCGATGCGAATGTTGGAGAAGCCATCCCGCAGGTATGCGACCGCGGCGCCGGAAGAAGTTGCGATGACCGAAACCAGCGAGGCACCGACTGCGTACCGAATGTCAACATGGAAAACGAGAGTTAACAGAGGCACGAGCACGACCCCTCCGCCCAGCCCCGTCAAGGCGCCAAGAAATCCTGCCATGAACGAGCCCAGGACCACCAAGAGGGTGAACTCCAGATTGTTCATCCTGCCTCCGAATCCAGTGTGCCACAGTCTGTGGCACACGATTGGAAGCGGCTGGATTTTGCGAATCTCTCTGATTACGTCGAGAAGGAATCTCGCAATCGCGTCCGCCACCCACCGTTCGAACGGCAGGTGGCTTGAAGGAGGGGCGGATGAAAACGGCTAGGAACCGCTGCAAGCGTCGATCTGAACCAGTGGCGTGTGGACCACGGGGGCTTCGGGAAGGTGCAATCCGCATTCCGTCTTTTGGAAGCCCGCCCAGCGACCGGCTCGGGGATCTTCCCCAGGACGGATCGCCCGCGTGCAATGCGTGCACCCGATGCTCGTGTAGTTCGCATCGTGGAGAAGATTGTAAGGAACGCTGTGCTCGTGCAGGTGATTCCAGACGTCCTTGTTGGTCCAGTCGGCAATCGGATTGATCTTGACCAACTGGAATTTGCGGTCCCATTCAACCTTGTGTGCGTTCGCGCGGACCGATGTCTGGTCGCGACGAATGGCGGTGATCCACGCGCGCAAACCGGCGAGCTTTTCCTTGAGGGGCTCGACCTTGCGCAGTCCGCAGCACTGATCCGGATTCGTCGTCCAAAGGGCGTCTCCATAGATCTCTGCCTGGTCGGCCGGAGTCAGGCGAGGGCGCACTCGCTCGACTTGGATACCGTAACGTTGCTCGACTTTCTCGATGAGGTCGTAGGTCTCCGGAAAGAGAAATCCGGTGTCGATGGTGAAAACACGAACTGAGGGATTCACTCGGGCGGCGATGTCGATCAAGGCCATCCCTTCGGCGCCGAAACCCGACGCCATCTGCACGGTCGCGCCGAAATTAAGGAAGGCCCACCGCAAAACTTCCTCGGGACTCCACGATTCTGCGGCTTCTTGTACCTCCAGAAAATGATCGATCACTGTCTCCACTCCTGGTCTTTTGAAGGAACCTGGTTCTCAAAAACGTTTTCAGATAGGGGTACGGTCAGAGACTCGCTGAGAGAATTCCAAATGCTACCTTCCACAACATTCGCATCAGAACTCTCGCTAGCTACGGCCTCGCCGATCAAAAGCAAAGTCGGGGCCGGCAACTGCGGCGCATTCGGAAGATCCTCGACTCGGGTGCGATGAATCTGCTGTTGCTTCGACGCTGCCCGCGAAATGATGGCGCAAGGTGTTTCCGGCTTCATCCCCGCCGCGATCAATTGCCCGGCGGTGTGCGAGTAGTTGGAGCCCGGCATGTAGACAGCCAGTGTTGCGCCCGACGCCACATAGCTCTGCCAGGCGATCGAATGTTCCGAGTCGGCTGAGTGGTTGGTGAGGAACATGACCGCCGATGACTTTCCGCGACGAGTCAGGGAGACCTGGGCGACAGCGGCAGAGGCCAGCGCCGACGTCACCCCCGGCACGACTTCAAAGCTGACCTCCGCTTTGCGTAAGGCGTCCATCTCTTCGCCGCTGCGACCGAAGATGGAAGGGTCACCGCCTTTCAAGCGCACCACGTTCACGCCAAAGGACGCGAACGCCACCAGGAGCGCATTGATTTCTTCCTGCTGCACGCTCTTGCGGCCACAACGTTTGCCGACATTGCGAATGTGGGCCCGGGAAGAGATGAGCTCGAGAATTTCCGGGCTAACTAGGTCGTCATGCAGTACCACATCTGCAGACTGAAGCAACCGAAGCGCTTTAAGCGTGAGCAAATCAGGATCGCCCGGACCGGCGCCCACCAGAAAGACCTTACCCTTCATGAGCGGCCTCCTTCAGAGCATCGGCGGGAAGTGCGGCGTCAAACGGAGTGCGGTTGGCTAGCTCATGCAGGAGACTCCGGCGCTGCGCGGGATCGATGGCGCGCCGAAACAGCCTCTTGCGGAGTTGGCCGAGATGCGCGATCCAGCCGGCATAAACGGAGGGCAGTTGCGCCTCAAAATCGCGCCTCAGCTTTTGCGCGAGTGCCGGACTGTTTCCCTCGGTGGAGATCGCAACCTGCAAAGCGCCGCGACGAACCACGGCAGGGTAATAGAAGTCGCAACGGTCGGGATCGTCCACAACATTGCAAAGAATCTGGCGGCTGCTTGCTTCCCGGTAGACGCGATCGTTCGCATTGGCAGAGGACGTGGCGGCGATAACGAGGAAAATCGAATCGAGATCCTTGGGATCGAATTCGCGCGCTTCCCAAGTGAGGACACCAGCGCGCTCCCAAGCGGCAACCGCGGGCGTGACCCACGGCGCGATCACTCGTACCTGAGCATGGGCCACCAGAAGACTGCGGATTTTCGATTCCCCGATCTTGCCGGCGCCGACTACGAGGCAAGGCCGGTTCTCGAGTTTCAGAAACATGGGAAACAAACTCATCGTTCTTCCTTCCCCACTAACCTTCAATGCCATGAGGCACGCGCCCGGGTGAGGGGTCGCGCAGCACGGCGGTGATGAATTCTCCCGCCAGGAATTCCCGCAGTTCTTCATTGCTGTGTCGCGCGAAGAACTGCCGCAAATTCTCGTTGGGTGACCGATCATCGAGATAATGGCGCAGAATGCGTTCAATCGCATCCGGGACATCGCTAGCCAGGCAACGGTATCCGACTGGCCGAGCGATTGATTGGTGCAGTCCAACCGCGCCACCCACGCAGAAGTAGTAAGCGTCCTGCATGCGATCGCCAACCTTAATCTTTTTGCCTTCGATTCCGATGTCAGCAATCCAGTGCTGCCCGCAACTGTTGGGGCATCCGGTAACGTGCAACTTCATGTGCTGCTCAAAGCCGGGCAGGCGCTCCTCAAGTTCTTCGACAAGCCAGCGGGAAAACGCCTTGGTCTCCGTGATGGCCAGCTTGCAGAATTCTGATCCGCTGCAGGCCACGGCACCGCGCCAGAATGCAGACGCCTGCACCGGGAGTCCGGCGTCGGTCAGTTCTTTCGCCAGGGTACGGACGTTCTGGTTGGGAACGTTGACGACGATCAGGTTCTGCATGTTGGTAATGCGGACTTGTCCATCGGCCAGGCGGTCGGAAAGATCCGCGGCGGCGCGCATCTGCCCGGCCGAGATTCTTCCCCGAAGCACGGCCGCGCCGATATAGGAGCGACCGGCCTGCTTCTGGGCATGAATGCCGACATGATCGCGGTAGACGTCGTCAGGAGGCTGTTCCTCGGCGGCGGGCTCCAGTCTGAAGCCGAGCCGCTTCTCGAGCTCTTCCTGAAAGATCTCCGGGGTCCAGCCGTGCCGCAAGAAAAGGAATTTCAGCCGCGCGCGCTCGCGATTCTCGCGCAGTACTTCACTATCACGGAAAATTTCGGCGACGCCGCGCAGCACGGGCACAACTTCGCTTGGCCGAACGAATGCATTGAGGCGCGAGGCTAGATGTGGATCGGTCGAAAGGCCGCCCGCAACACGTAAGGAAAAACCGATTTCTTCACGGCCGCGCAACTGGCGACGAACTGCGGTCAGTCCGACGTCGTTGATTTCCGGATAGGCGCACCACGAACGGCATCCGGTGATGCAAATCTTGAATTTGCGGGGGAGGTTGTAAAACTCCGCGTTGCCAACAAAGAAGCGATCGGCCTCGAGTGCGACCGGAGAAGCGTCGAAGATTTCATCCGCGTCGACGCCAGCCAGCGGGCAACCGGTAATGTTGCGGGTATCGTCTCCGCAAGAACCCTTGGTGGTAAGTCCAGCGCGCCAGAGACGATCGAGAAGTTCGGGGAGGGCTTCAATCGTCACCCAGTGGAGCTGGATATTTTGCCGGACCGTGAGGTCTGCCGTGCCGCGTGCATAGCGTTCCGTAACTTCGGCAATCGTGCGCAGCTGATGCGCCTGCAACAGGCCGTTGGGTATGCGAATCCGCACCATGAAATATGGGAGGGCCTTCCCCTCGCCATTCTTCCCGCCGATCACGCCGGCGCCGTCGCCCTGCGTGTAGACGCCCCACCAGCGGAAGTAGGTGCCGATCCACTCGGGCGGAATCGCCGTAAATCCTTCGCGCGCGAAGCGGCGGATCTCGTCCAGGCCTTCCCACGGGTTCTTCTCCCGCTTGAGCCGCTCGACGCGTTGCGCTTTCGTTTCTTTGGCTGGATATGTCATAAATGCAAAAAGCCCACCGCCAGGTATGTCTCTGGCGGTGGGCTGATAATTGCTGATTATTAAGGACTTACTAGGTCAGCAGCCTCCCTGTGCCAGAAGACACGTGTGCACAACAACAAGTACAACAACACACCGTGAACGTCTGGCTAGCTGCCAACATCATCCGCAGATAGTAGGGGGAAAGAGAGCTTCTGTCAACTAGCGAAGGCCATGCCCTCATGCAAAATTCAGATGAGGTGCATCGAAATAATGGAGGGTGGGCTCTGCAAATCACCTTTGACGGTCCCGCAAAGCTCCGTTACTTTGTACCTGTACCGATGCTGACTCATCGCCATCACCGCCATCATCATCACGCGCATAGCGCGTTGGCGGAGGTGCCGGTCTGAGTCCTGACTAGCACTTATTAAGCTTCGAGCCCGCTGACGCGAATAGCGTCAGCGGGCTTTTTGTTTCCCGGAAAGGAGTTTGGATGACCGACGTCGATATCGATTTCGAAAAAATGCAGGGCCTGGTTCCAGCGATCGTCCAGGACGCAAGGTCGGCGGAGATCCTGATGCTCGGGTTCATGAATCAGGCGGCACTGGAGCGAACCCTGGCCTGCGGATATGTCACTTTCTTCAGCCGAACCCGCAACGAACTTTGGACCAAGGGGGATACGTCAGGCAATCGGCTCAAGGTTCTATCCATCCGTACCGATTGCGATCGCGATACGTTCCTCGTGCAAGTGGAGGTGGAAGGGGCCGGCGTGGTCTGTCATTTGGGAACGCGGTCCTGCTTCACGCAGGATATTCCGCTAGCCCCGCGAGCGATCTCTGCAGCCCGGGAGGAGCAGCGATGAAGTTGCGATTGGGCATTCCGAAAGGGAGTCTGCAAGAGGCAACTCTACAGCTGTTTGCGCGAGCCGGCCTCCGGGTGTTCACCAGTTCGAGATCCTATTTCGCATCGACCGGCGACCCCGAAATCGAATGCATGCTGATTCGAGCGCAAGAGATGGCCCGCTACGTCGAACACGGAGCGCTGGATGCCGGACTCACTGGCCTGGATTGGGTGATCGAGAGCGGGCTCGACGTGGTCGCGGTTACGGATCTCAGCTACGCCAAACAGAGTCGGGGCAAAGTGCGTTGGGTGCTTGCGGCTCCCGAAGACTCTGTCTACCGGACTCCATCAGACCTCAGGGGAAGGATCATCGCGACTGAGCTGGTAAACGTCACTCGCAATTACTTTCGTGCCAAGAATGTAGACGTGCAGGTAGAGTTTTCCTGGGGAGCCACCGAAGTCAAGCCACCCATGCTGGCGGATGCGATCGTGGAGGTCACGGAAACTGGAAGCTCTCTGCGCGCCAACCGGCT
>Ga0307471_100002256_pt1 | contig 11004 bp, 8 predicted proteins | sample atmos_gasesAM3C__2_FD_204566 | JGI IMG/M metagenome (GOLD analysis project Ga0307471, IMG submission 204566) | Hardwood forest soil microbial communities from Morgan-Monroe State Forest, Indiana, United States - atmos_gasesAM3C_515 | ecosystem: Environmental > Terrestrial > Soil > Temperate... | reverse complement strand
AGAATCCGCTGCGATCCACTCTCCGAACCGATCCACACGCGGAAGCATCCCAACTCGGCCAAAATATCAGTGACCTCCGGATTCAGCCGATCGGCCCGCGAAATACACTCGAATGGGATGTGCAATCCCCGCGCCCGCATCTCCGCCGCATACTGCCGCAGCCAGCCATGATGAATCGTGAACACGTCGTCGGCGATCCACACCATGTCCGGCTGGTACGTGTACAGCAGCCATTCCACTTCGTCCACAACCGCGATCGCATTTCGTCTACGGTGGGTCATGCCGAAAACTTGGTGACTGCACCAGCGGCAGCGGTACGGACATCCTCGCGCGGTAATGAACGAAAGGGATCCCTGTCCGTGCGCCTCGCGCCACGTCTTCACGTAGCGCGTCACATCGATCGCATCGCGCGCCGGCCACGGCTGCGCGTCCAGATTCGCGATCTGCGCGCGCGGCTCGGTCTGATGCAGCTGACCGTCCCCACCCAGAAACGCGATCCCGTTCACCTTGCGGAGCGCCGATTCGGACTCTTCCCGCAGCGCGGGAAGCAATTCTTCGATCGTGATCTCGCCCTCGCCGATCACCACGACATCCGCACCCGCCTCCAGGTATTCGCGGACGTACGCTCCGGGCTCCGGTCCTCCGACGATGGTCTTCCAGCCGGCCGCGCGCGCCACGCGAAGGATCTCGACGACGCGCTTGCGCGTCATCAGGTTCGCGTACACGCCCAGCACCGACGGAGTTTCCGTTTCGAGGCGGCGGACAAGAACCTGCAGCGACGAAAAGGTCGAATCGAACACTTCGACATCGAAGCCCTGTGCCCGCAAATGCGAGCAGATATACAAAATTCCCAAAGGAACGTACGGCTTCATGATCTTGAGTTCCTTGGGGTCTTCGTACAGAAAATATCCGTGCGTCAGCAGCAGGTCGGCCATGTTACGCCTCCCCTGCTGAGGTCGCGATCGCGCGAAGTGGCACGAGCGACGATCCGGATCGCGATCCGGCCATCGCTGGCTCACGATACAGATCGGGAAGCTCGGTCGGGTCGGAGTTCCGGCTGATCGGCTCGAGTTCCGCCACTCGCCGCCACGCCGCAGCGGGATCAAACTCGCGCGACTCGCGCGACTTCCACGAATCGACCTCCGCATGCAACGCGTCTCGCACCGCCCGGTAAAACGTGTCCGTGTACGCGCCCTTGAACATCACGCAAAGGTCGTCGCTGTCCGACCAGTTCTGCTTGGCGCCAAGCTGCTGTCGCACGCGTTCGTAAAATCTCGTGTTGGGCAGCGGATACGAGAGTGACACGCCGATGTCATCCGGACGCGTGCCGCGCACCAGCATGATGGTGCTTTGTATGTCTTCCCACGTCTCGCCGGGATATCCGAACTGCAGAAAATACCCCGCCTTGATGCCTGCTCGGTGCAACTCACCGCGTGCCGCGATCACTTTCTCAACCCGCAGTCCCTTGTCCATCGCATCCAGTACTCTCTGCGAGCCAGACTCCACGCCCATCCATACTTCAGCGCAGCCCGCACGTTTCAGAGCTCGCACGGTCTCGCCGGTCAACAGATCCGCCCGCGCCTGAATCTTGAAACTCAGGCGACACCGCCTGTTTTCCAGCTCGCGTGCGAATTCCTGCACCCAGTGACGGTTCAAACCGAAAATATCGTCGGCGAACCACAGGTGTGTCGCGCCGTAGTGCTTTTTGAGTTCCTGGATTTCGGCCGCGACCTCGGCCGCTGGACGGGCATGAAAGCTGTCACCGAAAATCGGCTTGGCGCACCAGTTGCACTGGAAGGGACATCCGCGGCTGGCAATCAGGTTGAGCGAAAAGGTTCCGTGAGCGGTCATCCACGCATCGCGATACTTGTTCAAGTCGATTAGGTCGCGAGCGGGTAGTGGAAATCCGGCGAACTGTCCGACCGGCGCTGGTGGTCGCATCTGCACCAGTTCTTCGGCTCTGGCTCGTTGCAGAAACGCCACTCCCGGAATTTCCGATGTGTCCTCGTTGTTTCCGATGGCGCGAACCAGCCGCAGCAACGTGTGTTCTGCTTCACCGGCCAGAACGAAATCACTGCCCTGCTTCAGGTAGTCGAGCGCGTGATCTGTCGCATCCGATCCATGCACGACCACTTGTGCGCCGACGCGGCGTGCGTCGTCGATCATCTCAAACGCGACCTCGCGCATCCGCGTGAGGCACATCTTGGTCAAAAAATTGAAATCGTCCTCGTAGATCGCCACGATCTTAGGTTGATGCTGTCGCAGCGCCTCGCGAAATCCGGGACCGGGCTCCTCCAGCATGGCGTCAAACACACCGACCGAAATTCCGTGCTGCCGCAACACGCCCGCGGCGTACAGCGTGCCCAAAGGCGGGTACGGCTGCATCTTCCGCACCTGCTTGCGGTCGTAAGGCAAGTGATACGAGTGTGTTAGCAGAACCTCAGCCACGTTTTCCTACTTAGAGCGCGCCGTACTGGTCAGGCGCGCGCATACCTCAACAAACTTCGCTCACCTTCGTGCTCAACGTCTGTCCCGTCAGCAGCGAACGCCGCGTGGTGACTTTTTCGAACGAACGCGCCACCCACAATTCCCACGGAAACGAATATTTGTTCGCACGAATCCGCCAACGCAGAGGCGCTCCGAGCGCCCGGCGCACGCCCTGGCGCAACCCCGGGAACCGGTTCGTCGCCTTGCGTAGCTGGTTGTTCAGCAGGAAGAACTCCAGCATGCGCCGCAGTCGGGCCAGCTCCGCGCCCTGCAACCACGGCAGCATGTTCCGCCCCAATGGCAAATCCACCCATTCCTGCAACGACTGCGGCTCTTGCATTCCCATCTCGCGCAGTTGCGGCCAGATCGGAATACCGGGGTACGGCGTGAAAATGTTTGGCGAGAAGCTGACATTCCAGAATTGCCGCGCGACGTCGCTCATCGTTCGAAACGTCTCGACGCGATGCGCTTCGGTTTCTCCCGGATAGCCGAAAATCAGATTGAACGTGACGTGAATTCCGCCCAGCGCAGCCTTTCGCGCGGTCTCGTACATCTCGTTCAGCCGCTGATGGCGCTTATTCATGAGCTTCAGAACGTCCTCGGAAGTCGATTCCGTGCCGAACCCCATATGCGTGACGCCGCTTTCCCCGAGCATTCGAACTTCGTCATCGCTCATTCGGGAAAGAAAGTCGGTCGAAGCCTGGAACGTCCACCGGAACCGCACGCCCGAGTCTAGAAATCCGCGGGCGATCTCCACGGCGCGCCGCCAATCCACCGGGAGATTCGAATCCAGCATCGCCACTTCGTCGATGCGATACCGCGCCACCAGTTCCGGCACTTCGCGGACCACTCGATCCGCCTCCAACGCATTGAATCGCCGCTTGTAAAAGACCATGTCCGTGCAGTAGTTGCAGGCGTAAGGGCAACCGACGCTGGTCGCGTACGCCAACTTCCTTACCCCGTGGCACGACTTTTCGTACGCATCGAAGTCGGCAAGATGGAACGCCGCCATCGGCAGATCATCGAGCAGCGCCGTCCGGCGCTCCGGCGAGTGCTGCGTCAATCCGTGCGGCTTCGACGACACTCCCTGCACATCGCTGAATCCGCGCCCTTCCGCCAGCCTCTGCGCAATCTCGAGCAGGGTAAGTTCGCCCTGCCCGCGCACGATCGCGTCAACCCAACGCTCATTTAGCGTTTGCCCCGGCAAAAGGCTCGGATGCCATCCGCCCAGAATCACCGGCACTTCCGGATTCGCGTGCTTCACCAGTCTCCCAACGCGCATCGCGCCGCGAATCATCGGACCGGTCAGAACGGAAATCCCCAAGCACAACGCGCCCTGCACTTCACGCAGAACGCGCGATTCCCAATCCGGCGCAATCGCCGCGTCGATGATCTTGACGTCGAAGCCGCTTTCCAGCAGTGGGGCCGCAAGGCTCAGCAGGCAAAGCGGCGCGCTCAGCGGCTCGCCGTCATAGGGCGGATAAAACAGAACGACTTTGTGTTTCTTTAGCACACGGCTCCCGAAGTCGCGGGTTCCAGCCGCTTGGCATCCACGGCGGGTTTGGCCTGCGCGGTCCGGCGCTTCAACTTCTCGTTCAACCACAATTCAACCGGCAGCCCGTACACGTCGTGATCCAGCCGCCAACGCGCCGGAAACGAGAATGCCTTCTGGATCAGCCGCGTCGGCCGGGTCCGCGTGTCGGCGCTGATCGGGATCCGGTCAAACGCCAGCCGCAGATAATCGCGCATCACCTGCAGGCGGTGATGTTCTCCTCCGCGCAGCCACGGCAGCACGGTGTAGCGTGGAAAGAAATCCGCCCAGCCTTCGAACGATTTCGGCACATCGAACCCGAACTCCTCCGCATGCTCCATCACCGGGGCGCCCGGATACGGCGTGAAGATATTCGTCCAGAATTCCGCGCCCGGATGTCTCCGGCACATGTCCATGATGAAATCGATGGTCTGCCGCCGTTCGCTCGGTCCTTCGCCCGGATACGCGAAAATAATGTTGAACGATGGCCGGATGTCCGCCGCCAAGCACCGCCGCGCGGTCTCGTAAATCGTGTCGAAGTTCTGAAATCCCTTGTTCATCAGCTTCAGCATCTTCTGTGAACCGGATTCCGCTCCGTGGCAGATCTGCTGCAAGCCCGCGCGCCGCAGCAGCTTCAGGTCTTCCACACTCAATCGCGACGTTAGATTCGTGGTCGCCTGAATACTCCACCGGAACTGCGCGCCGGCCCGCACCAGACCGTCAGCGATCTCTCGCGCCCGATCCAGATCGACCAAAAAGTTGTCGTCGACGACCCACAAGAGTTCGAGCCCATAGCGTCGCGTCAGGTCGACCGTTTCTTCGACGAACTGTTCTGCTGGCAGCGCATTCCATTTCCGTCCATACACGCCCGCATTGGTGCAATACGAACAGTTGTAGGGGCACGCCAGGCTCGAGATGTACATCGCCCATCGCCGGCCGCACACGCGTTGGTAGGCGTCGAAGTCCGCGATGTGATAGGCCTTCGGTGGAGAATCGACGATCGGCCGCAGCGGCCGCTCGGTGGTAAAAATCACGCGACCGTCGCGCTTGAACCCAATGCCGGGCACCAGGTCCAGCGGCGATCGGCTCTCCAGATGCCGCACAACATCCAGCAGGGCATCCTCGCCCTGACCCTTGACCACGATGTCGATGTAATTCGCCTCGAGCGTCTGTTTCGGCAACAACGACGGATGCCAACCACCCAGGATCACCGGAAAATCTGGTTTCCACGCCTTGACCGCACGCGCGATTTCCACGGTCTCGCGGATCATCGGCCCGGTCACCAGCGAAATCCCGAGACACAACGCGTCTTTCACTTCTTCCAGCACTCGTTTCTTGTAGTTTGGAGTGATCGTCGAGTCGATCAGCCGGATAGAATATCCGGCTCGCAACAAAGGAGTGGCAACAGCCAGCAGGCCCAGAGGGGCGGTTGCGTCAGTGCTCGCAAACGACGGAAAGAAAAATACGACCTTCTTCGACATGAGCTCCGCTCTGAGTCTTCGAGTTTTCGAAAATACGAGCGGGGTCCAGAGTGTTTGTCACGATCGTGTCACCGGGCTGTCAATTGTTCCCTGCCGCGCCGCAAAGCGCTGTTTTCGCGCTAAAGTCGACTTGTCTGTGACTTTGACGTGACAAAACTGCATTCCATCGATCGCGCTGTCCTCCCGCTGCGTGCGGATCTTTCCATCGCCGGAGCACATTGCGCGCTGGCCACCAATTCCGAGCAAATTGTCGCCGCGATGTCACGGTGGAGTTGCTCCAGCCCTCCGCCGTCCGATCGCACCTTCGTTCTCGACGTTTTCGTCGATCCCAACCTTCCCGCCACCGCCGACTTCAAAACCGAGACGCACTTCCGAGGCCTTCATCACCTCGTCTTCGCGACGATCGGCTCGCATGAAGTCTTCTCGTTCGATCTCGCCCGGCGTCACGTCGCCGGGGTCGTCTCCTCCATGACCGCTGCTAGCGCCGGTTTCTGGATCTCCCACTGGCTCCCGATAACCCTTGGCGTTATGGGCACCACCGTAGGCGTGATCCCACTCCACAGCGCGTGCCTTGACCGCGGCGGCCGGGGCCTCCTGCTCGCGGGAGTCTCCGGCGCCGGCAAATCGACGCTCTCGGTCGCGCTCGCTCGCTGCGGCTTCTCGCTCGTCTCCGACGACTGGACCTACATCTCGCGAAATGTCGATACCGCGGGCACCGGCGCAAGCCGTTTGATCGCCCACGGCCTGTCCGCGCCGGTCAAGCTTCTCCCCGACGCCGTTCGCCATTTCCCCGAGCTTAACGGGCGTACACCGAAGTTGTGGTTCAACGGCGAACTCGCCTTCGAACTAAACGCTGAAGAGATCTGCCGCGGCCCGCAAAGAGCCGAGTCCCACCCCCGCTGGCTCATCTTCCTGGAGCGCGATTCGACGCGCGGCTGCAGCTTCCACTGCATCACCGCCGCCGACGCGCGCCAATTTTTTGAATCCAGCGCTGAGCGTCTGCCCGACCAACTCCCCGGCACAACTGCGACCCGCTCCGCCACGCTGGAAGCCATCGCAAGCTGCCCCGCGTGGCGCGTCCGTTCCGGCGAACCGCCCGAAGCTACCGCCCAGGCCATAGCCAATTTCTGCGAGAGGAACTGACGTGACCACCGATCTTGCTTCCTATTGCGACCCGCTCGATCTCCTCCACCGCTTCGTTTCGACCGCGTTCACCATTTCGCTCGAAATCGCGAAGGCAAACGTTGTCCTGCAAACCAACGACCTCAGCCTCACCCCTGCGAACTCGACACTTTCATCCGCCTCCGCATCGGACACCAACGGCCACCCCGCTTCGTGCCTCTGGAAGATCGTTCGCGACGTCGACGTTTCGAACACCCTCACCGAAGCCTCCATCGTCATGCTCGGCAACGTCATCGTCTACTCGATGGGCCCAGCGTGCATCGTCGCTGCCGACCGGGAGTACCGCGAAGTCCTCGCCTTCATCGGCGCCTCGGTCGACGCCCGTGCGTATCAGGATTCGATCTTTCCTGCGCTGTGTCGCCTGACGGAATTCGTCACCGGCCCTTGTTTGTCGCACTCCGCTCACGCAGAGCTATCGGCGGCCGTCGGAGATGAGTGCAATGCGTGACGCACAGTTGAAATCCATCGTGCTCTCGGCCCTCCGGCGCGAGCCGGACTTCTCGACTCTTCCACTTCTTCGCGCGATGAACCAGTCGCTGCTTAAGAATCTTCTGCGCTGGCTCGATCAATCCGGCCTGGCGCTGTATTTCTTGGAGCGCTTGCAGCAACACAACGCGGTCGATGGGTTACCCACTTCGTTGCGCATCGCGCTCGAATCGCGGCTGGCGGCGAACCGCCAGAGAACCGCCGACATGCTGGACGAGCTCCGCCGTATCACCGGAACCTTCACCAATTTCGGCGTTCAGTTCTGCGCCCTCAAGGGCCTTTCGCTGGTCCCGGACTTTTGTTCCGCCCAGCATCTGCGTCACCAAACGGATTTCGATTTCCTTGTCAGCCCGGAATTCCTTTGTCAAGCCTCTCGCGCCCTCGAATCCCACGGCTACGTGCAACAAGAAGTAAGAGCCTCTGGTGAAATCTGCTTTGCGACCCCACAGGCGCACATTCCCTCCGCGCAAGACGACATATACGCTCGACAGCGCCATCGCGAAGTCGATCTTCTCCCTTCGCTGCGGCTGGATTTCCACGGCGTCGCGATCTACACACCGTCAGACTTGTTCGCCCACGCCCAAAACAAGATCGTCGACAACCTTTCCTTCCCCACTCTCGCTACCTACGACATCTTCTCGCTCCAAGTCCTCCATGCCTTCAGCCACATCCTTGGCTCTTGGGTTCGGCTCTCCTGGCTTCTTGAAATCGCGCAGTTTCTCGACCTCTATCACGATGACGATGCACTATGGCATTCCGTCATTGAGCGCCAAAAAACTGCGAGCGCCGACAATCACAACCGAAACGCCTTCGGCCTGGTCTTGTCGCTCACGCGACAAACCTTCCCGAGCCACAGACAACTTCCATTGCCCCTCCGCGAATGGTGCATTGAGCCCGTTCCGCTCCCAATCCAGGCATGGGTGGACCACTTCGGCGCGCGATTCGCTCGAGCGGGCCTGCATGGCTCAAAACTCACGCTGTTCGTTCATCGTGAATTTCTCGACACGAGCAATGCCCAGGGCCGCCGCGCATGGCGACGCTATGCCTTCGGCCGCATTCTCCCGTTGAGGGGTCGCTCCTCCATTGGCAACGTGTCAATCGCCGCCCCAGGCGCTAAAATCAGGTCTACCGTATTTCAGTGGCTTCACTCCATGCGGCGAGCGCTTTTCCATCTTCGCGAGCTCGTGTCCTTGCCCGTGGAATCCATTCGCTGGAAGCGCGCCCTTCGTGCGTTCCAGAGGCGACGTGCCCGAACCTCGCGGCAGTCCGACAATTTGCACGCGAATTCTGGCTCTGCCTCCAGCAACGCCTTGGCAAATTTGGCGCGCCTTCCCGACTGAAGCCCCCCATGAAGGAGGACTTAGCATGACATCTCCACTCCAGCGCGGCCTCCAACTGACTCGTTGTGGTCTCGTGATATCCACGCTCCTTGGGCTGGGTTGTCTCGCCCAAGCACAGTCGGCCGGCCCATCAGCCTCCGGCACAACCACGCCAGATGGAACGCCCGAACTGGCGGGCAAAATCGAGCGCCTCACCAAGTCGCTTGAGCAGACTCAAGTCGAGCTCGCGGAATCGCGCTCTGAAATCCAACAGCTGCGTGCCACGCTTCAGGAAATCCTCAGTCACATGAACGGTACGAACACTGCGGCAAGCGCTGCACCCTTCGCGGACCAATCTCCCCTCTCCGGCGCGTTTGACGCTCCCAACACGCCTTCACAAGCCAGGTCCGACGAGCCCCATGCGGCGAAGATCTCCCAGGACGATTGGGACATTCTGAACGCCCGCGTCGAGGAACAACGTCAGACGAAGGTTGAAAGCACCTCCCGTTATCGGCTGAAGCTCTCCGGCATCGCCCTGTTCACCGCCTTCGCCGGATTCGGCCAGGTTGACAACGTCGAACTGCCCGCGATCGCGGTGCCCAAGTTTTACGGCTACTCGAACGGTAACGTCGGCGCCTCGGTCCGCCAATCGATCATCGGCCTCACAGGTATCGGCCCGACAGTGTTCGGCGCGCGCACCAGCGCTGACGTCCAGATGGATTTCTTTGGCGGCGTCCCCAACACCTATGGCGCCACCAGCGCAGGCCTTGCCGAAGTCCGCCTGGCCCGCATCCGCCTCGACTGGAAAGACACCTCCATCGTCACCGGCCTCGACTATCCGTTCTTCTCTCCAAATCTTCCGACGACCTATATGTCGGTCGTCGTTCCCGGGTTTGCCTCGGCCGGCAATCTCTGGAACTGGACCCCCACGGTGCGCGTCGAACAGCGCTTTCACGGCGCGCTGTCCGCCCTTAAGGTGGAGGCCGGATTCCTTGACCCCTCCGCCGCCATCTACAACAATTCCACGGCGAACCCGCGCATCGTCTCGCCAACCGAGAATTCGCGGCAGCCAACTTACGCGGTTCGCGTTTCGGCATCTACAAAGTCCGAGGACCGGCCGACCACGATCGGCTTCTCCGGCGTTTACTCGCCGCAGCGCTTCGTTTTCGGGTACAGTGTGTCCGGCTGGGCGGGAACACTCGACTGGCGTTTCCCGCTTCTTCCTCACACTGAACTCAACGGCGAATTCTTCACCGGTCACGGCATCGACGGCTTCGGCGGAGTCCCGCTGAGCCCGCTGCGCCCGACCGACGCTTTCCAATACGCGGCCGTCACTGCTCCGGAGCTTGCCACCATGGGTGTGATCGGCGGCTGGTCTCAATTCAAGATCAAGGTCAACACCCGCAACGAGTTCAACGTGGCCGCCGGCACCGGTGGCCGCAAGTCCGACGATCTCCGCCAAGCGGCGGTCAACAACTACTTCGTCAGCACCGTACCCGCTCGCAATCAGGTGATGTTCGCCAACTACGTCTTCCGGCCGCGCTCCGATTTGCTGTTCTCCGCGGAGTATCGTCGTTTCCGCACCTATCAGGTCACTGGCGGCCCTGCAATTGCGGGCCAGTTGGGCTTGGCGATGGGATTCCTCTTTTAGCCGCCGATGCGACTTCGCTTCTCCATCCTGACTCTCCTGCTGGCCGCATTCGTCGTCGCGCCGGGTCCTGCGCAGTCGACCAGTAACAACGACACGCCCGCTACCGAAGTCACGGGCGACGTAGTCCTGGTCCAGGGCAAGGCCGGCCACACCGGCGACGCCTCTCGCGTCGTCGTCTGGCTCGAGCCGCTCGATTCCGTGCAACGCGTTCGTGCCGCCAACGAGAAGGCCCGTTACCGCCTGCTTCAGCGCAACAAGCATTTCGAGCCGAGCTTGCTCGTCGTTCCAGTCGGCAGTGTGGTGGACTTCCCGAACCTGGACCCCTGGTTCCACAACGTTTTCTCCCTCTACCGCGGAAAACGTTTCGATCTCGGGCTGTATCAGGCCGGCGCCCAGCGCTCGGTCAAATTCGATCGCCCGGGACCGTCCTACCTGTTCTGCAACATCCACCCAGAAATGACCGGCGTCGTCCTCGCGATCGATTCCGAATTTTTCGCGATCTCCGACAAGGCTGGCCACTACACCATACCCGGCGTTCCTCCTGGGAAATATCTGCTCCACGTTTGGTATGAAAGCGCCCGCCCCGAAGCCTTGCAGGAACTGCAGCGCACCCTGACCATGGAGGGCGGTAATCGAGCCATATCTACGATCTTGGTCCCGGTCCTGGCGCAACTCGGCTCCAACCACAAGAACAAATATGGCCAGGACTATGACCCCGACCAACTCAAGCCGGACTATTAACGACCCGAGCAGCAGCAAGTCGCGGTAGAAAAATACTGGCAACCATTACGAAATTTTTGGAACCATAACGCACAGTGAAGGACACAAAAAAATGGACACCGTTCTCGTAGTGGAAGACTCCCGAGC
>Ga0307471_100002255_pt1 | contig 11004 bp, 14 predicted proteins | sample atmos_gasesAM3C__2_FD_204566 | JGI IMG/M metagenome (GOLD analysis project Ga0307471, IMG submission 204566) | Hardwood forest soil microbial communities from Morgan-Monroe State Forest, Indiana, United States - atmos_gasesAM3C_515 | ecosystem: Environmental > Terrestrial > Soil > Temperate... | reverse complement strand
TTCGTCGAGGTGACCGGCGGCGGCGACCCGTCGAAGACCTTGTTGATCGCCTCGGCCTCGGAGGCGTCGTTGAGAGGCGTCGACGTCCCGTGGGCGTTGACGTGGGCGATGGCCGACGGGGCGAGACCGGCGTCGTCGAGGGCCAGTTGCATGCAGGCCGTCGCCCCACTGCCGCCCGGCGACGGCGCGGTGATGTGGTAGGCGTCGGCGTTGCGGCCGTAGCCGAGGATCTCGCCGTAGATGCGGGCCCCCCGAGCCTGCGCCCGGTCGAGCCGCTCGAGGACGAGGAACGCCGCACCTTCGCCGATCACGAAGCCGTCCCGGTCGACGTCGAACGGGCGGGACGCCGCGGCCGGGTCGTCGTGGCGGCCGGAGAGGGCCCCCATGCGGGCGAAGGCGGCGATGGCGATGCGGACGACCACGGCCTCGGCCCCGCCGGCCAGGACGACGTCGGAGGTGCCGTCGCGGATCAGCCGGGCCCCCTCGCCGACGGCGTGGGTGCCGGCGGCGCAGGCGGTGGCCACGCAGATGTTGGGGCCGGTCCAGCCGAGTTCCATGGCCACAATGGCCGGGGTGGCGTTGGGCATCATCATCGGCACGAGGAACGGCGTCACCCGGCTCGGGCCCCGCTCGATGAGGATCCGCTCCTGGTCCTCCAGCGTGGCGAGACCGCCGATGCCGACCCCGGCCACCACGGCGCAGCGAGCCGGGTCGGCGCCGGGTTCCCCGGCGTCACGGACGGCGTCGATGGCCGCCGCGAATCCGAGTTGGGCGTTGCGGTCGACCCGCCGGACCTCCTTGGGGCCGAGGTACTCGACGCCGTCGAACCCCTTCACCTCGCAGGCGAAGCGGACGGGCAGGTCGGACGGGTCGAAGGCGGTGATCTCCGCGGCCATCGACCGGCCCGCCAGCAGCGTCTCCCAAAACGACGCGATGTCGTTGCCGGCCGGTGTCTTCACCCCGAGGCCGGTGACGGCCACGCGGGGCCGGCCCCGGTGGTCGAGCGCCGACGAGGTGTCGCTCATGCGTTGGCGCCCAGCTTGCCGATCACCAGCGTCAGGGCCTGGCCCACAGTGTCGACACCGTCAAGGTCCTCTTCGGGGACGGAGATGTCGAAGCGCTCCTCGAGCGCCATGACGAACTCGACGAGGTCGAGGCTGTCGGCGTCGAGGTCCTCCTTGAAGCGGGCTTCCTCGGTGACGGCGGACGGGTCGACGGCCAGCACTTCGACCGCCGCCTCCTTCAGAATGACGAACGCCTCGGCGCGATCCATTGGCTTTCTCCTTCTACGTGGTGGGTGGCGAGGTGAGAGGCAGCAAGGTTCAGTGCCCCATGGAGAGTCCGCCATCGACGGGGATGGCGGCCCCGGTTATATACCCCGCCGCCTCGGAGCAGAGGAAGGCGACGGTGGCCCCGACCTCGTCGGGCGTGCCCAGCCGGGCCAGGGGCACGAGCCGGGTCAGCTCGGCCTGGCGCTCGTCCGACGCGGCGCCCAGCATGGCCGTGGCGATCGGACCGGGGGCGACGAGGTTGCAGGTGACGTTGCGGGAGGCCAGTTCCCGGGCCACGGAGCGGGTGAGCCCAAGCAGGCCGGCCTTGGCCGCGGCGTAGTTGACCTGGCCGGCCGAGCCGGTGAAGCCGGAGGCCGAGCCGACGTTGACGATACGGCCGAACCGGCCCCGGATCATGCCCGGGGTTGCCCGGCGGATGGCATAGAAGGCACCGTCGAGGTTGGTGCGCAGCACCTCGCCCCACTGCTCGTCGCTCATGCGCATCAGCAGGCCGTCGCGGGTGACGCCGGCGTTGTTGACCAGGATCTGGACCGGCCCCCAGGTCGACTCGATCTCCTTCATGGCGCCGTCGAGGGCCGCGGGGTCGGCGACGTCGGCCGCCACGGCCAGAGCCTCGCCCCCGGCATCGGTGATGGCGGTGACGGTCTCGGCCGCCCCTTCCTTGTCGGCCCGGTAGCACAGCGCCACCCGGTGGCCGGCGCCGGCCAGGGCCAGGGCGCAGGCCCGTCCGATGCCCCGGGACCCGCCCGTCACCAGCGCCACACGCCGCTCTCCGGCGACGGCGCTCACGAGCCGCCCACCGGCCGGCCCCAGCGGAGCACGGCGCTGGACCAGGTCATCCCGGCCCCGAACCCGCAGCTGAGGACGATGTCGCCGTCGGACAGCCGCCGGTCGTCGGCCGCTTCGGCCAGGGCGATCGGGATCGAGGCGGCCGAGGTGTTGCCGTAGCGCTCGATGTTGACGATGCAGCGCTCGGCGGGGATCTTGAGCCGGTTGGCGGCGGCGGTGACGATCCGGGCGTTGGCCTGGTGGGGGAGGAACCAGTCGACGTCGGCGGCGGTGAGCCCGGCCCGGGCCAGGGCGGCGTTCGACGACTCGACCACGACCCGCACCGCCCGCCGGAAGACCTCCGGCCCGTCCATCTGCATCCAGTGGGCCCCGGAGGCGACGGTCTCGGCGGTGGTCGGCTGGCGGCTCCCGCCGGCGGTGATCTCGATCAGGTGGGCGGCCGAACCGTCCGAGCCCATGTCCCACGAGAGGACTCCGGGCCCGTCGGGGCCGCCGGTCGATGGGGCGATGACGGTGGCGCCGGCCCCGTCGCCGAAGAGGATCACGGTGCCCCGCTCGGTCGGGTCGACGACCCGGGTGAGGTTCTCGGCCCCGATGAGAAGGATGGGTCCGCCGGTGCCGGCGGCCACGAGCCCGGAGGCGACCACCAGGCCGTAGCTGAACCCGGCGCAGGCCGCCCCCACGTCGAAGGCGCCGCACCGTACGCCGAGGCCCTCGGCCACGAACGACGACGTCTCGGGGATCGGCTGCTCGGGCGTGCAGGTGGCCACGATCACCATGGCCAGGTCGCCGGGGGTGATCCCGGCCGACTTGATGGCGGCGTTCCCGGCGGCGATGGCGAGGCCGGCCGTCGTCTCGTCGGGGGCGCACATGCGCCGCTCGGAGATGCCGGTCCGATCGATGATCCACTGGTCGCTGGTGCCGATGTCGCGGGCCTCGAGGTCGGCGTTGGTGAGCTTGCCCTCGGGAACGGCCAGTCCCCATCCGGCGATGGCCGCCCGGCGTGGGCCGGGGCCGCCGGTCACGCGAGACGGAGCCAGGCGACCGGCTGGCCCTCCCGGACCCGCTCGCCGCGGCGGGCGAGCATGCCGACGAGGAAGCCTCCGAATGGGCTGCGAACGGGCGTGGAGGAGCCGGGCCCCTCGACGACGCCGATGGCCTGCCCGGCGGCGATGAACCCTGGGGGTGCGGGGGTGTCCCCCGCCATGACAGCACCTGCCTCCGTCAGGTCCACGTCGGTTTCGCCCAGAGGACGAAAGACTCCGACAGCGGGAGCGACGATCACGCGCTCGGGAACGGCGAGAACCTCGCCGGGAACCGGCACGGCATCCATCACGGGCGAACCTCCGAGAGGGGGGCGATGTCGTCGGGGGTGGCGACACCGATGACCGGGACGCCGGGGGCGCCCCGCTTGGCCAGTCCGGCCAGCATCGAGCCGAAGCCCACCTCGATCAGCGTGGTGGCTCCGAGCTCGTCGACCAGGGTGGTCATACACCCCCGCCAGCGGACGGGGGAGACGAGATGGCGCGCCAGACGGTCCGGCCAGCCGTCGGCGCCGCCGTAGGGACGGGCGTCGGCGTTGGACACGATCGGGGCGGCCGGGGCGGAGAAGGTCAGGCCGGCCAGGACCGGCTGCACGGCGGTGGCGGCCTCCGCCATGAGGGGGGTGTGGAAGGCACCGCCGACCTTGAGCGGCATCACCCGGCGGATCCCGAGACCGGCGGCGGCCTTCGTGGCCCGCTCGATGCCCGACGGGGTGCCGGCGATCACGATCTGGCCGGGAGCGTTGTCGTTGGCCAGCCAGCACTCGTCGGGGGCGGCCTCGCAGGCCTCGACGGCCTGGACCTCCTCCGCCCCGATCAGAGCCGCCATGCGGCCGGGGTGCCGGTCGGCGGCGGCCTGGGTGGCCTCGGCCCGGCGGGCGGCCAGGCGGATCCCGTCCGCCAGCGGGAGGGCGCCGGAGGCGACCAGGGCGGTGATCTGGCCGAGGGAGTGGCCGGCGAAGGCGACCGGGGTGGCGACGTGCGGCCTGGCCGCCTCCCAGACGACCAGCGAGGTCAGCAGTATCGACAGCTGGGATTCCCGGGTGCGGGCGAGGTCCTCGGCCGACTCGGCCAGCAGGAGGGGGGCCAGCGGCTCACCGAGGGCCGCCTCGGCCCGCTCCACGACGCCCCATGCCTCGTGCTCGCGCCACGGCGCGCCCATGGCAGCACCCTGCGTCCCCTGGCCCGGAAAGACGACGGCAATTCCCAAGCTGTCTGGTTTCCCTCTCGCGACTCGACCCGGCGTTCTGGGTTCCGACCGTGTGCCCGGTGACAGGGTTACATACCGGCCACCAACTGTTCGACAAGTACGTGTTACGTTTCATCGAAAGGATCGGGGGGAGCCGTGGCCTACCGGGTCGAGGAGCTGGCGGCCGCCGCCGGTGTGAGCGTCGAACTTCTGCGCTCCTACCAGACCAAGGGTCTGGTCGATCCGCCGCGCCGGGAGGGCCGGGTGGCCCTCTACGACGACCGCCACCTCGAGCGGCTGCGGACGATCCGGGAGCTGAAGGACAAGGGCTACTCGCTGAAGGCGATCGCCGGGCTCCTGACCCGCCACCACGCCGACGCCCAGCGGACGGCGCCGCCGTTGCCGCCGGTGGCCGACGACGAGCACCTCGCCCCTCAGGAGTTGGCCGACCGCACCCGGGTGCCCCTGGCCGTGCTGCGCTCGCTGGAGGCGTCCGGGGTGATCCGGGCCCGCCAGGGCAGCGGGGGAGCCTATTACACCGGTGCTGATGTGAGGGCCGTGCGGATGCTGTTGAGCCTGCTCGGCGTGGGGCTGCCGATGGAGGAGTTCATGCCGCTGGCCCGCCTCCAGATCGGCACCATGCAGGAGGTCGCCGCCGGCGCCGTCCAGCTCTACACCAAGTACGTCGTCGAGCCCCTCCGGGCCGCCGGCCTCGACCCCCACGAGGAGGGGGAACGGGCCGAGGCCGCCTTCGGCCTGCTCGTCCAGGCCGCCACCTCCCTGGTCGCCTACGGCTTCGAGCGCATGCTCCGCAACGCCTGGGCCGCCGAGAAGGCCGGCGGCGCCCGAACCGCTAATATGCATGAAGCATTGTTCCGTTTGGATAAATCGTCACATCGGAATTAGCTAAATCACCTCAGGCCCGGATGGCGAAATTCGGCATACGCGATAGACTCAAAATCTATTGTCCGAAAGGACGTGCGGGTTCGAGCCCCGCTCCGGGCACTCAGGACTTAGGTCCGACGAACGAGTCCATCCTCTCAACGGAACCTCGTTTCGACACTGAAATCGTCCAGTCGTAGCTCTGCCGCCACTCGATACCGGCGCGGTCGCAGGCATCGGTGAAAATGCGTCGGATGTCCTCGGAGCGGTTTGAGAACATGTAGCGGCTGTATTCGTACGCCTTGCCCCTCACCCGCACGCGGTTGTTCGTCCGGCATCCGTCCGAGTGGATGAGGCCTCGAATGAGGAGTCGGGGATGGCGTTCGATTGCAACCCATCGTTGCCAAGGTTCTCACGCGATCTCTCGCTTGTGCTTCGGGCCCAGGCCGTATTGCGGAAAGACGCACGGCCAATGCTTTGAGTAAGAAGTAATCTCCTTACATCCATCGTTCTGAACCAGCCCAATCCGGCTCGGTATAACCCAATTCATTGCCATCGCACATTGATGGATTAGGTTCGGATATTTGTTGTCCTGAAAGATGCGCAGCCGGTAAACGCCCCGGGGATGGGGCGCAATGTACCCATCGCCGAGATAGAGGCCGAGCAGGTAGGCGTATGACGTCTCGGAGAGATCCCTGACGTAGCCGCAGAACTCGCATGGCCCGCTCCTGCCGGCGTGCTCAGCCCGGGCGTCGAGCGTTGCCTCGAGGCCAGCGGAGAGCCACATTTGGACGGTACCGCGGGGGATCCTGGCTCGGCGGGAGGCCTCGGCGACGGAGAGGCCCTGGTCCAGGAGGTCGCGGACGGTTTCGAGGTCCTTGCGGGGCCGGGTCATGAGTTACAACCTACGAAACGCGTGTTCGATTCGCGGCGCGAATGTGCGCCTGTGCTAACACTGGCACACTGTGCCGCAAAACGAGGTGTCCGACCACTCTCCGTCGAACTCGATCGGCGTGACCGGGATCATCTTCAACCTGCTCGAGGAAGCGGTGACGCGCCGCTTCGGGGCGGGGGCCTGGGCCGCGATGTTGGCCAAGGTCGACGTCGGGGGCTACCTGCCCTTCGACCGCTACCCCGACGACGAGCTGTTCCGGCTGCTCGGGGCGCTCCCGGTCGCCCCCGAGATGAACGCCGAGGAGCGGTTGCGGTGGTTCGGCCGGGCGGCCGTGCCGTTGCTGGCCGAGCGCTACCCCCTGATCTTCGCTCCCCACCACAGCGCCGAGTCGTTCCTGCTCACGCTCAACGCCATCCTCCACCCCGGCGGGCCGCCGGCCGACGTGGAGGCCGGCCCGCTCGACCTGGAGGTGCTCGAGGTCGAGCCGCCCGGCGGGCTCGTGCTGGGCTACCGGTCGGCCCGGCGGCTCTGCGCCCTGGCCGAGGGCTTCGTCACCGGCACGGCCGACTACTTCGGCGAGCAGGTGCAGATCCAGCAGCCCCGCTGCATGCTCGAAGGCGAGGAGCGCTGCGCCCTCGTCGTCACCTTCAGTCCCGCTGCCTGACCCTGGTCAGCCGGCCGGGCCGTCCCGGCCGAGGCCGCCGGCGGTAGCGTCGGGCGATGCACCCCGACGTCGAACCCATCTCGTTCCTCATCGGCGCCTGGCGCGGTGAAGGTCGAGGGGTCTACCCCACGATCACGGCCTTCGCCTACGGCGAGGAGATCCGGTTCGCGGCGGTGCCGGGCAAGCCGTTCCTGGCTTACCAGCAGCGCACCTGGGCGCTCGACGACCAGCGGCCCCTCCACGCCGAGACCGGCTACTGGCGGCCCAAACCCGACGGCCGCCTCGAGGTGGTCCTGGCCCATCCGACCGGCCTGGCCGAGATCGAGGAGGGCACGGTGACCGGTGGCACCATCGATCTCGTGGCCACCTCCATCGGCCGGGCGGCCACGGCCAAGGAGGTCAACGGCCTCACCCGGCGCTTCGAGCTGGTCGGCTCCGACGTCCTCCGCTACGAGGTGCAGCTGGCGGCGGCCGGCCAACCGCTCCAGGGTCACCTGACCGCCGAGCTGCGGCGGGTCGACGAAGCTTGACCGCCCCGGCGGCTCCCACGCCGGAGGCCCACCGGTTCGCCACCGCCTGCCTGGCCACGCCCCACTACCTCGCCACCCACGCCGGGGCCGCCGTGCTGCATACCGGCGGGAACGCCATGGACGCGGCCATCGCCGCCAACCTGGTCCTCGCCGTCGTCGCCCCCTACACGTGCGGCGTCGGCGGCGACTGCTTCGCCCTCGTCTGGGACGGCGACCTCCACGGCTACAACGGCTCCGGTCGCGCCCCGGCCACGGCCACCGTCGGAGCCGTGCACGCTCGCCTCGGTCTCTCGCCGGCGACGGGCCGGCACCCGGCCATGCCGCGGTCCGGCCCGCTCCCGATCACGGTTCCGGGGGCCGTGGACGCCTGGTTCTCCCTGCTCGAGCGGTTCGGCCGCCGGTCGTTCGCCGAGTTGGCCCAGCCGGCCATCGACTACGCCGCCGGCGGGTTCCCCCTCACGGTGGCCGGCGCGGCCCGGATCCGGGCCGGTCGGCCGGACGACCCCGGCCTGGGGGAGTGGGACGCTGTCTATGGCCGGGCCGCCCCCGGGGCCCGCCTGACCCAGCCCGGCCTCGCCCGGACGCTCGAGGCGGTGGCGGCCGGCGGACCCGACGCCTTCTACCGGGGCGAGATCGGGACGGCGGTGGCCGATCATGTCCAGCGGTTGGGCGGGCTGCTCGAGGCGGGCGACCTGGCCGCCCACCGGGGCGAGTGGGTCGACCCGCTCCAGGGCCGCTACCGGAATCTGACCGTCGCCCAGCTCCCGCCCAACAGCCAGGGCTCGGCCGCCCTGCTCGCCCTCCACCTCCTCGACCGGGCCGGCCCGCTGCCGGCCGACGGGCCCGAACGCCAGCACCGCCTCATCGAGGCCGTCGCCATCGCCCTGGCCGAGCGCGACGCCCACCTGACCGACCCGGCCCACATGCGCCTCCCACCGGCCGCACTGGCCGACCCCGGCCGGGCCAGGGCCATCGCCGCCGCCCGGGCCGCGCCCGTCGGCGGCGCACCCCGGGGCGGTGGGGGGGACACGGCCTACCTCTGCGCCGTCGACGGCTCGGGGCTGTGCGTCAGCCTCATCCAGTCCAACTTCAACGGGTTCGGGAGCGGCGTCACCGTCCCCGGCCTCGGCATCAACCTCCACAACCGCGGCGCCTCCTTCCGCCTCGACCCCGGGCACGTCAACGTCATCGCCCCCGGCAAACGGACGCTCCACACCCTGATGCCGGCCCTCGCCCTCCGCTCCGGTCGGCCGTGGCTGGTCTTCGGCACCATGGGCGCCGACGGGCAGCTCCAGACCCAGGTCCAGCTCCTCGCCCGCCTCGTCGACGACGGCGCCGACCCCGCCACCGCCCTGGCCGCCCCCCGCTGGGTCGTCGACCCCGGCGACTTCTCCGTCCGGATCGAGGACCGTTTCCCGGCCACCGTCATCGACGGCCTCCGCCGACAGGGGCACGACCTGCACGTCCTCGGTCCGCAGGAGGACTGCATGGGCCACGCCCACGTCGTCCGCATCGACCGGGACGGGCTGACGGCGGCCTCCGATCCACGCTGCGAGGGGCTGGCGGCCGGCTCCTGAGCCGCCGGCCGGACGGTTTGCCCGCTCCGGCCCGGGGGAACGTTGTCCTGACAGGGGCTGACAGGGACCGTGGAGGAGACGAGATGAAGCTGGTCAAGATGAAGACGCTGGGCATCTTCGGTATCGGGTTCCTGGCCGGGTCCAAAGCGGGACCCGAGCCGTGGGAGAAGGCCCGGCAGCTCGTGGACCAGATCAGGGGAATGATCACCGGAGTCACCGGAGGCAAGACGAGCGGCGGGAGCGGCGGTCCGATGTCGAGCAACGGGTTCGACAGCCCGAGGTCGCAGGCCACCCCCCAGATGACGGAGATGTAGCGCCGCCTCCGTGCCCGTGTGAGTACGGTCTCGGCATGGATGCCGACACCGCCCGGGATTTCATCCGGAAAAACCATCACGCCGTGCTCGCCACCTACCGGTCCGACGGGAGCCCCCAGATGTCACCGGTGGCCGCCGACGTCGATCCTGACGGGATGATCGTGGTGAGCACCCGGGAGACCGCCGTCAAGACGAAGAACCTCCGGCGCGACCCCCGAGCCTCCCTGTGCGCCCTGAGCGACGGCTTCTACGGCCCGTGGGTGCTCGTGGACGGACGGGCGGCGATCGTGTCGCTGCCCGAAGCCATGGAGGGCCTCGTCGAGTACTACCGCCGGGTCGCCGGCGAGCACCCCGACTGGGACGACTACCGGGCCGCCATGGAACGTGAGCGCCGCGTGCTCCTGCGCATCAGCGTCGACCGCGTCGGCCCCAACCAGAGCGGCTGATCGCCCGTCCCGCACCCCGGAGGCCACCCCATGCTCGCCGACCAGCTCCGCGCCGACCTGACCGCCGCCATGAAGCGGCGGGACGAACTCGCCACCTCCGCCCTCCGCATGGCCCTGGCCGCCGTGAAGGAAGCGGCGGTGGCCGGCAAGGAGGCCAGGGAGCTGAGCGACGAGGAGATCCTCAAGGTGATCGGCCGGGAGGTGAAGCGGCGCGACGAGGCGGCCGCGGCCTTCCGGGGCGCCGATCGCCCCGATCGGGCCGACCGGGAGCAGGCTGAGCGCGACGTCCTCGCCGCCTACCTCCCGGCGGCCCTGTCGCCCCCCGAGCTCGACGCCCTGATCACCGAAGTCCTCGCCGTTGGCGGGTTCTCCGGCCTGGCGGCGATGGGCCCGGCGATGAAGGCCGTCACCGCCCGGGTCGCCGGCCGGGCCGACGGGAAGACCGTGTCGGCCCTGGTCCGGGAGCGCCTCTCCGGCTGACGCAATCGGCTCTCGACAGGGAACATACGTTCGATTAGACTCCGGCCCATGGCCGGGGCATCGGACGAGGCGCGAACCCAGCTGCGCTGGCGGCTGGCCGACGAGAGCACCGGCCCCCAACAAGCGCTCTTCGACGATGAGCCCCCCGCCTGGCGAGCCGGCCACGGCGAGTTCCGCGGCCTCGAGTTCCTCGAAGTGAGGGCCAACCGGGTGATCAACCCCGTCCCGCCGCAATCCCGCATGTCCTTCCGCTACACCATCAACGCCTACCGGGGCTGCAGTCATGCCTGCTCTTTTTGTTTTGCCCGGCCGACGCACGAATATCTGAACCTCAATGCCGGCAAGGATTTCGAGCGGCGGATCGTGGTCAAGGTCAACGCCGTCGAACGGGTGCGGGCGGAGGTGGCGGCCAAGCGGTGGGCGGGGGATCTCATCGCCATGGGGACCAACACCGATCCGTACCAGCGCTGCGAGGGCAGGTACCGGCTGACCCGGGGGATCGTGGAGGTGCTGGGGGAGGCCCGGAACCCGTTCTCCATCCTCACGAAGTCGACGCTCATCCTCCGGGACCTCGACGTGCTGGCCGAGGCGGCGAGCCGCACCCGGGTGCAGACGGCGTTCTCGGTCGGGACGGTGGACGACGAGGTGTGGAAGCTGAGCGAGCCGGGCACGCCCCATCCCCGACGGCGGCTGGAGGCGCTGGCCCGGCTGCGCGAGGCCGGCGTCCCCACGGGGGTGCTCGCTGCCCCGATCCTGCCAGGCATCTCCGACAGCCAGGCCCAGCTCGAGGCCCTGGCCCGGGCGCTGGTCGACGCGGGCGTGGAGTCGGCCACCCCGATCGTGCTCCACCTCCGGCCCGGCGTGCGGGAGGAGTACCTCGGCTGGCTGGCCGACGTCCGGCCC
>Ga0307471_100002254_pt1 | contig 11007 bp, 4 predicted proteins | sample atmos_gasesAM3C__2_FD_204566 | JGI IMG/M metagenome (GOLD analysis project Ga0307471, IMG submission 204566) | Hardwood forest soil microbial communities from Morgan-Monroe State Forest, Indiana, United States - atmos_gasesAM3C_515 | ecosystem: Environmental > Terrestrial > Soil > Temperate... | reverse complement strand
CCGCAAAACACGCAATATTCCGGTAAACCAAAGGTCAGTACCGGAGAGGAAACAACTGGCCTTTCGGCCAATATTCGCCGACAGTTCGCCTCCTTAAACTCATCCTGTACGTTCTCAGGGAGGCACCACAGTGACCAGGCCAATGCGTTACGGATTCGTCGCCGCGCTGAGTTTCTGTCTATTGCCGGCGGCTGGTTCGGCGATGCCGCAAGCCCAAAAGAAACCGCTGGACGCCACTACACTGCTGGCGCTGGTTGCGGGCAACGCCCTGCCGGAAAACATTGTGGCCATCCTCGGGACGCGCGGACTCGCGTTCACTCCAACCGAGGGCTATAAGACCCAACTCTCCACCGCAGGCGCGACCGCTGAGGTGTTGCGGGCGGTTAACAAGGCCACTGTTCGGCCGGGCGCGGAAGAAGAACATCCCATGCAAGAGATCGATGGGCGGCAGCACCTGGCGCTCGCCGGAAATCTGATTCGAAACAATCAGTACGAAGGAGCGAAAAAGGAAGTAGCGGCTGCCTTCCGCGTGAGCGGAAGAAAGCCAGCTGCCGGATTCGTCATGGCCGAATTATTGCGCCGCCGCGAGGAATGGGTCGTCGGCGCCACCGTCTTGGAAGAGGTCGCCAGATACGAACCGGATTTTCCGGAATTGCGGACGAAGCTGAGCTTCCTGCTCTACCGCGCCGGGCAAGACGAGGACTCCCTCCGTGAAGCCAAAGCGGCCCTGCAGGACAACCCAAACAATGCGGAGGCTCACAAGAACGCGGCGCTGGCCCTCGAGGACATGAAGAAATTCGACGCGGCGGAGCAGGAATACCGGGAAGCCCTAAGGCTCAAGCCTGATTACGAAAATGTTCACTACGATCTCGGGATTCTCCTATACGACAAAAATGATCTGGACGGCGCGATCGTAGAGTACAAGAAGGCGCTGGCCCTAAATCCCAGTGACGTTGACGCGCACTTCAACCTTGCCTGCGTCTTCCAGAACAAGATGGAATACGACAGCGCCATCCGTGAGCTTCTCGAGGCCAAGAAACTCGATCCCCAGAATCCTGATGTCCGCCGGAACCTGGAAGTAGTCAAGAAGCGCCTGCAGGAGTTGGAACAACAAAGCGCGGGAGTGAATTGAGTCGAGTTTCGAACTCCCCTCTCCGCGTGTTTCGCCAGGCCAAAGCGCCACCCACCAAGAACTAGAGTCAAATTGCTTGCTCGACATTCTTTCCGGAATGGACCTCCGCCTCAGTAGGAGCGGTGTAATCACGGAGCAGCCCGCCTGCCAGTGCTGCAAATTATACGATCTGCACCAAATCCGGCGGGCAATCCCGCAAATTCTCAATCGACACGCTCTTCTCTGACTTATATACATCCGCCGCCGGCAGCAATCCATACGTCCGGTTCCGCCCCTCGCGCTTCGCCAGGTACAGCGCCTTGTCCGCCAACTCGATCACGTTGTCGATCGACAGCGCCCCCACATCCTCCAACAGCCACGGAAATGGCGCCCACCCGATCGAGCAGGTCTTATGAATCTCCACCCCGTTCCCCACATCGAACGGCACTTCGCGAATCGCATCCAGCACGCGGCTGCACAGCAGCCCCGCGTTTTCCCGGTCCGTCGTCCGGCACACCAGCAAAAACTCTTCCCCGCCCCACCGCACCAGGTCATCCGAACGCCGCATCACGGACGCAATGCGCTTGGCCACCTCTTGCAGCAAGCGGTCGCCCGCCGCGTGGCCCAGCTCGTCATTGACGCGCTTGAACCGGTCCACGTCCACCAGCAGGAAAATCAGCTCTTGCCGCGTCGGAGGCGTTTCTCCCGCTCCCGCGGTTTTTAGGTGCGACCGCAAAGCCTGGGCGCTGTCCGTTGGGATCGTCTCGTAAAAGTACCGACGGTTCCTCGTCTTGGTTAGCGGATCCGTCAGCGATATCTCTTCCAATTCCTTGTTCTTCTGCATCAGTTCCGCGCTGCGTTGCGCCACCGCTTTTTCCAGTTCCACCCTCCGCCGGTTCAAGGCCCGCGTGCGCAGCGAAACATACCCCCAGAAGCAGCTCAGCAGCACCAACCCTCCCGAAACTCGCGCCCACCACGTCTGCCACAGATTCGGCAGCACTTGGAATCGGAACGTCGCCGGAGTCGACGCTACCGTTCCTCTCGGCTCCCGGCATTGCACCCAAAATTCGTAATTCCCCGCGGGCAATCCTCCATACTGCACTTCCCGCTGTTGTGTTTCCGTTATCTGTTTTTCCAGACCCCGCAGTTGGTACCGGCATGCCACGCGCTCCGGATTTCCCAGAACCATCGGAGTGAACTGCACCGTCAACGACCCCTCTGCGGACCGCACCTTGGGCTCCTCGTGCGCCTGTCGCTGTTCGCCGCCCACAGCCACATTAGTGAGAATCACACTATGTCCTTGCTCCTGGGGCTTAGCCTCCCGGGGTTGATAACGCGCAAGTCCCCGCGAGGTCGCGATCGTGTAACTGCCGTCCTTCTCCTCGCGCACCCCGGTCCACGGGCTCACGTCGTCCCACAGCAACCCATCTGCGTGGCTCAGGCGCTGCAGACTGCCATCCGGTGACAGGATCGCGAGTCCATCCGGCCCGTCAAACCAAACCCGGCCCTTGGAATCGTGGCCCACGATCGACCAGTCCCATCGATGGTGCTCCAACCGGGACATTCCGCTCTCGTCCAGTTGAATCCGCGTCACTTCCACCACATCGTTATATGCCACCCACGCTTCGTTATCGTTCAACGCCGCCATGCTGGTGATCTCTTGCCCTTGCAGCCCCTCCTTCATCGTCAAGGTCTTCCAATTCTTTCCGTCGAACCTGTACACCGTCGCTGTCCCTGTCACCCAAAGTGCCCCCGCAGGAGAGAAGGAAAGGTAGGTCACCGCCGCACCTGTCCCCAACGGGAGCGGCACATCCGTGGGTTCCGCCGACGGATTTTGCATGTTGAAGCGCACCAGGTGATCCCGCGTGGTGGCCCAAATCTCTCCCTTCGGCGATGCGTACACGGTCTGATACTGCCTCCCGCGGAAGTTCGCGTGCATTGTGGTAGAAAAATCCATCGGGTCAATTCGCACCAGTGAACCGGTCACGGTCATGGCCCACATCGCACCATCGCCCGCCACTTGAAGCTGTCGTACCTGGGTTCGTGCACTGCCGCCGAGCCCAGGCACTCTCTTCCAGCGATGCTGCGGGCCGTCCCATACGCCGATCCCGTGCGCGGTGCTAACCCAAAGCCGGCCGCTGTGATCTCGCTGTGTCGCCCAGGTCGAGTTGTCGGGAAGTCCTTCGGCGGTCGTCCAGCCCGTCCATTCCCGCACCCCAGGCAGCCGGTCAAGCCCGGTTCCGGATCCGCCAATCCACAGCGTGCCCTCACGATCTTCGATTGCAAATTGGATATCGTTGCTGGAAATTCCCTGCTTGTCCGTGATCACCCGCCACGGCCCGCTCGCCTGTTGCCAATACAATCCCGTTGAAGATGGCACCAGCAGTCTGCCACTCTGATCCAGCGTCGGTTTTCCTTCCACTTCGTCCGCGGGCCCGACCGCGACTTTTTCCGGGATAACCTTGTGCGCCGCAAGATCGATTCGCGCCAACCGGCTCGCTGTGCGCAACCACAGGGTATGCGTCGCGTCCCACAAAAGTGCTACCACGCGCTCCTTGGGAATCCTGACCTTTTCGTCCACTTCCACTTTGCTCGAGCCCGCCTCCAGATGCGCCAGGCGCGTTCCATAGGTGAACCAGATCGAATCATCTTCCGCGCGCACGATTCCGCTCGCCGTCTCGTTGACGCCTTCTGCATTCGAGAATGTCTTGGCTTGCATCGGATTTCGCGAATCCACCCGCAAAATGCCGTGGTTGAACAGCAGCACGTACACCACTCCCTTGCTGTCCACCGCAAAAATTTGTGTGCCATTTCCCAGCGGCATCGCCGAGGTCGGAAGGGTCAGGCTTTCAAAATGGTCGCGCTTGTATTGCACGATGCCCCGGTTGCCGGCAATCCACGGCGTTCCGTCTGGCGCAATCACCATGTCCAGCACATAATGCCCGATGAGTCCTTCCACCTCGATCATCTTCCGTGCTCGCGCCCCATCGTAGCGATACAACCCCGTTTGCGTGCCTATCCACAAAAATCCCTGGCTGTCCTGGCCCATCGCGGTCACTGTCACCGCGCCCATTCCAAACTGGTCCGCCAGTCTCTGCACCGTATATCTTGCATTTTCGGGAAAGCTTACCGGTTGTTGTCCGAAGGCGGAAGCTCCTAGCGCGCAAGCGAATGCGCACAGGAGTCCCACGAAGCGAATTTTTCTTAAGGCGGACACAGGATCAGCACCTGCGCGAAGTGCTTTTGCTATAGGATGGGCGGTCTCTAAAGCGCGTGCTTCGCGATAAGTTAGGTTAAGCTACAGACTTGCCTCTGGTACATCCCACAAAGGTACTCGGTTGCAGTACTTGGGACTCGTTACTGTTTAGGTACGAACTCCCTTTTCATCTCCGCGGCGCCCCCATTTTGCCTGCGCTTTGGACTTCCCGCCCCGCTACGACCCGGCCCGCGGCTCGTTTCTGTTCCTTCCTTTCGCCATATTCTCCAACAGCAGCTTCCGGAACTTCGCGCGTTCCTCCAGTCCCATGTCCACGATCTCGAAAGACATATCCTGCGCCCGGTAATCGCGCATCAGCGCGGTCGCCTGCAGGTTGCGCAACCCAACCTGCATGGACAGCTGCACCTGCGTTCCCGGCGCCAGGTGCATGTTCGTTGTTGCTAGTCCGCCGCTCAAGCTGACCGTTTTGATTTCCAATTGGCAGTTCTGCTTCAAGTTCGTGCTTACCGCCGCCACGGCCTTCTGCAGCCGTACCCGTCTGTGCCTGCGGTGGCGTACAAATTTGGAATGCGGCGGTACGTCCAGTGGCGCCAGCTTTAAGTCCTCCTGCTCGATTCCGCTTTTCGGCAGGAATTCCGCCACCCAACTCGGTTCCAGTTTCTCCAGCGCTTGCACGGCCGCGATTCGCAATTCCTGCGGGTGCAGCCAGCCAAAGATCTTGCGGGCCTCCAGAATCCGTTTCAGCGCATTCGCCGATTCCGCCGCTCTCAACCGCCCCAATGCTTCCACGGCCTTCACCCGCAGATAAGGAGTCGCGCCCGTGGGCAAATCTCCATCCACAAGCGTCAACAATCGCCCCAGCGCTTCGCGATCCTCCGTCATTCCCACCCCATCCACCACCAGCGGCATGATCACGGGTTCCACGTGGTCCAGCACCGCCAGAAGAATTCGGCAGCGCGCGGCAGATCCGGACGAGGCTACCTGCCGCACCATGCGGTCTTGTGCGGCGCGTGCAAACTCCTTTATTCGCGCTGGCAGGAACACTTCCGCCGCCATGGGGTCCAACCGGACCAACAAACCGACCATTTCCACGGTGTCGGTGTGCAGCCCGCTATGCACGGTGTCGCGCAGGTACTGCAGCGCTTCTTCGCCAAGGTCTTGCGCCAGGTTTGCCACGTTTTCCAGATCCTCGTGGAGCTGGCAACGGTTGAACCGCAGCGCCAGTTGTTCCATCGCCGTCTGCGGCAGCTGCTTCAATACCCCCGTCAGTCCTGCGGATATCTTCCGCGCGCGCAACGCCTCATCCACAAACTCCGGCACTCGCTCTTCGATGCCCATCTTCGCCCGCAGCGTTCTCGCAATGCCCGGCCGTTGCGTCTCCACGCCTGCCAACAGGTCTAGCGCTTGTGCCATCGCGGGAAACTGGCGCTTGGTTGCTGCTTCCTGGCACAGGCGCACAAATGCCGCGCTCACCAGCGACTGAAGGTCTTGGTCACGCTCCACGCTCAAGCGCACTCCTACGTGCCGCAGTGCCTCCCCAAGCAGCTTCGGGTCCGCCTGCGCGTACAAGCCCGCCAGTTCCGATAGCCCGGTCGCCGCCCGCTTTCGCGCGTCGGGATCTTCGCTGTCCGCACAGCTTGCGTAGTTTTGCAGGACGCTGATCGCCTCTGCTCGCTCTCCGTGCTCCATCAGCCCCGCGACGTAGGACTCCACATTCTTCGGCGGGATGCACCAGGCTTCCGAGGACAGCAGGATCTCCCGCTTGGCGCTTTCCGGAACACTGGCCCAGAAGAGCCGGTCCAGCAGCTCGCGGTGTGATTCCACCAGCAGGCCCGCTTCGGCCATTTTGTCTTCATGCTGCCCCAGGATTTTTCGCAGTCCTTCGATTTCCTGATTCATGCGGTCCAGCATTTGCCGCACCGCGTTCACTTTCACTTCCCCGCGTTCGAAACGTTGCAGCGCGTACTGGATGGAAAGGTGTTCCGCCAGTTTCACCAGCATGCTCTGATCCAGCTTCTGGTTTTTCCCTTGCTCCGCGATCGCCGCCAGCGCTTCACGCAAAACGTCCTGCGCTCTGTCCGGCAACTTTGACACTTGAACCTGGAATTCCACGGCTGCAGCCGCGGGGTTCGGCCCGCTCCCCACTTGTCCAAAGGTAGTGAGCGCTCGCAGGATGCCGTAAATTTCTTCGTCCGTGGGTTCGCCTCTTCCACCGCTAAATGCATTGCCGGTTCCGCCGCTTTGGGTTCCCCAGCCTGGCCCCTTGCCTTTTCCTGGGCCTAATCCCCATCCAAGGCCACCGCCCCCGGTTCCGCTCCTCCCGCCACCGCCGTGTACCCCTTCTCCCAGTCCGGTTTTGTCTGCTCCCGCTCCGCTGCCCCCAACGTTATTCACTTCCCCGCCGGGTCTCCCGCCAACGCCGCTTTCGCTCCCTCCGCTCTCTTCCCCCCTGCCCCCCGATTTCGAACCCTCCGCTGCAGCGATTAGTTCCAAAAGCTTTTGGGGATCGTTCAACATCCTCTTGAATGCGTCCTGATCGTCGCCGAACGACGCCGCGGCAAGCTGCGCCGCCATGCTGGAATCTTTCAGCCGCGCATCCGTCGCCACGAAACAAACTTCGTTCACGTGGATTCCTCGCGCTCCTGATATGGCTTCTTTCAATTGTTGGGCTAGCTCAGCGGGTTTGGCTTTTCCGGTGGGAAACGCGTGCGCAAAATCCGCAAGCTCTTTTTCTGTCACGCAGGCATGGAACTGGATGCTCGCCAGTCCCGCGGCACTCAGCAGTTGTGCAAATTGTTTTTCCGCCGGTGTTCCTTCCAGCGGTACCCCATCCAAGAGCAACTGCGCACCGGTTGCTCCCAGCACCAGCCCGGTCTCCGCGCCTTCCGGCACCGCCGTGCGCAATTCGCTCCAGGCGATCCGCAGGTGCTCGATCGTCCGAGCGTGCTCGAATCCGTACAACTTCGCAAATTTCAACAAAATGTTCAGGCTGCGAACGAACGCGCGGGCCGCTGTCGTTTTTGGGTCCGTCTTCATCCCGCTCCGTTCCTTCATCCCGTCGATAGTACGGACGGTTTGCACCTTGGGACACCCGTGCTAGTACTGTAGAACCCGTACCCTGGCCCCACAATGGTACAGTCGTCCCATGTTTCCCCCACGCCATCTCGTCTCTCGGACAGTTCTCTACCCCTGCTCCTCGGGACGGTTTTCATCTCCCGGGGACAGCTCTGTTTTCAATCGCCGCGCGCCTCATCAAGAATCGCGCGTCGCATCAACTGTTTTCGGAAGGCCCGAGGAACCTCGGAATATTTCAATGATCTGATTCCTGCGGCGGACTCTACTTCATCGCGGCAATACGGGTTTGCCGCCGGGTTCGATTCGTCACTTGCGCGGGCTGTGGCAATCCCCCCAGTTCCAACAGCAGTCTTCTCAGTCGCGACCGCTCATCCAGTCCCATGTCCACAATTTCAAATGCCAACGCTTGCGGACGCGCGCCCCGCACGATCGCCTGCGCGCGGATGGTCCGCACGCCGTGCGATAACTTCAGCGACAGCAACGACCCGGGTGCCAGATGGCGATCCGCCGCCCCGATTCCTCCCCCCATGTTCATTTCCGCGATCGACAGCCGCATGTTCTCGCGCAGATTCGTGGTCACTGCCGCCACGTGCTTCGTCAATCTCAAGCGTGCGTACCGGCGCTGCCGGATTACCGGCGCGTTGGGTTCCGGATCCGTCGGCTCCAATACCAGTTCCTTGCGTTCCAGCCCGCTCGCTGCAATCTTTTCTATCGCCAGCACCGGTTCAAGCTTCTGCAACGCCTGCGCCGACGCGATCCTCAACTCCGAATGGTACGTCCAGCGCCACACTTGCTTACTCTCCAGAATCCTTTGCAGCGTCGGGCTCGCCTGGCTCGCTCGCAGTCTGCCGGCGGCTTCAATTGCCTTGATCCGCGTGAATCCCGGTGTGCTGTCGTCCTGAATCAGGTCCACGATCAGCGCAATACATTCCATCCGGCCACTCATGCCCATTTCGTCGATGGCCAGCGGTCGGATCAGCGGATCCAACGCGTCATACAACGCTACCAGCATCCGTGCACGCTGCTCCGCCGGCGTGCTCGATAGCTGCCGAATCGTGCGGTCATGGGAGTTCCGTGGCCACTGCGCCAGCCGCGTCGGCAGCACTTTCTCCACGGCGTCCGGTGAAAGCTGGCTCAACAGTCCGATCACTTCGGTCGCTTCCGTCGCGGGAGCGGTCTGCAACGTTTCCACAAGCCGCTGCACCGCCTCTTCTCCCAGCCCCCCGATCACGTGCCCCAGAAGTTCGCAATCCTCCCGGAAGCCGCAATTCGCAAACCGGTTGGTCACGTAATGCAGCGTGGCTTTCGGCATCAACATCAGTATGTCCAGCAATCCATCGGGAATCTGCCCCGTGCGCATCGTGTCTTCCACGAATTCCGGAATCCGTTCTTCCGCTCCAAATCTCTGCCGCAGGCTATTCGTCGAACCCGGGCGTAGCGCTTCCACCCCGTCCAGCGAGGCCAGTGCTTGCTGCATCGCGGGATAAAACCGCTTCGAACCGGCCTCCTGGCTCATGCGCACGAACGCCGCCCCGATCAGTGTCTGCAAGTCCCCTTCGCGTTCGATTGCCAACTGGCTTCCCAACCGCTGCAAAACGTCGATCAACGCGCTCCCGTCGCCGCTGCCATAAAACTCCGCCAGGTCCGCCAATCCAATCGCCGTGGTCCGCCTGGCTTCCTCCGCTTCCAGCGCCACGCACGCCGCATATTTCGTCAGAATCTCGTTCACCGTCTTCAGCTCACCCCGCCGCAACATCTCTTCCAGGAAGGCGCGGACGTTCCGCGGCGGCACGCACCACGCTTCATCCGAGGTCAGAACTTCCTTCTTGTTCTCTTCCGGCACCTGCACCCAAAACTCCTGGTCCAGGAGTTCCGTGTACGCCTGCACTTGGATGCCAGCGCTGGCCATGGTCTCTTCTTGTTGCCCCAGTATCTTGCGCAATGCCTCAATCTCCGCGTTCATGCGGTCCAACAGCTGCTTCACTGCGTTCACGCGCAATTCCCCGCGCTCGTAGCTGTCCAGCGCAAATCGAATCGCCACGTGCTCCGCCAGCTTCAGCAGCATTGGTTTGTCCGGCTTATCCATGGGCGCTTGCGCCGCCAGGCCTGCCAGCGCCTGCTGCAGCGTGAACTGCGCCCGGACTGGCAACGAACTCAATCGCGACTGAAACGTCGCCGCATCCATCCGGTTCTCCGGGTCCTTCCGAGACTTCCCCAACTGCGAGAACAGCCCGATCATCGATCGGACCTCTTCCTCTGCAACAGAATAGGCCCCGCCATCCGATCCGCCACCACCGCCTACGCCGGGCATCCCGCTGCTCATCGCCCCGCGCAGCATTGCCGACGCGCTCAACCACTTCCCCGGCTCGGAGCCGCCTCCCCCCGTTCCGGTTCCTCCGCTACCACCACCGACACCAAAACCCGGGCCTCCGCCTGTTCCGCTGCCCCCGCTCGTGCCACCTCCACCACCGCCCGTTCCGCCGCCGGTTCCGGGCCCGCCGCTTCCAGAGGCGACGCCACTTCCGCCACCGCCGCCGGAAGCCTTCCCGGCTTCCCACAAGCTTCCCCTGCTGTCCGTGCCGCCGCTCCAACTCGCTCCCGATCCACCGCCAGAGCCGCCACCTCCACTTCCCGGCCCGCTCCCGCCTCCGCCCCCTCCACCGCGGCTGCTTTCTGCGGCCAGGATCAGCTGCAGCATCTTTTGTGGATCTTCAAAAATGTCGCGGAACTTGTCGCTCTGGGCGCCCAGCATCTTCGCGGTCAATTGCGCGGCCACTTTAATCCCCGCCGTCGAGCCATCTTCGGCCACATAGCGAATTTCGTTGATTCGGATGGTGCTGTCTCCCGCCAGCGCCGTTTTCAATTGTTCGGCCAGGGAACTCGGCTTGCTCGTGTTGCCGGTCGGGAAGGCCCGCACGAATCGCGCAAAACTTCCTTGTGTGGTGTTCTGTGAAAAGTGAATGCTGGCGATTCCTGAAGTGGTCAAAAGCTGCGCGAAACTTTTTTCCGCGGCGGCTGCTCCCAGTGGCACACCGTCCAAAACAATCTGGTTGCCGGAAGCTCCCAGCAGCAGTCCCGTCTCTCCGCTCTGATCCAGCGCCGTGCGCAATTCCTTCCACGCAGTTTCAAATTGTGCCGCTGTCCGCACGTGCCCGAATTCATACAAGCGCGCGAACTTCAGCAGAATGTTCAAACTATGAACAAACGAGCGCGCCGTCTGTCGTGTATCTCCAGCCATTTCCTGCGGGCATCCTCGGTTTGCTATTCTCCCTACACTAGGCCGCTCCCCCACCGAAAAACAAGCCCCTCGCTCGCTCCTGTAACCTTGTTGGCAACGCAATCCTCGTAGCATAGGCTTCAGCCTGTGCTCTTAGGCTTCTCCCTCCTCTTCTTTGCAGTTGCCTGCGCCGCCAACTCGTCAGTACAATGCCCTCAGTCGGTTAGGGCGTATCTCGTCGCTCATTCTCTCTTTCCGGATGGTGGGAGCCTCTCCACAGGTTTAGAACTATCATGACTGATAATCCTTCACCTACGCGCTTTAAGCCCGACATGCCTCAAATCCCGGGCGTTGTCACTCCTTCGCCGCGCACACCTCGCTACAACC
>Ga0307471_100002253_pt1 | contig 11008 bp, 7 predicted proteins | sample atmos_gasesAM3C__2_FD_204566 | JGI IMG/M metagenome (GOLD analysis project Ga0307471, IMG submission 204566) | Hardwood forest soil microbial communities from Morgan-Monroe State Forest, Indiana, United States - atmos_gasesAM3C_515 | ecosystem: Environmental > Terrestrial > Soil > Temperate... | reverse complement strand
TTCAACTCGATGGGCGGCGTTACCACCGGTCGTTCGCCTTCGGGCGATTCGTAGGATCTCGGGTCGATTGATCGCGGCATGTTCGAGCCCAGCTACTTGTTAAGAACGACGCAGTACTGTTCGATTCCGATCGGATTCAAGTAGCTGGGCGCACGAGATTGTAGAGTGAGCAGTAGTCGTCGCAACTTTGGCACTGCTGCTCTACCAAAACCGGCTCTGCCCGCCCTGCCTGGCGCGGGCCATTAACGGTCGTTTTTCGTCCTGCTGGGCCGTCTCTAAAAGATTATCTAAACCCTGCAGATTTTGCTTCCATTGGCCAAATGGAATGCGGTAGAGTCGGCGGCCTCAGGTAAAAATGGATAACATTATCGAGGCGAGAGAACTGCAGATCGAGCGCAAGCACTTCTACGTGGAGCTCCGGGAGAACGACCGCGGGAGATTCTTGCGCATCACCGAGGAAGCTCACGGCCGCCGGAACAGCATCATCGTGCCGAGTACCGGCGTTGATGACTTTACGGCGACGATCGCTGAAGTTCTGACAAACGGCGAAACCGCGCCAGCTTAACCGCTGAACCGATTATCTTTTCGGTTTCGCGGAGGCAGCTGCGTCAGGCGCGACGTTGTGTGACCCACAGATCGCGCGTGTGTTTAGCGTTCGTGTAGTTGCGAACCAAAGCGCCATAGGCGCGAAATGTTTATAGCTTGGAATCCATCCAAGCCCTCAGCTCTGTAGGGGCGACATGTAATACCGCTCAACGGTATGCCGCTCCTATCAGAGCTTGACATTTTTTTGGTTCGGCGCACGCGCTATAAATATGGCGCACCTACGGTGCTGCCGCCATCACTGGAAGCGCCGTACCGATGTTGAACGCAGGCGAGATCGCGCGCGTTTGATTTTTCAGCATCGTTGACACCGCGAGACCCGAACTTACTTTGGCGCTTCGCCCGATTTACGCTCTTCTGGGCTTCTCAATCATGGCCACAAAAAGAAAATCAAACGTTCGGAAAAGAATTCGACGCGCGGAGATAAGATCAAGATCGAAGTCGCGTGGGCGCGCGGCAGTTCGCAAAAAGAGAAAGAAAACGCCTCGCTACGTTTATTACTTCGGTGACGGACACGCGGACGGAGCCGGCACGATGAAACCGCTGCTGGGCGGCAAAGGCGCAAACCTGCACGAAATGACGCGCATAGATCTGCCTGTGCCGCCCGGATTCACACTCACGACGGAGGTGTGCAGTTATTTTTACGATCATAACCGCGCTTATCCTCGAGAGTTGGAGGCGCACGTTGCCGCGGCGCTCGAGAAAGTCGAGAAATCGGTCGGGAAAAAATTCGGCGACGAGGAGCGGCCGTTGCTCGTCTCAGTGCGCTCCGGCGCGCGCGATTCCATGCCCGGAATGATGGACACCATCCTCAACCTGGGGATGAACGACGAAGTCGTGAAGATTCTCGCGAAGAAAACAAACAACGCGCGGTTCGCCTGGGATTCGTATCGGCGGTTTCTCCAAATGTATGGCGATGTGGTGATGGGCGTTCAGAAACGGCCAGGCGAAGACCACGAACCGTTCGAGACGGTGATCGAGCACCTGAAGGACGAGCGCTACGGCAAGCACGACTTCCCAGACGTCAGACTAACCGTCGCGGATTTGAAAGAACTCGTGCAACGTTTCAAGGCGTTGATCGAGGAGCGCGCCGGAAAATCGTTCCCGCAAAATCCAAACGAACAGCTTTGGGGTGCAATCGGCGCAGTGTTCGGTTCTTGGATGAACGATCGCGCGATCGTCTATCGCCGGAAATATGGAATCCCGCATGACTGGGGAACGGCGGTGAATGTCCAGACGATGGTGTTCGGGAACATGGGTGAGACGAGCGCGACAGGCGTTGCATTTACACGGGACCCAGCGACCGGCGAAAAAGTTTTCTACGGCGAATACCTGATCAACGCCCAGGGTGAAGACGTCGTTGCCGGTGTCCGCACGCCGCATCCCATTGCCGATCTGGCAAAGGAAATGCCCGCCGCCCACAAAGAGCTGATGAAAGTCCGAGCGATTCTTGAGAAGCACTTCAAGGACATGCAGGACCTCGAGTTCACAGTGGAGGAAAACCGCCTCTACATTCTGCAAACTCGCAACGGCAAGCGCACCGGCCACGCGGCCGTTCGTATTGCGGTCGATATGGTCGATGAAAAATTGATCACGAAGAAAGACGCGGTGCGACGTGTCCCGGCAGATTCGCTTGCGCATCTTTTGGCACCGATTTTTGATCGGCAATCGGTTCGCGCCGCGAAGAAAATCGGCAGCGGTCTGGCCGCCGGCCCGGGCGCGGCGTGCGGCCGTGTTGTCTTCAGCGCGGAGGAAGCTGTCGCCCGCGCAGAAAGAGGCGAGAAAGTCGTGCTCGCCCGCATTGAAACTTCGCCGGAAGACTTGCGCGGCATGATCGCGGCCGAAGGGATTCTTACCGCGCGCGGCGGTGTCTCTTCGCACGCGGCGCTCGTGGCCCGGCAAATGGGGAAAGTGTGCGTGTGCGGCGCGAGCGGAATCCAGATCGATTATCAACGCAGCACGCTCAACGCCAATGGCACGACGTTGAATCGCGGGGATTATATCTCAATCGATGGAACGGCAGGTGAAGTTTTTGCCGGAGAAGTTGCCACAGCGCCGTCGGAAATTGTGCAAGTGCTCGTGGACCGGTCGCTCGACCCGAAGAAGAGCGTCACCTACCAGGAGTACGCAAAGTTAATGAAGTGGGCGGATGAATTCCGCGCGCTCGGCGTGCGTGCAAATGCCGATACACCTGAGCAGGTGACAAATGCGGTTGCATTCGGGGCCGAAGGCGTCGGGCTCTGTCGCACAGAGCATATGTTCTTCGAAGGCGACCGGATCGACGCCATGCGGGAGATGATTCTCGCTGGTACGAAAGACGCGCGAGCGCGAGCGCTGGCCAAACTGCTTCCTTACCAGCGCGCCGATTTCATCGGCATTTTTACAGCGCTAAAAGGGTTGCCGGCTACGATTCGGTTCCTTGATCCGCCGCTCCATGAATTTTTGCCAAACGATCGAGCGCAACAGAACGAACTGGCGCACAAACTCGGGGTAGCTGTAGAACACATCGCGCGCCGCGTTCAGGAGCTGCACGAATTTAATCCCATGCTCGGCCATCGCGGTTGCCGGCTCGGGATCACGTTTCCGGAGATTTCCGAAATGCAGGCGCGCGCAATTTTTGAAGCTGCGGCCGAAGTCCAGGCAAAGGGAATCAAGGTGCACCCCGAAATCATGATTCCGCTGGTGGGATTTCCGCGCGAGCTGAAGCTTCAAATCGACATCGTCCGCCGCGTCGCTGGTGAAGTTGCAAAAGAAAAAGGAACAAAATTGAAATACCTGGTTGGAACAATGATCGAGATCCCGCGCGCCGCGCTTGTGGCCGACCAAATCGCGCGTGACGCCGAGTTCTTCAGTTTGGCACAAACGATCTTACGCAAACCACGATGGGAATGAGCCGGGACGATTCAGGCAGTTTTCTTCCCGCCTATGCCGAGCTCGATATCATCGATGCAAATCCGTTCGCATCGATCGATCAGCGAGGGGTCGGGCGTTTAATGGAAATTACCCGCGACCTCGGCCGGAAGACGCGCCCCGATATCAAACTGGGAATTTGCGGCGAGCACGGCGGCGAACCTGCGAGCGTCAAATTCTGCCACCGCCTCGGCCTGAATTACGTCAGTTGCAGCCCGTTTCGAATTCCGATCGCGCGATTGGCAGCGGCGCAGGCGGCGCTCGAGAGTTGAAGCAATCGAGAGCTCAAAAGAGCTGGCGTCGGTAGCGCCATAGGCGCGACATGTTTATAGCCCCACAAAAAGCAGATCTGATAAGCTCCGTTAGGAGCGTCATGTTACCCTCTGCGGAATGGCCAACACCTACACGCAAATCTACCTGCACGTTGTCTTCGCGGTTTCCGCTCGCGCGTGTGTAATTTCGTCTGCCCGCCGCGAGGAGCTACAAAAATACATCACCGGAATTGTCACACGAAAATGCCAGAAGCTGATTGCGATCTACTGCATGCCCGATCACACACATGTGCTGCTCGGCCTCAAACCGAACATCGCTCCAGCAGATTTGATCGGCGACATCAAAACAGGATCGACTAATCACATCAACGAGCAGAGGTGGTTGGGAGGCAGGTTTTCATGGCAGGAAGGTTACGGCGCATTCTCAGTCTCGCATTCGCATCTTGATCGTGTTGCCAACTACATTCTCAACCAAGAGACACATCATCGCAGAAAGTCTTTCCAAGAGGAATACCTTGAGTTTCTGGAGCGGCATCATGTTCCGTACGATCAGCGTTACATTTTTAAGCCGTTCCAATGAGCCAGGATCGGGAACATGTCGCTCCTACCGGAGCTTCGTCCGTGGCTGCCGACGAGACTATAAACGTTGTGCTCCTACGGAGCTTAATTTCAGCGAAGGCCTCGGACGAGGGCAGTAGGGGAGCGCGTAGCGCAACGCTGCGCGCACCTTGCGCTATAATTGGCGCTCCGTAGTCTCTTCCTCATGCAAACGCGCGAGGAAATAATCGACATTGATTCCTTCGCGCGCCGCCATATCGGCCCAAATGAAGAGGAAGTTCGCGCGATGCTGCGCGAGATCGGTTTTGAAAATCTCGATGCCCTGATCGACGCCACCGTTCCGAAAAATATCAGGCTGGATCGGCAACTAAACTTGCCGGAGGCAAAATCGGAAACCGAAGCGCTGGTGGGGCTGCGGGCGATTGCAAACAAAAACAAAATCGTCCGCTCGTTTATCGGCTGCGGCTACCACGGCTGCATTACGCCGCCGGTCATTCAGAGAAACATTCTGGAAAATCCCGGCTGGTACACCGCTTACACGCCTTATCAAGCGGAAATCGCGCAGGGCCGCCTCGAGGCGCTACTCAATTTCCAGCAGATGATCATGGACCTGACCGCGCTTGATATTGCGAACGCCTCGCTGCTGGACGAAGCCACGGCCGCTGCGGAAGCGATGGCGCTTTGTCATGCTGTCGTTCCAAACCGGAAAACATTTTTCGTCGCCGACAATTGTCACCCGCAAACGACCGCTGTTGTCCAAACGCGCGCGAAACCGTTGGGTATCGAGGTGAGGATCGGCGATTATTCACGGTTGACTTTCGACGGCACAGCTTTCGGCGCGCTCGTCCAATATCCCGCGACCGATGGCGCGATTTACGATTACGCCGCTTTCGTGAAGCGAGCCCACGACGCGGGTGCGCTCGTCGTCGTCGCGGCGGATATTCTCGCCCTCACATTACTGAAGCCGCCGGGCGAATTTGGCGCCGATGTTGCCGTCGGGAATACACAGCGTTTCGGAGTTCCGCTTGGCTTCGGTGGGCCGCACGCGGCATACTTCGCCACGCGCGACCAATTCAAGCGTCACATGCCAGGCCGACTTGTTGGCGTTTCACACGATGCCGAAGGCCGGCCTGCATATCGGCTCGCGCTACAAACGCGCGAGCAACACATCCGGCGCGATAAAGCGACCAGCAACATTTGTACGGCACAGGTTCTTCTCGCCGTCATCGCCTCGATGTATGCGGTTTATCACGGCCCAAAGGGGTTGCGCGCGATCGCCGAGCGCGTTCACAACCTAACGAGCCAGCTCGCGGATGGCCTGCGTGCTCTTGGCTGCACAATCACGCACAACAATTTCTTCGACACCGTTCGCATCGAAGTCGCATCCAGCGAAGTGACTGTGGAGCATGCGGCAAAAGCCGGCTGCAACCTGCGCGCGCTTGGCCCGCGCGCAGTCGGCATTTCATTCGACGAGACAACAACGCTGCGGGACATCGAACTACTGATGTCGATCTTTCGCGGCACCACCGTGCGCGATTTCGCAGATGACGATCTTGGCAAGCCGCCGCTGCGCATCCCGCAATTCGCGATCCGCACTTCGGACTTTCTAACTCATCCGATCTTCAACACGCACGACACCGAGACAGAAATGCTGCGTTATCTCAAGAAACTTGAATCGCGCGATCTATCGCTGACGACTTCGATAATCCCGCTCGGCTCATGCACGATGAAACTCAACGCGACCGCAGAAATGTTTCCGATCTCATGGCCTGAGATTTCAAAACTGCATCCCTTCGCGCCTGCCGACCAGACGGGAGGCTACATCGAAATTTGCCGCCAGTTGGAAGATTGGCTGGCCGAAATCACTGGGTTCGCCGCGATTTCATTGCAACCTAATGCCGGATCTCAGGGTGAATTCGCAGGCCTGCTCGCGGTCCGCGAGTATCACGCGTCGCGCGGTGAAGTGCATCGCAACGTGTGCCTCATCCCCACCTCGGCGCATGGAACGAACCCGGCCAGCTCGATCATGGCCGGGTTCAAAGTCGTCTCGGTCGCCTGTTCGAAAGATGGCGATATCGACCTTGCCGATCTGCGTGCGAAAGCAGACGAACATGCGCGCGATCTCGCCGCGCTAATGGTGACATATCCCTCGACGCATGGCGTGTTCGAACCAACGATCCGCGAAATCTGCGACATCGTGCACGCGCACGGGGGTCAGGTTTTCATGGACGGAGCGAACATGAACGCCCAATGCGGTCTGTGTCGTCCGGGCGATTACGGAGCCGACGTTTGCCATTTGAATTTGCACAAAACTTTTTGCATCCCACACGGCGGCGGCGGCCCGGGCGTGGGACCGATCGGCGTGGCAAAACATCTTGCGCCGTATCTTCCACGCGAATTCATTCTTGATCCCGAGACGGGTCGAATCCTCTTTGGAGAAGGAGAACGAGGAAAGGTTCCGCCGAATGGAGGGGACATTTCCGATTACCGGCACGGCGGAGGGGGAGGCGGGAATGTCGCCGCCGCGCCTTGGGGCAGCGCCAGCATTCTGACCATCACATGGATGTACATCCGCATGATGGGTGCCGAGGGATTGAAACGGGCGAGCGAGGTCGCAATCCTAAACGCAAACTACATCGCCAAACGGCTCGACCCGTACTTTCCAGTTCTTTTCAAAGGCAAACACGGCCTCGTCGCGCACGAATGCATTATCGATCTTCGCCAGTGGAAAAGCGCGGGGATCGAAGTCGAAGACGTAGCCAAGCGTTTGATGGATTACGGCTTTCACGCGCCGACGGTTTCCTGGCCCGTCGCTGGGACAATGATGATTGAGCCAACCGAGAGCGAACCGAAACATGAGCTCGATCGTTTCTGCGACGCAATGATCTCCATCAACGCGGAAATCGAAGCGATCGCCACTGGCAAACAAGATCGACAAAACAACCTGCTCAAGAACTCGCCGCACACTGCGCGACAAATAGCATCCGACAAATGGGACCGCCCGTACATGCGCGAACAGGCAGCGTTCCCCGCGCCTTGGACGCGCGAACACAAATTCTGGCCCGCCGTCGCGCGCATCGACAATGTGTACGGCGACCGGAACCTTTTCTGCGCCTGCCCGCCAGTGGAAGAATTCGAGGGAAATAGCTAAAGATTCCTCGACTTCGCTCGGAATGACAGAGCCTGGAGCAGCCGCTTTTATGACGCGGACAATAATTGCCCTAATTCTCGCTGTGGTCGCGCTGTTGTGCTTCACGTACTTGCATGCGCATCACGTTTGGAATCCGCTGCCGACCGGAACAACGATCGATCGGATCGTCATTGAAAAATCAGCTCGAACATTATCCATATTCGCCAATAGCAAGAAGTTGAAAACCTATCGTGTTGCGCTCGGTCGCAATCCTGTCGGTGCAAAACAAGAGGAAGGAGATAAGAAAACACCTGAGGGCATCTACAAAATCGACAGTCGTAATCCGCAGAGCAGTTTTCACGTCGCGCTGCATGTCTCTTATCCGTCCGACGAAGACAAGAGACGCGCTGCCGGGCGCGGCGTGTCAGCCGGATTCGATATTATGATTCACGGAATCCAAAACGGGCTCGGCTGGATCGGAGCGTTTCATCGCCTGCATGACTGGACAGCTGGCTGCATTGCGGTCACCGATGAAGAGATCGAAGAGCTTTGGCGGGTCACACCGGACGGAACGACAGTTGAGATTCGGCCTTGAAGTTCCTATTTTCAGCCATCATTTGCCAACCACGTTGCAAACAATGAGCGTGGTCATCCTGAGCCGCACAGACGGCGAAGGATCTCACAGTCAGTCGAGCGGTAACCGAGAGTAGCTTGTGTGACGCGCGTATTTGTGTGAGGTCCCTCGCTTCGCTCGGGATGACAGTGCAAAAGTGCGCGCAGAAATTATCCTTCCGGCGCGAGCTCGGGCGCGGCGACGACGCGGGTGGGGACGAGGCGTAGCGCGCTGCCGTTTGTGTCCTCGGCGGCGGCGGGGCCTTGTTCGTGATATTCGGCGTCGCTGTTGACTTGCCAGAGATCGTAAAGCTTCGCGTCGGCTAAAATATTTTCCACGCACAACATCGCCGTCATCATGGCGTGGTCCTGATTATTGTATTTGTGCATGCCGTTGCGTCCGACCAGATGCAGATTTGGGTAACGCGTCTCGAGTTCCTGACGGATCGTGGCGACGTGCCGCGCATAATCGTCGTCGTAAACTGGATACGCTTTCTTCTGGCGAACGACGCAGCCATCGACAAAGTCCCCTTGCCTAGCCAGGCCAATTTTAACCAGTTCGCGCCTGGCGAGATCGATCAACTTGCTATCGCTCGATTCCCACAGGCCGTCGCCTTCGAAACAGAAGTATTCTAGACCGTAGCAGACTTTGTCGGGCTCGGGCACCATCTCCGGTGACCAGGACCGGAAGTTTTGCACACGACCGACCTTCACGCTCGGATCGTGAATGTAGATCCAGTTGTCATCGAACATCTGTCGATCTTTCAGGATTAGCATCACAGTGATGAAGTCGCGATATTTAAGGGTTTCGGCTGCGCGCTTGGTTCGCTCGCTCACCGCGGGTGACAACCCGCAAACTAGTTCCCGCATCGGCGCGGATGAAATGATGTGTTCGGCTTCGATTGTGTGCAGATCGCCCTCTCGATTTTTGTATCCGACCGTCCAAGCGCCCGAGACTTCGTCGTACGAACAGCGCGTCACTCTACAGCCCATCTCAAGTTTGCCGCCGAGCGTTTTCATTTTATCGGCGCACACTTCCCACATCATGCCTGGGCCCCGGCGCGGATAACGGAACGAATGGATGAGCGTCTTGATGACTTTGCTCCGATCGCCGTTGTAGCGCTGCGGAATGAGCGCATTCTTGATCGCGCTGCCGAGCGAAAGTCCTCTGATCCTCTGCGCAGCCCAGTCGGCGGAGATTTCCTTGCAGCTCATTCCCCAAACTTTTTCGGTGTAGCTCTTGAAGAACGTGTTAAAGAGCCGTTTGCCGAACTGATTGCTTACCCACTCCTCAAAATTCCGCGGATTCCGCACCGGAAAGATGCGCGCTTTCAGCCACGAGAGGATGCAGAGTGTGGAGCTGCAAACACCAAGCTTGAGCAGCGCTTCGAACGGTCTCAACGGATAGGAGAAAAATTTTCCGTCGTAAAAAATCCGCGACGAGCGTGGCCGCATCAGCATGTCATTCGGCAAAATCTCCGTCCACAGATCCTCTACCGCTTTGGACTTCGAGAAGAAACGGTGGCCGCCGATATCGAAATGGAAACCTTTGTAAGTCACCGTTCGGGAAATGCCGCCGACGTAAATGGGATCGGCTTCGAGAACGACGACATCCACGTCTTCCTTTGAAAGAAGGTAACCTGCAGTTAGACCCGCTGGGCCGGCTCCGATGATGGCGACTTTTGTTTTCATCTTCTATTACGCGACCCAGTTGCCCCGGGTGAAATTCCAGACGTACCAGCCCTGTACGCATAACCCAGCAGCGCTGAAAAGCGCTACCGCCGCGATGCCGAATGCCCTTACGAACATCGGCGGCGTACGAAATTGACGCAGAAAATTCAAAAGTGCCAGCACGATCAAGGCATGCACGCAAAACTCGTAGCGGAGCATGCTCTCCATACTCACGCAGGCCACTCCGCTGACTGAGAGGTAATAGATCGCGGCGGCACAGAAATAGATGCCAGCACGGACCGGCAGGCCGGCCCGCCGCCGAACTGGTGGAAGGAGCTCGCAAAGCGCGATGCCGACCAGAAGTACGGCGCCCAGCGTCATCGATAGTTGGCTCGCTTCGGTCGGATTATTCAGTGCCGGAACCAGCCAGCGATAACTTGAAGGCTTAAACACCGCTAAATAATCGGGAATGATCCCCCAACCAGCCGCCTGCGTGAGTGTGTAAATATTCCAGTGGCCCCAGCGCAGTTGAGAGTAAACAAAAAATCCGATGGTGCCGCACGCCGCCACAAGTGTCATACCGATCGCCGGCCCGTGTTCGTGAAGCCACCTCCGCGGCTCAATCAAACCGCGCCATCCAGTTTGAAAAAGCGCGCGCACCACAGGAAAAGCCGCACATACGATTCCGACGATCCGCGTCGCGGACATGACGATGCCGTGCGCCGCCGCCCAGGTTTTGGCAGACCGCCCGTTCGCCGTGCTCCAGTAGATGAAACCAAGCAGCGCCATCAAAAACAGCGACTCCGAGTAGCCGGCGACCAGAAAGAATGCTGCCGGATGGGCAAGGATTAATAATGCGGCGCAAATCTGAAGCGCGGGCGAAACATTCCAGCGCTTGCAAAACAGGAAGAAATAGCTCCAGAAACCCCAGGCAGCGAGCTGTGCGGTGATCAGCAACGCCGTGCCGGTGTCAATGTTGAGCCCGTACCGAAATAATGCAGCAATCGCAGGATAAGCTGGGAAAAACGCGACGTTCGACACCTCCATGACCTTGTGATCAATCGGCGGCACAATGGTCTGATAGCCGCGATCGACGATGTTGATGAACCAATAGCTGTCGTGCTGGATCAGACTCTCGTAGCGGTCCGAAAGTGGCCCTTCCGGCGCCAGCATGCCGACCGCCAGCGCAAGTTGCACGGCGGTCACAAGTAATCCAGCGGCCATAGGCTTGAGGAGCGACCGCGAACGAGTC
>Ga0307471_100002251_pt1 | contig 11010 bp, 11 predicted proteins | sample atmos_gasesAM3C__2_FD_204566 | JGI IMG/M metagenome (GOLD analysis project Ga0307471, IMG submission 204566) | Hardwood forest soil microbial communities from Morgan-Monroe State Forest, Indiana, United States - atmos_gasesAM3C_515 | ecosystem: Environmental > Terrestrial > Soil > Temperate... | reverse complement strand
GAAGGCGAGGACCCGCGCGTGCACGCAAGCGTGACGTTCGCGCTCGCGTTGCGAGGCGCGGTCGCGTTGGCGAGCATCGGATCGTAGATGCCGAAATCGAGCGATCCCGCCTGGATCACGCAGTTCGACACTACCGTAGCGCTCACGGTGAGGCTCGAGGTCGCGTTGGTAGCGCCGCTGGGCGGCGCTCTCATCCAGGCGACCGAGCCTGCCGCAAGCGCAGCGATGCAGGCGATGCGCAATCGTCGACGCCGCGTCATGCTCTTCATCCGTCGAGCGGACGAACGGTGCCGATGCGGGCCCGTGCCGGCCCGCATGTGCAGCGCGCCGGCGGGCATTCCGCGCCGGCGTTGCTGCGAGACACTTCGCCCGCTTCAGCTCGTTAGAAGCTAACGCTGGCGACGACGGTGTCTTGATACGAGCCGACGCTCACGTCCTGGCCGGCGGAGATCGTTCCGCAGACGTTGTAATCGCGGGCGTTCTTGTTGGGCGGCGCAACCGGCGTGAGCGTGGAAGTTCCGCCCGTGCCGTCGGCCCAGACCGTCGAGCCCGGGAAGCTGCAGGCCGCGCTCGCCGCATTCGACGAGGGCTTGTACAGCTGATAGGAGAGCAGGTCGCTGCCGCCGCCGGTGATCTTCATCTGGCGCACGATGCCCGACGCGTTCAGGCCGAAGTCCAGCGCGATGACGGGAGCCGAGCCCTTGGTGCAGGCGATGGTGACCTTGCCCGTGCCGTTGAGCGCGGTAGCCGCGTTCGCAACGACCGGGTCATAGGAGCCGAAGTCAAGGGTAGTAGTGCTGATGGTGCAGTTCGCGGTGACGGATGCCTGGACGGTGAGGTTGGCGGTGGCCGGGTTAGCGGCGTGAGCCTTGGGCGCGAGGACGGCAGCGCCGACACCAAGCAACGCGGCAACAGCAAGCGACTGCGACAGCTTCGAGAGCTTGAGCGTGTTCATGATTCCCTTTCCCTTAGAGTTATACCTGTTAAAACAAACTTGCTTTCAATAGTTTGGCGATCTTTCACGCCTCACTGAGCGCTATATGAGCAAGGGGTATGCCAAGCTTCGGGAAGGGTAATAAGGGACGGTCGAGCGGGCCGCTCGACAGCCCTGGGGCGACCAAATCGGCCCCGCCGGGGCACAGGCTGACGTTCAGCGTTGGCCCGCGGAGCCAAGGACGGCCCGGGCCGGCGGCCGACCCTTGCCGTATTAGGGCAAGATCGCGCGCGGCGGGTCTTGCGGTGGGGATGCCTGCGAGTGCTGCGACGGACGCTGCTTATCGCTCGACGCGGATCGTGCCGTCCATGTCTTCGTGGCCGTCGCCGCAAAAGACGTCGCAGTGGAAGACGAAGGTGCCGGTCTTATCGGGCACGATGCGCACGCGCGCGGGCTGGCCGGGGATGATGGTCGCGCGCACCTTGAAGTCGGGCGCGTTGAAGCCCATGACGACATCGGCGCTGGTGAACTCGAGGATCGCCGGCTCGTTGAGCTTCAGCACGATCTCGTCGGGTTCGTAGGTGAACTTGCGCGCCTTGATGGGGATAACCCGCTCGGCCGCGAAGGAACGGATGGCGATGCCGCCGGTCGCGGCGGCGAGCGCGGTGACGACTAGCCCGCCGAGGAGCTTCCTGCGGTTGAACGAGGCCATGATCAGGCCTTTACGACGGGCAGCTCGGTAATGTCGTACTTCACCGGGCGCGCTTCGGCCTCGATCTCGCGGAAGCCGAGTCCCTTGTAGGGCGCCTGAGGATCCCATGCGACCGGCGTGCGCTTGAGCTGGGAGCCAGGAGCCGGCAGCGCGAACATCAATCCCTTGGCGGCGTGATGCTCGATCGCGCCGGTCTTGAAGTGGTGCTCTTGATGGATGTGGCCGTAGAACACGGTGACGTTGTCGCGCGCCTGCAGGATCTCGATCGCCTTGGCGCCGTCGGTGGTGGCCCAGTCCCATTGCGGATAGAGGTCGAACAGCGGCCGATGCGTGAACACGACGATGCGCGCGTCTTTCGGCTGGCGCTCGAGGTCAGCCTTGAGCCACGCCAGCTGCTCGTCGCCGATCGAAGCGCCCGGATCGGAGACGTTATCCACAGCGATGAAGTGCACGCCTTTGTGATCGAAAGTCCAGTGCGTCTCGCCGAAGAATTCCTTGAAGGCGCGCCCTTTATCGAGCGAGGCGTCGTGCTCGCCGGGCATGAACTTCACGTCCTTGACCTTGAGGTCTTTCACGATGTCGCGGAACTCGGTCATGCGCTTGCGGCGGATGTCGCGGTCCTCGGTGGTGTGGGTGAGGTCGCCGGTGAAGACGATGAAGTCAGGGGGCTCTTTCATGCTGTTGACCGCCGCGACCGCCTTCTTGAGCGTGCCGGTGGCATCGGGGTTCTGAGCCGGGCCCTCGAACCCCCAGTGGCAATCGGAGAGCTGGACGAAGTAGAAGTCGTTTTCGGCGTTGGCTGCGATCCCGTCCGAGCTGCGCCATCCCGAAACCAGGACGGCGCCGCCGAGCCCGGCAAGCTTGAGAAATTGGCGGCGGTCGATCGAATGCGTCATGGGAAACCTCGCGCGTGAGTTGACGATACCCTCACCGAGTCCTATCGCCAGCGGGGCAGATTTATTCCCGGGCGCCCGGGTCGCCCGCTGGCCCGGCCGACACATCCGCGTCATACTTGCGCCGTAGCGTCGTCGAGCCTGCCGTCTTCCGAATGCCTTCCTACCTGTCGATCGAAGCGTTGACCGTGTCCTACGGCGGCGTGCGCGTGCTGGAACAGGTGAGCCTGGGCGTGGAGCGCGGCGAGATGACGGCGCTGCTGGGAAGCAGCGGCTGCGGCAAGACCACGCTGCTGCGCTCGATCGCGGGCTTCGTGCTGCCCGAGTCGGGAACGATCCGGGTGGCCGGCGAGGACATCACGCGCCTGCCGCCCGAGGCGCGCGGCACGGCGATGATGTTCCAGTCCTACGCGCTGTGGCCGCACATGACGGTGGCCGACAACATCGCCTACGGCCTGCGCATGCGCAACTGGAAGAAGGACGCGATCGCGGCACGGGTCGAAGAGATGCTCAAGCTCCTGCAGCTCGAAGGCTTCGGGCCGCGCCCGGTAACGCAGCTCTCCGGCGGACAGCGCCAGCGCGTCGCGCTCGGGAGGGCGCTCGCGGTGAGCCCGCATCTGCTGCTCCTCGACGAGCCGATGTCCAACCTCGACTACAAGGTGCGCCTCGAGCTGCGGCACGAGCTGCGCGCGCTGCAGCAGCGCATCGGCATCACCGCGGTGTACGTCACGCACGACCGCGAAGAGGCTCTGACGCTGGCCGACCGCATCGCGGTGATCGATGCCGGCCGCATCGTGCAGACCGGCGCGCCGGAGGAGATATTCCATCGACCGTCGTCTGCCTTCGTCGCGGGATTCATGGGCGCGGACAACGCCCTCGATCTCGTGCGCACCGACGACGGCGCGCTCGTCGCCGCGAGCGGCGCGCCGGCCGGGTCACGCGTCCGCGCGCATTTCCGCAGCGACGCAGGACGGCTCGCCGTCTCCGCGGCGTCCGCCGGCAACGGCGATCTGGTTCTGCAGGGCGTCGTCGCTCAATCGGTCTACGTGGGGCAGGGCTATCGCTATCGCGTACGCACCGACGGCGCCGAGATCTGGGTGCATGCCCCCGAGCGCGTCGCCGAGGGCACGGCGGCCTGCGTCGTAGTGCCGCGCGACGCGCTGCTCCTGTTCGATTCCAAGTCTGTTCAACCGCATCACTAGGAGGACTCCGATGAAACCTCGCATTTTCGCCCTGCTCGCCGGGCTCGTCTTCGCCGGCGCGATAGGCGCCCAGACGACGACGCTCAACGTCATCACCGCGGGCGACCAGAACATGGTCGACTACGTCAACAACTATCTCGCCCCGAAGTTCGAAGCGGCAAACCCGGGCGTGAAAGTGCGCGCGGTCGGCACCGGTCCCGGCGACGCCGGCTCGCAGAAGATCTACGAGAAACTCTCCGCGCAGCAGAAGGCAGGGAACAACGAGTGGGACGTGGACGTGGCAGTGATTCACCAGCTCGCCTCCGCCACGATGGTCAAGGAAAAGCTGCTGATGCCCTATCGCGGCGACGTCGCGGCCGGCAAGCTCGTCACGCGCGACACCGCGAAGAACGCGCTCGGCGCAGACGTCGACGGCTATGTGCTGCCGATGTTCCACAGCCAGATCGTCTTCGCCTACAACCCGGATCTCGTGAAGAGTCCGCCGAAGTCCTTCGCCGAGCTCAACGAGTGGGTAAAGAAGAACCCGAAGCAGTTCGGCTACAACGGCGTCAAGGGCGGGATGTCCGGCGTGGGCTTCGTCACCGGATGGGTCTCAGCGTATAGCGGGATGGCCGACAAGCTCGAGAAGGGGCCGTACGATCCCGCCACGGCGCCGGCAATCGACAAGGCGCTTTCGGGCTTGAAGGAGTTCAATCAGTACGTCGTGATGACGCCGGGCAACGCGGGCACGCTCGACATGCTGAACCGCGGCGAGATCGCGATGGGTCCGGTCTGGGTCGACATGTTCTACACCTGGCAGGCCGACGGCCGCATGAGCCCGAAGATCAAGCTGGTGCTGCCCTCGCCGGGACTTCCCGGACAGCCGATGTACTACGTGATCCCCGCCAAGGCCGCGCACGCGGCGCTCGCCAAGAAGTTCATCGAGCTGGCCGAGAGCCCGGAAGTGCAGGCGGACGGTATCGTCAAGCAGTTCAACTGGTACCCCGGCATCGATCCGCAATACGTGCAGCCCAAGCTCGACCAAGCGGCGTGGAACAAGCTCTTTACCGACATCACGCCGGCGGATCTGTCGAAGTACGGCCGGCCGTTCCCACTGTCGCCATACTTCAAGGAGATCACCGAGGGTTACGAACGGGTGGTGCTGAAGTAACGGTAATACGCAGTTTTCCCTCTCCCCGGCCTGCGGGGAGAGATCAGGGGGAGGATCGTGGCCACGGTGGCGACTAGACGCCCGATCGCGGATCGGGCGATAGGTCTCGTGCTCATCGCGCCGGCGCTCGCCGTGGTCGGCCTCTTCTTCGTCGCGCCGCTCCTGATGTCGGCAGTGGTCGCCTTTCGCGGCAAGGAGGGCGGCTTCACCCTTGAGCACTTCGCCAAAGCGTTCGACTTCTACACGACCGATCTGCTGTTCACGCTGTGGATCGTCGTGCTCTCGACGCTCCTAATCGGGCTCGTGGCGATCGCGATCGCCGGCTACCTCACTCTCGGCGGGCATCCGCGCAGTGTCGCCATCCTGCGCTGGCTCTACCGGTGGCCGCTGTTCATCCCCTTCGTCGTCGCGGGACAGCTCATGCGCACCTTTCTCGCCAAGAACGGCATGCTCAATCACGTCCTGATCGGGAGCGGACTGATCGAGCCGTTGTCTGCTCAGAGCCTGCTCGACTGGCGCGGCATCGTGGTTGCTTTCGTGTGGAAGCAGGCACCGTTCGTGACGCTGCTTCTCGCGGGCGCGATGGCTTCGCTCGAGACGCAGCACATCGAGGCCGCTCGCAATCTCGGCGCGCGGCGCCTACGCGTGCTGATAGACATCGTGCTGCCGCAGGTGCGCGGCACGCTGCTGGTCGGGTTGGTGCTCTCGTTCGTGACCATGCTCTCGGTGCTGTCGGTGCCGTTGATGATCAATCCGAATTCGCCGACGATGATGACGGTCGACGTTGCCTATCGCATCAGCACCCACGGCGACTATCCCGTGGCCAACGCGCTGTGCCTGCTCTCGCTCGGGCTGGCTGCAATCGGGGCAGTGTTCTACTTGCGCCAGGCGGCGCGAAGCGCGGAGGCGACCTGACTGTGAGCGCGCCCGGGCGGTCTTCGCCGCTGCGCCTGCCGGCGCTACCGTCGCCGCTGCGCGCGTTCGTCGCTGCGATAGTTCTTGCGCTGCTCGCCTTCGCGATCTTCGGGCCGCTGCTCAACCTGCTGCTGTGGGCGTTCGCGGAGCGCTGGTATTTTCCGAGCAAGCTGCCGTCGGAATTCGGGCTCACCTACTGGTACCGTGTGTTCCAGCCGCGCGGCAATGCGCTCGCCTCGCTCGGCACGAGCATCTGGATCGCGGTACTGACGGTGTTGTTCAGCCTGGCCGTCGCGATTCCCGCGGGGTACGCGCTGGCGCGGCTCAAGCTCCCGTGGCGCGGCGCGATCTTGCTCGTCTTCCTGCTGCCGCAAGCCGTGCCGAACCTGCCCGTCTACGTCAACATCGCGCAGGTGTTCTATCAGATCGGGCTCAATGGCACGATCATCGGAGTGGTGCTCGTGCACGCTTCGCACGGGCTGGTGCTCGCCGTGTGGATCGCCTCGGCGGCGTTCGCCTCGGTCGACGTCTCGCTCGAGGAGGCTTCGCGCAACCTCGGCGCGTCGGCGTGGACCTGCTGGCGCACGGTCACGCTGCCGCTCGCCGCGCCGGGATTGATCGCCAGCGCGATCTTCGTCTTCCTCGAATCGCTCGACGAGTTCACCGGCACGTACTTCGTCGGCGTGCCCGACGTGACGACGCTGCCGCTCCTGATGTTCAACGCGACGATGGGCGGCAATTACCAGATCTCGTCGATCACGGCGCTTCTGCTGCTGATCCCGTCGATCGGCTTCATGCTGGTGGTCGAGCGCTTCCTCAAAGCCGACGTTCTCGCCATGGTGGGGCGTTAGGCTCCGCCATTCGCTCGACCCGATGAATCTGCGCGCCGTGCACCCGGGGCGGATCACCGATCCAGTCGTCGTAGTCGTCATCTGTTTCGGCTGGTCGATCGTCGTCTCTGCCTGGGCGGTAATCGCCGGCTTCCCGACTCCGCCGTTCACCGATTCAGCCTTTGTGCAGGTCATCATGGAAGAGTTGATTCTCGGCGGCGCCGCGCTCGCGTACCTGCGCCTGCGGGGCCACGAGCTGGCCGCGCTGGTGCCTCGCCCCACGGCGCTCGGTTGTCTCGTGGGGCGCGGCCGGTATGCCTTGACGACGCTGATCTTCTGGGCGCTGTACTGGCTCGCGGGAACACCGGACCCGAGCGCGCAGCCGATCGACAAGATGATCGCGGCAGGTTCCTACTCACTGGTCTGGATGCTGGTGGGATCGATCGTCAATGGCTTGTTCGAGGAAACATTTTTGACCGGCTATCTGCAGCGCGCGCTGATCGGCTTCGGCGCCTCGATCGCGATCGGCGTCCCGGTTCTCGTTCGCGCACTGTGCCATCTCTACCAGGGCTCGCTCGGCACCCTGTCGGTGATTGGCGTTGGGGTCGTCTTCGGCGTGTACTACTGGCGGACCAGACAGCTGTGGCCGATCGTGTTTGCACACATCTTCGCCGACATAGCGGGCTTCGTCCTAAGATGAGACGATGAAGAGGTCAACCGCCAAGGCTCCGCTCGATGGCCCGCCAAGCCTCAACATCGCCGGCGCGGTGGCGACGATCCGCTTCGAGCGGCCGTCGGAGCACAACCGTATCGATCCCGACGACATCGCCATTCTGCGGCGTCACCTCGACAAGATCGCTGCGAGCCCCGATGTGCGCGTGGTCGTGTTCACGGGCGCCGGAAACAAGACCTTCAGCTCGGGATTCACCGTCGGCGCGATACTGAAGAGACTCGATCGCAGCTTCGAGGATCTGCTCGATGCGGTCGAGCGGTTTCCGCTGCCCACCATCTGCGCGCTCAACGGCAGCGTCTACGGCGGCGCCACGGACCTGGCGCTCGCCTGCGACTTTCGCATCGGCGTGCGCGGCACCGGCATGTTCATGCCGGCGGCGAAGTTCGGCCTGCACTACTACCCCGGAGGCTTGCGGCGATTCGTCGCGGCTCTCGGCCCGGCGCAAGCCAAGCGGATCTTTCTGACAGCGCAGACGCTCCGCGCGGAGGAGATGCTGCGCGTCGGCTTCCTCACGGAGCTGGTGGCGCGTTCGAAGCTCGAGGCGAGAGTCGGCGAATACGTTGCGGCGATCACGGAGTGCGAGCCGGCGGTGGTCAAATCGATGAAGCGTCAGATCGACTCGCTCGCCGCCGGAGATCGGGAGCAGGGTGGCTCGCGCGAGGACTACGAGCGATCGCTCGCATCCGAGGAGCTAAGGCGCCGTCTTTCGACGCTCATGAAGCGACGCTGACTGCTGCCGCGCGGGTTCTGTGCCATCATATGCATGTTAGTGCGTCGCACGGTACGCGACGCGCCAACTTGCTGCGTTGAACCGCGCGCTGCGCGCCGGTTAACGCGGCACCAAGCGCGAGGAATTGGGATGGCTCCTCTCCTGACGATCATGGAAGTCCTGCGCGAAATGCTCGGGCCGCCGGCGCCCGACCATTTCGCCCATCTTCCCTCCCCGACGCCCGAGACAGACGATGATGATGACGAGGATGAGGACGACGAGCGCGGCTCGGGCGGCGGCAACATCGATCCCGAAGAGGACGACGGAGGCGGATACGACGACGATGACGACGAGGAAGAAGAGCCGTTGCAAACGCGCTCGCCGATGCCGGAGTCGATGAGACCACGCGCACTTCGTAAGAACAGATAGCCCCTGCGTCATGGACACCGCCGAACGCGCTCGCGCCACCAAGCGCTCCCGACCGGAGACGCCGGCGCTGCTGCACTACCAGTCCGGTTTCGGCAGCGAGTTCGCGACCGAGGCTTTGCCAGGGGCTCTGCCTCACGGTCAGAACTCGCCGCAGAAAGTCCCTTATGGTCTTTACGCGGAGCAGCTGTCCGGAACCTCGTTCACTGCGCCGCGTCACGCGAACCGCCGTTCATGGCTGTACCGGTTGCGCCCGGCCGCCGTCCACGGAGCATTCCGTCCGCTCGAGGCGGCGCGGCTCAAGAGCGCTCCGTTCGACGAGATGCCGGTGCCGCCGGAGCAGTTGCGCTGGGACCCGCTGCCGCTGCCTTCGGCGCCGACTGACTTCGTCGACGGCCTCGTCACAATGGCGGGCAACGGCGATGCCGCGATGCAGGCGGGGATTGGCGTCCACATCTACGCGTGCAACCGCTCGATGCGCGACCGGTTCTTCTACGACGCCGACGGCGAGCTGCTGATCGTGCCGCAGCAGGGCGCGCTTCGCGTCGCGACCGAGCTGGGTACTCTCGATGCGAAGCCGGGCGAGATCGCGGTCGTTCCGCGTGGCGTGCGCTTTCAGATCGTGCTGCACGATGCGAACGCGCGCGGCTATGTCTGCGAAAACTACGGCGCGATGCTGCGCTTGCCGGAGCTGGGCCCGATCGGCTCGAACGGACTCGCCAATCCGCGCGACTTCGAGTTTCCGGTCGCGGCTTTCGAGGAGCGCGAAGGCGACTTCGAGCTCATCGCGAAGTTCGGCGGACGGCTGTGGACCGCGCCGATCGATCATTCGCCGCTCGACGCCGTCGCCTGGCACGGCAACCTCGCACCGTACAAGTACGACCTCGCGCGCTTTAACGCGATGAACACGGTGAGCTTCGATCACGCGGATCCCTCGATCTTCACCGTGCTCACTTCGCCATCCGACACGGCGGGCACCGCCAATGTCGACTTCGTGATCTTCCCGCCGCGCTGGATGGTCGCCGAGCACACGTTCCGTCCGCCGTGGTTCCATCGCAACGTGATGAGCGAGTTCATGGGTCTCATCCACGGCGCCTACGATGCCAAGGCCGAAGGCTTCGCCCCCGGTGGCGCGAGCCTGCACAACTGCATGTCGGGGCACGGACCGGATGCGGCGACGTTCGAGAAGGCGACCCGGGCCGAGCTTGCACCGCAGAAGCTCCAGGACACGCTCGCCTTCATGTTCGAGAGCCGCTACGTGATCCGGCCGACGCGCTTCGCGCTCGAGTCGCCACAGCGGCAGAAGGACTATCTCGACTGCTGGCAGGGGCTCGCCAAGCATTTCAACGGCAAACCCTGAGCGGATTCGCTGCTGCGCTCGGAATGACACATAGCAAAGCGGTGCGGTCGTTCGTCGAAGTTGCGCCCGATTCGCATTTCCCGCTGCAGAACCTTCCTTACGGCGTGTTCAGCACGAGGGCCGATCCCGCGCCACGCGCCGGAGTGGCCATCGGCGACCGCGTGCTCGACCTCGCGGCGTTGGAAGAGGCGGGGCTGCTCGCGGTCGCGCCCGCGGGCCAGCGCGTCTTCGATCGGGACACGCTCAACGCGTTCATCTCGCTCGGCCGCTCTGCCTGGACGCTGGCACGCGCGCGCATCGCGGAGCTGTTGGATGACGACCATCGGGCATTGCGCGACAACGCCGCGCTGCGCGCCCGAGCGCTGGTGCCTATGACGGAAGCGAAACTGCATCTGCCGGTCGAAGTTCCGGGCTACACCGATTTCTATTCGTCGAAGGAGCACGCGACCAACGTCGGCTCGATGTTCCGCGATCCGAAGAACGCGCTGCTGCCGAACTGGGTCCATCTCCCGATCGCGTACAACGGACGCGCCAGCTCGGTCGTGATAAGCGGCACGGCGATCCGCCGTCCGCAGGGACAGCTCAAGCCACCCGACGCGGAGCGGCCGGTGTTCGGGCCCTCGCGCAAGCTCGACTTCGAGCTTGAAACCGCGTTCGTCGTTGGCGAAGGCAACGCCATAGGCGAGCCGATCCCGATCGGTGAAGCGGAGCAGCACATCTTCGGCATGGTCCTGCTCAACGACTGGAGCGCGCGCGACATCCAGCAATGGGAGTACGTGCCGCTGGGACCGTTCAACGCCAAGACCTTCGGGACATCGATCTCGCCGTGGATCGTGACCCTGGATGCGCTCGAGCCGTTTCGCGTCGCGGGTCCGACCCAGGAGCCCACGCCGCTGCCGTACCTCGCGCAGCCCGGCGCGCACGGCTTCGACATCCACCTCGAGATTGCACTCATGCCGGCCGGCGGCGCGCCGGTGACGATCTCGCGCACCAACGCTCGCCATCTCTACTGGAGCATGGCGCAGCAGCTCGCGCAGCACACCGCGTCGGGCTGCAACACGCGCGTCGGCGACCTGATCGCATCGGGAACGATCAGCGGTCCCAGTCCCGACTCGCTGGGGAGTCTCCTGGAGCTCGCATGGAACG
>Ga0307471_100002250_pt1 | contig 11013 bp, 8 predicted proteins | sample atmos_gasesAM3C__2_FD_204566 | JGI IMG/M metagenome (GOLD analysis project Ga0307471, IMG submission 204566) | Hardwood forest soil microbial communities from Morgan-Monroe State Forest, Indiana, United States - atmos_gasesAM3C_515 | ecosystem: Environmental > Terrestrial > Soil > Temperate... | reverse complement strand
ATGTACCAGGCCCTCTCGCATGCGGAATGGAACGAAGTTGCCCGCTTGTTGCGCGAGGAGTGGAAACTTCGTCGCACGAATGCCCCGGGAATCAGGACGCCCCTGATCGACAAACTCATCTCGGTGGCCGCGAGAAACGGTGGGCGTGCCGCCAAAGTCTGCGGAGCCGGCGGCGGTGGCTGCGTGATTTTCCTGGTTGAAAAAGGCGCCGCCAGCCGGGTCGCCACCGCCATCGGCGACAATGGTGGACGTGTACTGCCCCTCCAGGTGGCCCGCGACGGCCTGCGTTTTGCCTCCTAGCGATGATGGGCCTTTCGAGTTTTTCGCTCCATCTGGCTTTCCTGAACGGAGCTATAATACGGGCAAGATAGGTTCTTGGGGTGCCCCATGAAGTACCTTCGCATTACGGCCCTTTTTCTCACGTTTTCTCTGTTGTTGGGGGCCGCACCCGTGGGTGCTCAGCAAGCCGATTCAGGTTCCTCGCACGCACCGAAAATGTCGAAGCAGACCCGGATGGAGCTCATTCGCCTGCTGAACGCCGAATTGGTCTATGTGCGCGCCCCGTTTCCGATGGGCAAAGAGGGTTTGAAGCTGCGCAACGGAGTCGTGACCCCCAGCGGAGCAGAGCTGCAACAGATGGTTGCCATGTGGGGACCCGCAGCTAAGAGCGGTGACGCCGTTCGCATCACCAGCGTCATGTTCAAGGACAATTACGTCCATGTCGAGATCAACGGCGGCCCCGTCAAGAAGCAAAAGTGGTACCAGCGGATAAGCGTCGGCGGAGCAGGTGGAGAGACCCCGGTCGCCCCTTCCGATCCGGAGGCCAACGCGCGCGGCTCTTTCGTCAATGTCTACTTCGATCCTTACATTCCCGAGATGACTGGCCGCGATTTCAAACAGGTGCTTCGCCCAGTTCTGGACTTCGAATCGAAATCGAGGGAAGAAGCCTATCTCGAGACCGTTCCTCCCAAGGCTAAGGAGGCAATTCAGAATCATCAGGTGCTCGTCGGCATGAATCGTGAGATGGTTACCTACTCCATGGGGCGTCCGCCGAAAAAGATCAGGGAGCGTGAAGATGAAACAGAGTTCGAGGAGTGGATCTACGGCGAGCCGCCTCAGGACGTCGAATTCGTGCGCTTTATCGGCGATGAAGTCGTTCGCCTTGAAACCATGAAGGTCGATGGCACGAAGCTAGTCAAAACTGAGAAAGAACTGAGCCTCGATCCCGTGACAAAAGTCGCCCAGAAACAAGATGAACCCGGCAAGCCCGCCGGCGCTCCCACCCTGCATCGCCCGGGAGAGGAATCGGACACTCCTGCAGGCAGCCCAACCGCCCCGGGAAAGACACGGCAACCTACAGGAGTGCCGGATCCGGGCACCACGTCGTCTCCCAACCTGCGCCCGTCCATGTCCCTCGACTTGGCGTCTCCGACCAAGGGGCTTTAGACTGGAAGAGTGAAAATTGCACTGGGCCAGATCAATCCCACGGTAGGGGACTTCCCTGGCAACGCCGCCAAGATTGTTAATTTCTCCCGGCAAGCGCGAGCGGCCGGCGCCGGACTGATCCTCTTCCCGGAACTCTCCGTCTGCGGCTATCCGCCACGCGACTTAGTCGAGCGGCCCACGTTCGTTTCCAAGAACCGCGAGAGTGTCGACCGGATCGCCGCTGAAACCAAGGGCATTGCTGTCATCTGCGGGCTGGTCACGCCCGCCCAGGCCGAAACCGGCAAGTCGGTGATGAACTCAGCTGCGTTCCTTCAAGACGGCAAGCAAGTATTCCTCCAGTCCAAGATGCTTCTTCCCACCTACGACGTCTTCGATGAGATGCGCAACTTCGCTCCGGCCCGCAACCAGGAACTCTTCAACTTCTGCGGCAACCGCATGGCACTCACCATCTGCGAGGACGCCTGGAACGACAAGCATTTCTGGCACAAGCGAATGTATGGCTTCGATCCTGTGGAGGCTCTGGTCCGGGCCGGCGGCAACTTTATCCTCAACATTTCTGCCTCGCCCTTTTGGCTGGGCAAACGCGAACTCCGCCGCGATATGCTCGCCACCATTGCCCGCACCGACAAAGTCCCGGTCGTGATGGTCAACCAAGTGGGCGGAAACGACAGCTTGCTGTTCGATGGCTCGAGCCTTGTATTGAACCGCGAAGGCAAGATCATCGCCCAGGGAAAATCCTTCGAAGAAGACATCGTCTACTTCGACTCCGCCACCCTCGAAGGCGAAATGCACGAACAGATCGAGGGCGAAGAGGCGAGCGCCTATGCCGCGCTGGTTCTGGGCACCCGCGACTACGTTCGCAAGTGCGGCTTCGGCAAGGTCATCATCGGCCTGAGTGGCGGCATCGACTCCGCGCTCACGGCGGCCATTGCCGCCGACGCAATGGGTCCGGAAAACGTGATCGGCGTTGGCATGCCCGGCCCCTACTCCTCGCCGGGCTCCATCGAAGATGCGCGCGCCCTCGCCAGGAACCTCGGCATCCGTTTCGAACTACTGCCCATCACAGATATTTGCAAAAGTTACCAGTGTGTGCTGAAGGATGTTTTTGCGGGGATGAAGGAAGACGTCACGGAAGAGAACATTCAAGCCCGGGCGCGCGGCTCTCTGCTGATGGCTCTGTCCAACAAGTTCAACGCCATCGTGCTTTCCACCGGCAACAAGAGTGAAATCGCGGTAGGCTATTGCACGCTGTATGGCGATATGGTGGGTGGCTTGGCGGTCATTTCCGACGTCCCGAAAACCCTGGTCTATCGCATCAGCCGCTACGTGAATTCCCGCTGCGCGGTGATTCCCGAGGCCAGCCTGGAAAAACCACCCTCCGCCGAGCTTCGCCCCGATCAGAAGGACAGCGACACCTTGCCGCCTTACGAGGTCCTCGACGCCATTCTGGAGGACTACGTGGAAGATTCGCACTCAGCAGCCCAGATCGCCCATGACCGTGGCTTTGACCTCGCTCTTATTCAGCGCGTGATACACATGGTCGACCGTGCTGAATACAAACGTCAGCAAGCCGCCCCGGGCATCAAGGTTTCCGCGAAGGCATTCGGATACGGACGCCGTTTTCCAATCGCCGCCAAGTCGGAGGCCTAGACGTCCCGGCGCACCGGTTTGCCAGCAGAGTCACCAATTCGAAAGGAACGCATGCATCGTCGCTTGATTTGCTACTCCATCCTTCTGCTCCTCGCTGCCATCCTCGTGGCCCAGGAGAAATCGACCGCCAATCTGCCCTCGGAGGAAACCGTCAATGCCTTCCTGCAGCAGACCTTCGGCTATGACCCGTCGGTTACCTGGAAGATCGCTTCGATCAAACCGTCGATCGCAGAGGGGCTGACCGAGGTCAACGTTGTTCTGACTAACTCCCAGGGCCAGAGTGCCACGACCCTTTACGTGACCCCCGATGGCAAGCACGCCCTGACCGGCGACATCATGCCTTTCGGGGCCAAACCCTACGCGACCGCCAAGGAAGCATTGCTCAAAGGCATCAACGGGCCCACGCGTGGTCCCGATAAATCCAGCGTCACGATCGTTGAATTCAGCGACCTGCAGTGTCCGCACTGCAAGGACGCACAGCCCATCATTGATAAGTTGCTGACCCAGGAACCGAACGCCCGTTTCGTGTTCCAGAACTTTCCCTTGCCCATGCACAACTGGGCAGCCAAGGCGGCCGACTATGCAGACTGCGTGGGCCACAGTTCAAAAGACGCGTTCTGGAAATTTGTCCAGGGAACCTTTGACGACCAGGCGAACATCACCGAGTCCAATGCGGATGAGAAGCTAACGGCCATTGCGGATGCTGCCGGCGTGAAAGGGGCCGATATGGCGGCCTGCGCCGCCAAGCCCGACACCAAGACCCGCGTTGAGCAGTCGGTCGCGCTCGGTCAGACCGTAGGAGTGACGGGAACACCAACGCTGTTTATCAATGGCCGCCGCATCGGCAACGTGGTGGGTTTACCGCCTGAGATATTGAAAGGTCTGGTGGAGTTCGCGGCCAAGCAATGATCGCAAGCGAAGGTTGTGAATCTCTGGGCAGGCATCGCTGCTTCCAAGGGTGAGACGCGGGCGTCGCTTTCCGGGCTACTTGACCCCGGTCATCCAGATCTCGGAGCTTTGCGTCTCCGCCATATTGATGATATGCGGGGTGATCACCACCAGCATCTCATCCTCGTCCTTCTCTTTGGTGTTGGAGGCCACGGCGCGGCTGAGTACCGGCACCTGCCCAATGCCGGGAATGCCGCTCAGGCTTCGCTGTTCCGTGAGGGTGATCTGGCCCGCCACGACTGCAGCTTGATCATTCCTTACGTTAATACTTCCCGTATATTCCCGATTCCCAATCACCGGAACGCCGTTCGTGCTGGCGCCGGTCAACGAACGCACCTTCAACTCGACGTTCATACTCACGTCGCTGTCGCCGTGCACAGACGGCTTCACCTTCAGGGTGATCCCCAGGTCTTCATACGTGAAAGACGGAACTGGTGCGATGAAAGAGTTGTTGCCGATGGCTTGCGAAATTGCCGGTGTGTTGAAGATGGGCGCAAAGCTGGCGTTGATGATCGGGTAGCGCGAACCCAGGTTCACCGTAGCATCTTTTCCCTGGGCAGCGCGCAAGGTTACATGCTGGAGAGACTGCAATTGTGATTCATTCAAGGAGAGGGTCGCGGTGAGGGTTCCCAGCGACACTCCAAATAAAGTCTTGCCCCCGCCGAAGGTCGCGAGGGGCTGGCTGAAGATCGAGTTGGATTGCCCGCCGGCCAGTTGCGCCAATAGCGCTGCCAGCGCGGAACTGTTGGCCTGGTTGATGCCGCCGCTAGCAATCAGCTGGTTGATTAGGTCCTGAATACTCTGGCCACCCGCCAGCGTGAGCCCCAAAGCTCCTATCGGAATGTTGAACAGGTTGAACTGGTTCGGTACCTGCAAACCAAAGTTGTGGACCAGCGTTCGGCTGATCTCGTAAATCCTCACATCCAGCATCACTTCCGGATGCGAAGACCCCAGTCCCTCAAGAAACTCGCTCGCTGGACGCAGCACGCTTTGCGGAGCCCGAACTGTGATGGTGCTCTTTTGCACATCCGAGGAAACATACTTAACCTCGAATACGGTGCGCAGGACATTGACCAGGTCCTGCAGCTCTTGCTGTGTGCCCGCGTCCGGAACATAAAACGTTCTCAGGCCCATCCGGTCATAAAGCCGGTGATTCTCAGCGGACTCGGTCGCCACCAGAATCTGCTTTTCCTGCAGTGGGGCCCAGAACGTTTTGGTCACCGCTCCCGCCAACTGCGTAGCGAGGTAGAAGCCCACGTCGTCCACATCGAAGCGCACGCGCCGGCTGACCACCGAATCGTCAAACGTCACTGAGATCCCGTAAGCGCCCGCCACCTGCGTCAGCAGTTGCCGGGAATCGCCCCGAAAGTGGAAGCTTTGGACGTTATCCCGAGGCACCACCCGAATCTCATCCGATTCCTCAACGATTCGCGGGGACCGGCGCGCGCCAGCAGAAGTGTGGTCGGCCGCATCGTTCAATCGTTGCCGGGCAAAGTCATTGGTCGGGTCGATGTGCAACACATTGCCGAACTCTCCCAGCGCTTCGATCTGCCGCCCACCCGCCAAAGCAGCATTGCCGCGCTGCAGATGCTCGTACACCAGTTGTTGCCGAATCAATTCCCGGAGCGTCGCGTACTGCACATCCTTCGGCACCAGATTGGCGGCTTTTTCGAATTCCTCCAGCGCATCGTCGAGCCGCTTCTCTTTCTGCAGCTTCATTCCGTGCTCGAAGGCCTTGCGGGCTTCCTGTTGAGCTTGTGGGCTGACTACGCAGGCGGGAGCACCGGGAACGCCGTTGGCGCAATTCGTGACGGTAGCAACCGCGGGCTGGTCCGCAGCCCACGTCGCCGACACCGCCAGCAACACCATCCCCAGAAGTGGCACGTTCCGCATCGTCACCGATTGTATCCGGGATGAGAACGATCCAAACCCGGATTCTTGCAGGCTTAGTACCTTTGGTTTAAAGGGGAGGGTCAAACTTTCGGCACTTCTGACTAGTCTTTTCGAGCAGCTTTCCTCTACAGAATCTTCGCACGTTCACGAAATAACGCTTACACTGTTTTGACTTCGACTGCTTTGAAAGGGCGCGGCTTCAGACGCGCCGTCCGAAGCCCCGAAAGGCAGGCTTTAGCCTCTGAAGTCAAAGCCCTGGAACCCATTTGGGTAGTTCCCGCGCCAAACGTATTTGTGACTGAGACATTTGCATTCGGGGGTTTGTTAAGGACGATATCGGTAGTCTTGGGCTGTCGCCCGCCTAAAGTGCTAGGAGTTCCGAGCAGCAATTGACGGTCGCATCCGGACCGTGGGCCGCCAAGTCCTCCACTTTGAAGATGCCCGTGCCCACTGCGATGACGCGGCCACCCACACCCTGGGCCGCGCGCACATCGTCGGGAGTGTCACCCACAAAGCAAACCGTGGCTTCCGTTCCCAGTCGTCGGCGTACCTCGCTAACGCCTTTTCGGAAAACATCTACCCGCAACTCGTACTCATCCGCGAAGCAGCCGAATTCGAAATACTCCGCCAACCCTGCCGCCTTCAGCTTGAGCCAGCCAATCGATTCCAGGTTGCCAGACGAAACTGCCAGCAGCTTTCCCGCTTCCCGCAACAGATCCAGGACTTCGCGAATTCCAGGCAACACGTTTGGCCGGAACCGGTCGGCCTTCTCGCCGGCGTCCCGCCGCACGACCTCGAGTGCGGCTGTCATCTTGCCATCGATCGTCTCGCTGGCGATCCCGGCGCGCTCGAGAGCAGCCCGCAAAATCCCAGGATCGGTTTTCCCGTGATAAGCGATCCCGTCAATCGTGGTCTCCACTCCGTAAACATCGAGCAAGGCCCGGTGCAACGCATACCGGTGAGTCCGGTCGGGAGAGAGCAGCAGCGTTCCGTCGATATCAAACAGATAAGCGTCCGCTTCCTTCCACCGAAATCCATTCCCGTTTTGTAAATCCATCCGCTCCCCTTCAAATCCCTGACACGCGACACCTGAGTCCTGCTTCTCCTACGCCACCATCACCCTCTCAATCGCCCGCGCCCGTCCGGTCGTTTCGTCGCAGTCAATGATCACTGCGCACAACCGGACGTCCCCGGTGGCCGCCTCAAATCGCACCGGCATGTTGTTCAGAAACTTTCCGACCACCAATTCTTTCTTCACGCCGATCACGCCATCGAACGGACCGGTCATGCCCACGTCCGTAACGTAGGCAGTTCCATTGGGCAAGACTCGCTCGTCCGCCGTGGGAACGTGCGTATGGGTGCCCACGACCGCCGTCACGCGCCCATCGAGATACCAGCCCAGCGAGATTTTTTCCGACGTGGCCTCCGCGTGCATATCCACCAGGATGACCTTGGCGGAAAGGTCCTTCAGCAGCTGGTCCGCCATGCGAAAGGGGTCGTCGTTCGACGTCATAAACACGCGACCCTGCAAGTTGATCACGGCATAAGTCACCCCGCCCTTACGCCCTTCGTACAGGCCACGCCCGGGGAGGTCGGGAGCATAATTCGCCGGCCGCAGCAGGCGCCGGGATGGACTGTGCGCGTCCCCGTCTGCCATCTGAAAGAAGTCGATAATCTCCCGCTTATCCCAGATGTGATTCCCGGTGGTAAGAACGTCGATTCCGAGCTCGAACAACTCCTCAGCCAATTGCGGGGTGATTCCAAAGCCCGCAGCCGAGTTCTCGCCATTCGCGATGATGAGATCGATGGAGTGGTCCTTGACCAGCGAGGGAAGCTTTTCTCTTACGATGGTGCGGCCCGGTCGCCCAAAAATATCGCCGATAAAAAGTATGCGCAAACATGCCTCGAGATAACTTTTGAGGATAACATGCAGGCGGGTCCTCACTGCTCGTGGAGCGACGGGCGTCTCGCCCGTCGTCGCGGCGCTCAGCCGCGATATTTTTTCTACTCCGCAGCCAATTCCGCCGTCTTCAAAAAGTCATAATTCCCTGGCGGGTTCAGCGATAGATTTTTCACCCGTTTTGTATGGACCAGTACATTGTCTAGATACCACAGGTTGATCGATGGCAAATCTTCCGCCAGAATGCGCTGAATCTGGGCATAGAGTTTCTTGCGAATATTCTGATCCAGTTCGGCGCGCGCCTGGTCAATCAACGCATCCACTTGCGGATTTGAGTAAAAGGTACGGTTGGCGCCATTCGGCGTGAACTTGCGGGAGTGGAACGCATACTCGAAAATGTCGGGATCTTCGTTGCCCCCAATCCAGCGCAACGAATGGAGTTGGTATGCTCCCTTGGTGATGTCCGAGAAGAACGTCGCAAACTCGAACGTGCGGATATCCAGCTGGATCTGCACCTCCCGCAATTGCTGTTGCAGCACTGCAACCATCAGCCGGGTGTTTTCATCGGTCGAAGTCTTCATCGTCAGGCGGAATCGCACCCCATTCAGTGGACGGTAACCGGCCCCATCCAGAATTTCACGCGCTCGCTCCGGATCGTGATCGTACCGGGGCACGTCGCCCGCATACGCCCAACTCTGCACCGGAAGAATGCTGGCCGCGGGTTGCGCGAATCCCCGCCACAGATATTGCAGCATCGGTCCCCGATCTATCGCGTACGCCAGCGCCCGTCGTACGCGCACATCTCGGAGGACGGGATCGCGAAAATTGAAGGCCATGTACTGCAGCACGGTCCCGGGGGCGCGCAGGACTTCAAGCTTCGGCTCACGCTCGAGCGTAACCACCATATCCGGCGTCAGCGCGTTGATCGCGATATCCGCGCTCCCTTTGCGCAACTCCAGCGCCCGTGTGGTCGTGTCTGGCACAACCAGAAAGCGCACGCGCTCCAGACGAGCCCGTTCGCCCCAGTAGTCGTCGTTGCGCTCGAGAACCACTTCCTTGTCAGGCTCCGCTCGAACGAACCGGAACGGCCCTGAACCAATGGGATGGTCACTCATCTCACCCAGGCTCCCGTAGGGAACGATGCCCATCGCTCCGTCCGACAGATTCCACAATAGGGGAACAAACGACTCCTTCAGGTGGAACACGACCGTGGATTCGTCCCGGGCCTCGATATTGTCCACGAAATGGTAGACCGCCGACTTTGTGCTGCGGATTTTTCCGGCCAACAGGGAATCAAAGGTCCACTTCACATCGAGGGAGGTCAGGGGCTGCCCGTTGTGAAATTTCACTCCCCGGTGCAGGTGGAAAATGTAAGTCAAGGGATCCGGAATCTCCCAGCGCTCGGCCAACGCCGGTTTCACATTGAGGTGCTCATCGCGCTCCAGTAGGTCGTCGAACAGCAGGTTATCGATCCGCTCCGACTGCCCATCGATGCCCACTCGCGGATCCAGATTGCTAGGACTGCTCTCAATAATCATCACCAGCGTCTTGGCATCCGGCTTGGACGAACAGGAAACCAACGAGAAAGCCAGCAGCACGACAGCAGCAACGCGCACGAATTCGTGATGCGGTCCGGCCCGCCCAGCCCCAGACGCCCTTGTCTGGGCATTCGCCACGAAGCGAGGAAGCTCGGTGTCATGCATAAGAAATCTTCCCCAGGATCGCCGCCCGTCGTGCGCCCGTAGCCGATGGCACATTCGAAGGCCGCCTGTTCCAAGTCTCATACGCCAGCAACGCAAACGCCGCGGCCTCTTTCGCCGCGGATGGCAACCCGAACTCGTCCGAAAGCCGAATCGAAAGGCCCAGCGGTGACAGTTCATTCGCCAACATCGCAAGCAGCGTCGGATTGTTCGCTCCACCTCCGGACACCACGAACTCCTGATACGACCCGCTCGCCCTCTTCACAAATCGTCGCACCGCATCCCCAATTGAGCGCGCCGTTAGCGCGGTTGCGGTCGCAACCACATCAGCCTTCGCAGCCCGACCGCAACGCCGCAGGAACTCCCTTACAAACTCCCGCCCAAACTCTTCGCGTCCCGCCGTCTTAGGCGGTTTCCGCCGGAAGAACGGCTCGCGCAAGATGCCGGCAACCACGTCCTTGAGCATGTTCCCTGATGCGGCGACGCGTCCATCGCGATCGTACGGCTTGCGAAACAGGCGCTCCATGACCGCATCGATCACCATGTTGCCCGGGCCGGTGTCAAAGGCGATCGTTTTCTCGGCCGACGCCCCCGCCGGGATCGCCGTCAAATTGGCAATGCCGCCAATGTTCTGCACGATGCGACCCACGCGTGCATCCCAATACAAAAGGGAATCAAGGAAAGGAACGAGAGGTGCGCCCTTGCCGCCTGCGGCCATGTCAGCCGGACGAAAATCCGAAACCACGGGCACGCCTACCCGGGCCGCTATCACCGCGCCTTCTCCCGTCTGCCAAGTTACCGCGATCTTTCGGCCCAGAAATAACTGTGGCTCCCCCTGGTGAAACAGGGTCTGCCCGTGACAGCCCACCAGTTGTGCCTTGATCCGAAACTTGCGCTCGGTGGCGAGGACAGCCTCCCCGTAAAGTTCTCCCAGCAGAGAATTCAAGCGCGCCAGATCCGCGACGTTGGCCCGCGACGCATTCATAGCGGCCAACACCGTGCTGCGCACCGCTTTCGGGTAAGGATAAGCAGCGTGCCCCAGCAACCGAAACCGGATCTCCGCGTTTCTTGCCCCTCGCCTGCGCACTCCGCGGTCCTGCGATGGTCGAGCGCCATCCGCACTTTTCACAGGCTGGGCGACCCTCACCAGCGCAACGTCAATCCCATCCGCCGATGTCCCACTCATCACCCCGGCCACGATCACCGCGCCACCTCTGCTGACAAAAGCGCCTCAATCGGCCCCTTCAGACTGTCGCGCAGTTGCGGTTTTGCGACGAGAGCCGCAAAGCGGCGTAAGAATGAGGCCCACGACGCAAGCCGTGGGTAAACACGCAAAAAGACGAAAGCCCGGCAGGGCCGAGAGAAACCGCCGTCAGCAGAGCAACCAACGCTCACAAGCCTCCCAACCGAACCTGCTCCCCAAATTCCCAAAGCCTGCGGGACAGGCGCTGCACGACTTCTTCGTTTGGCGCCTTT
>Ga0307471_100002249_pt1 | contig 11016 bp, 8 predicted proteins | sample atmos_gasesAM3C__2_FD_204566 | JGI IMG/M metagenome (GOLD analysis project Ga0307471, IMG submission 204566) | Hardwood forest soil microbial communities from Morgan-Monroe State Forest, Indiana, United States - atmos_gasesAM3C_515 | ecosystem: Environmental > Terrestrial > Soil > Temperate... | reverse complement strand
AGGGCGATCATGGCCAGTAACCGAAACGAAGTCCTGGTCCACCTCAACAGAGGCCGCGTCAGAGACCGCATCGCAGATGAGTCTAAACCCGGGAAAGACGAATGGCGCGCCGTTTTTCTCGTACCCCGCGAGAAGCCTGCACTTAAAGATTCCCCCTAGCGACTTACCCGTTGCCGCTGCATCTAATATGCTAGGCTTCTAGTTAAGGGCCGTGCTGCCTCCAGAAGGTATTTTGATTTGATTAACACTCTATTAGGTAAGGTCTTCGGGACCAAGAACGAGCGCGAGCTTAAACGTCTGATGCCTCAGGTCGAGGCTATCAACGCGCTTGAGCCGCAGATGCAACAGCTGTCGGACGACCAGTTGCGCGCCAAGACGGATGAATTCCGGCAACGCATTCAGGAGCGCCTGACTGGCATTCCCGATGAACCGGAGGCTGATCCCGACCGTCTGAAACAACTCGAAGAAGAGCGCACCAAGGCGATCAGTGAAGCTCTGGATGAGCTCCTGGTGGAGGCTTTTGCGGTGGTTCGCGAAGCCGGCCGCCGGGTACTCAACATGCGCCACTTCGACGTGCAATTGATCGGCGGCATGGTTTTGCACCAGGGCAAGATTGCCGAAATGAAGACTGGTGAAGGCAAGACCCTGGTCGCGACGCTTCCGGTGTATCTGAACGCTCTGAGTGGCCGCGGTGTGCACGTGGTCACGGTCAACGACTACCTGGCCAAACGCGATTCCGAGTGGATGGGCAAACTCTATCGCTTCCTCGGCTTGACCGTGGGCGTTATCGTTCACGATCTCGACGATGAAGAGCGCCGCGAAGCTTATGCCTCGGACGTTACCTACGGCACCAATAACGAGTTCGGTTTCGATTATCTACGCGACAACATGAAGTTCGATCTTCATGATTGCGTGCAGCGTAAGCATAACTTTGCCATCGTCGATGAAGTGGATTCCATCCTGATCGACGAAGCTCGCACTCCGCTGATTATTTCCGGGGCTAGCGAAGAGTCGACCGACAAATATGCCCGGGTGAACCGAATCATTCCCAAGCTGGAGAGGGGCGAGGAGATCGACACCGCGCCCGGCGAGCCCAAAGAGCTCACCGGCGACTTTGTGGTGGATGAGAAACACAGAAGCATCACGGTCACCGATGTCGGCTGGGAAAAAGTTGAACAACTTCTGGGCATCGGGAACATTGCCGACCCCGAGAATTGGGACCTGAAACACCACGTCGATACCGCGGTCAAAGCTCACGCCTTGTATAAACGCGACGTTGAGTACGTGGTGAAGGACGGCGAAGTCATCATTGTCGACGAGTTCACCGGAAGGCTAATGCCGGGCCGCCGCTGGTCCGATGGCTTGCACCAGGCGGTCGAAGCCAAGGAAAACGTCAAAATCGAGCGCGAGAATCAGACTCTCGCCACCATCACCTTCCAGAATTATTTCCGCATGTACCGGAAACTGGCTGGCATGACGGGTACGGCGGAAACCGAAGCGGCTGAATTTGAGAAGATTTACCGCCTGGAAGTGATGGTCGTTCCGACCAACAAGGTGATGCTGCGAGCGGAGAACCCGGACGTAGTCTATCGGACGGAAAAAGAGAAGTACTTCGCTGCCTCGGACGAAATCCAGAACCTGTACGGCACCGGGCGGCCCGTGCTGGTCGGAACTACCTCGATTGAAAAGTCAGAGCGCCTTTCCGAACTCCTGAAGAAGAAAAACATCAAGCACGTCGTGCTCAACGCCAAGTACCACGAGCGCGAAGCTGAGATCGTGGCCCAGGCCGGGCGCAAAGGGATGGTGACCATTGCCACCAACATGGCCGGTCGCGGCACCGACATTCTGCTTGGCGGCAATCCCGAATTCATGGCCAAGCAGGAGTGCGTGAAGAAGGGAATCGCGCAGCCCCTGCGCGCGGCCCAGGGCAAGATTCAAATCGATGTTGACGAGACCAAGAGCACGGTCTGGTATTACGCCGGCAATGAGTATGTCGTTCCCACCGATCAGTGGACCGAGATCTTCAACCGCTACAAGGTCCAGACCGACAAGGAACACGACGAAGTCACGGCCGTCGGCGGCCTGCACATTTTCGGCACCGAACGTCACGAGGCGCGCCGGATTGATAACCAGCTTCGAGGCCGCGCCGGTCGACAGGGTGATCCCGGCTCCTCCCGCTTCTATCTTTCGCTCGAAGATGACCTAATGCGCATCTTCGCCAAGGAGTGGGTCTCGAATCTACTACAGCGGCTGGGCATGGAAGAAGGAATCCCCATCGAATCGCGGTTGATTACACGACGCATCGCTACCGCGCAGCAGGCCGTTGAGGCCCAGAACTTCGAAGCCCGCAAACACCTGCTCGAGTACGACGACGTGATGAACAAGCAGCGCGAGGCCGTGTACGGCCTGCGCCGCCAACTGCTCGAGGGGGTAGAGCAGAAAGAACTCATCCTGGAAGACTACGTCTCTGGAATCCTGAGCGACGTGATGGACCAGTATTGCGGAGTCAAGGTCCATCCCGATAACTGGGACATAAAGGGACTGAAAGACGCGATCTTCACCCGCTTCGGCGTCGATATTCTGACGGAGGGAATCAAGCCCGAGTCGCTCAGCCGGCAGGAATTGGGCGATGCCATCTTCGCCAAGTTAAAAGAACGCTACGACGCGAAAGAAAAGCTTATCGGCCCTGACGCCATGCGCTACCACGAGCGCATGATCATGTTGAGCGTCCTCGACTCGCAGTGGAAGGACCACCTGCGCGACATGGACCACCTTAAAGAAGGTATCGGGCTGCGCGGTTACGGGCAGCACGATCCGCTGGTCGAGTACAAGCGTGAGTCCTTCGACATGTTCGAAGCCATGATGCAGCGTTTCCAGGAGGAGACCGCCCGCTATCTCTACCTGATGCAGATTCTGGAGCGTCCGGCTGCAGCGCCTGAATCTCAGCCGCACGCCGCGGGGACAGATGGCAATGGCAGCCGCCCTCCGCGGAACATCGCCACCTCAGTCGACGAACTGGAAGAGTCTTTCCAGCGCAAGAAGCGGCGCGAGCTGGAGCAGGCTCGCATGGCCGGGTCTGGGGAAGCGCAAACTGTGCAACAGGTAGTGCGCGGCAGCGCCAAAGTCGGCCGCAACGACCCCTGCCCCTGCGGCTCCGGCAAAAAATACAAGAAGTGCTGCGGCGCTCAAGGGTAAGTTTCCTGTCATCCTGAGCGGAGTGGCTGCTTCGCGAAGCGAAGCAGCTGCGCAGTCGAAGCACCCCTACCGGCTGGACAAGTCTTCAAAGCGCGGCAGTTCGTTCCCTTCGGCTGTTGTGGTCGTTGAGATCCTTCGCTCCGTTTTGCCATTCGCAAGCGAATGGCAAAACTGCACTCAGGATGACAATGTGGTTGGAGATGACAATGTGGTTAGATCCGTGGAGATCCGTGTAAATCCCTGGCTGCTTTTAATCCGGGGCCGCTTTTGACGTTACGGCGCGGGCTTGGCCAGCACAAACGATTTCACCACAATGTTATTGGGCTGCACGCCGACCGGGATCATGGTTAGCAGGGAATACGGTCTGGGTTCGAGTTTGGTGGGTTCGCGTTTCTGTATGACCGTCACATCGCCGGATTGCGAGTCCAGCACTAGCAAATAGTTTTCGCTGCGAGAAAGCGCCAACCCATCCGGACGACTGCCTACTGGCAGCGTCTCAATCAGCTTGCCCACATCAATGTCATAAACCGCAATTGTGTTGGAGCCGAAGTTGCTCACGAACAGACGTGAACTGTCCGCAGTTACGAGGCCTCGCGACGGGTGCGTGCCGATTAGATAACTGCCGCCGACTTCGTTGGTCGAGGTTTCGATGATCGAAATATTGTCGGAATCGAAGTTGGTGACCACCAGTTCGCCGCCATCCGGCTTCAGCGCCAAGTCGGTCGGCGTCTTGCCCACGTCCAGCAAGGTCAGCAGCTTGTCAGTCTTCAAGTCGATGGATGCCACCTGGGCCGAGCCTGCACAAGCCACGAAGGCCTTGCTGCTATCGGGAAGGACGGCGATGTCTTCCGGTTCCTGACAAACAGGAATCGTAGTTCGCACTTTGAGTTGCGCCGCGTCAATCAGGGAGATGGTTTGATCGCCCCGATTGCTGACCACGACGGTTGAACCGTCAGGCGAAACTTGCGCCAGTCCGGGCGAAGCCCCTACCCGGACGTTGGTGAGTACTAGCCGCTTATCCAGGTCCAGAACGGAGACATTAGCGGATTTTGAATTGGCTACGTAGGCCCGTTTGCCGTCTGCCGACACATCGATGAAGTAAGGTCCGGCATGTACGCCGATGGTTGCCACCACTTCGTTGCGTTCCGCGTCAATCACGCTGACGCTGTTGGATTGGGCGTTGACGACATAGATCTCGTTTTTCCTGGGATTCGCCGCGATGCCGGTCGGTTCGTTGCCGACACGAATCGTCCGCGCGGGCTGAAAGGTACGCAGGTCAATCACTGATACGGTGTTGCTCTTGCCGTTGCTGACGTAGGCATACTCGCGATAGGCGGGGCCGTAGGTGGGGAGCTGGCGCTCCTGTAGATACCACCATCCCAAGCCACCGACAATCGGAAGCGCAACAACGAGGAGAAGAAATTTTCTCAAGCTAATGGGCTGACGGCAGATCGAACATCCGAGTGCGCCGGCATGGCCTCAGACGATCGCGGATAGTTTCCGATCGCCGGCACCATCCTCCCCACCACCGGCGCGATCTGCCGCACCTGCTTCATCAGTTCGACAAACTGCTCGGGGTAGAGGGACTGGATGCCATCGGACATGGCCCGGTCCGGCTCATGGTGAACTTCAACGATCAGTCCATCCGCGCCCACGGCGATTGCCGCCCGCGACAGAGGCGTGACTTTGTTTCGCTTGCCCGTACCGTGACTGGGATCCACGACGATAGGGAGGTGGCTAAGTCTTTGCACTGCGGGCACGATGCTCAGGTCCAGAGTGTTGCGAGTGTGATCGGCGAAAGTTCGCACACCGCGCTCGCACAGGATCACCTTGTAGTTGCCTTCGCTCATCACGTACTCGGCCGCCATCAGGAATTCTTCCAGAGTGGCGGACATGCCACGCTTGAGCAGCACAGGCTTCCGGGCCCGTCCTGCCCGTTTGAGCAACGAGAAGTTCTGCATGTTGCGGGCGCCGATCTGGATCACGTCGGCATACTTCTCCACCAGCTCCATAGACTCGTTGTCGATGGCCTCGGTGACAATCTTCATGCCAAATTTGTCCCGTACTTCGGCCATGATCTGCAGGCCCTGCTCGCCCAGACCTTGGAAGGAATAGGGCGAGGTGCGAGGCTTGTAGGCGCCTCCGCGAAAGAATTGAGCGCCGGCGCGGAACACCTGCTCGGCCACCGCCATGGTTTGCTCGCGATTCTCAATGGCACAGGGGCCCGCGATGACGGCCAGTCCCGGCCCGCCGAAGGTGGCGTCGGTACCGGCAAAAGTGATGACCGTGTTTTCGGCCTTCACGTCGCGGCTGACCAGCTTGTAGGGCTTGCTGACGCGGATAAGTTCCTGCACGCCCGGCATCTCGTCCAGTGTGCCGGGTTCGACCTCCCCGCGGTTCCCGGTGATCCCGATGGCTGTGCGTTGGGCGCCCGGCATGGAATGGGCGCGGTAGCCCAATTCTTCGATCTTCTGGCAAACGGCGCTTATCTGCTCTTCCGTGGCCTGCGCTTTCATTACGACTAGCATGGATTTCCCTCGAAACGCGTCTGCTTTGAGTTTATCGTTGTTCCCCTTGGCACCGCAAACAGAGCAGTCGCGGCTGCGATTCGGAGCGAACGAGCCCCAGCGTGGGGGTCATCCTGAGGGACTTCAGTCCCGAAGGATCTGGCGTGCGGCGGACCTGCACGTGTTTTGAGTCTCGATGGGTGCGCGCCAGATCCTTCGCATGCTCAGGATGATGCCGGGGAAGAAGGACCAGAAACTAGAAACCGGAAACTGGAAACAGGAACTCGAAAGTGGCACACTGACCAAGTGCCCCGGTCCCTTGCCCACGAACAAGATATCCTCAAGCTGCCATCGCCAAAGCGCCCGCCCCGGTTGACTTCGCGGCGGATCGGCATCCACACTTCCAGCGCAGGCGGCGTGCATTTGGCGGCCGAAAGAGCCTACCGCATGGGTTGTAACGCCTTTCAGATATTTTCTTCCAGCCCGCGGCAGTGGGCCCCGCATGAACTGGACCTCCCGCAGTGCGAGCAGACAAAGCGGTTGCGCGATCGGTACGATCTGAAACCCTTGGTCATCCACACCAACTACCTGGTGAACCTCGCGGGAGTGAACGAGCTGTTCTTGAAGAAATCAGTTGAGGCATTCCGCGGCGAGATCGAGCGAGCTTTAGCTTTGTGCGCGGAGTATCTGGTATTGCATCCGGGATCATTTCGCGGATCTGATCGGGAACAGGGGTTGACACGGACGGCCGCCGCCATCGCCGCTGCGGCACAGGGGCTCGACCTGGACAAATCCGGCCTCACCATCCTGATTGAAAACACGGCGGGAGCCGAGTACTCGCTCGGCGGTAGTTTCGAGCAGGTCGCAGAAGTGCTGGAATACCTGCGCGACCTCGTTCCGATTGGCGCGTGCATCGATACCTGCCACACCCACGTTGCGGGCTACGACATTGTGAGCCCGCGGGGGCTGGAGGATACACTCAAACGGTTGGACGAAATCGTAGGTCTCAAGAATGTCCCCGTGTGGCATTGCAATGATGCCAAAGCCGCGCGGGGATCGAAGCTTGACCGTCATCAGCACATAGGCCAAGGAAGTATCGGCATGGAACCATTCCGCCGCTTGTTGAACGACCCGCGGTTGGCGCACGCCGCCTTCATTGCCGAAACTCCCATTGACGAGCCGGGAGACGATCGCAGGAACGTGGCGGCTTTGAAAAAGCTGGTCAAGAAATAATTGCAGCCTGGAGGTCGCGAATGAGTTGGGCCAGGAAGTTTTCCAAGCCCTACCGGGTAGACCACGGCAAGAAATTCAGGCTAAAGAGCTACGATCCCGCTGACACCGCCAAGCTCCACTCCCAGGAACGCGCCGAAGAGCTGCTCGCCAAAGGTATCGCGCGCATGGCCGAGTTACAGGACAAGCTCTACGCCCAGGACCGCTGGGGCCTGCTTCTGATCTTTCAAGCCATGGATGCAGCGGGAAAAGATGGTGTCATCAAGCACGTGATGTCCGGGGTGAATCCGCAAGGCTGCCAGGTTTATTCCTTCAAGACTCCCTCCGAGGAAGAACTCGACCACGACTACCTCTGGCGAACCATGAAATGCCTGCCCGAGCGGGGCCGCATTGGCATTTTCAACCGCTCTTACTATGAAGAAGTGCTGATTGTCCGGGTTCACCCGGAGGTCCTGGCCAACGAGAGAATGCCCGCGCCTCTGGTCACCAAAAACATCTGGGAAGAACGATTTGAAGCTATTCGCTGCTTCGAACGCTATCTTTCCCGTAACGGCCTGGTGATCCGCAAGTTCTTTCTTAATGTGTCAAAGAAAGAGCAGAAGAAAAGATTCCTGGACCGGCTGCAGCGGCCGGAAAAGAACTGGAAATTTTCTGCCGCCGACCTCCAGGAGCGCGAGCACTGGGATGACTACATGGACGCCTACGAAGACATGATCGCGAACACTGCTACGCCCCATGCACCCTGGTTGGTCATCCCCGCGGACAACAAATGGTTCACCCGCCTGGCCGTGGCCGCAGTCATCGTCGATGCGCTCGATGGGCTGAACCTTTCGTATCCCAAAGTGGATGCCCAGAGGCGAAAAGAACTGGAAGCGGCCAGAAAGACCCTCTTCGGTAACAAACACGTCTGATTGGGATAGGGGCCGGGCGTCCTTTCGATGCTAGAATCGACCAGATTGTTTCAGGCTGGGAACCACTAAGTGGATGGGTGGTCGCATCCAAGTCCCAACCGGCATTGAGAACAGTGAACATCCGATACCGGTCGCCGAAAGGGTTGGACTGTCTTGCGGTCGTGTGTTTAGCTGCGGTCCTGCTGTCCACAACCGTCCAGACCACTCATTTCTGCGGGCTTCGCGCGCCCGGCGCGCAAGCCGCGGTGGAGTTGGATCGGGCTTCGTCCGGCAGCCCGGTGTGCCTGATTTGCCTGATGGCTCCAGCGATCAGCGCTCTCATTCTGCTGGTTGCGTTCTTTACCCTGTCGGGCAGCACCGTGTTCGTCGGCGGCCTGCAACTGCGCCCCAAACCCGTCCTCTATTCTTTCCAGCTTTATATTCGCCCTCCTCCGCTCGACCTGGCCTAATTCCCGTCCCGATTTATTGCATTCTATTGGTAGGTCACATTTCCATTAAGGAGTCGTATACGGACGCCAGAGCTCGATGGGGTGCTCGAATATTTTGAGTATCAGCAACAGGGCTGCTCCAGGGTCGGCGCACTTCGATGTGAAGTCTATGTGTTTACGAAGCTATGGCATCCTCGCCGGGACTTTTGTCCTGTTGCTGACTGGTGTGGTCGTCGGCCAAAATACGACGGTCATCAGTCTTGATCAGGCCATTGATCTGGCGCTAGCGCACAATCATTCCATCAAAGCTACGCGAACCTTGATCCTTCAGAATCAGGCGCAGGAGATCACGGCAAATTTGCGTCCCAACCCCAGTTTAGGGGCAGACTCCCAGTTCATCCCCATCTTCAGTCCGGGCGACTTTTCGGCTGACGATCTAAATCTGACGCAGCAATTCGACATTGGAATCTCATATCTTTTTGAACGCGGACACAAACGACAGCGACGCCTTCAAGCTGCCCGCGACCAGACCGCGCTCACCCGCGCCCAGGTCACGGACGCCGAGCGCACGCTGGCTTTCAATGTGGGACAGCAATTCGTCAGCGTTCTGTTGGCGGAATCAACCCTTCAGTTCGCGCAGCAGGACCTGAAAGATTTTCAGACCACCGTTGATATTGCCAACGCTCAATTTAAAGCGGGCGCCATCAGCGAAGGCGACTACCTGAAGATCAAGCTTCAGCTCCTGCAGTTTCAGACTGACGTGTCCTCGGCCCGCCTGGCCAGGGCGCAGGCGCTGGTCGGCCTTAGAAATTTGCTGGGCTATGACGCTGTGCCGGCAAATTACGACGTCATGGGGGACTTGGCGTACCAACCGCTCAAGACGAGCCTGGAGGATCTGCAGGCGAAGGCCCTGCGCGAGCGCCCTGACTTCCAGGCCGCGCTGCTGGGCGTGACCGCAGCCCAGAGCCAGATCCAGCTGGCCAAGGCCAACTCCAAGGTGGACGTGAACGGCACCTACGACTTCACTCACACCGCGGGGCAGAATTCGGCTTCTATCTTTGCTGGCTTCGACCTCCCTATTTTCAATCGCAACCAGGGGGAGATCGCCCGGACTCGCTATGCCCTTACCCAGGCGCAGGAATCGCAGCTATCGGCCAGTGATGCAGTGCTGTCCGATGTAGCCAATGCCTACGAGGCGCTGCGCAGCAACGACGAAATCGTCCAGCTTTACACCTCTGAATATCTGAAACAGGCGCAGGACTCTCGCGACATCAGCGAGTATGCCTACAAAGCTGGTGCTGCCAGCCTGCTGGATTTTCTGGACGCGGAGCGCAGCTACCGGGCGGCCCAACTGGCTTATCGCCAGGCTCTGGCTTCTTATATGACGGCGCTCGAACAGATGAAGCAAGCGGTGGGAGCGAGGAACCTGCCATGAAAATATGGAATCACAAAGCTCGCGGCCGCAGGGCTTTCTGCGTTGCACTGTCGGTAATCATGCTGGGATTCGTTGGCTGCGAAGGACCGAAATCGGATGCCCCCGGCAACGGTAAGAGCCCTAAAGATCCTAACCATCCCGAACTGTTCACCCTCCGGCCGGAACAGATGTCGCATGTGCAGGTGGTGACGGTCCAAACCACAACCCTGACTCGCACGCTTCGGTTAACCGGAGCGGTGGCCTACAACGGTTTTCGTACTACACCGGTGATCACGCAAGTGAGCGGTCCGGTGAGCCGCGTCGTGGTTGTTCCGGGCCAGAAAGTACGCCAGGGCCAGCCCATGCTGTACGTGGCCAGTCCTGACTACTCCCAACTGCGCACCAACTACCTAAAGGCCAAGGATGCGTACTCGCTGGCGCAAAAGACCTACGTCCGGTCGCAGGACTTGTACCAGCATCACGCCATTGCGGTGAAAGACCTGGAACAGGCGGAATCCGCCGAAGTGCAGGCCGGAGGTGACCTGGCATCCGCCGAAGCCGCGCTCAAAGTCATGGGGGTTACCGATCCCGATGCGTTGGGCAAGGGGCCAGCGTCGTATGAGGTGCCGGTGCGAGCGCCCATTGGCGGGGAAGTGGTTGAACAGTTGGTTGCCGCCGGGCAGCTTCTCCAGCCTGGCAATACGCAGTGCTTCACCATTTCCGATACTGCCACGGTATGGGTGCTGGTGAATGCCTATCAAAAAGATTTGCCCTATGTGCGAGTCGGAGATACGGTCACGATTCAGACGGATGCCTATCCCGATTCCTTCCACGGGCGTATTTCGTACGTCGCCGCATCCCTCGATCCCAGTACCCGCACTTTGCCCGCGCGTATTGAGACCCTGAATCGCGGCGAGAAGCTGAAGAAAGATATGTACGTGACCGCGACCGTGCAGGTGGGGAAGATCCAGAACGCCATCGCCGTGCCGGATTCCGCAGTCTTGCGTGATAGCGAGAATGAGCCGTTCGTTTATGCCGAGGTGTCTGCCAATCAGTTTGGGAGACGCTCTGTCACGCTCGGAGAAAGCTTGCAAGGGCAGACGCAGATTACTGCAGGGCTGCAGCCGGGCGACCATGTGATTGGCGATGGCAGTCTGTTCCTGCAGTTCGCTAATTCACTGCAGCGCTGAAAAAATAAAAGTAATGGAGGATGGGCGTCCCCGCCCGTCTTTGCTGGGACTGGGATGAGACGGGCGGTGACGCCCGTCCTCCCTGGGAGGCTGTACCAATTAAATGATTCACCAAATCGTCCAAGCTGCGCTACGCCAGCG
>Ga0307471_100002248_pt1 | contig 11019 bp, 6 predicted proteins | sample atmos_gasesAM3C__2_FD_204566 | JGI IMG/M metagenome (GOLD analysis project Ga0307471, IMG submission 204566) | Hardwood forest soil microbial communities from Morgan-Monroe State Forest, Indiana, United States - atmos_gasesAM3C_515 | ecosystem: Environmental > Terrestrial > Soil > Temperate... | reverse complement strand
TTGGCCGACATCACCTTTACGCTGACCCCGAAGCATGAATGGGACGTTGCCGCGGGCGCCGCCCTGGTGCTCAGTTCGGGTGGTTTCGTGACCACGCGGGAAAACACTGCGTTCCGTGCCAACCACAAGAACCCGTTGATCTCGGGCTTGATCGCCGGCCGGCCCCATCTCCGCAGCGAACTCCTCTCTCTGCTGGAACCACATCTTCACCCGGCCACGCCCCCGTCCCGCAAATAGTTATCTTCAGGGATTGAGCCCACAAGACAGCGCCTAGGTTTCGATCGGAACGTATTTCTGTGTAGCCGCTGACCGCAAAACCAGCAAAGCGCCCACGCCCGACAACCAGCTCTCAAACTCGAGCGGCGTTCGAAACTGGTTGTCGATGTACCTCGGAATCAGCAAACTCCGGCTGTGCGAGCTCACGAGCCCGCTATCACAGGTGGTCGCTGAAACAATTTGCTCTTTCGCTAACCATTCGAAAAACTTGGAACGGTACACGCCTGAGGGATAACAGAAATGGACCGGTGTGGACGAAACCACTGCTTGAATTCGTTCCCGGTTATCACGGATCTCCCGCCGGAACAGATCTTCGTCCTCGGGCGTGCGATGACGATGCGTGTGCAACTGTACGTCCACGCCAGCGCGGGAGATCTCCTGCAGTTCCTGCACATTCATCAGCTGCAGAATTCGTTTGGCCACGAGCGCTTCATAATCAATCTTCAGAAAACGAGCCATCTCAGTCGCTAATTCGTCCCTTTGCCGGCCTGTCAAACCCTCACGCTCGGCCAACCCGAGCAGACTCAGGACCACTCTGTGACGACCAGCCTCAGTTCGCAGATCGAGTGGCTCGGTCAGGCCAAGCCTGCGTCCATCCGGAATCACAATCCCGCGTCTCTTCCAAAGCATGTAGGAGCAGATGAGGCTGAAAACCGGCCGCTGGTAATCCATGTAGTACGTCGTCTGATAGACAGTGGCGGGAAACCCATACTGTTTCAGCAGAGGGTAGGCCTGGCGGTAGAAGTCGTAGGTTCCGTCGTCAAAGGTGATGGCTACGCTGCGTGAGGGGAGAGTTCCCGCCTGCAAGCGCTGGAGTGCTTCGCCCAGTGGCAGGACAGAATATCCGCCTCGCTTTAGCATCTCCAGCCGCTGCTGGAGCCGCCGCGGATCCATGTACAGCGCGGGCCGCCACTCATGCTCATCTTCCAATGCCATGCCGTGGTAGCACAGAACCAGCAGACGATTCCGGCGCCAAGGGCTGTCGGCCACGAGGTTGAATACTCCGGCAGTCTTAAGGACGCGAAGTGTCGCGAGCTTGAGGTTTCTAAGCATGGAAGGTTTTGGGTGACGATGTTCGTGATGTCCAACCTCGGACTCTTCACCGGACGGCAGCCGCACTTTGCGGTTGTGCGACTTCGCCGATTGGCTCCCCCTCGAGGCAAACGCGCTCCCAGAGTTCCAGGTTCAGCAGACGCCAAATACGATTCCCATGATCGCGGCGCCCAGCGCGATGCTCGGCAAACAGTTCCCGAACCACGACGGGATTGAAGTGTCTGCGATCTACCGTGCGAGGCTCAAGCAACAACTGCTCCAACCGGTCAAGCGCCGAACCCGCCAACCAGTAGGCCCACGGGGTTGGAAAGCCCATCTTTTGTCGGTACACCACCTCGCGCGGAAGTAAATCTTCGACCGCCGACTTCAAAATAAATTTCCCGGCCAGGCCGTGGGTATCGTATTTCGCAGGAATACTCGCGGTAAACTCCACCAACTCGTGATCCAGGAATGGCACGCGGCTCTCGATCGAGGCCGCCATGCTCATCTGGTCCTGCTTCATCAGCAGCTCCACCAGATAGGTCTTGATATCGGTGTACAGCATCCGGTGCAGCATGTCGCCTGAAGATGCATTCCAATAATTCATGGACCCGGCATATGCATCACCGCCGAGCGCCTTGGCCTCCGCGGTCAACAAACTTTCCTGCTCCATCCCCGAAAACGCGGAATAGAAATTGTCGAAATAGAAAGATGGCCAGGACCCGCCATCGCGGATCAGGAAGGTGTGCTCCAGCTTGCGGTGCAAGGCTCCCAAAAAAGGCCCGCCTTGCATTGCTCGGCTCACCAGCTTCCGGCCGAATTCAGGAACCAGCATCCGGTACACATCGTCCATGCGGGAATTCAGCAAAGTCCACGGATAGCGGGTGTACCCGGCCAGGGTCTCGTCACTGCCTTCGCCCGTAAGTACGACGGTGACCCGTTCCCGCGCCAGCCGCGCCACAAAATACAAAGACACGCTCGAAGGCCACACGATGGGCTCGTCCTCGTGCCAGATCAAGCGCGGAAGAGCCTGGAAAAATTCGTCGCGGCTTAAGCGCACTTCGTGATGTTTCGATCCGATGTGGTCCGCTACCATCCGAGCGAACGGAAGTTCGCTGAACTCCTCCTCGCCGTAGCCCACGGCGAAGGTCTCGATCGGTTCTCGGCGGATTTTCGTGGTCAATGCTGCCACCGCGCTTGAATCCAGGCCGCCGCTGAGAAACACACCTAGCGGCACATCACTCATGAGGTGGCTTGAAACGCATTCTTCCAGAAGCGTACGGTAACGCTCCACATAGTACGGACGCGGTCGACCGTCGTCGTCCGCTTGCACTTTCAGATCCCAATAAGAAGCGAGCTTCGGCTCCCCGGCTTCCCCAAGAGTGAGCGTGTGTCCCGGCAGCAATTTCTTGATCCCCGCGTACATCGTGTCCGGCTCGGGGATGTATCCGAACGCCAGATACTCCGCCAGCGTGCCGTGGTTAAACTCGGGATTCACACCCGGATGCGCCAGGATTGCCTTGATCTCGGATCCGAAAAGCAAGGCTTGGCCGTCGTGCCAGTAATAGAGCGGCTTGATTCCCAGCCGGTCGCGTGCAATAAAAAGCTCCCGTTTGCGGCGGTCCCAGATCGCAAACGCGAACATGCCGCGCAGGTATTTCACGCAATCGCGCCCGTACTCCTCGAACAGATGAACAATGGTTTCGGTGTCGCTCTTGCTGCGATAGCGGTGTCCGCGGCCCTCCAGCTCTTTTCGCAGATCCTGGTGGTTGTAGAGCTCACCGTTATAAACGATCCAGAGGTTCTCGTCCTCGTTGGTGATCGGCTGGTGCCCGGTCTGAATGTCGATAATGCTCAATCGGCGCATGGCCAGGCCGACGTTGCCTTCTACGAAGAAGCCATCGTCGTCGGGCCCGCGGTGAACAATCCGCTGGTTCATTTCCGCGAGCGCTTCCCGCTCCACCCGTCGAGTCCGATCGTTATAGAAGATTCCGCAGATTCCGCACATGACTAAACGCCGATTCGTTTGCCTTCGTTCTGGGGCACACTCAACTCCGCTTCCACTCGATCCAGCGATCCTTGCAGTTGCACACGATCGGGATCTGACGAGAATAGCTCCGTCTTGCCGGACGATCCCAACACCTCAGCATAGTCCACTGATCCTACACTCGCGAGTACACGCATACCTCCGACCTCAGCGTATGTACCGTTGCACAGGACCAGGGCCCGTTCGTCTCGCTCACGATTCAATGACCAGTATGCAAATTGCGCATCGCTGGCCCAGGCGCCAAGAGTCCACGCTTTCTCGGCACTCGCGAAAAAGAAGTAGTGTTCTTCTCCGCTTCTCGTGAAGCGATAGCCGTGCACCCCGGCGTCACTGGCCAGCCGCTCCAGCCGTTCGGTCCCAGCGTGCAAGCTGGCGTTGGGCAAAAGCAATGTGACGAAATCCACCGGCAATGTTGCCACGGTGCCAAACGTGATGACCGTGGTACGTTCCTGTCGTCCGTACACTGGAGACCAAGGGCCGCGATCTGCGCTTTGCGACCAACCATGCCCTCCTGCGGTCACCAGCCTTAAGCTCTCTTGCCCATCTCCGAACAAGTAATCCCTGGCGGACGCAGGTGACAAGTGGGCGCCGAGATGCCACGACACCTCGATCGAGTGACGCCCCTGCCCGCTCGCCACATCGCGCACAAACCAGAATTGAGATTTCCGATGAAACACCCAGCGCCGGTGAGTGACCGGAGCAGGCAGCCGTTCGTAGCCATTGTGGCTCCCCACGAACCAATTGAATTGTCGGCCAACAATCCAGCGCTCTGCCTTCACCGCGGGCAGGTTTGCCCAGGCGAATGGTCCTGTGCCCTCGGCTTGATCCAGTCCATCGACGCGCATCGTATTGTGGGCTGCCGTTCCGCGAAAGAAGGCCCGATCCTTTGGGCTGTCGCCAACGTATTCCAACGTGCCCGAGTCCATCAGCAGCGCTCGGCCATTGCTCACCAGGCTGAGGGTCAAAGCATCCGCATGCCCGTGGCCGGCTGTCCCCGGCCCTTGGGGACCAGCGTCGACCAGCGCCTGTTGCCCCGTGCCGGCATCCGCCATGAGGTAGAGACCGCTGTCCTTTAGAGCGATGGAACCGTCGGAAGGTTGGGTGCCCGGCAATTGCTCAAACAGGTCCAACCCGGAAGCTCCCAGCAGCCAGAGGGTTTCTTCACGGCACCCGCCTGCGACAAACTTGAAGTCCCCGCGCTGCAAAAGCACCGCGCCGGTACTCAGCGGATCCAGCAGATGCTCAGCCCGGTTCCGCCGCGGATCGAAGACCCGGCCTCCGTCGTCATCACCAAAACTCGGAATGACTCCGGCCCGCCCCAGCAGGCACAGCGCATCCATCATCTTCATGAGGATCGGGTCGTAGTCCGAAGGAATGTCAACCTCGTTGAGCGCAGCCAGAACGCGCGCATGCAGGAAGAAGTCCAGGGCGTACACCTCATAGTAGGTCGCTTGCTCGAAATAAAACCCGTCAGCCCGAACTTGTTTTCGCGCTGAGTCGACAATTACTTCCCACCCACGCTGCGTCCAGCGCGACGCCCGCGGCAAGTCAGGAAATAGAGTGCCCAGGAAGAACAGCGCTACCGCCTCTCCCAGCAGGTGCGTATTCGGTGAAAAATACGTGGAAAGGTAGGTTTCAATGTGCCGTGCGCTCAGCCCCAGGGCGCGCATCCAATCTCGCCGTAGGCCGGGCGTCACTGCCGGACAGTCTTTCAACAGGAAATATATCCAAATCCACGACAAGCTACGGAACGCAACCTCCAGGCTGCTTGCCCAGTTCATGCCGATTGGATAAGGATTTTCGGTTTGCCAGTGCGTCCACTGCGCGACAATCTCGCTGGCAAATTTTTCGTCTCCGCTGAGACGATAGGCTTTCGCCAGCGTGACCAGGTGCTGATGCCGGTTCAGTTCCCAGGTGATTTTCGAGTCGCCGACTTCTTCAAAATCCAGGTAACGGATCTGGAACCAGGGCTTACGAGGACCGCGCTTGCTGTGGACCAGGTCGAGGTGCCAGTCAATTTCCGCCCCATAGTCAAGATCCTCGAATCCGAGCAAGTCGAAACGGTGCCGGCAAATCCGTTCCGCAGCGGCAATGATGGCCGCCACCGATGATGGAAATCGCTGCCTCAGCAACTCACACAAGCCCGACACTTCGGAAGGGGCGAAAAAGAAACGTCCCTTCGGTCCCGCAAAATCGCCCGCCCACTCCGCGCCGAAGTCGTAGCCGCGCCGGTAACGATATGCGTCGAGCCGAGCGCTCACGTGCTGACGGAGCCGGTCGACGAGTTCGCCCCAGCTCATCGATTTCAGCCTCCCGATTCGTCGCGCCCACTGTGATTGCCTGGCCATGAGCTAGTGCTTCCTCTTACGCCGCTCCAGCAGCTCCGTGTAAAGCTCGTCAACTTCCCGGATCAGCCGTTCGAAACTGAAATTCTGGGTCGCCAGTCGCTGCCCACGGGCAGCGACCTGACGGGACCACTCCGGATCCCGCAACAGTCGCAACAGGGCGTCAGCGAGCGCTTCAGAATTTCCCGGCGGCACGAGGATCCCAGTGACCCCATCCTCCACCAGTTCGCCATTGCCGCCCACATGGCTCGCGACTGTAGGCAGCCCTGCTGCCATGTATTCGAGCACTGCATTGGGCAGTCCCTCCGCTCTTGAGGGGAGGACCGCGAGGTCACAGCTCGCCAGCACGTCCGGGATGTCATTCCGCCGGCCCATGAATATGAAGTTGCGTTGCAGGCCAAGTTGCGCCACCTGTGCTTCAAAGGCGGGTCTCGAGTCGCCATCCCCTGCAAAGACAAACCGCGTGTCGGGAAACTGCTGCAACACCGCCGGAGCTGCCGCAATCACCCCCGGGTGCCCCTTTACGTCAGAGTGCATATTCCCCACCAGCACTACCAGCGTTTCATTCTGAACCCCCGGAAACAAACGTGCCCGATCCCGTTTCGCCCGCTGGAATCTTTCGGTGTCGACGCCATTGTGAATGACGCGCAGCTTTTCCGGCGCAAACCCATCTTCCGCAATCAGCGCGTCCCGAATAGGTATCGCATTCGCCAGCACGACGCTCGACAGGTTTTGAATTCTTCGAAGCCAATGCCTTCTCTTTCCTTCGTACCAGTCGAAATGCGCAAGATCACGGCGGCTGGAAATGATCGCGGGCACTCCGGCAAGACGCGCCGCCGGAACCCCCATGAGGTTCGACCACAAGTCGTGAGTGTGAACCACGTCAAACTTCTCTCGCCGGAGATACGCCGCCAGCCTTGCCACCTGATACAGTCCCGCCGGCGAGTCGAGCCCGCCTCTAGGATGAAACTCCCGCACGCCCACTGCTGACCCCTTCAGCTTATCGAGCAAGGGCCCTTGTGCACGCAAACATCCCATCGTGATCTCATAGGCGGAAACCGGCAGACGCAATGCAAGCTCCACGGCCTGCGTTTCGGTTCCCCCCACATTTAGCGAGTCCACCAGGTAAAAGACTCTGCGCCGCTCCCGCAATGGAGAGCCCCCCGGGCTGGTGCTCAACCCCGGGTGCGTGACTGGCGTGCTCTGCATCCCACCCATTGTACCGATGTCATCCTATTGAAACGCTTCGACTTAGTTACTAAAGAGTGGAGCAATCAGCTTTCCAAAGCGCGGCTCGTGAGTTTAAATAGTACGCGTGGTTTCGGAGAGAGAGCGAGAAGCCGACGACGAAAATAGGAAAACGCGCAACCTGCGGAGGGGAATCTTCTCGTATCAAACCAGCCGCCTCCGGCAGAGCGTATGTGATTCATGGGATAGGTATTAAGTCAGCGTGCGATAGACAGTGAAATCGTGTTCGGCGGCGGACTTGCCCACGGAACACACTCGAACTCCCAGCAAGCGCTCTCCGCCATCCGCCGGTCGCCGAGAGGGAAAACGGATTCAAATGAGTCGGTCGATTAGCGTCTTCGGGCTTGGATACGTAGGCACTGTAACCGCGGCATGCCTCGCACACATGGGGCACAACGTGATTGGTGTGGACCTCAGTTCCACCAAGGTGGAAGCCATGGAGGCGGGTCGCAGCCCGATCGTCGAGCCTCGCGTAGGCACGCTGATCTCCGAGGCCCATGCCGCGAACCGTCTGCACGCGACCTCGGATTCGGCATCCGCCGTGAGGAATTCCGAGATCTCATTCTTGTGCGTGGGCACGCCCAGCTTGCGCAACGGCAAGCTCGACCTCGGCCACATCGAGCCAGTCTGCCGCGAAATCGGGCGGGTTCTCAAGACTAAGGATGCGTTTCACCTGGTTGTGCTGCGCAGCACGGTGTTGCCGGGAACCGCGGAGACGATCGTCGTGCCGGCTCTGGAAAAAGCCAGCGGCAAAAAGATGGGAAAAGATTTTGGCGTGTGCGTAAATCCCGAATTCATGCGGGAAGGGACCGCGGTGGCTGATTTTCTGGAGCCTGCGATGACCATCATCGGCGCCGCCGATGCTTACCATGGCGGCTTATTGCGCGAAATCTACAAGTGGGCGCCCGCGCGTATTTTCGAAACCTCCTTCCGCGCCGCCGAGATGACCAAGTACGTCTGCAACGCCTGGCATGCCGTGAAGGTTTCGTTCGCCAACGAAATCGGAACGCTCGCCAAGGAATTAGGTGTGGATGCCGAAGCGCTGGTCGAAATTTTCACCGCCGACACCAAGCTCAACATATCGCCCACGTACCTGAAGCCCGGCTTCGCATTTGGCGGCTCCTGTCTTCCCAAGGACGTCCGCGCCATGAACTATCGCGCCAAGGAACTCGACCTCGACCTGCCGCTCTTTCGGGCCATCATGCCCAGCAACCAAGAGCATCTCGAGCGTGCCGTGGAAATGGTGTTGGCTACGGGCAAAAAGAAGGTTGCACTGCTCGGCCTGAGTTTCAAGGCCGCCACTGACGATCTCCGGGAAAGCCCCCAGGTGCAGCTCGCAAAACGGCTCCTGGGCGAAGGCCGCGATCTGAAGATCTGGGACGACAATGTTTCTCTCGGGCATCTCATCGGCTCCAACCGTCAGTACATCGAGGAAGTCATCCCGCACGTCGGTTCCCTGCTCTGTCCGGATCTGGAAAGCGCTCTCGCGCAGGCCGAAGTCGTAATCATCGGCACGCGCGGCATCGACCGCGCCACCCTGAGCCGTCAGATACGTGCCGGCCAGATCGTCATCGATCTGGTGAACCTCGAAAAGGCGCGGCGCATCCAGCACAACGGCTCCTACGAAGGAATCTGCTGGTAACCGGGCGATGAAGATTCTCTGGGTCAAACCGGGCAAGCTTCTGCCCCTCGATACGGGTGGCAAGCTGCGCACCTACAATATTCTTCGCCATCTCTCGGCGACCCACGACCTGACCTACCTTTCCTACTACGGTGGCCGGCGGGACGAAACCTACGAACGGGAAGTCCTGACCCATGTACCCGGGACGGTGTCCGTCCACACCGCCGCCCCTGATTCGACTGGCTCTGCGCGATACTTTGACTACCTGCGCCATTTTCCGAATCGCGCTCCTTACTCGATCAGCAAGTTCACCGACCCGCAGGTGCAAAAACTTCTGCGCGAGTGGATCGCGGAACGAAGATTCGACGTGGCGGTCTGCGATTTTCTCGCGAGTACTCTGAATTTCCCCGAAGAACTGGCGACCCCCACGGCACTCTTCCAGCACAACGTCGAAAGTATCCTGTGGAAGCGCAAGGCGGACTTCGAAGTGAAGTGGCTGGACCGCACGGTTGCAAGCATCGAGTACGCCAAAATGCGGCGTTTCGAACCCGAACAGGCCCACCGTTTCCATCACGTCATCGCAGTTTCCGAAACCGATCGCGAAAGCATGAGCTCGATGGTGGATCCGGCGCATATCAGCGTGGTACCGACCGGGGTTGACCTTGGCAAATACCAGTACGATCCTGGCACCCGCCCCTCCGGCCCGTTGGTCGTGTTTACCGGCTCCATGGACTGGGCGCCAAATATCGATGGCGTGGAATTCTTCTGCAAGGAAATCTGGCCGCAGGTGCTCGCGAAAGTCCCTGCAGCCCGCTTTCGCATCGTCGGGCGCGATCCTCATCCGCGGGTAAGGGCGCTGGCATCCGCGAGCGTCGAAGTCACCGGTACCGTGCCCTCGATCGTCGACCATCTCCGCGCAGCGGCCGTGATCGTAGTTCCCTTGCGAATTGGGGGCGGAACGCGCATCAAGATTTACGAAGGAATGGCCATGGGCAAAGCGACGGTGTCGACCACGGTCGGCGCCGAAGGCCTGAACGTACAAGCCGGACGCGACATCCTGCTGGATGACACCCCGGCCGGGTTCGCGGACGCGGTCCTCGCCCTGTTGCAGAATGAGGAAGTGCGGATCCGGTACGAAGCGGCTGCCGCCGCCACCGCTCGCCAATACGATTGGTCCATCATCACGCAGCAATTCGTGGAAGTCCTGCACAAGACCATCGCTGCTGCGCAGAAAAAAATCCGTGCCAGTGCGCAGGTGGCGGAGACGAGAGCCTAGGCCGCGAGTCCTGACCTGACGGGCGGTAACGCCGATCTTCCCTGCACGTCCCCCACCGACACGTCCGCGACCAACACCCAGCCATCACCGCGGAATCGGCATCGTCCCTGCCCTGGTCCATCGAAAGGCCATGACCTTCTGGGAGAGTTGCTCGAGAATTCTGCTCTGGGTCTATGGCTCGGCAACATCATTCTGCGCTCGCGCTCGAAGCAAAGGTTGACGGTATGGCCGGAAAATCGCGGACTCGAACAGCTTGCCCCGCGCCGGATCAGGGCCCGGTAACAAGTTACCTGCCACTCGTGAACCTGCCATGGAGAAAAAATACATCGATGTACTTCTGTGTCTCGACGGGCCAGTGCCCTAAGGTTATCTATGTACTTCATCCATGAGTAACTAAAGTTTCGCAACAGGACTCGCAACACAAAAGTCCGTCAAATTCAGTTTCGAGGACGGTATGATGTTGTCCCTGGTTTGCCCCCAACCAAAATTCCTCCGAAATTCTCCAAGAAATCACAATGCTGCCGTCTGTTCCCTCCTGTGTCTCGTGGCCTTGGTGGCTGCGACCACGGGTTGTGCTTCCCTCAATGCGGGGAGCACTGCTGCGAGCACGAGCAAACCTATACAGCCGATCGCCATCGCGGCAAATTTGCCGCCGGCAACCGTGGGAAATCCCTACAATGCTGTGATCTCGGTGAACGGCGGAACGGCGCCCTACAGTTTCAGCGTCCGTGGCGGAAAATTCCCTCCCGGCCTGTCCATCAATGCGACCACCGGATCCATCTCCGGCCACCCCATGCGCGCGGGCGCGTATGCGTTCCTGATCTCAGTTCTCGATAAGGCCCACACCGCCGAAGGGGTCCAAAAAATTGCCCTCACCGTGAATGCGAAGCCCCCGGTGCAAGTCGCGGTTTCGCCCGCAAGCTTGACGATTGCATCGGGCGCGAGTCATCAGTTTGCCGCCCAGGTTTCCAATACCACCAATCACGCGGTTGTATGGTGGGCCTCTGCCGGGAAAATTACGCCCGCGGGACTCTTCACAGCGCCAACCGTAAGTGCGCCGGCGAAAGTCGAGATCATTGTTACCAGTCAGGCGGATCTCAGCAAGAACGCCTTCGTCTTCGTTACTGTGAAGGTGAATGCTGCGCCATCGCCCCCCAGCAGCCTGGCATTGACC